>SAMEA3387468__coassemble_1946_pt1 | contig 306958 bp, 232 predicted proteins | sample SAMEA3387468__metabat2_low_PE_032 | metagenome-assembled genome bin SAMEA3387468 (sample SAMEA3387468) | Felis catus | biome: Faeces | place: United Kingdom | collected 2012 | reverse complement strand
TGTGTTAGGCGCGCCGCCAGCGTTCATCCTGAGCCAGGATCGAACTCTCCGTCCAAAGTATGCTTGGGCGCGGATGAGCCCGTCCGGCCGGCTGTAACGCCGATCGGATCCATTCGAATGTAAAAAGCCGTTTCCTGCTCGGAAAGGAATCGTAAGGGTTCGCCTTACTCATCTGACAATTCCGTACATCACTGCTCACCATCGAAATGGTTCTTTTAGTTCTGTCTCCCGGCGATCGACCATGCGCTCGGCACGGCCTCTCGCCTCGCAGTATCCGGTTCTCAAGGTACGCGCCGCCGGTCGCTCGGCGCGCCGCGCGGCAAGGAGATATATTGCCATACCCGGGGCGCCGCGGGGGCGTCTTTCCCGCCCTCCACGGTTCCTACACATTTTATGCCGCCAGGCGATTGAATCAATCCGCTCGCCCAACTTGTCTCTCCCTTTATTACATCCATACAGCGAGCCGCTAATATTTCTTTTTTTGCCTCAGCGACTTCACTGCTCTACGAGCGCGCGCTAGGCATTTCCCTTGGCTATATCCGCTCCCGCATCTAGGAGCCCATCTCTTACCTCCACTGACGGCGCCTCAGCATACACGCGCACGACCGATTCGCTTGCGCTGGGCCGCAAGAGCAGCCATGATTCGTCTTGAAATTCAAAACGCAGACCGTCCATATGACTCACTGCTACGGGCTTTCGCCCGCCTACGAGCTCCGGGTTTAATCCGGGCATAATCGTTCTCAGCATTTCCACCTGTTCGACCTGTACTCGAACGTCCCTCCGGCCGTACCACAGTCTTCCAAAGGTCATTTCCAGCTCGTTGACCAGTTCGCCAAGCTTCTTCCCCGTGGTTGCCATTAGCTCACAGAGAAGCACATTGACAAGCAGGCCGTCGCGCTCGGCCACGCGAGACGGTATCGCGAACCCGCCCGACCCTTCTCCGCCCAGAAGAACGCCTCCCTTTCGCATCTCCTCATATATATAGGTGAAGCCGATGGGACGCACGGTTACCTTGCACCCAAGCGATTGAGCGACACGGCGCGCCAACACCGACGTTGCCTGGTTCACCACAACCCGCCCGGTCATTCCGCGATTGACTACGAGATGCCCAAGCACAAGCGCCATGATCTTCTGCGGACTTACATAGTTGCCTTTTTCATCTACCGCTCCCACGCGCGCGGCATCTCCATCATTTATCAACCCCGCATGCGCCTCGCATTCGATAACCGCCTGCTCGCAGTCATCCACCCAAGGCTCTATGGGCTCCGGTCTCAGGTCGTTCCAACCCTCATCGTCCGCACCATGGATTTCCTCCACCTCAACACCAAGGGCGCCCAGTAGCTGCGGCATATACGTTCGAGACGCCCCGTACATGGGGTCGTACACCACCTTAAGCCGCGCCGCTGCGATAGCATCGCCATCAACCAGCGTGCTGAGATAGTCAAAGTAGGGCGTGACAAAGTCCTTTACCGCGTAGTGCTCACGCATACCAGAAGCCTCGGGCTCTATAAGGCGCTCTATCTCTTCGATAAAGTCGGGACAGCCGGTGCCTCCATCGGCGTTGCACAGCTTTACGCCCAAGTAGTCATAAGGATAATGCGACCCCGTCACCGCCATGCCTCCGCACACGCGCGGATTGCGCGACACGGACCACGTTAACGCCGGCGTGGGAGCCACTCGATCAGACAGCACGGCAGCGACGCCGTGGGCAGCCAGCGTCCTGGCCGCCGCCTTCGCAAACTCCTCCGCACCGGGGCGTGCGTCATAGCACACGTACACCATGGCACCCGGGCATCTTCTATTCCAATATTCTCCAGCAGCATCAGCGATGCGCACGACGTTTTCCTCCGTGAAGTCTCCATCCGTGCGCGCTTTCCAGCCGTCGGCTTCAAAATGTATGATTGCGCTCATTGCGTAACAGCATCCTTACGTTTAGGCATGGCCTATAAAGGTTACCCGTGCGGGCGCATGCCAACACGGGTGCAAAACAATCACAGAGTTGTCAATTTTCCAGTCGATGCCCCGCATATGGGCGGCACGGCACCTAGCCTTGTAGGGCTCCAGAGATGGCGCAGGTAGCAACTGGTGTAAAACCGCAACACGTTCCCACCAGCCTGGCCCCATCGCTCACCCACCGAGTAGACGCCCTGGCGACCCCCTCGACATCTTCCTCCCAATGCGGACAGCCGCCCTCGTCCATAGCCGGAGCGCCGGCATTGGGCCTCACCATAACGGGAAGATCGACCGCGCCCACCATGCGGGGCACTGCCTGGGTAGCGGCCTGAACGGAACAACAGTTCACGCCAACCGCCCGAACGCCCAGGTCGCGCGCGAACTCGCACGCCCTCTCGATCGACGCCGCGTCGCCAAGAAGACGGCAGGCATCATCGATGGCAAAGCTAGCCAAAACCGGCATGCCGTGAGCGGCCTCGACCGAACCCGCCACGGCCGGCTCAAGATCATGCAGCGAGCAAAAGGTCTCCAAAAGGACTCCGGCAACACCGGACTCAAACAGAATGGTCGACTGGTCGAAATACGCCTTGCGCGCACGCTCGTACTCGGGCGACTCCGTCTTTTTGCCCTCTTGCGCCTCTTCCCACGCTATGCCGCACGGGCCCACGGAACCCAGCACCAACTTAGCAGGCATCCCCGTGATGCGAGAGCACGTAAGAGCGCAGTCCGCGCCCGCCCTATTGACCGAGCGGTAATCCTGCAAGATACCGTCTCGCTTAAGACACGGCGCGCTCGCCTGAAACGTATTGGCGACGAGAACGTCCGCACCCGCCATTTGGTAGAGCGCGTGCATGCGCGCCAAGGTTTGCGGCTCGGCGATGTTCCAAAACGCCGACGGCACGTCGGCCGTTCCCGCCTCATCAATCAGCAAGCTTCCCATAGGGCCCTGGACGACAAGAGGTCCGACCGCAAGGCTGTCGAGGAGCTCTCTTGCCGCGTCTCTGTTGTAATAATCCTGCGTCGTCATGGGGCACCTACTCGTCCACGACCACGACGCCTTGAGCCTCAAGGTAGGCCAGCCAGCGATTCATGGTGTCCTCTGACAGCGCGTGCTCCATCATGCAGGCCTCCGAGTCCGCGCGGTCATACTCAACGCCAAGCTCCTGCATAAGAAATGTTCGCAGAAGACGGTGGCGATACCACACCGCCTCGCCAACGCACCTGCCTTCTGGCGTGAGAACCACCTTTCCATAATGCGATTGCTCAACCAGGCCCTGTCCCTTAAGCGCCGTAACGGCCTTGTTGACAGAAGCCTTGGAAACATTGAGTTTTTGGGCGATGTCCACGGAGCGAACGCCACCGTGCTCGCCATCTTCCTGCTCGATGCGAACCATACATTCAAGATAATCTTCGTTGGCGACCGTAAGGTGGAGCTCGCGGGAGCTATCCGTTGTATCCATGCGGGATTCCCCTTTCTTCACTCTCACGATTCTACCCTCCCGCACCGGCAACTCAACCCCATGCCGACCCCACGCGGCTTGCAAGCGGGTATCCTAGAAAACGTACGGGCACGTCAGCCAACACAAGGAGGAACCACATGCCTATCGAGCATTCCGATGTTCTCGAGCGCTTTTTGCGCTACGTCCAAATTGACACCACCTCGTCCGAAGAGCACTGCGACCAGGTTCCATCGTCCAAAAAGCAGTTTGACCTGGCAAACGTGCTTTCCAAGGAACTGGAATCATTGGGCGCGACAAACGTCCGCGTAAGCGAAAACGCCTATGTCACCGCCCGCGTTGCCGCAAGCAAGGGCTGCGAGCACCTGCCCGCCCTTGGCCTGATCGCCCACCTGGACACCACCGAGGTCGCACCCGGAGCCGGCGTAAAGCCACATATCGTCACGTATACGGGCGGCGATTTGGTCTGCGGCGAAGTAGACGGACACAAAATTGCGATGACTCCGGCAAAGCTGCCCGCACTCAATAGCCTTGTGGGCGAGGATCTTGTTTGCACCGACGGCACCACGCTGCTGGGAGCCGACGATAAGGCGGGCGTTGCCGAGATTATGGCCCTTGTCGCCCGAATCGCCCAAAACCCCGAGCTCCCCCATCCCGCACTGGGCATTTGCTTTTGCCCGGACGAGGAGATTGGCCACGGCGCCGAACTGCTGGATATTGAGGATTTTGGCTGCCTATACGCCTATACCGTAGACGGCGGCCCCATCGGCGAGCTGGAATGGGAGTGCTTCAACGCCTGCGAGGCCACGGTTCGATTTGACGGCTATTCCATTCACCCCGGCGACGCCAAGGACCGTATGGTGAACGCCACCAACCTCTTCACGCGTTTCCACAGCATGCTGCCCGAGGTCGAGCGCCCCGAGCACACCGCCGGCTACGAGGGCTTCTACCACATAGAGGGCGTCTCTAGCACGGTGGACCACGCCACCGCGCGCTATATTGTTCGCGACCACAGCGCCGGCAAGTTTGCTCAAAAGATCGACAGGCTGCACCGCATCGCCGACTTTATGAATGCCGATCTGGGCGAGGACCGCGTGCATGTTGAGATCGAGCAGCAGTATCGCAACATGGCGGAGATTGTCGCCGACTACCCGCAGCTCATCGATGCCGCCAAGCAGGCCTTTGAGGCGGCCGGCGTAGAGGCGGACGTCATCCCCATCCGCGGCGGCACCGACGGCGCGCAGCTCTCCTTCCGCGGGCTGCCCTGCCCCAACCTGTCCACCGGCGCCTATTGCTGCCACGGCGTCAACGAGTTCATTCCCGTTAGCTCCCTTGAGCGCATGGTCGATGTGCTTGAGCAGCTGGTCGCCCTGTTTGCCCGCAGCTAGCCCTACGGTCCACATTGCAAGACCTGGTACGGCAAAGGCCGGGCGCCGCGTCGATTCGACGTGCGGCGCCCGGCCTTTTTCATGTTGCGTGGGACGATGATGAAGAGGCGTTTACGAAAACGCTCTCGCAATCGAACGGGCTACTCCTCCCCCTCTGCGGAAGAATCCGTCTCGCCGCTTACCGATGCGGTGCCGTTAGACCAATCGGACGCTTCATTGTTGGAAAGGTCGCCGATGGTGGCAGAAGCATCGGTGGTCGATCCAATGGTCTGGGGTCCCTTGGGATCCTCGCCAGCGTCCACGCGCTCCATCATCTCTGCAAGCTCGTCTTCAAGCGCGACAACGTAGCTCACGCCAGTAGAGTCGTCCGTGGTAGACGGGATGTTCGCAGACCAAATCTCGTCCGTATTCATGCCGCGCATAGCGTTGGCGAGCGCGACGATATCCTGAATGCTCATATCCGTCTCGACCATGCCGGAAAGAGACTCGATCAGGGGGAAGATGGTAGCGGCGTCGGTGTTGTTGAGAACCTGTTTGGCAAGAGCCGCAATGAAGATGCGCTGATGGCGCATGCGGGTGTAGTCGCCATCGACAAAAGCGCGCGAACGGCAGAAGGTCAGCGCCTCTTCGCCGTTAAGCTTCTGAAGGCCGGGTTCGATCACCACATTGCCCGCCTTGGGGTCGTCGATCTTATCGGGAACATCTACCTCAACGCCGCCGATTGCATCAACAAGCTGCTGCATGCCCTCGAAACTCACCTCTGCATAGTGGGATATCTCGATGCCGCACAGCTCGTTGACCGCCTTGACCACATCATCGGGGCCGCCAAGCGCGTGCGCGGAGTTGATCTTCGCCGTTTCGCCGTTACTTAGGGTCACGCGGGTGTCTCGGGGAATGGAAATAAGCGTTACCTGCTTGTTCTTAGGGTCGATGCGACTAAGGACGATGGTATCCGACCTAAAGCTCGATTCGCCCGGCCTGCCGTCTGTGCCCAGCAGCAGCATGTAGAAGGGATCGCTTGTAACGTTGCTGTCGACCAACGTTGCAAGCAAGTCGCTTGTGATATTCACTCCGTGGAGGTTGCTGGCGATCTTAGAGACCCAAAGGCCCGCTGCGCTCACGCCACACAGCAGCACCGCGAGCAGCGTGCAGACGATGGTGCGCCGAATGAGCTTTCCACGACGGCGCTGGCGCGCGCGCTCCGAGTAACGGCTCACGTTATCGCGGCTATAGATGCGACTGCTCGCCCCTACGGAGGGACGACGGGTCTGCTGGACAGGCTTCTTCTTACCCATAAGGTTTCCTTGCATTAATCGTCGATAGAATCGGGCAGCGCAACGCGCTCAACGCAGGCGCCCAGAGCCGTAAGCTTCTCTACAAATCGCTCGTACCCACGGTAAATATGATGGATGGCGGAGACTTCCGTCACGCCCTCGGCAATAAGGCCCGCGATGACCAAGGCGGCACCGCCGCGAAGATCCGGAGAGACCACCTGCGCGCCGGAGAAGCCGTCCACGCCGTGAATGAGCGCATGATGGTCCTCAACGCGGATATTCGCGCCCATGCGAGAAAGCTCGGATGCAAACATGAAGCGATTTTCAAAAATGTTTTCCGTGATAATGGAGGTGCCGTCCGCCAAGGCGGAGAGGACCATAACCTGAGCCTGCATATCCGTGGGAAAGCCGGGGAAGGGCAGCGTCTGGATATCGACCGGCGCAATGCGGTCGGCGCGGTACACCTTCATACCGTTCTCGGTACGTTCCGTGCGTATGCCCATGAGCTCCATCTTGCGAAGCACCATGCCAAGGTGAACGGGATTGAATCCGGTAACCTCAACGCCCTGCTCGGACGCCATGATGGCGCCCGCCACCAAAAATGTTCCAGCCTCGATACGGTCGCCCACAACACGGTGCTCGACAGGATGAAGCTCGTCCACGCCTTCGATAGCCACCACGGGCGTGCCGGCGCCGGTAATCTTAGCGCCCATCTTATTAAGCATATTGGCGAGGTCGACGATTTCGGGCTCGCGGGCGGCATTATCGATAACCGTCTCGCCCTTGGCCTTGACCGCGGCCATGATGAGGTTCTCGGTAGCGCCGACGCTTGCGAACTCAAGGGTTACCGACGTACCGGTCAAGCCCTTACTTGCATCCGCGTAGATATAGCCGTGATCGGTATCGAACTCGACGCCAAGGGCCTCAAGACCGAGGATGTGCATATCGATCTTACGGGCACCAAGATTGCAACCGCCCGGCATGGCAATCTTGGCGCGTCCAAAGCGGCCGAGCAACGGGCCCATGACGGCGGTAGAGGCACGCATCTTGGCAACAAGCTCATACGGAGCTTCCCAGGAGTCAACGCTCGAGGTATCGATGACAAGACTGTGCTCGTCCACCACTTCGATAGTGGCGCCCATACGCTTGAGGACCTTGCCCATCACGTGAACGTCTGAGATGTTCGGGACATTGGAGAGTGTGGTCTTGCCCGGAGCAAGAAGCGTGGCGGCCATAAGCTTTAGAGCGGAGTTCTTTGCGCCAGAGACGCAAACCGATCCCTCGATAGCGTGACCACCTTCAACGCGGATGATATCCAAACGTCTTCCCTTTCAAAAAACATGCCCGGGAACGCGAGCGCCCCCGGGCATGATGCTCATCGCAAATAGGTTTGCAATGCTGATACGTATCGCATTGCGCTCTTATTTGGAAAGCAAGAGCTTACACCATGCGATTTCATTATAGAGATACGAGCGGTGTGCATCATCCTTCGACAAATTACTCAGCTTCTCTTCAAAACCTTGAATATCAGCTTGAACCTTCTCGACGTCGAGCTCGCTCAAATCCTGCGCGCGCTCGGCAAGGATAACCACTTCATCACCCGTGACCTCGGCGTAGCCAACATCCACGGCAAATGTATGGCTGACCCGCCCTATCGCCTCATCACAGATGGTGACGAATCCGGGCTCGATGGTGCAGATCTCGTTTGCGTGGTGCGGCGCGACGCCAAGACTGCCATCGGTAGACGGGATGGAGACAAACGCGGCATCCGCGTCGTACGCGCTGTGCTCAGGGCACACAATGCGGATACGCAACGCCATCGCTACGCCCCCATCTTTGCGGCGCGCTCGCGCACGTCATCGATGGTGCCCGCATAGCGGAACGCCTGCTCGGGCAGATCGTCGCACTCGCCGTCGACAATGGCTGCGAAAGAGCGGACGGTGTCGGCAACGCGAATGTACACGCCGGGGTTTCCGGTGAACTGCTCTGCGACGTGGAAGGACTGCGACAGGAACTGCTGCAGCTTGCGCGCGCGGTTGACCGTGAGGCGCTGCTCGTCCGAAAGCTCGTCCATACCCAAAATGGCGATGATGTCCTGCAGGTCGGAGTACTCCTGGAGCATCTCCTGAACCTTGACGGCCACGCGGTAGTGCTCCTCGCCCACGACCGCAGGATCCAGAGCGTCCGAAGAGGATGCCAAAGGATCGATTGCGGGGTACAGGCCGAGCTCCGCGATGGAACGCGAAAGAACGGTGGTTGCATCCAGGTGGGTGAAGGTGGTTGCCGGAGCAGGGTCGGTAAGGTCGTCAGCGGGAACGTAGACAGCCTGGACCGAAGTAATGGAACCGGTCTTGGTCGAGGTGATGCGCTCCTGCAGGTCGCCCATCTCGGTAGCGAGCGTGGGCTGGTAGCCAACGGCGGAGGGCATACGGCCAAGAAGCGCCGAAACCTCGGAGCCCGCCTGCGAGAAGCGGAAGATGTTGTCGATGAACAGCAGGACGTCCTGGCCGCGATCGCGGAAGTACTCGGCCTCGGTAAGGCCTGCCAGTCCGACGCGCAGACGCGCTCCGGGCGGCTCGTTCATCTGTCCGTAAACCAAGCAGGTCTTGTTGATGACGCCGGACTCGCTCATCTCGAGGAACAAGTCGGTACCCTCGCGGGTGCGCTCGCCTACGCCGGTGAAGACGGACGTGCCGCCGTGCTCCTGCGCCAGATTGTTGATGAGCTCCTGAATCAGAACGGTCTTGCCAACACCGGCGCCGCCGAACAGACCGGTCTTACCACCACGAATGTAGGGCTCGAGAAGGTCGACGGCCTTGATGCCGGTCTCGAAGATCTCGGTCTTAGTGGTCAGCTGGTCGAAGCTGGGCGCGGGATGGTGGATGGGATAGTAATCCTCGACCTCGGGCATCTCCTTGCCGTCCACAGGCTGACCCATGACGTTCCAGATGCGACCGAGGGTCTGCTTGCCAACGGGCATCTTCATGGGAGCGCCCGTATCGACCACCTCGAGGCCGCGCTGGAGACCATCGGTGGATGTCATAGCGACCGTGCGGACAACGTCGCCCGGCAGCTGACTTTCAACCTCGAGAATGGTCATGACGTGGCCCACCGGGGTATCAGCGTCAACGGTAAGGGCGTTGTAGATGTTGGGCACGCCATTTTTGAATTTGACGTCGACAACGGCGCCGATGATGCGGACGATGTGGCCGACACCGGCAGTCGCCGTCGAATCGACAGAAATGGTATCTGCCATTAGTAATCCTCCAATGCTGCGGCTCCACCGATGATCTCGTTGAGCTCGGTGGTGATGGATGCCTGGCGCACGCGATTGTAAGTGCGCTTGAGTTCGCTAATGATAGCGGTGGCATTCTCGGTTGCGGAGTGCATCGCTTTACGGCGAGCGCCCTGCTCGGCAGCAGCAGAATCGATAAGAGCCTGCTGAATAACGGTGAGCACGTACGTAGGGATGAGCTTACTTAGGACGTGCTCAGCCGAAGGAGCATAGGTAAAGGCCGACGAGATGCGCTGGGGCGCCTCGTTCTCGTTGTTGCGGGGTCCGCGAGCCGTCTTCAGGACGACGGGATCCAGAGGCAAGATGCGCTCTTCGCGCAGCACTTGCTCGACACGGTTCTTAGCGTGGTGATAGATGATGTCCACGCGTCCAAACTTGCCTTCGGAAAAACCGTCCTCGATGTAGCTCGCAATCGCGCGAGCGCGTTCGATGCTAGGGTTATCGGACTCACCAACGACCTGCATCACGACATCAGGATACTTGGAAAAGTACTCAGACACCTTACGGCCGCAAGTAATGAGTTCGATGCGCTTGGCGCCGTGCCGGCGGAAGTGCTCGATGCGCTTCTCGACCGCACGGTCGATCTGCACGTTGAAGCCGCCCGCCAGGCCTCGATCAGAGCTGATTGCCACGATGAGGGCGCACTCGTACGTCTCGGGATTCGCGAGAAGCGGAGAGACCGTCTCGGCCGCGGTGTCGCCCGCAACCGTGAGCATGACGTCGGTGATGGCGTCACGAAATGCCTCAGAACGCTTCTCGCGATCGAGAGCGCGCTTGATCTTCGCCGTGGCGACCATCTCCATAGTGCGCGTGATCTGCTCGGTAGTAGATACCGAACCGATTCGCTTCTTTATTTCACGGAGGTTGGCCATCGGGCTTAGTTCCCCTCATTCTCCACGGACTCAGTGCCCAAAGCGGTACCTGTTGCTGCCAAGAATTCCGCCTTGTAGTCGGAAATTGCCTGCTCAAGCTTCATGCTCAAAGCATCATCGATCTTGCCCTCGCTGATCTCTGCCAAGACCTTGCCGTAGGCGCCCTCGAGATACCGGATCAGACCGTCGCGGAACGGAACCACGTCGGCGATGTCCAGATCGTCAAGGAACCCCTTGTTGCCGGCGAAGAGCACGGCGACTTGGCTGTTGACGGACATGGGCTTGAAGCGAGGCTGCTTGAGAAGCTCGGTCATGCGAGCGCCGTGCGTAAGCTGGCGCTGCGTAGCGGCATCCAGGTCGGAACCAAACTGAGTAAAGCCAGCAAGCTCGCGATACGCAGCAAGGTCGAGTCGAAGGTTACCGGCGACCTGCTTCATAGCCTTGGTCTGGGCGGAACCGCCAACGCGGCTAACGGAGATGCCGACATCGACAGCGGGACGCTGGCCCTGATGGAACAATTCGCCCTGCAGGTAAATCTGGCCATCCGTAATGGAAATCACGTTGGTGGGGATGTATGCGGAAACGTCGCCATCCTGCGTCTCGATGATAGGCAGGGCGGTCAACGAACCGCCACCGTTCTCCTCGGACAGCTTGCAGGCGCGCTCCAGCAGACGAGAGTGCAGATAGAAGATGTCGCCGGGGTATGCCTCGCGTCCCGGCGGACGACGAAGCGTAAGCGACATCTGACGATACGCAACGGCCTGCTTGGACAGGTCATCGTATACGACCAGCACGTGACCGCCAGGGTTGGTGCGGGACGCCGGGCGTCCGTCCTCACCGTTGTACATAAAGTACTCGCCTATGGCAGCGCCTGCCATAGGAGCAATGTACTGAAGCGGAGCGGAATCAGCAGCGGTAGCGCTTACGATAACCGTGTACTCGAGCGCATTGTGCTGAGCAAGGGTCTCGCGAATATTCGCCACCGTGGATGCCTTCTGACCGATAGCGACGTAAACGCAGATCATGCCTTTGCCGCGCTGGTTGATGATGGCGTCGATCGCGATTGCGGTCTTACCGGTCTTACGGTCGCCAATGATGAGCTCACGCTGGCCGCGGCCAACGGGGATCATCGCATCTACAGCGAGAAGCCCGGTCTGAACCGGCTCGCACACCGGGGTGCGATCGATAACACCGGGGGCTTTAAACTCAATGGGACGACGATGAGTCTCGCCGATGTTGCCCTTGCCGTCGATAGGCTGACCAAGCGGATTGACAACGCGACCGAGCATGCCTCGGCCGACGGGGATGTCCATAACGCGGCCAGTAGTACGGCAGGCGTCGCCTTCCTTGATAGAGTCGACGTTGCCGAACAAAACGGCGCCGACCTCATCGCGGTCCAGGTTCTGAGCCAAGCCGTAAACGGTCTCTCCCGTCGCGGAACTGGTGAACTCCAGCAACTCACCAGCCATCGCGCTCTTGAGACCGAAGATGTGGGCGATACCGTCGCCCACCTCGGCTACATGGGATACTTCTTGGGTATCGACGGTAGCCGTCAGGTCAAACAGGCGCTGCCGCAAGACCTCTTCGATGTTCTCGGCACTGATTGCCTCGGACATGTGGCTATACCTCCGAATTCTCTACTGCATGAGTCATGACCTTACGGGCCTGCTCAAGTTGATGGCGCACGGATGCGTCGCGACGACGGCCGTTCACCGAAAGGATCAGACCGCCGATGATAGACGGGTCGACGCGCTCGATAAGAAACACGTTGCAGCCCAGATCGAGCTCGCACTTTTGGGTAACCAGCGCACGGAGCTCGTTATCAAGCGGAACAGCGGTCGTGACGGTGACGCCGACGGTCTGCTGATCGCCATCTGCCATCTCGCTATAGAGGTCGAGGACCTCGGACAGCTTATCCAGGTCGCCATGAGCGGCCATCTGGGACAGAACCGACAGAACCTCGGGACTCGCCTCTGCTTCCGCTTTGAGCGGAACGAGATTCTCGTACACGCGGTTCTCGGTCTTTGCGGCTTCGAGCAGCGTGCGTGCGTAGGTTTCAAGCTTGCGCTTTTCCAGGCGCTCGCTGATCTGCTTATCGGCCATTGAGGGTGCCTACTTCCAAGAGATACTTCTTGATGAGCTCGCGCTGCTTCTCCTCGTCGTTTGCGAGGGTTTCGCCAACGATCTTGCCGGCAACGGCGACAGACATCTTCGCGATGGTGTCGGTAGCGCTGGCATAAGCGTGCTTCATCTCGTCATCGGCACGATCATGTGCCTTAGAGATGATCTCCTCAGCCTCGCCGTGGGCGGCCGCGACGATGCCGGCGCGCTCCTTCTCGGCATCGGAACGAGCATCCAGAACGATCTCAGAAGCCTTGCGACGCGCGTCGGCGATGATTGCATCCGCCTGATCGCGAATCTCGGCAGCCTCAGCCTTGGTAGCGTCAGCCTCCTCGATACTATCCTCGATCTTGTGCTCGCGTGCATCGAGCACAGAGATAACCTTTGGCCAAACGAACTTGGCAAGCAGGAACCAGATGATGAGGAAGATAACGAGCGCGGGAACGAACTCCGCCATCTTGGGGATAAGGATATCCGCACCGCCCGACTCCGTACCCTCGGCGAATGCCAGGGCGGGCACGCTCGACACCGAGGCGGTGACCCCGAGTGCTATCCTCACGCGTGTAACGTTCTTCATGACTCCCCCTCGGGATCTGAAGTCCGGCGTTCTATTTGGAACACCCGACTATTTAACAACCAATGCAACAACAAAGCCGATCAGAGCCAGGGCCTCAGCAAAGGCGGCGCCCATGATGAAGACAGTGAAGACGCGGTCCTGAACCTCAGGCTGACGTGCCATGGCGAGCGCGACGCCATGAGCGGCCAGGCCGATAGCAAGACCTGCACCGATAACACCAAGACCGTAACCGATAACTCCCACAATTCCTCCTTGAGTTCATGCGCCATCTTTGACGCACTTTGAACACGATACCTATATCAAACGCACTCTATATATGCGTCTGGTATCCAAAACCTTAATGGCCCTCCGCCTCGGCGCCCTGAATGTAGACCGCGGTGAGAACGGTGAACACGTACGCCTGGATAAAGCCGACGAAAATCTCGATTGCATAGATGACAAAGAGAATCGCCGCAAACGCGAGCGACGGAATGGCGCCAAGCAGATTCGCCGCGGTAAGCTGCTGGATGAGCGGCTCCGCGAACAGCGACACCATGAGGGCGAAAGAGCCCAGAACGATGTGGCCCGCGAACATGTTGCAGAACAGACGAACTGCAAGTGTGATGGGACGAAGCAGGGTGGAGATGAGCTCGATTAACCAAATGAGGATGTTGAGCGGGAACATAACCCCCTTGGGGGCGAGGCTCTTAATATAGCCCCATACTCCGTGGTTCTTCATACCGATGCAGACAAAGTAAATGAAGACAACGAGGGCGAGCGCCGCAGTGGTAGAAATGGTGCCCGTACCCGGCTTCATTCCAGGAATGATGCCGATGATGTTGTTCACAAGAATGAACAAGAACAGCGTACCTAGGAACGGCATGTGGCGACGCCAGGACTCTTTGCCCAAAATGCCGATTCCCACATCGTTCTCGAGATACTCGATCACGTACTCGATCGCGTTCGCAAAGCGACCGTGGGGAACCACCGATACGCGGCGTGCAAACGCGAACATGATGACCAGCAGCACGATCGAAGACACGATGAGCCAGAAAGAATACTGGGTGACTCCGTGCATCAGATCGCCAACCACGGGGATCGAGCTAAAGCTCGATACGAGGTGATTGATCTCTCCCGGCAGCTTATCGAACGCTTCCAAGGTTTCACCTTCCTTTTGTTCGCTCGCACACATGTGCGGGCTCGCAACTACTTTCGCCTGCTGCTCATCATGCAATACACGGCGAAGAGCGTCCAGCAGACAAAGAAGCCCACAAGTTCCCCCACTAAACACGCTAGAACGCGTTTTTGCGAAAACAAGTAGATTACTATAACGCCCGAATGTAGCAAAGCAAGCGAAATCATGATTGAAACAAACCCCTTGGCGAGGCTTGCCTTGCGCTTATGCCGCAGCACCGGCAGCAGCGCAGCCATCAGGATTCCAAATGCCAAGACACCTATCGCGACTCCAGAAATCGCAAACGGAATATTGCCCAAGTTGTCTTGACCAAACACCGTTTCACCCTTCCTGCCGCACGGACTCCGCCTCTTCAGCGGGACTCGCCGAGCGCTCGAGACCCTATTGTAAGCAGTTGCTTGTTCATTTCAATGGGTTTATTTCACACTGGTTACTCATATCGCCGACCAGTGCGCGTTACACAACAAACGGGCTGCATATGCCGACTAACGGTGCATGCAGCCCTTGTTTCATGTGGTTGATTTATGGACAACTGTTACTTAGTACCGAAGATTCGGTCGCCCGCATCGCCCAAACCGGGAACGATGTAAGCGTTTTCATTCAGTCGCTCGTCCACCGAACAGGTGTAGACGCGCACGTCCGGATCCGCGTCGAGGACCGCCTTGATGCCCTCGGGTGCGGCGATAAGAACCAGGAGGCGAACATCCTTGACGCCCTGGCTGCGCAGATACTCAATAGCGGCAGTAGCGGAGCCGCCGGTGGCGAGCATGGGGTCGACCACCAGGCAGGTACGCTGATCGATATCTGCGGGAACCTTGCAGTAGTACTCGTGAGGCTCGTGGGTTTCCTCATCGCGGTACATGCCCACATGCCCAACGCGAGCCGCCGGGATGAGCTCGAGCATGCCGTCGACCATACCCAGTCCGGCGCGCAGGATAGGAATGATAGCGACCTTGCGACCGGCGATCTGCTTGGCGGTAGTGGTGCAGATGGGCGTGGTCACCTCAACATCCTCAAGCGGAAAGTCGCGCGTCGCCTCATAGCCCTCGAACAGCGCAAGCTCCTTCACCAGCTCGCGAAACTGTTTGGAGCCCGTCTTGACGTCGCGCATGATGGTAAGCTTGTGCTGCACCATGGGGTGATCGACTACGGTCAAGCGGCTCTGGTCAAATTCAACGCTCATATATCTCCAATCAAAAAGGGGCCGGCACTGGTTTCATGGCTCCCATAAAACCCGCACCGGCCACAGCCATACAAATGGATACTCGGGATTCGCAACGCTACGCAGAGGCCGCGTTCTTACCGGTGGTGTCGAGCTTCATGATCTTCTCGACGCGCGCCGCGTGGCGCCCGCCCTCGAACTCCGAGGTAAGGAAGACCTTGACGATGTCGCGGTTGACGGCCGGATCGACAAAGCGGCCGGAGAGACCGATGACGTTGCCGTCGTTATGGCGACGGAACAGGTCGGCGAACTCGGGCGAGGTGATGGACGAGGCGCGAACGCCGGCGACCTTGTCCGCCGCAATAGCGATACCAATACCGGTGCCGCACACGCAAACGCCGCGGTCCGCCTCACCAGAAGCCACGCAGCGCGCGACCTTCTCGCCGTAATCCGGATAATCGACGCGGTCGTCCGTGTCCGGCCCCAGGTCGATGACCTCATGACCGAGCTCGTCCGCAAGGTATGCGGCAAGCATCTGCTTCTGCTCAAAGCCGGCGTGGTCGGAGCCAATGGCGATACGCATGGAAACGTTCCTTTCCTCGTTGATTGCCTGGGTCACTTACATGTGCCCCTCTTAACGGCGCTCTATTAGCGACACGTGTCTCACTGTAACACGGTACGGGACCGCGCCACAGCGTCATGCCAACCTGATAGTACCCGCGCAAGCTCAACGGGATTACCCGCAGGCTCAAAACAATTGCCAAGATTTCTATTCTGAACCAGCTCGTCCCTATCTTCCCAATAGCCAACAGCAAGACCCGCCAGGTACGCGGCACCCAGCGCAGTTGTTTCGATGCTCTCGGACTGAGTGATGGGGATTCCCAACAAGTCCGCTTGGAACTGCATGATGAACTCGTTGCGAGAGGCGGCGCCATCAACGGAAAGCCCGGAGAGCCTGCGGCCGGCATCGGCCTCCATGGAACGCAGGACATCATAGGTCTGATACGCCATGGACTCGCATGCGGCGCGCACCAGCGTAGCGCGATCGGAGCCCGCGGTAAGGCCGCAGATGAGACCGCGCGAATCGGGATCCCACCACGGTGCGCCCAAGCCGCTAAACGCAGGAACAAGGTAGCAACCGTTGTTGCTGGACAGCGAGCGGGCTATCGCGGCGGTTTCTCCCGCGTCGGCGATGATGCCGAGCTTATCGCGCAGCCACTGGATGGTGCTGCCCGCATGGAAGATGGAGCCCTCCAGCGCATAGCTAATCTTGCCGTTTTCCGCGATGCCGATGGTGGACAGCAGCCCGTTCTTGGAATGCACAACCTCGTCGCCCGTATTCATGAGCATGAAGCAGCCGGTTCCGTAGGTGTTCTTGGTCTGCCCGGGCTCGAAGCAGCAATGGCCAAAGAGCGACGCCTGCTGATCGCCGGCAACGCCCGTGATGGGGGGCGTGTGCGTCATGATCTCGCTTGAGACGCGACCGAAGTCGCCAGAGCTCCAACGTACCTCGGGCAGCATAGAGCGGGGGATGTCGAGCGCCTCCAGCAGCTCATCGTCCCATTCAAGGGTATGGATGTTGAACAGCATGGTACGGCTGGCGTTGGTGTAGTCGGTGGCGTGCACCATGCCGCTGGTGAGGTTGTAGATCAGCCAGGTATCGATGGTGCCGAACATAAGCTGACCGGCGGCCGCCGCCTCTCGAGCACCGCTCACGTTATCGAGAATCCATTTGACCTTGGTGCCGGAGAAATACGCGTCCGGCTTGAGGCCGGTCTTCTCGCGGATAGTCTGGTCCATACCCTCATGCACCAAAGCGTCCGCGATGGGCGCGGTACGGCGGCACTGCCACCCGATGGCGTTGTAAATAGGCTGGCCGGAATCGCGGTCCCACACAACCGTGGTCTCGCGCTGGTTGGTGATGCCGATGGCGGCGATGCTGTCGGAGTGGATGCCGCTCTTGAACTGGACCTCCATCATGACGGCAATCTGCGACGCGAGGATTTCCATGGGATCTTGCTCCACCCAGCCGGGCTGGGGGTATGTTGTGCTGATCGCGCGCGAGGCCTGCGCCACGATGCAGTCGTACTCGTCCACGATGATGGCACGAACCGACGTGGTGCCCGAATCGAGCGCCATGATATAGCTACCGCCGTGAGGCGGGTACATTTGGTCGACCAAGCCCAGGTCTTTTAACGAGAACGCCATAGCGGCACCTTTCTTGAGCACAAAAAGCAACCAGGTTGCACACCCGGTGAATTTATATCGAATTGTCTGTTGCTGCAGCATTGTGTCACATCGCCCATGCGCACCCTGTGATGGTTTTATAGCCACCCGACAAGCGGGTTGAATGGTCGGTTAACGACAAAAGCGACCCTTCGCGCAGGGTCGCTTGCACCAATAGGCACCAACAACGAGGCGATGCGTCCGCTATCGCTCACGCTTGAGCACCATGTCTCCATATTGTTGTTGCACGCGCGGCCTACGCGAGCGCCGCCCGGATCTCACCGGCGGAGATTGCCCCCTCACGCAGAATCACGGGCTCGCCATCGCGCACGGCAACGATGGTCGATGCATCGCGGCACGTCGTCCGCCCCGCGTCCACCGCAACGTCAACGCCCGCCACGATACGCTCCTCCGCCGCCGCAAACGAATCTGGCGCCGGCGCACCATGCGTGTTGGCAGATGTCACCGCCAGCGGGGATCCGCAAGCGCGCACCAGATACTGAATGACCGGAGAGGCGGAGGCGCGCAACGCCACGGTATTGTCCGCCGCCCGCATAAACGCGGGAACCAGCGGCGACGCCTTTACCACAACCGTCAGCGCGCCGGGCCAAAAAGCGGATGCCAGCGCGCGAATCTGAGGCGCGACATCCCGCCCAAAGCGATCAAGGTCCTCAGGTCCGCCCACCAGCCACGGCACGGTTTGGGCGACGTCGCGATGCTTCAGCGTAAAGATTCTGCCGTATCCCGTTTGGGGCCCCGGCGTCTCCCCGCATGCGCTGTAGGCGCCCACGCACACGCCCACGCCATACACGGTTTCGGTGGGCAGCAGGGCAAGGGCGCCAGCCCTGAGCGCATCCGCCACCCCATCAAGACCGTCCGTGCAACCAGGAACAACCGCAACAACCTTAGTCATTAAGCCTCTCCAACCGTCGCCAAGATGATACGGGGACGACGCGCAAGGTCCTCGATAATCCGAACGTCCTTGAACCCTGCCGTGGTGCAGATAGCCGCCGCATCCTGAAGCGACTCCTCGTGCAGCTCACATGCAAGCAAGCCTCCGGGTCGCAGCATCCTGGGCGCCGCGGCAACCAAGCGGCGGAAGATGTCGAGCCCGTCTTCTCCGCCCTCAAGAGCTAAATGGGGCTCATAATCGGTCACCTCTAAGGGGAGGACCTCCATCACCTTGCGCGGAATGTACGGCGGGTTTGACACCAGCACGTCAAACGCCCCGGCCTCATCCGAGCGCACCGGCGACACCAAGTCGCCCAAGCGAAACGCCACCGTCTCCTCGTCCATATGAAGAGCATCGCGATTAGCGATCGCAAGTTCCACGGCTTTGGGATTGACGTCCGTGGAGACGCAGCGCACGCTCCCCTCTCGCTCCGCGGCGATTGAGAGCGATATGCATCCGGTTCCGCAGCCAACCTCAAGAACTCGCGCCACGCGCCGCCCATCTTGCGCACCGGATTGCCCGGGCACCGCATCCGGCCCAGCCGCGACGTCGTCGAACGCGTCCTCGGCCACAAGATCCGTCTCGCCAGCCGCCTCGGCGCCCTCCTCTTCAGCCCGCTTCGCGGCGGCCGCCTCCTCTGCTCGTCGAGCCTCCTCAACCTGGGCGTTCCAGGGCAGCTCGACGCGCGCCCTACCAGAGGCGGGGCCCGCCCCCAGCACGCTGCGGTCAAGGTAGTCCAGCACCTCGCCCACCAACACCTCGGTTTCTGGACGAGGAATCAGCACCCCCGGGGCGCATTTGATTTCAAGCGTCCTAAACCCGGTTGTCCCCGTAATGTACTGCACGGGCTCGCCCTTGGCGCGTCGCACCACCGCTTGGTGCATGCGATCGAGCTCGACGGGAGACATGGGCTTATCAAGCCCCATATAAAGGTCGATGCGCTTCATACCGGTCACACTGGTCAAAAGCAGCTCAGCCGTATAGCGGGCATGCTCGTCACCCTTCTTGCCCAGGTAATCGCGCGTCCAGTCCAGGCAGCGGCCGATAGTCCATACCTCGTTCGCCATAGCCCAACCCTTCCTCTCGCTCGCCTCGCAACCCGCCAAGGGCGTGAAGGCGCTTCGTGTTTCGCAAGCGATTCTACTTCATAGACCATCGCACAAGGCGAAAACCAGCGCTTTTGCATGACTAGGAGCCATTTTTTATTGGCAGCATGTCCCATGTGCGCACAATCTATCAGAAAACTCGTTCGCATCTTCAAGCGGGCGCCGCCTGTACTACTATGTGCACGCAGCGTCGAGCCGCACCCCATCAGCCTTCCGCCCCAAAGGAGATGACCGCGAATGTCGGGCACCAGCCCCCTCGAGAGCATCAAGCACCTTGGTCGCTATATCTTTGTCCGCCGTGTTGTCACCCTGCTCTGCGTTCTAGCCTCCGCCCTGCTTCAAACCTACGTGATCCAAGCGTTTGTCAACCCCGCCAACCTGCTTTCCGGCGGCTTCACCGGCATCGCGCTGCTTATCGACCGCGTCACGTCGCTGGTAGGCGTCAGCTTCCCTACGTCATTGGGCGTGCTGGCGCTCAACGCCCCCGTCGCCCTCTTCTGCTGGCGCAGCATCAGCAAACGCTTTGTCATCTTCTCCATGATCCAGGTAGCGCTGCTCAGCCTCTTCCTGCGTATCTTCTCATTCCAGCCTATTCTGGGCGAAACCCTGCTCAACGTCATCTTTGGCGGCGTGCTCAACGGCATCGCCATCGCCATCGCGCTCAAAAGCGGCGCGTCCACCGCGGGCACGGACTTTATCGCGCTGTACGTCTCCAACAAAACGGGCAAGACCATCTGGCCGTATGTTTTCGCCGCCAACTGCTGCGTGCTGGGTATCTTTGGCGCCATCTTTGGCTGGGAGCACGCCGCGTACTCCATAGTCTTCCAGTTCATCTCCACCAAGGCGATCGATGGCTTCTACCACCGCTACAACCGCTCGACGCTCATTATCACGACCAAGCGCCCCAAAGAGGTGGCGGACATCTACACCGCGACGTTCCACCACGGCGCCAGCATCATCGACGGCACCGGTGCGTATAGCGGCGATGCCGTTGGCATTATCCACGCGGTCCTGTCCTCCTATGAAGTGGGCGATGCCATCAAGACCATCCGCTCCGTCGATCCGCGCGCCGTCATCAACGTGCTCAAAACCGATGACTTTGCGGGCAACTTCCACCGCGCCGGCGTGGACGAGCCCCTGCCCAGCGAAGTGCTGTCCACCCCCGACGACGATCCGGTGCTAGAAATCGCCCAGCACATCCGCGCCGGTGCCGACCTTGCCAAGACTCCGCGCAAGCCCTGGATGCGCCCCCGCGATTAGCGTCCGCGAAGCCACCTTGCACCGTAAGGCCGCTTCTCCCAAATGAAGAGAGCCGGAGCTCCCACACGGACGCCCCGGCTCTCTTCATTGCTATCATTGCGCGCGCAGCGACTCTAGAACGCCTTAGACGGCGGCGGCGAGCTTCTCCGCGCGGTCGGCAGCGGCGAGCGCCTCGATTACGGTGGACAGTTGGTCGCCCAGCAGAACGCCGTTGTAGGTGGAGTTGAATCCGATGCGGTGATCGGTCACGCGGTCCTGCGGCTGGTTATAGGTACGAATCTTCTCAGAACGGTTGCCGTGGCCAATCTGGCTGGAGCGCTCGGCACCCAGCTCTGCCTGCTGGCGCTCAAGCTCCATCTCGTACAGGCGGGCGCGCAGCATCTGCATGCAGACCTCGCGGTTCTGGATCTGAGAGCGCTGCTCCTGAGACTGCACCACGGTGTTGGTGGGCAGGTGGGTGATGCGCACCGCCGAGTAGGTGGTGTTAACGCACTGACCGCCGGGGCCGGAAGCGCAGTAGGTGTCGATGCGCAGGTCGGACTGGTTGATCTGAACGTCGATCTCCTCCGCCTCGGGCAGCACGGCAACGGTAGCAGTAGAGGTCTGGATGCGGCCCTGGCTCTCGGTCTTGGGAACGCGCTGAACGCGGTGCACGCCGGACTCGTACTTCATAACGGAATAGACCTTGTCGCCCTCGACCTTGAACTCGATGCTCTTGAAGCCGCCAGCCTCGCTGGGGCTGGAGTCAAGCACGGTCATCTTCCACTTCTTGGTCTCGAAGAAGCGCTGGTACATCTTGAACAGGTCGCCAGCAAAGATTGCCGCCTCGTCGCCACCGGCGGCGGAGCGGATCTCGACAATGGTGTTCTTCTCATCGTTGGGGTCGCTGGGGATGAGCATGAACTTGATGTCTTCCTCCAGCTGGGGCAGCTTGGCCTCGTTCTCGGAGATGTCCATCTGGAGCATCTCCTTCTCGTCCGCATCGCTGGCCTCGCGCAGCATCTCCTTGGCAGCCTCGATGTCATCCAACGCAGAGATGTACTCGCGTGCGGCGTTCACCAGGTCGGTCTGATGCGCGTACTCCTTGTTGAGGCGCGTGAACTCCTTGATGTTGCCGGCAACGGACGGATCGGAAAGCTTCTTCTCAAGCTCCTGGTAGGCGATGATGATCTTCTCGAGCTTATCGCGCATAGCTGATCTCCTTATTTACATGTGTGGGTCGACTAAGGGCGGCCGCGCGGGGCGGCACATCATATAGCAACTCGGCGTATGGACATGACGGGGCACTCGCGCAACCACGGCGCGAGAAAAACCTACCTAGCTAGAGCATGTCGAATGCAAAACGCACGAATAATCCCCTTTCAACGGCTGCTATGATACCCAACCTCGGGGCGCCTGGGCAACATCGAGCGCGTCTTTGCAGCTAAAGCGGGGTGCTATAACGCAAAACGCCCACAGATGGCAGGTCTCGATCAGACCTCGTGCACCAAACGCCGTCGATAACAAGAAGGCCTCCCCTTCCTCCCCCGGGATGTTCTGAGGCGCAACGCGCCGAACACATCCCGGGGGAGGAAGGGGAGGCCCCACCTACTTATATATTGCGATATAGCGCGCTAATGAACCGTCATCGAGAACGAGCGCTCGTCCACATCGCCCGGAGCCAGAATGATGATGTTGTCGCGATGCTCCAGCACATCGTCCTCATCCGGCATGCCGGCGTGGCCCGTCCAGGGCTCAACAGCAACAAACGGCGCATCCGGCTTGGCAGACCAAATGCCCACAAACTCAAAGCCGGGGAAGTCCAGGCGCACGCCACGGCCGGAGACCTTGCTTACCAGGTCGATGGTATTGTTGGGCACGCTGCGCAGCACCACGGTGTCAAAGTCGAACAGACCGCGGTTGACGGCGATGGCGTCGCTGTCCTGCAGGATATGGATGGGATCGGCATAGGAGATCATGCCGCCGTCGACAATCTTGGGGGAGTCGCCCGTCCAGGGCTCGCAAAAGCGCAGCTCGTAATCGTCAAAAGACTCATCCGTGGTACCGGGCATGGGCACGTTGAACGCGGGGTGGCCGCCCACGGCAAAGGGCATGGCGACGTCGCTGTTGTTGGTCACCTTGAAAGTTTGGGTAAGCGTGGCGTCGCCGGTGATGGCGTAGGTCATGTTGAGGGTGAAGTTGTAGGGGTACACGGCCAGCGTCTTATCGCTTTGGGTGAGCTCGAAGGTGACGGAAGACTCGTCCTGGGCGATCACCTTGTGCTCGAAGTCGCGCGCGAAGCCGTGGCGCGGCATGTGGCACACGCCGGCAGAGCACTGCAGCTCTTTGGCGCCGGGCTCGCCCACCTGGGGGAACAGGACGGGAGAGGTCTTGGCCCACCATGCGGGGTCTGCCTGCCACAGGTACTCGTCCCCGTTAAGCGCCAGCCCCATAAGCTGCGCGCCCTTGGTGTCAACGCGTGCGACCAGGCCGCCGCGCGAAAGCGTGATGATGGACATTGCTCCTCCTAAAAGCCGTGCTTGCGCATCGATTCCAGCTGCAGCGCCGGGTACGGTCGCGCAACACGCGCGGGCACCCAGCATACTTTCTCCATTCTACCGCTATGCGGAAGGCAGCCGGGTGCACACGCGCCCGCACGCGATGGCTAAACTGGATAGGATGAGGACGGTAAGCTCCTATAATGAAGTGCTTGACGATGCAGGCGAAAGGCATGGCGACATAATGAACGCGCAGGTACAGAACACTTCCGCACATGAAGTTCGAGCGGCATGGATCGAGGCGGCGCGGCCGCGCACCCTGCCGCTGGCGGCGTCGGGCTCGCTCATCGCCGCAGGACTGGCGGCGGCGCGCGGAGCCTTTAGGGTCGAGGTCTTTATCCTTATGTTTGTTGTCTCCGTGCTGCTGCAGGTTATCGCCAACTTTGCGGACGATTACGGCGACCTTGCGCACGGCTTGGACGATGAGACCCGCGTTGGCCCTAAGCGCGGCATGCAGAGAGGCATTATCACGCCGCAGCAGATGAAGCGCGCGCTCTTTGGCACCTGCGCCCTTACCTTTGCGCTGGGATGCCTGTTGATTTGGGTGTCTTTCCTGCGCGGGCCCGCGCTTGACGGAAGCGCCGTCGCCGCGATGGGCGTCTTCCTGGCATTCGGCGTCGCCGCCATTGCCGCCGCGGTCTTCTACACCGTGGGGCCGCACCCCTATGGTTACATGGGACTGGGCGACATCATGAGCTTTATCTTCTTTGGCCTGGTCGCCGTATGCGCAGGCAGCTTTCTGTACCTGCATCGCTTTGATGCCGCATCGCTGGTCGCGGGCGTGGCGCTGGGCCTGCCGGTAGCCGCGGTGATGAACATCAACAACATGCGCGATTCGCTGGACGATGCCTCCAAGGGCAAGCGCACCATCGCCAACAGGCTCTATGAGCTGGGCGAGGGCTGCGGCGCAACCGTGCGCGGACAGCGCGTAAACGGAGAGCAGGCCATGCGGATGTACCACACGGCCCTGCTCTACCTGTCACTTATCTTGTTTGTCGCCTTCATCTTTGTCGTGAAGGGATTCTCGCTGCGCACCTTTGTTGCGGGCGCCGCAATCTGCCTGAGCTTTCGACCCCTTATGAGCGCGCTGGCAGGCATTGTGCAAGAGCCCGACCACACCAAGCTCGACCGCTTTATGGCACCCACCAGCCTGGGCACCGTGGCCGTCGCCATCATGGTAACCATCTGCCTGGTGGTCGCGTAACGGCCGTACGCACCGTAGCGAGGCCGCGGTAACGTGGAACCTGCAGCCGAAACAACCGCAGGCTCCACAGGCACGGCGGCCGCGCGGACGGGAATTACGCCCTCACCGCGTCGGCATCGTCCAGATAACGCTTAAGGAACTCGCGAGTACGGGCATGCTGCGGGTTGCCAAAGATCTGCTCGGGAGCGCCCTGCTCTGCGATCACGCCCTTGTCCATAAAGACCACGCGATCGGAAACCGTGCGCGCAAAGGCCATCTCATGCGTGACCACCACCATGGTCATACCCTCTGCCGCCAGCTTGCGCATAGCCTCAAGCACCTCGCCCACAATCTCGGGGTCAAGGGCGCTGGTGGGCTCGTCGAACAGCATGATCTTGGGGTTCATGCACAGCGCGCGGGCGATGGCGACGCGCTGCTTTTGACCACCGGACAGCTTGGCTACGGCGGCGTGGGCAAAATCTGCCAGGCCAACGGACTCCAAATGGTGCATGGCGGTTTGCTCGGCCTCTTGCTTGGTAGCTTTTTTCAGCGTGACCGGCGCCAGGGTGCAGTTGTCCAGCACGTCCATGTTGTTGAACAGGTTGAATCCCTGGAACACCATGCCAATGTCCTCGCGCAGCTTATTCACGTCCACATGGTCGGCGGTGAGGTCGGACCCCTGGAACCACACGTGGCCAGCGTCCGGCGTTTCAAGCAAATTGATGCAGCGCAAAAGGGTCGATTTGCCCGAGCCCGATGCGCCGATGATGGTGACTACCTCGCCCGGCATAATATCCAGGTTCACATCGCGCAAGACCTCGAGATCGCCAAAGGATTTACGCAACCCCTCGATGCGCACCATGGGCTTAGCGCTTGCGCCGTCTGCGGTGGTATTGATCTGTGCCATGGTTTATTTCTCCTCCACGTTGATGGGCTGGTCCGACGTGCCGCCAACCTTGACCGCGGCCACTTCCAAGCGGCGCGCCAAGCGGTTGAGCAACCACGAGGCAAGCATGGTGAGGCACAGGTAGATGATGCTGGTGATAAGCGCGGCATCAAACTGGCGATAGTAGGTACCGCCCACCGTGGTAGTGGCGAACATGAGGTCAAACGTGCCGATGACGGAGAGTACGGACGAGTCTTTGATATTGATGACCAGCTCGTTAGACAGGCCCGGGATGGCAAACTTGACGCCCTGGGGAAACACCACCTTGCGCATGGCCTGCCATTGGGAAAGGCCCAGCGAGCGCGCGGCCTCCGCCTGGCCCACATCCACAGACTCAATGCCGCCGCGCAGCACCTCCATCATGTAGGCGGTTGAATTGAGCGTAATGGTCACCAAGCCGGCCGCAAACGTGCTCCAGATGCCGTTGATCTGCGTGGTGGTGAGATTGGTCATCTTAAAGAGGCCGAACACGCCGAAGAAGATGATCATGGCCTGAACCATCATAGGCGTGCCGCGCACCACGGTGCTGTAAACCTTGGCAAAGCCGGATCCAACCACCTTGAGAAAACGGACAAAGTCGTTATCGGAACGGTCGACAACCTGGATGCGCAGGAACACAAGAAGCAACGCCAGGAAAAACGCGATGCTGGTACCAAAGACCGCCAACAACACGGTGGTCTTAAAGCCCTCGTAGAACGTGCCGCGACCCTTGTACAAAACGTAGAGCATGCGTTCCAGCGTGGTCTCGGGCATAGACGCGGCAGTGGATGCAACCGCCCATGCGGACGTCAGGCCCATGCCGATGCGGTCCACCACCAGCACGGCGACAATAAGCCACACCACGTAGGAAGCATAACGCAGGACGCGCGCCACGGCGGGCTTGGTAAACAAAGACTCGTCCGCATAGGTACGCCACTTGGCAAGCTTGAACACCAGGGCTACAGCGCTTAGCACCAGCCAGGCGATCAAGATGTAGTACATGACCACCTCGACCATGTAGGCGTTTGCCATAAAGCTCATTGCGGGACGAGGACTACTGGAAAGCATCGCGCCCAGGGCGGCGACGGCGCTGGTAGCCAGTAATACGTAACGGTGGTCAGACAATATAAACGTTGCTAGACGGCCGCGGCTGCTTGCGCCTGCCGTCTGCGATTGATTGGAGCCCATGTCTTCTCCCATACCTCAATCAGTGCTGTTGTGTTTGTTCTTGCAAATTGCCGCAAGACGCACGCCGGCCAATGTTCAACCGACGCGCGTCTGCGCAATGCTTCTATGTTGCAAATGCACCCGGCCAAGACTTCGTTCGGCCAAGGGGCCGCCATCCAAACGCAGCGTCCGGAGCTCGCCGCGCCAAGGCCGGCCGCATCGATTTACATAGGCTGACGATCCATGCAGGCGGTCCACATGGCCTGACGGTCATCCTCGTTGATGCCCGCGATGATCTCGTTGATCTGGTCCAGCACCGCATCCTGGCCCTTGGCGATGGCGGCGTTGTCCGGCATGACGGAACCCTCGAACTTATCGGTCATCTCAAGCTCGACAAAGTCCGGGTAGGTCTCAAGCAGCTTGGGAACAGAAAGCATGGAATAGGTGACGATATCGCAAGTACCGTTGTTGAGGTTCTCGACAACCATGGGCACGGTCTCCGCCGGCGTCATATGGTTGATGTTGGGAATCTGATCGATGACGTCATCGTACATGGTCGCGGCCTGGCCCAGGATCGATGCGCCCTCAAGCTCGGCAAACGTGGTGGCTCCGGCAAAGGCGGAATCCTTCTTGGTGATCATGACAATGTCATCGTCCACGTAGGAATCAGAGAACGCCGCGGCGGACTCGCGCTCGGGCGTGACGGACATACCGGCGCACACAATGTCGATCTGACCGTTGTTGACGGCGTCGATCAAACCTGCAAAGTCAAGTTTGACGGCGACGGGCTCAAGACCCAGCTCCTCGGCGATGATCTTGGCAACCTGGACGTCATAACCGTCCGCATAGGCGCCCTTGACGTTCTCGATGGGAATGGTGAAATCGGACTCTTCGGTAACCTGCCAGTTGTAGGGTGCGTAAGCCGCCTCCATACCAACTCGCAGGGTCTTGCCATCGCCAAGGGTAGCCTTCTTATCGCTCTCCTCCGCGGAGCCCTTGCCCGCATCGCTCTCAGGCGCAGCGGGGCCGCAGCCGGCGAGAATCAGCATTCCACCCATACCCAGGGCGGTAACACCGGAAAGCTTGAGAAAATCTCGACGTGAGCACTGGCTAGTTGCAGCAACCATCTGCTGCTTTGCGTTCTTGGTCATGGCGGTTCCTTCCGTTTATGAGCGCAATATCCCCTTCCGTGCCCCGCAACCGGAGGGAACCCATTCCCCTCCCCCTTGCAACTTAATGCGAGAAAGTTACGTGCACAATCGCCAAGGATAGCGTGATTACGCAGCAGACGCTAGCGCGCAATAAAGCGGCAACATTCACTTTTTGGCTCATTTGATTCGTCAACGGCGACGCTTGCTCACAACGAACAACGTCGGCGCCCCGCTTCTCGCCGTTTTCTCCATCCAATACCGTTTGAACATCGCTCGGTACACCAATAGTGAATTAATGCTTCTCATTCATTCATTATATCTTTGGACGAGTGCTGACAGCATAGAAATCTATTCACTAATAGTTGCTTATTATCTATATTTTATACAATAGTATGCGGAAGCATCCCAACCGGCCCCATGGCATATGCGCCGCACCCCATGGCGCGCGCCGCGGCCTGGCATTCAAAAAAGAACACGATTCGCACACCAACGCCGCCACTATTTGCGCGCTCGGTCACGCCCTCCGTCTCGCGCCGCCCAGCATCCCTGAGCCCCGCGCCGCGCGACCGCTACGCAAGCATCTCGAGCAGCGCCGTGCAGCCGTTGACCACGTCCGCGTACGTCGCGTCAAAATCGCCCGTGTACCAGGGATCTGCCACATCGCGCGACGAGCCCGCGAACGAGAGCAACTTTGCCAACTTGGCGCCGCCATCTGCCCGGCACGCAGCATTGGACGAGAATATCCTGGAAAGGCCGCGCATGTTCTCGCTATCCATACCAACAATGTAATCCCAGTCGCCGTACTCGTCCCCACGCACTTGGCGGGCACGGTGCGGCACCACCGCGATTCCGGCGCGCTGCAAGCGCGAAACCGTGCCGCGATGCGGCTGGTTGCCGATCTCTTCCCTGCTGGTCGCCGCGGAATCGATGCGAAACTCGCCCTCGCGACCCGCCTCTGCCACCAGGTGCGCCATCACGGACTGGGCCATGGTGCTCCTGCAGATGTTGCCGTGGCATACAAAGAGAATGCGGTACATGGGTCCTCCAGATTCGTCCGCGGTGACGTTGCTTCAAGCCAGCTTACCCGCAATCCAACTTACCCGCTGGAGTCGACAGGCCTTGGGTATTAAGGAGGACCGTTTTTCAATGCCTAAGTGGTCCGTTTTAATACCTCTGTGAAAATCGGTATTATCCTTTACCACTTTTCTACGATTTTTTGGTCATCTTTAATACCGATTTCCAAATCGGTATTACAGCGTGTCATTTGTAGCTTTCAAAATGGTACGCCGTAATACCCATGCCACATGAAGCGCCAAAGTCAGCCTGCGGTCTCAATCATGGACGTAGGACCAGGGCGGTATCTTGGCCACAGCCGGCGCTATTCCAGGCGAATCGCCTGTTCAAAGCTGAAGACGCCGTCTTCAAAATCGAACACCAAGACTAGACGGTTTCCCCATCCGCGGGCAAGCTCCTCTTTGGCGGCAGGGTAGACCGCGCGCAAGAAGTTGTAGTTTGCGCCCCCATGGCTCACGGCAAATGGCTCACGGCAAGCACGCGCTCGTGCCCCTCTTGGCTCATAACCTGGGCCAGGGTCTCCAATGTAAAACAGGTGACCATATCTTTTATAGGGGCAGGTCGCACTATTTAATTCGGTACCTTGACATCTATCGAGCGCGAATTATACTTGCCACGACAATCAAAGGTAAGGAGAATTTTGTGAACGGTTCTGAAGAAGAGCGCAGCCACGCTCCCGTGCATAGCGTGGCAAGCAGACCGGCATGTCCGAATCTGCCCGACGTTCCCAGCTTAGAGGAGGATCCCGCGATGGCTCGCGCCGCGCGCATCCTCACCAACCTGGGTTTTTGCGGTCACTACATGCACTTTCATCGCGGTGGTAGATCGGGCCGGGTGCCCATTTTGTGCCTGCTGGAGAAAAACGGCGGCACCATGTCGCAGCAAGCGCTGGGAGCGTCCTTTGACCTTAAGGCCGGGTCGCTTTCAGAGATCCTTTCAAAAATGGAGGGCGGCGGACTCATCACCCGTACGCGCGACCGGCAAGATCGCCGTCAGCTCACCGTCTGCCTAACCGAAGCCGGCGCTGAGGCAGCCCGCCTGGAGACCGAGGCGCGAATCCGCTTTAGAACCCGTGCGTTTTCAAATCTCACCCCAGAAGAACAAGATCAGCTGGCCGACCTGCTCGACCGCGTGAGGTCCCGTTGGGAGGAACTATGATCAAAACCCTTGCGGCATCCATCCGCGACTATATGAAGCCAACTATCGCCACCCCGCTGCTGGTGCTTTGCGAGGTCGCCTGCGAGATGGCCATCCCGTTCGTGACGGCGAACCTCATCGACACCATCAAGACGGGGGCCTCGGTGGAACAGATTCTGCCCACCGCAGGCATCTTGGTGCTCCTGGCCCTGGTCTCGTTGTTCTTTGGCGCCGCCGCGGGCATTACCTGCAGCCACGCCAGCTGCGGTTTTGCCAAAAACCTGCGTCACGACTTGTTCTATAAAATCCAGACGTTCTCGTTCGCCAACATCGACGCGTTCTCCAGCTCCTCGCTGGTCACGCGCCTCACCACCGATGTCACCAACGTGCAGCAGGCGTTCATGCTCATCATCCGCATCGCCGTGCGCGCGCCGCTGGTGCTGATCTTCGCCTTTGTCATGGCTTATGCCATGGGCGGCTCCATCTCCTTTGTCTACCTTGCCATGATTCCTCTGCTGGGCTTTGGCCTTGGCCTCATCATTCACAAGGTGGGCCCCATCTTCACCCGCGTGTTCCATAAGTACGACGCCCTCAACGAGTCGGTAGAAGAAAACGTCACCGGCATGCGCGTGGTCAAGAGCTATGTTCGCGAGGACTACGAGAAGCAGAAATTCGCCGTGGCAGCGCAAGACGTCTGTGCCGACTTCACCCGCGCCGAGAAGTTGCTCGCCTTCAACAACCCCATGATGAACCTGTGCGTCAACGGCGCCTTTGTCCTCATCATCTTCCTGGGCTCCAAGCTCATCATCACCAGCCAAGCCACCGCCTTTGACGTGGGCCAGCTCTCCTCCACGTTTACGTACGGCTTCCAGATCCTGATGAGCCTCATGCAGCTCTCCATGATCTTTGTCATGGTCACCATGGCGGAGGAAAGCGCGCACCGCATCAACGAGGTCTTGCATGCAACTCCCACCATCGCCAACCCCGGCCAGCCCGTCACCCAGGTTGCCGACGGCTCCATCGATTTCGACGACGTGAGCTTCAAATACTCCAAGAATGCCGAGCGCCAGGCCCTTGATAGCATCGACCTGCACATCAAGAGCGGCGAGACCATCGGCATCATCGGCGGCACCGGCTCTGCAAAGTCCACGCTGGTCAACCTCATCGCCCGCCTCTACGATGCCACCTCCGGCACCGTCCGCGTAGGCGGCATCGACGTCCGCGACTACGACTTGGACGTCCTGCGCCATCAGGTGGCCATGGTGCTGCAAAAGAACGTGCTGTTCAGCGGCACCATTGCCGACAACCTGCGCTGGGGCGATGCGAATGCCACGGACGAAGAGATTCGCGAGGCGGCGCACCTCGCCTGCGCGGACGAATTTGTCGACGGCTTCCCCAAGGGCTACGATACCTGGATCGAGCAGGGAGGCTCCAACGTCTCCGGCGGCCAGAAGCAGCGCCTCTGCATCGCCCGCGCCCTGCTGCGCCGACCCAAGATCCTGATCTTGGATGACTCCACCAGCGCGGTCGACACCAAGACCGACGCCAAGATCCGCGCCGGGCTGGCCACCTACCTGCCCCAGACCACCAAGATCATCATCGCCCAGCGCATCTCCAGCGTGCAGGACGCCGACCGCATCATCGTCATGGAAGGCGGCCGTATCTCCCAGATTGGCACGCACGAAGAGCTGCTTGAGACCTCGGACATCTACCGCGAAACCTACACCTCGCAAAACAAGATGAGCGAGGAGGCCCAAGAGGTCGAGGAGGCGGCCGATGAAACCGTTGCCGAGATGGCCCAGGACGCGCCCGCCGCAGACCAGACTCAAGTAGACAAGGCAACCACGCCGCAAGACATCGACCAGAAGGGAGGCGAGGCAAATGAGTAAGCCCGCTGCAAGCGCCAAATCCAGCATGCCCGGCACCATGGCGCGCCTTATCAAGATGCTGTTCTCGTTCTTCCCCGTGCTGCTGCCCCTGGTCATGGCCGGAGTCATCCTCTGCGGCCTGATCAACTCCATCGGAGCCGTGTTCCTGCAAAGCGCGCTCGAGGTCATCTCCACCTCGTGGCAAACCGGCGACTGGGCAGCAGCGCAGCCCAAGATCTTGAAGATCGTCCTCACCCTGGGCGCCATCTACCTTGTGGGCAACCTCTCCTCGCTGTTCTGGAACCGCTACATGGCGGTCATCACTCAGGGCTCGCTTGAGAAACTGCGCGAGAAGATGTTCAACCGCATGCAGGACCTGCCAATCCGCTACTTCGACACCAACCAGCGCGGCGATATCATGTCGCACTACACCAATGACATCGACACGCTGCGCCAGATGATCTCGCAGTCCCTGCCCAACCTACTGCAGACCGTCATCGTCCTCACCACCGTGATGTGCATCATGCTGTACTTCTCCGTATGGATGTGCCTGGTCATCATCACCGGCATCGCCTGCATGGTCGCGCTTACCAAGTTTTTGGGCTCCAACTCTGCGCGCCTCTTCATCGCGCAGCAGCGCGAGCTGGGCGTAGTCGAGGGCCACATCGAAGAGATCATGAACGGCCAGAAAGTGGTCAAGGCATTCTGCCACGAGGCTGCAGCCGAGGCGGATTTCGACGAGCGCAATGAGAAGCTCTTCGAGGTCTCGCAGAAGGCCAACATGTACGCCAACATCCTGATGCCCGTCCTCATGAACCTGGGCAACCTCATCTACGTGGTGGTCGCGCTGGCAGGCGGCATCTTCCTTGCGTTGAAGGTGCCCAACCTCTCCTTCTCCGGCATGCCGCTCAGCATCGCCGTGGTGGTGCCCTTCCTCAACATGACCAAGCAGTTCTGCGGACAGATCGGCCAGGTCTCCCAGCAGATCAACGCCGTGGTCATGGGACTTGCCGGCGCCAGCCGCATCTTTGAGCTCCTTGACCAGGAGCCCGAGGTGGACGATGGCTACGTCACCCTAGTGAACGTCCGCGTCAACCCCGACACCTGGGAGCTTGAGGAGTCCGATGAGCGCACGGGCATGTGGGCCTGGAAGCACCCGCACAAGGCAGATGGCACCATCACCTACGAGCCCCTGCGCGGAGACGTGCGCATGGTCGACGTCGACTTTGGCTACACGCCGGACCACGACGTCCTGCACGGCGTCTCCGTCTACGCCAAGCCCGGTCAGAAGGTCGCCTTCGTCGGAGCCACGGGTGCCGGCAAGACCACCATCACCAACCTTATCAACCGCTTCTACGACATCGCCGACGGCAAGATCCGCTACGACGGCATCAACGTCAACAAGATCAAGAAGGCGGACCTGCGTCGCTCGCTGGGTGTTGTCCTGCAAGATGTCAACTTGTTCACCGGCACCGTTATGGACAACATCCGCTACGGCAAGCTGGATGCCACGGACGAGGAGTGCATCAAGGCCGCAAAGCTGGCCGGCGCGGACGACTTTATCCGCCGCCTGCCCGAAGGCTATAACACCATGCTCACCGGCAACGGATCGCAGCTCTCCCAGGGCCAGCGCCAGCTGATCTCCATCGCTCGCGCCGCCGTCGCGGATCCCCCGGCTATGATTCTGGACGAGGCGACCTCGAGCATCGACACCCGCACCGAGGCCATTGTCCAGCGCGGCATGGACGCCCTCATGCAGGGCCGCACCACCTTTGTCATCGCGCACCGCCTGTCCACGGTCCGCAACTCCGACGTCATCATCTGCCTTGACCACGGACGCGTGATCGAGCGCGGTAACCATGATGAGCTCATCGCTAAGAAGGGGTACTACTATCAGCTCTACACGGGAGCGTTCGAGCTGGAGTAGGCACCTGGGCGCGAGACCCCGACCGATGTTCCCGTACGCGCGCTTCGCGGAGCTTTTCGGGAACATCGCCGGGGACCTCGCCGACGCAAAGCGCCTTCTCTTCTCGAAGCGCTTTGGTTGATATCTTGATTGAAGAACCCCGCAGGATGGCTTGCACCAGCCACCTGCGGGGTTCTTTTTGTTGGCTATGAATGACGAGCCGCTATGATGGACAAGCGATGCGTTAGGGCTACCCTTCAAGCTACTCCGCGCTCTCGCCGTTCCCGAGGAGGACCACTGCGATACCGCAGCACAAACCGCCAACAAGCCAAGGCAGCCAGAACAAATCCTTGATCTCTGCAGGGATTCCTACAGCGGAGCCAACAAGCAGCCACACAAGCGACACCATAGTTGCCAGCAACATAATAACGATGCACGCCTTCGTCCTCAAAACCGATGCGCGACGACGCTGCAGCTCTTTTGCGAGCAGATAGGCAACACGGCTCTGCGAATCCAACTGTGACAACTCCGACTCGCTAAGATCAACGGACTCAAGCCATTCTTTGTTGCAGCATAGTTAATCCTCTCATCTGTCAGACCGTGTGCCACCAATCCAAGGGGCTCGCATCGCCTTGACGTTTGCTTTGCTCTGCCGGCGATTCAAACAATACGGTAGCCAGATGTATAACACTACCAACTTTCAGTTTCTATTTTGCAGGCTTTATTGTGTGCCCCCTGGTTGCAATCCGCTGGTAGAAGCCCTATTTATGAATTCATTGACCAGGCAACAGGACGGTCTTACAAAATCTTAGGAAATAAAGGCTCCACATCGCAATCGGTCTTTCACCCTCTCTTGTCCTTTTCATCCACCAAGCGACATTTCGAAATAATCTCCGTATTTGGAGATTTTTTCTTGAAATAATCTCCGTCATTGGAGATTATTTCGGGTACGCTAAGAGCATACAGCCGTGATCAGAATGGATGTGCGCCTATGAAACGGAAGATGGATCAGTCTCTCATTGCGTGGAAGAGCACTCCAAACAAAAAGCCCCTTGTTCTGTTTGGAGCTAGGCAAACCGGCAAAACCACTTCGGTTCTCGACTTCGCCAAGCGCGAGTACCAGCATCTTGTCTTCATTGATTTCTACCGTCAGCCAGAGATGAAGGCAGCATTTACCGCTAGTCGCGAACCCCAGGCAATCATCATGGCGCTCAAGGCCCTTCTTCGCATCGACATTACGCCCGCGAACACGCTTTTGTTCTTTGATGAAATCCAGGACTGCGATGACGCAATCACCTCGCTCAAATACTTCTGCACCGATGCTCCAGAATACGACGTCATCGCCGCGGGCAGCCTTCTTGGTGTTCACGTCGCTCGGAAAGGGTCGTTCCCCGTTGGATACGTCGACATGCTCACCATGCACCCCATGGACTTCGAAGAGTATTGTTGGGCACTCGATGAGGAGCGCTCGTTCGACCTTGCGCGCCTTTGCTATCGCACCAATTCGCCGTGTCCGGTCCACGACCGACTAACGCAGCTCTATCGAACCTATCTTCTTGTTGGCGGCATGCCCGAGCCGGTGAATACGTACGCGAAGTCTCGCGATATGGCACGTATGGCAAAACAGCAGTCAGACATTAGAACGGCATATGTAGCAGACATGGCAAAGTATGCGACAAGCGCTGATGCTGCCAAAATCATCGCATGCTGGGACAGCCTTCCCACCCAGCTTGCTAAGGAGAGCGGATCGACCAAATTCATGTGGAAATACGTTGCCAGCGGAGCGAAAGCGGAACGCTACGGCACCGCTGTCGATTGGCTCGCCGCTTCGGGCATTGTCTCCAAGTGCACGCAGGTATCCGATGGCGTTTCCCCGCTAAAATCGTTCGAAAACCCTGGCTCGTTCAAAATCTACGTTGCAGATACCGGACTGTTGGCGAACGCCTACGATGCATCTCCCAGCGACTTCGACGGCAAAGACCACCGCAGCGCGCGCTTTCGCGGGGGCATGGCGGAGAACTACGTCATGCAGCAACTAGTGTCCACCGGTGCAAAGCCATACTACTGGGGCATGCAGAGCGTTCAAGAGGTTGAATTTGTCCTCAAATTCCCCGATGGAGTCGCCCCTATCGAGGTTAAATCTGGCAAACGCGTCTCAAGTCCAAGCGCTAAAAAGTTTGCAGACAAATATAACTGCCCACACGTCATTCGTGTAACCGAGAAGAACTATGGAATGGACGAGGGAATCAAGAGCGTACCTCTATATGCTGCGCTACTCATTGGCGAGGAGGCCATGGGGCTAACCAGCTGACAAGGGGTAAAACGGATGAGTTGCAACCAATCCTCAGCAGACAGTAGATAGCGCCGAGTCGCGCCTTCTTCATCTTGATAAAACTAGGCGGAACCGCTTGCGCGACCCCGCCTTACAAAACCCAGAGGTTTTTCTGTCTGACTCCATTATGGAGGATCAGAACCACTTGTCAAACAAGCCGTCGGGCTGATTCAGATTCACCCTTGCGCGCGACGGCGACGCAGGCGGTCTGGCCCACGCGGCGCCAGGACACGTCGCTGAACCATGTGCCGAGGATGCGGCACATCTCGGCCTCGGAGTAGATGCGTACGTCCCCCTCGCGCGAATGCGGCATCCATGCGTTCATAATCGCGCGGGCCGGTGCCGGCTGCCACGCGTCACCGATGATAAAGGTGCCGCCGGGCTCGAGCACGCGCCACGCCTGGAATGCCGCGCGCTCGGGGTCCGGGTAGTGGTGGAAGGAGTCGTTGCACCACGCGGCGTCGAACGAGCCGTCGCGGAAGGGCAGGCGCTCGGCGTCGCAGAGCAGGACGTCGGCCTGCTCTCCCAGGCGCGCGCGGGCCGCCTCGGCCATCCTCGGCGACAGGTCCACGCAGCTGAGGCGCGCGCCCGGGACCCCCTCGAGCACCAGCGCGGCGAGGGAGCCCGTGCCGCAGCCCAGGTCGAGCAGGCGCGGGGCGGGGTTGCCCGCCACGGCGCGCGCCACCTCCGCGAGCACGTGCGGGTAGAGCCGGCGCGCGTGATCGCCCTCCATCCCGATGTCGTAGGTCGGCGCCTGCGCGTCGAAGGCCGCGCGGGAGCGCGAGCGCAGCAGCTCGGCGTCCTTCTCGTCCATCCTGTTGTCCATCTGCTCTCCTTTCTATTGAGCATTGTTCAATACAATCGGCCGAAAAGTGCCCCGGCCGGAGCCGGGGCGGGATCCCTAATCTGCGGCGCCCCCCGAGCGGAACTCGGCGAGCAGGGCGCGGAGGTAGCGTCGTGCGGCGGCGGTCGCGGCGCCGTCCGGCATGCCCGGGCCCGAGGCGAGGCCCACCGCGCCGTAGGTCATGATCGCTGCGAGCTCGTCGGCGTCGGGCGCCGACGAGCCGCGCGAGGCTGCGTCGGCCTCGAGCGCGGCGCGCAGGTGCGGCCGCACCGCCTCGCACATGGCGAGCGAGAGCCTGTCGTGGAGCGTCCCGTTGCCCTCTGCGTGGAAGAACGCGGCGTAGGGGTAGCCGCCGGCCGCGCCGAGCTTGAGGGCGCGCTCGAGCCTCTCGTCCAGCGGGAGGTCCTCCTCGTCCAGGATGGCGTTTATCCCCTCGGCGCAGCGGCGGGCGTAGTCCCCGATGGCCTCGGCGAACATCCTCTCCTTGGAGTCGAAGTAGTGGTAGGCGAGCCCCGGCGCCACGCCGGCGGCGCGCGCCACGGCCCGCACGGACACGTTGTCGTAGCCCTCCTCGGCGAAGAGCCTCATGGCGCACGCCAGCAGCTCGCGCCTGCGCTCCCCGGGGCCCATCACGGTTCTGGTCACGGCGGCCACCTCCTCGTGACGGATGGTACACTTAGATTGAACATTGGTCAACGGTGGGGATCGCAGCGGTCGCCCCTCCTCGTCCGCGCGCTAGATCAGTCCAAAGTGGCGCAGGGCTGCCGGAACGCCGTCCTCTTGGACCGAGGCCGTCACGTAGCTCGCAGCTTGCTTGACCGAATCCAACGCGTTGCCCATCGCCACGGGATGGTCCACCACGCGCATCATGGGAAGGTCGTTCTCGGAGTCGCCGAACGCAAAGGTACGGTACGCCGCATCTGCAGCGGCATCCGCGTTGGCAAGGCTCGCCAGCGCTTCGAGCGCATGGCGGATGCCGGAGCCTTTGTCGGTACCGATCACGCTCATCTCGCCCACGCCAACGCCCAAATCGCAGATGGTGTAGTGCTGGCCCAGGAAATCCCATGCGCTCCGCAGCGCCGGGACCTCGCTATTCATGAACGAGATCTTGTCGAACACCTCATCGCCCGCCAACGCATAGAAATCCTCGATGGTGCGCACGGTCGCCACACCGGGAAAATCCTCATAGGGCACGCCCACGGGCACAAGGCTCACGCACAGGTCCGCGCCTTCATACATCACGCCCGCGCCCGCCTCGAAGACCACCTTGAGGGTCCGGTCCAATAGCTCGCGAGCAATGCCGTTTTGGTAGACGATCTTTCCATCTATAACGATGGTCGCTCCCGCGCCGGTGATAAGGCCCGCGGGCTTAAGGTCGAGCAGGTCCTGCGCCACCAGGCTCAACGGACGCCCCGTACAGATAAACGCCTTGTGGCCGTTGTCCGCCAGAGCGTGAAACGCCTTGTATACCTCGGGCGAGGGCGAGTTGCTAACGATGTTCTCGCCCGTCGCGGCATCCGGATCATGCCACACCAGCGTACCGTCCACATCAAAGAACAGCGCCGCCGGCATAGCCAAGTCGGCAGGTTTTGATCCAAACGCGGTCATGTAATCCCCCTTATAGCGCAGCTGTCCTCCCATATTGTAGCGGTCAGGTGGGGGCGAGCTGCCCCGCGCGCCACTATGCGATAATGGCACCTTGAACACGTACGCGCCCGCGCCGACGCCCTTGCGCAGACCTCGCAGCATCGGCATCCTCGCGGCGCCCTTATGAAAGGCAGCACCATGAACGAAGCAACGCAAGCCGCGCTCACCGCGACATACCTGGAGTTCTACGCCAGCTGCCCGGAGGGGTTCGAAAGCGCGCTTGACGCGGAGCTGCGCGCCATGGGCCTGCGCAAGACCCGCCGCCTTAAGGGTCGCGTCACCTTTACCGGTACGGTTGCCGACGCTTACCGCGCCTGCCTGTGGTCGCGTCTGGCCAGCCGCGTCTTTGTGGTCCTTGGCCGCTTTGACTGCTGGGACGCCAACGCCCTGTATGACGGCGCCTACGACATGCCCTGGGAATCTATCCTGGTCCGAGGCGCCAGCATCGCCGTGACCGCCCGTGGCTCCAACAAAGAACTGCGCAACTCGCACTACGCCGCGCTGTGCGTGAAAGACGCTATCTGCGACCGCCTGGCAGACGAGGCCGGAGCCCGCGCCAACGTCGACACCGAGCATCCGGACGCGCGCATCGCCCTCTCCATCCGCGGCGAACGCGCCAGCATCCACCTCGACCTTTCTGGCGAGCCCCTCTTTAAGCGCCTGCCACGCGAAGCCACCCGCTCCGGCGCCAAGGCGCACGTGCTCCGCCCGGACTACGCCGCCCTTATGCTCGCCCAAACCGGCTGGTCGCAGGCGGTGTCATCGCTTGATAGGGACCAGGACTCCCCCTCGGCGCCCGCCCTGGTGGACCTCTCCTGCGCCGGCGGCGGGCTGGAACTTGAAGCCATCAGCCAGCTTATCGACCGCGCGCCCGGCCTATTGCGCCAGCAATGGGGCTTCACCGGTTGGCAGCGCCATGACGAAGGCGCGTGGAACGCGCTTATCGCGGAGGCGGATGAGCGCGCAGAGGCGGGCGGAAACCGTCGAGCCGTTATAATCGCCACGGATGCAGACTCCGCATCCGCCGGATACGCCGCGCGCGTGCTGCGCTCCGCCGGCGTTGCCAAGCACGCCACCCTTGTCGCGCCGCGCGCCGAAGACGTCCTCGCCGCCTTGCAGGATGAAGACGCAGAAGTCATATCGCTGCTCGCCGACACCACCGAGGTCCCCTTTACCCAGACGGCGGGAATCCTGTCGCTCATCACCAAGGTGCGCGCGGCGTGCGACTGCCCCCGCTTGGTAGCCCTGACCCGAGACGACTTCCTCTCGCGCAGCCTCAACCTCGAACCCGGCGCCTCGATTCTGGTAAAGCCCAACAACGAAGAGGCCCGCATCATGGTCTTCTCGTCCACTGAATCTTTGGACGATGAGGGGGCGTGCGAGAAGCTTGTCCAACCCGTCACGCATACCGTTGATTTGGGCGACGGCAAGCAAGTCGCCGTCCTGGTGCCCGAATCAGACCAATTCGCCGCGCGCCTGAAAAAGGTTGCCAGGCTGCGCCGCAAATGGGCCAAGCGTGCCGGCGTCACCTGCTACCGCGTCTACGACGCGGACCTTCCGGATTACGCCGCGGCGATCGACCTGTACCAGGGCAGCGACGCCACGCCCGGTCGATGGCTGGTAATCGCCGAGTATGCCGCCCCCAAGACGGTGGACCCCTCGCTGGCACGCGCGCGACTCCTCGACATCCTCACCATCGCCCCCATCGTCCTAGACGTCGACCCTGACCACGTCCACGCCAAGGCGCGCACGCGCTCGCGCGGCGGCTCGCAATATGCCGACGCCGGCCGCAGCTCCATGTCGCGAAGCGGTCGCGGGCCGCAAGATGCCGTCGACGAGGGCTCGCATCGCAGGCTGCCCCGCATCCAGGAAGGCGGCCTTACGTTCCTGGTCAACTTTGACGACTACCTGGATACGGGAATTTTCTTGGACCACCGTGTCACACGAGACCTGGTGCGCGAGCACGCTCGCGGCAAGAAGCGCTTCCTCAACCTATTCGCCTACACCGGCACCGCCACCTGCTATGCAGCGGACGGAGGCGTTGAGGAAACGGTTACCGTCGACCTCTCCAACACGTATCTTGATTGGGCCGACCGCAACATGCGGCTCAACGGCTTTACGGGCCGCAACCATGAATTTGTTCGCGCGGACGTGCGCCGCTGGATATCCGAGCAGCGCGAAACCCGCAACCGCTGGGACCTCATCTTCTGCGACCCGCCCACGTTCTCCAACTCGTCCAAGATGGGCAACCGCACCTTCGACGTGCAGCGCGACCACACCGAGCTCATCATCGGCCTGTCGCGCCTGCTCACCCGCCAAGGCGAGGCGATCTTCTCGTGCAACCTCCGCACCTTCAAGCCCGATATCGAGGGCCTGGCGCGCGCAGGCGTGGTCTTGACGGACATCACCGCGCAGACGATCCCAGAGGACTTTGCCCGCAACCCGCGCATCCACAAGTGCTACCTGGTCAAGCGCTACACGGTTGAAGAAGCCATGCAGCGTGCGGGCATCGAGGCGGGCCTCGGCTAAGCGCTCCGGCCACGACCGCCAGACGAAAGGCTTCGTCCGTCGATACAAACCCATTCAACGCCGCCGCCCGCCTTTTCCCATGCGCGAGCGGCGGCGTTTCCATATCGCACGGCAATGTGCGATTGACCTGCGCGCCATCGGCATCCAGTGAATGGCGAACTACTTCCAATAAGGCTATAATCTCGTGCCACCAAGGCGTGCAGCCCACGACGCGCGACCTTGGTATCGATTCGCCCCACGTCCAACCGGACAGGGCCCGTTTCATCAAGGAGCATAGAACCGATGACGCAATCGACTGCCTCCGATCAAAAGGAGCAAACGAGCGGCACGCAGGGCACCGAGACGCCCGACGCGCACGGCGCGACCGCCATCAAGAGGAAATCTAAAAAGGAGTCGAAGCACGGAGACGGGGACGATAAAAGTCACAACATCCCGGTAAGCCTTGCCGCCATGCTGGTAACGCTGGGCGTCGTCTACGGCGATATCGGCACCTCGCCCATGTACGTCACCAAGGCGCTACTCGCAGGCCAGGGCGGCATCATGCAGGTCACCGAGGAATTCATCCTGGGAGCCCTGTCGCTGGTTATCTGGACGGTCACCTTGCTGACCACGGTTAAGTACGTGCTGATCTCGCTCAAGGCTGGAAACCACGGCGAGGGCGGTATCTTCGCCCTGTACAGCATCGTTCGAAAATACGGTAAATGGCTCATTATCCCGGCTATGCTGGGTGGCTCCGCGCTGCTGGCAGACGGCATCCTCACCCCCGCCGTCACCATTACCACGGCCGTCGAGGGCTTGAGGACCATTCCCGCCATGCGGTCGCTGATTGGCGACGGGCAGACCAACGTGGTCGTCATCACCCTTATCATCGTCAGCCTGCTGTTCGCCGTGCAGCGCGCGGGCACCAGCAAGATCGGCCGCGCTTTTGGCCCCGTCATGACCTTCTGGTTCTTGTTCCTGGGCGCCAACGGCTTGGTCTACGTGCTGGGCAACCCCGCCATCCTGCTGGCTTTCAACCCGCTGCGCGGCATCGCGTTCCTACTTTCGCCCAATAACCATGCGGGAGTCATGATCTTGGGAAGCTGCTTCCTCGCCACCACCGGCGCGGAGGCCCTGTACTCCGACATGGGCCACGTGGGTCGCGGCAATATCTACGCGACCTGGCCGTTCGTCAAGATCTGCCTGCTCCTCTCCTACCTTGGCCAGGGCGCTTGGCTGCTCGCCAACGCCGGCAACCCCCAGCTCGCCACCATCACCGACCTCAACCCGTTCTTCGAGATGCTGGGCGAGGGCATGCGTCCGTTCGCCGTCGGCCTGTCCACCTGCGCCGCGATCATCGCCTCCCAGGCACTGGTTACCGGCGCCTTCTCGCTGGTCTCCGAAGCGAGCCGTCTGGACCTCATGCCCCACATGCAGGTCTTCTATCCCGCCGAGACCAAGGGTCAGCTCTATATCCCCATGGTGAACAACGTCATGTGGGTTGGATGCATCGCCGTCGTCCTTCTGTTCCAGTCATCCGCGCATATGGAGGCGGCGTACGGCCTGGCGATCACCATCACCATGATCTGCACGTCGATCCTGTTGTTCTTCTTCCTACATAACGTGCGCAAGCGCAAGATCGCAGCTTGGATCTTCGTCATCTTCTTCGTCGCCCTGGAAGGATTCTTCTTTAGCGCATCGCTCACCAAGTTCTTCCACGGCGGCTACTTCACCATCCTCATGGCGGCCCTCATCATGGGCATCATGGTCAGCTGGTACAACGGCACCTCCGTCGAGCGCCGCCAGGCAACCTTGCTGCCCATCCGCTCCTATCTTGACCAGCTCGACCGTCTCCGCAATGACGAGACCTATGAGCTCATGAGCGACAACCTGGTGTACCTCACCAACGAGACCAACACCAACTACCTTGACCGCGACATCCTCTACTCCATCTTGGACAAGCACCCCAAGCGCGCCCGCGCCTATTGGTTCCTAAACGTAGAGGTAATGGATGAGCCCCACACGTTCTCCTACTCGGTCGAGACCTTTGGTACCAACTTTGTATTCCGCGTCCATCTCTACCTTGGTTACAAGGTCAACCAGCGCGTGAACGCCTACCTGCGCCAGGTGGTCTCCGACCTGTCCGCCTCCGGCGAGCTACCTCCGCAGACGCATGAGTACTCCGTGTACAAGAAGCCCGGCCCCATCGGCTCGTTCCGCTTCTGCATGCTCCGCAAGATGCTGGCGCCCGAGAGCGACGTTGACAGCCGTGAGCGTTCCGCCATCGCCCTCAAGTACACCATCCGCCGCTTTGCCGGCTCTCCGGCTCGCTGGTTTGGCCTTGAGAGCTCCAGTGTGTTCTACGAGTACGTGCCCTTGTTCACCAAGTTCAAGGAGGTCGACCGCATGACGCGCATCGACCCCAACACGCGCCCGTAAAAGACGCCAGCTCGCACAGAGCCCCGAATAACACAAAGCCCACCGGTCATTTCGATCGGTGGGCTTTGTGCTTTTACGCCGATGAATCACGGACGAACGAAGATGAGTTAAGACTCGCATCGCCCATCCGGTCGGACGCTAGCTACTCTTCCTCTATGGCGCCCCAATTGCCAAACCAGCGCTCCATCGAACGGTTCATCTCAACCATGAAGTCGCTGGTGTGCTTGCGGGTATAGATATCGACCACGCGCGCGCCCGCCTCCGTCGCATGGGGCCTAAACATGGCGTCCATCTCGGCGATCTGCGCATCCATGGTCTCGGCGTCCGCACGACGATAGCGCTCGCTCATAACCAGGTTCTCAATCGGATGCGGCGTGGCAGGACGCTCTTTGTGCGGCACGCCGAAGACCAGCATGCTGAGGGGCATGGTGTGCGCGGGCAACCCCAGAAGCTCGCCAACCTCCTCCGCATTCTCCACGATGTCGCCGATATAGCAACTGCCCAATCCTACCGCTTCCGCGGCGATCACGGCGGTCTGAGCCGCGATCACGGCGTCCTGGGCGGCGATCGCAAAGTCGCCCAGTCCGCATGCTCGACGCGGAGAGCGCCCCGTCTTCTGCACGAACTCGTCCGTGAAGCAGCCCACGTGCTCAAAAAGATCTATCCACTTGCAGTAATCGACTACAAAGATAAGAGCCCATTTGGCCTTGGCGATAAAGGGCTGGTTGTCGCAGAGGACTGACAGACGATCAAGCGTTTCCTGCTTCTGGATGTCGATAATCGAATACATCATCATTGCGCCGGCAGACGGTGCCCGGGTCGCAGCATGCAGCACCGCGGCGCGCTGGTCGTCGGTAATGGGCGCGTCGGCGAATTTTCGCGTGGACGAGCGTTGCTCGATGAGGTCGAGGGCGGACACGGGCGTGACGGCAGCGATTTCAGCCATAGAAAAACCCTCCTGCGAGATGTCTCGGATACACCGAGCATCTTACCGCAAGAGGGCTGCTTGATCGCATGTCCGGCCGTCGGATGGCGGGGTTACTTGATCTGCGTGGTACCGGGCGCCAGGTTGGGATCGGTCTCGTTCGCGGCGGACTGGTACATCTTGGTATAGATGTCCTTTCCGTCTCGGAACAGCTCGTAGTACTGCATCTTGGCGTAATCCGCGCGCGCCTTGGTCGCCTCGGCGCCCGGGCTGCCCGCCGGGAAGTTCTCCTCGGCAGCCATGCTGGAAAGATACCAACGCAGGCTCTTGTCTTCGTAACCCGTGGCGTTGATCGCAGGGAGCGCCTCGCGCAGCGTGATGTGGGCCTTTTGGTAGTCGCTCATAGGCGCACCGATGAGGTTCATCAATACGCTGCCCAGGTAATTGATGGAGAGGTCGTCCACGCCACTCTCCTGGTCGCGTCCGGCGACATCGTAGTTGGCCCAGATGATGTAATCGGTCTGCCAGAGGCGCTCGTTATGGATCGCAGCGTCCTCGTTGGCGAACCATGCCTCGTTGTAGTCATCCGGGAAGAAGGGCTGGTGATCGCCGAAGAACACCAAGATCACCTTGCGGTCGATCTTGCGCAGCTGGTTCACAAAGTCTTCCAGGGCTCGGTCGGACTCTTCGATAAGGGCGAGATACTCGTTGACCTCCGGATCGCTGATGCCGTCGATAACGTAGTTGACCTGCTTATCTGCCGGAATCAGGCCGGTGTCGTAGCCAGAGTGATTCTGCATGGTCACATCAAAGATGAACTGCGGGTTAGGGTTCTCGTCCAGCATCTGCAGAATCTTGTCGTAGGTCGCGGCGTCGGTCACCATGCCGCGGAGTTTCTCAGCATCCTGGAAATCCTGGATGGTGAGGAAGTTATCAAAGCCAAAGGCGTTGTAGACATTCTCGCGGTTCCAGTTGGTGCCATGGTTGGGGTGGATGGCAGTGGTGTCGTAACCGAGATCCTTGAACTGCTGGGAAAGGGTCTCGGTACGAGTGAGGTCGTAGATGGTGTACGGATAGGTGCCCGTGCCCAGGAAGGCCATGGAGTTGCCGGTGAGGTACTCGAACTCGGTATTGCAGGTGCCTCCGCCAAACGCGGAGACATAGAGCACGCCGCGCTGCAGGGTATCGGACAGGCTCTTGAAGAACTGCGGCCCCTGATAGTTCGCATGCAGGTTCTGGTAGATGGAAAGGTCCGAGAAGGTCTCGTTCATGATAGTGATGACCGTGGGCTTCTCGTCCTCAAACTGGGCGGCAGCCTGCGAGCGCTCGACGGTTGCCCCCTGCCCGGCGTCGTATCGCCCAGCATAGTCGGAGATGAGTTCTTTGGCATCTTCGACGCTGTAGCCCTCCGGCACGGGCGGCTTGATGGTCTGGGCGCCAGAGATAAAGCTGGGCAGGAAACCCTGACGGTAGTAGCTCTCAAGCGGGCGCCAGGTATAAACCTGAATGCTAAGCGTGTTGTAATAATCGACCAGCGTCACGTGGGCGCCCACGCCCACCAAGCATGCGATGCCCACCATAAGGTTGATGAGCAGCGCGCGGCGATCGCCGCGATCGCGCTGGGGACGAAGCATAGCGACCATGCGGCACAGCTGCACGGAGACGGCCATGAACGCCATGCCATACAGACAGAAAGGCGACAGGATGTAGGAGTAGCCAGTGCCGGCAACGGCCATCGCGGTAGATAGGGCGGAAATGTCACCCGGAGCGATGGGCATAGACTTGAAGGTGATGATGAAATACTCGACGATGCCCAAAATGCTCATGAGCACGGCGACGACCGCGGGCGGGGTATGACGGCGCTGGGAGATGAAGAACACCCCGGCCATGATGGCGGTAATGAGCGACCACTCGAGCAGCAGGCAAAGCGGATACATCCACAGCAGGTTGTGATTGCTAGGGATCTCCAGCCCCAACGTCGCGCCCGCGCCCGCCAAGAACAGCAGAATCACGCACGCGATGAGCGGATGGGCGAAGCGGCCGGCAGGACCCGCGATCTGCAGCAGGCGCTCGCGCACCAGATCGCGCTCAAGATTAAGCCAGGCGCAGCCCGTAAGAACCGCGTTGAGGACAAGCGGCGACAACACGTCGTTGGCGATGCCGCCCATTGCCGCGTAGAGCCCTACAACAAGCTGCAGCACGGCGAAAAACGCAACCGAAAGCACGGTCGAGCGGCGTGCGGAGCGCGCGTCTTGGTCCAGGGTGCGCACCTTGCGGATGGTCAAGGCGACCGTTGCCGCAAAGGCAGCAAGGGAGATGATGGCTACGAGCATACGGATCCTTCTTTACTTGGGATGCCGCGAGCGGCTGCTTGCGGGCGATCTCTGTTAAGAACCTGTTAGGTTTGCCCTATAGGTTCGCAGCCCACCATACTAGCGCCCGATTATCGAGTTTTTGTCAAAGTGTGGAGACGGACCGCACGTAGCGAGCCTAATCCAACGAATGTACACAAGGGAAAACATTTGTGCGACACCCAAGCGACGCACCACGGGAGCCCGCGGCGCCCAACGCTATGCTTGCATACCACTTACGCGAGCATGATATCTCATCGTACACGGCCTCTGCGCCAGCGCCTCAGCCCGCTTCCAACCCGGTCTAAAGCCCTTCGCCGCACAGCTTTGCGGTAAGGCGGTCGAGAAGGGCGGGATCGCACCCCGCATAATCCTCCAGATACTCGCGCGCGGTGCCATAACGAGCATGCAGATGCTCGAGCGTGCGCTCCATCTCTAGGGGGGCAGACTCAAACAAGCAGCGCGGCACCTTTTTGAGCAGCAGAATCGAGACGCCGGCACGCTGGGCGCGCAAGCCGCGACCCATGTAGTCCTGCGTCACACGATAGTCCTCAACTATAAATTCATCGTCCACTCCCGCCAGGCCAAGCAAAAGCATGGCGACCACACCGGTGCGGTCTTTGCCCGCGCGGCAATGGAACAGCGAGCAGCCGGGGCCGTCGAGCGCTTCCATAACGGAGCGGATGCTGGAGGCGTCGTTATCCAAAAGCGACTGATAGACGTCGAACATGCAGGCGGGCAGCGCGCCGCGAAAGCCGCTTGAGTTGAGCTGGTCGAGCATGGGGATATGCGTGTAGAAGACGCCTTCTTCCGGACGCTTGGCGTACGGATCGGGCCAGTGCTTGAGCTCGAAGTTGCTCCGCAGGTCGATGACGCGGCGCAGGCCGTAGCACCGCAGCGCCTCGCGGTCGCCCAAAGTGAGCCTGCCCAGCGTGCCCGAGCGCAAAAAGACGCCAAACGCCGTGGTTCCGCACTCGCCCGCTTGGCGCGTATATGGATATCCGCCAAGGTCGCGCACGTTATGGGCCCCCTTGAGGGGCAGCGGGATCGATGCAAAGGGTTTGTCGCCTGCCATAGAGCCTCACCGAACAGGGCACGACACGAGTAACGCCGCGCGTGAAAACAAAAGCGCCCCGACGCCATGCCGGAACGCTCTTACTATAGTCGAATTGATTTTGCGCGCGCCTCCCCCGCTACGCGGGCTTACCATCCCTTTACGCGAACGGTTCTGAGGACGAGAACGGGGCGGGCGCGGATCCATCGCAGGCTCGGCGGGAACAGGCCGGGCGAGCACGGGGCGCAGCAACTCAAAGTCGCCGCGAAAGCCGTAATCGAGCGGCCGGGGCCTACAAGTCGCGGCGAGCGTAGATACGCATAGAGACCGCGGCGCTGACGAAAAGAACAAACGCGGTGAGCACAATGAGAACGAGGGAGAGGACCGCAGTCCCCGCAAAGCTCTCCATCCAGGATGCGAAGCGGGTCAACACTTCCGCAGCGTCTATATGGTCGGCAATCTGCCCAAAGCCAATCATGCAGATAAAGTATGCAAGCATTACAAACATGGGCAGGAATTGCGTCGCTTTGGTGTTGCCGAACTTGAAATACGCCGGAATAGTAAAAGCCGCGGCCGAAGCCCCCATAAACAAGCACAGAAACAGCGAGAAGATGCTTGCGAGAACATCCGCCTGGGTCATATGCAGAACGTCTCGAAGGTCCCCGGGAAGAATATTCAACGCGCCAACTGCCACAGCCAACACTTGGAGGGCAATCCCAAGCGCGACACCGGCACCTGCCATGGCAATCACCGCAACATACCTGCCAAGTACCACGTCGCGACGGGATAAAGGCAGCGTAAGGCGATAGACACCCCAGTTGTTCGCGTCGTCGTACGCGCTTGCCGCCATCGCCCCCATCATGCTGAACATGGTGACAAAGATACCGGCAAGCGGAACTACGGTGCCCATGCCAAAAGCAACAAAAAACCCCACGATCGCCGCTATGGGCAAAAGCTGCTTGATATAACCGGTGAGCACCGTCAGCTCGACCAAAAAAGCCTTTTTCATAGTGAGTCCCTTCAAAAGGAAGCAGAGGTGGACGAGGACATCGTCCAAAGAAGCGCAGATAAGAAGCCGCAAGCACGACGTGGCTAGCAATAGCGCTCGCCCTTGATCATGAGCACCATGTACTCGTCGATGCCCATGCGGTCGCACGGGATGGACGGGAAGCTTTCCGCAAACGCGAAGCGATCGGGCACCAACAGGTCGATGCCGTAATCCTGCCGCATGATGCGCATGGCCCCAGGGGCGATGACACCGGAACGAGCGATCTGCTCAAGTTCCGCGGCGCGGCAGCGGGCGACGCCCATGAGGTCGCAGACCTCGTCCTTAGCGATGTTGAAGACGGGACGCCCGGCGTCGATGCAAAGCACCGTGTCCGCGATCTTATCCAGGTCGCTAGTGATATGGCTGGACATGAGGATACCGTTCACGGGGTTGCCCTGGACATCCTCGACCGCCACGAAATCGCGCAGCGCGTCGAGCACCTCATCGCGAGCCATGGGATCAAGGCCCGCCGTCGCCTCGTCCAAAATGAGCAGGCGAGGGTTGTGCGACAGCGCGCAGGCAAGAGAGAGCTTCATGCCCATACCGCGGGAGAGGTCCTTGACGGCTTTTTTGGGGTCGAGATCCGCGGCGCGAAAGCGCTGCTGAAAGCCGGCGGCATCCCAGGTTGAATACGCGCGGGCCATAAGCTTGCCTACCTCTTCGATTTTAAGGTGACCCGGCAGGGAGATGGTGTCGAACACCACGCCTACCTGATCTTTTGCCCTGGCGGATGCCGTGTTCGCAAGATCACGGGGCGAGCAGCCCAGGACGCTTGCCTGGCCGGCGTCCAGAGAGATGAGGCCCAACAGGGCTTTGATGGTGGTCGACTTGCCGGAGCCGTTCTTGCCGACAAAGCCCACCACCTGGCCGGGCTCGACCGTGACGTTGACGCCCGCGAGCGAGAAGCCGGGATAGTGCTTGGTAAGGCCGCTTGCCTGGATAAGGGGTGCGGCAGCAATTACTTGGTTCATGGTCTCCATCCTTGGTATGGCTGGATTACGTGTTGGCTTGGCTTGGACGAGATGGGTGAAGTGGGTTTGCGCTCACAGCGAGGGCTACTCGTCCTGGTCGAGCAGGAGGTCGAGCATCTCGCGCAGCTCCGCAGGCCCAAGGCCCAAATCGCGCCCGGCTTCGACCGCGCGGGAGAGATGGCCCTCGATCTCGCGCAGGTGCTCCTCGCGGATGAGCTCTTTGTTGCCGCCGGCGACAAAGCTGCCTTTGCCCTGGACGGTCTCGATGAAGCCCTGGCTTTCCAGGTCCGCGTAGGCGCGCTTGGTGGTGATGGCGCTCACCCGCAGGCTGTTTGCCAGCGCGCGGATAGACGGGAGCTGCTCGCCCTCCGCCAGCTGGCCCGCGATGATCTGCGCCTTGATCTGGCTGGTGATCTGCTCGTAGATGGGCTTGCTGCTGGAGTTTGAAATGATAAGTTCCACGTTGTTGGTCCCTTTCCCTACATACCGCCGCCGCGGGGCGTCCCCCAGCCGGTGACGGCCCGCCGCCCGACGTCTCGAGCGACTCGCGGTCGGCGCCCGTCGGCACCGCCCGCTACTGAGCATAGTGTATATACTCGTTAAGTACAGTATATACACACGCATACACAGTGCAAGAGATATTTTGGGATTTTGCCGCGCCGATTCAGAGGGTAAGGGACGTGCTGCCAGAGCCCGGACCCGCCGGTCTTTGCACGCGAGAAAAGACACGGCGATGCAGAGAAATTGCTGGTCAGAGGCATGTATAAAGCATTTTGACGAGGTTTTTCGGCCTTGTGAGCAGGCGTTGTAAACACCTTTGATGGCACGATTCCCCCGTCAATGCCATGGTGACTCTCGACAGGGGTCACCCCGACCCCCAAGGAGCAGAAGCATGGAGCTAGGCTCGCACATCAAGGAGCACCGCAAGGAGCTGGGCCTCTCCAAAGACGATCTTGCGGAGCGTATCTACGTGTCGCGCCAGACCATCAGCAACTGGGAGTGCGGGCGCACGTATCCGGACGTCCAGAGCTTGCTTCTACTCTCGAACGTGTTTGGGGTGACCGTAGACTCCCTCATCAAAGGAGACGTGGAAACCATGGCACAGGTAATGGATGCAGCGGTCAAGAAGTACAACAACCTCTCAACGGTGGCGGTAGTGAGCGCAGCTATCTTTTTACTGTTGGGAATTTGGGGCGCTTTCCAGTACGAGTGGGGATGGGGCGAGCAGACGACCCCCACGGTGGTGTTCGCGCTCGTAGCCCTGTTTGCGATGTTGATCGCGTTCGCCAACCTCGAGCGCTTGAAGAAGCAGCACGACCTGGCCACAATTCGAGCCGACGCTGGCGGTTGGCCCCGCTGACCCTACTCGTCCACCCACTGGCTGTTATAGAGCTCCGCATAGAACCCGCCCTGCAAAAGCAGCTGCTCATGGGTGCCGCGTTCGATGATTCGGCCATCGCGCATGACCAAGATGCAATCCGCCTCGCGGATGGTGGAGAGGCGATGCGCCACCACAAAGCTGGTGCGGCCGCGCATAAGCTCGTCAAATGCCGCCTGCACCTGCGCCTCCGTACGGGTATCGATAGAGCTGGTCGCTTCATCAAGCAGCAGGATCTCTGGGTCGCAGAGCATAACGCGCGCGATGCACAGCAGCTGCCTCTGGCCCTGCGAGAGCGTGCCGCCGCCCTCGCCAATCACCGTATCGAACCCCTGGGGCAGCGCGTTGATGAAACCGTCCGCATGCGCCCGGACAGCCGCCCGCTCAACCTGCCCGCGCGTGGCGCCCGGACGGCCGTAGGCGATGTTGTCGTGCACGGTGCCCTCGAACAGCCAGGTATCCTGCAAGACCATGCCAAAGCGCGAGCGCAGGTCCGCGCGGGCGTAGGAGGCGATGTCGACGCCGTCGAGCTCTATGCGTCCCCCCTGCACATCGTAGAAGCGAAGCAGCAGGTTGATAAGGGTGGTCTTGCCGCAGCCCGTGGGTCCCACCAGGGCGATGCGCTGGCCGGGGGCGGCGTGGATGCAGATGTCTTGCAGCAGCGGGCGCTCCGGCGTATAGCTGAAATTGACGTGATCAAAAACCACCTCGCCGCGGGCGGAACCGTCAGAGCCGCCCAGCAGGGCAGACCCGGCAGGCTGGGCGGAACCGTCAGACGGAACAACGGGAACCGCCAAGGCCTCCGGATCAACCTTATCCGGCGATTCCTCGTCCGCGTCCAGCAGGGCAAACAGGCGACGGGCGGAGGCGTAGGCCGTCTGCAGCTGGGTGATGACGTTGGTGACCTCGTTGAACGGCTTGGTGTACTGGTTGGCGTATGACAAGAAGGTCTGCACACCGCCCACGGTAAGTGGAGCCGGCCATCCGGTGATGACGCACATGCAGCCAATAACCGCGACCGCCGCGTAGATAAGGTTGTTGATAAAGCGCGTGCCGGGGTTGGAAAGCGAGCTTAGAAACTGCGCGCGCTCGCCCGCCGTGTACAGCTCGCCGTTCATGGCGTCAAAGCGCTCCTGCGCGCGGTCGCCGTAGCAAAACGTGCTCACCAAACGCTGGCTTCCCACGTATTCCTCAATATGGGCGCCCAGCTGGCCCTGGATACGCTGCTGCGCCGTAAAGCTCTTGTTGGAGAACTTGGCGATCAGCGTGGCCGCCATTATGGAAAGCGGGGTTACCAACACAACCACCACGGCCATGGGCACGGAGATGGAGAGCATGAACAGCAACGTTCCCACAATAGTCACCACGCCGGTGAACAGCTGGTTGAAGCCCTGCAGCAGGCCGTCGCCAATTTGGTCGACATCGTTGACCACGCGCGAGATCAAATCGCCGTGCGGATGCGCATCGATGAAGCTGATGGGCATGCGACCGATCTTCTCGCTGGCGTCCACGCGCATGTCTCGCACGCAGCGGTACGTAAGCAGGTTGACGCAATACCCCTGCACCCATTGCAGGGCAGAGGCGGCAAGCACCACCAGGGCAAGCTGGACCAGCAGCGGTGCCAAGGCGGCAAAGTCAACGCGGCCCATGCCTATGATGAGGTCGATGGCGCGCCCCACCACAATGGGCACGTAAAGCTGCAGCACCACGGAGAGGCCGGCGGATACAAACGACGTTGCGAACGACGCCGCATGCGGGCGCACGTAGGCCATGAGGCGCCGCGTCACCTGCTTGGTGGTAAGGGGCACGGCAGGCGCGAGAGCACCGGCGGCGCGGACGTTGTTTTTGGACGATAACCCGCCCGCGATGTTCGACGCGACGGTCGACACCGATCCGGTAGATGTATACGGGTTCACGCTACGCCACCCCCTCGCGCTCAAGCTGGGACTCGCAGATCTCGCGATAGACGTCGCAGGTGCTAAGCAGCTGGGCATGCGTACCCAGACCCACCGCACGGCCGCGGCGCATAACGCAGATAAGGTCCGCGTCGCGCACGGAAGACACGCGCTGCGACACGATCACCGTGGTAAGGGGCACGGGCGCGCCTGGCCCAGAGGCTTCGGCAGACGCGAAGGCAAGCTGGCGCAGGGACCGGCGCAAGCGGGCATCCGTTTGCAGGTCAAGCGCGGAGGACGAATCATCCAGCACCAAGATCTTGGGGTCGCCCACAAGAGCGCGGGCAATGGTGAGGCGCTGGCGCTGGCCTCCGGAGAAGTTCTTGCCGCCCGCCTCTACCGGGGCATCCAAGCCGGCCTCCAGCGAGCGCACAAAGTCAGCCGCCTGGGCGATCCCAAGGGCGCGCCACAGCTCTTGGTCGCTCGCGTTCGCATCTCGCCAGCACAGGTTTGAGCGCACCGTGCCGGAGACAAGCTGCGCCGTCTGGGGCACCATACCTATAACCCCGCGCAGCTGGCGTAGCGGCCAGGCGCGCACGTCCGTGCCAAACACCTCCACGCCGCCGCGGGCCACGTCATACAGGAGCGGCAGCAGCGATACCAACGTGGATTTGCCAGAGCCCGTACCGCCGATGATGCCCAGCGTTCCGCCGACGGGCAGCTGCAAGGTGATATCGTCCAAAGCGTCTGCAGAGGCGGAACCGTAGCGAAAGCCCACGCGCTCCAGACGCAGCGCCGGCACCGCGGCGGCGTCGCCCGCGCAAACGGGGAGCGCGACCGGCGCGGCGGCCGCATCCGTAATGGAAGGCTCGCACGCCAGCACCTGGTTGATACGCGACGCGCTGGCGCTCGCCTTGGTAAAGATCACCACCATGTTTGCCACGTACACAATGGAGAGCAGGGTCTGGGTCATGTAGTTCACAAACGCGATCACCTGGCCCTGGGTGAGGTCGCCCACGCTCACGGCCGCGCCCCCGCTCCACAAAATAGCGCAGACGCCCAGGTTCATCACCAAAAAAGTCACGGGATTAAGCACGCTCGACAGCTTTCCCACCGCGATGGCGGTCTGCGCCTGGTCGGCAGCGGCGGCGGTGAAACGCTCGCGCTCGTGCTGCTCGCGGGAGAACGCGCGGATCACGCGGACGCCGGAAAGCCCTTCGCGCTGCACCAGGCCAACGTGGTCGAGCTTTGCCTGCATGCTCTTAAAATACGGCACGCTCTTAGCCATGACCAACCAGAACACCACGGCGATAAGCGGGGTGGTCACCAAAAAGATCAGCCCCAGGCGGGCATCGATCAGCAGCGCGGCCGCCATGGAGCCCACCGCCAAAAACGGCCAGCGAATCAGCATGCGTATAGTCATGGCGATCGCCAGCTGCACCTGGTTGACGTCGTTGGTGATGCGGGTGATGAGGGACGGCGTGCCAAAGCGATCAAGATCCGCAAAGGACAGCCGGTTGATATGCGCATAGAGCTCGCGGCGCATGTCCGTACCCATACCCTGCGACGTCAGCGCGGCCACCTTTTGGCAAACCAGGGTGACCGAAATGCCCACCACGGCCATCGCCACCAGCACCAGCCCGTGGCGCACCACAGAGCCCATGTCGCGCGCGCCCACGCCGTTGTCGATCATGCTGGCCACCACCAGCGGCGTGATCAGGTCGAAGCACGCCTCTACCAGCTTGGCCAGGGGCCCTATGAAGAAATACCGGCGATACGCGCCGGAAAAACGCTTCAACAGGTTCAGCATCGAACGCCTCGCTGCTCGTTGGAATTCACGGACCCATCAATGATATGCCAGCTCGTAGGCACCCATCCGCTAAAAGCCTGCGCCGTGCGCATGAAAACCGACGAGAAACCAACCCTGAAGCGCGGGTACCATACCCTCAGACGCACCGCCTCGTCACGATCCAAAGGGGCCGCCATGTTCAGTCCGTTTCGCACCGCCAACGGCAAGCCCAAAACGCTCGCCGAAGTCACATGGGACGACCTGCCCCAGCTTGCTGATTTGGACGAGGGCTTCGCGCTGGAGTTCAAGCGCTCCTACAACGCATCCGTGCAGAAGAAGATCCCCAAGATCATCGCGTCGTTCGCCAACTCGCGCGGAGGCTGGCTGGTGGTGGGCATTGCGGACGATGACAAATCCGTCTGCCCCATCCCCAAGCCCAATGCGGACTTTGGCCAAATCATCGGCGAGCTGTGCCGGCGCCACGTCTCGCCCATCCCCCACTTTGACGCGCGCTTTATCTGCGACCCCGCAAACCCCTTGCAAGGCGTGCTGGTCATGCATGTGGCAGAGGGCAATTTCCCGCCCTATATCGCCAACGGCATTGTAGAGGTGCGCGAGGGCTCCACCTCTGGTCCAGCACAGAGCTCCGCGTTGGTAGAGCTCTACGGCAAGGCGACCAAGCGCCGCGGCGAGATCGCAGGGTTCTGCCAGCGATCCGTCTACTATCCCACGGCCGACCGCTTCCCTTCGCCGCAGGGCAGCGCGACCGGCGTCCCCAGGTCCGCCAACCCCACGCCCCTCTTCGACCTGTACCTCTACCGCATGAGCAGGCATGCTGCGGAGGCCCCGGCACGCGCCGACGTCAACGAGCACGTGGCCGCCATGCGCAAGGTCTTCACCGACCGCGGCATGGGCTGCCACGTGCAGCACGCGCATGACTCGCGTATTATCCGCGCGTCCGCCCTGGCGGGCGCCCTGGACGTCCACTCCGCCATCGAGCTGTTTGGAGACGAGTCAATCAAGCTCACCGTACCCGCCGTGCTGTTAGATGGCAGGGAACTTGAACGCGCTAACATGCGCCTGCGCGCCGCAGGGCTTGCCGTGGACGATGAGAACCGGTTGATAGACGCGCGCGACACCCTGCGCCGCGTCACCCGCATGGCCACCGTGCTCGATAAATACGTACGCGAGCGCGGCATCGCCTGGCAGCAGTACGCCGTGGCCTACGAACTTGAGAACATGGCCGGCGTAATGCTGTGGAGCGACTCGCCCCTCTACCTGGATTACGTTGCCAAGCGCGGCGCCCTCTTTTGCGGCACCACGGATTGTCGCAGCCGTATTCGCTACTTGGACGATGGCGAGCACGAATCCTTTCGCGCTCGGCAGTTTGCGGGCAGCCATTTCTTCGAAGCGTGCGGCCTGCCCTTAGGATCGGACGATGACGAGGATAACGCGCTGGTAGACGCCTTGCTTAGCACCAGCCCCCAAGCTACGCTCAAGGAATAGCACCCCCACCGACGCAGCTAGAAGGAGCTAGACCAAATCAATTCGCTTTGCCATGTCAATTGAAACGCTTCAGACGGGCATTTTTCTTTTATGCAAAGGCAAAATCGATTCCGAAACCCCTTATCAGCGCCCGAAATGCCCCGCAAAGCGCCCCGAGACCTCTAACATGGCGCCTTCGGCCCGAAATCACCCCGATTCCGCGCCGCCCTTACCCGCCTCGTGGCCCTCATTGACCATCTCAAAAAGGTACGACTTTTCCTCGCTGATTTAGCGCGAATAAAGAGGTGTAAAGCCGCAGGTCGCGAAACGCCGCGATGCATAGCGAGAGATTTTTCGAAACCGTCGCTCGCACAGCGCCGCGCGGGCGATGCTGTGACAGGCCCTTTCACACAAAAACGCCCCGTGTGCTCAATGGGAACGGGTGCCCGGCAGAGGCTCCTTATGGCTGCTTCCTTCCGGACCTGACCAGATTCGGAACATATCGTCACCCGAACCCATTGAACGCGCGAGGCGTGCAGGAGATATCCTACCCCATTTTGGGTGCACAAGTCGAGAATCATTTTTCCCACAGCAACGCCGCGACGAAAAGGGCATCGCTGCGCAGAGAGTGGGCGATACGTGCACCAGGGTACTCGGAGTCGCAACGCGCCGAACGCGCTCGGATGCAAGTACCGCCCCCTCGCTTGGCGCTGGGCCCTATTCCGCCAGCACGGCGACAATGCGCTCGCAAGCCTCCATCAACACGGAACGCGGGCTGGGCACGCACATGCGCTGGAAGAATTCGCCGCCATCCGGATCAAAATTAAGGCCGTCTTGCAAGATGACCTTGGCTTCCTCGTAGATGCGGCGGTGCAGCTCATCCCCATCGATTCCCAGCGCGTTGCAGCGACGCGTGAAGTCGAACCACAGGATATAGGTGCCCTCGGGGCGACGCACGCCCACGTCCGGTAACTCGCGCCCAAAGAAATCAATCACATCGTCGATGTTCCGGTCAATATATGCGCAGCACCGGTCAACCCACTCCTCGCCCTGGTTATACGCAGAGATCACCGCGCTGATGGCAAAGGGGCTGGGTTCGGCATGGCCCAAAACGCGACTGAACAAAGCCTTGTCCTTTGCATCGCTGAACACCAGGTTGGTAGCAGCAAGACCCGCCAAGTTAAACGTCTTGTTCACCGCGGTGCACGTCATCACGCGAGCGTGGGGCGCCACCTGAGCCAAGTGATGCACCTTCACGCCGGCGCGCAAAAGGTCGCCGTGAATCTCATCCGCGATGATCATCACCCCGTTGCGCGTGCAGATATCCGCCACGCGAACAAGCTCGTCCACGCTCCAAACGCGACCCACGGGGTTGTGGGGATTGCATAAAATCATGAGCTTGGCGTCGTCTCGCCGGGCCAGCTCCTCCAAGCCGTCAAAGTCCATGGTGTAGTACAAATCGCCGCACTCATCTTGATCAGTGTGGCGAATAAGCTGGTTGTTGAGCACGTTGCGCCCAAGCTCCTCAACGCTGTGGGTAAAGGGCGGGTAGACGGGGCGCTGGATAATAACGCCGTCACCCGGTTCGGTAAAAGCCTCGACCGCATACTCCAGCGCTCGGACGGTGCCCGGGCAATACAGCATCAAATCCGTGTTGATGGTCCATTGGTCACGGCGCGCAAACCAATCGCGCACGGCGTCCGCATAGGCCGGGCAGCCATCGATGGTGCTATAGCCAAAGATGCCATGGTCAACCGTCGCGTGCAGCGCATCCAAAATGGCGGGCGCGCAACGAAAGTCCATGTCGGCCGTAAAAAGGGCGATATGGTCATCGGTAATCTCGCGCAAGCCGCAGTGCTCAGCGATCTCTCGAGACGTGCTCCATTTGCTGGAATAGCTAAACGCATCATGCCTGCGGTCAATGACCTGGTCAAAGTCGATGCTGTTCCCCTGAGTCATGTAGCCCCCTTTTAACGCTTGCGTACTGCATGGTATCACGCTCGGCGCGCGATACCGCAGCGCCACGGCAGACGGTAGCGCGGCCTAGCGCCCCAGCAGCAGCGCTCGCGCCGCCGTCTCGCCCGCACACACCAGGTTATGGCGCGTCTCGCGAGAATGCATGGCGCGATCAAGCGGCATGGGTCTGCGCAGCGCCGTCACCACCACATCGACGCCGCGCTTGTACACCGCGTCCAACTCATAGGCCCGCGACGCCGCGATCAGGGCAACCGGCTTGTGCTGGCGCTTCGCCCGCCTCGCCACGCCCACGGGGGCCTTCCCTTCAGCCGTTTGGCCGTCCACGGCGCCCTCGCCCGTAATGATCAGGTCTGCATCGCGAATAAGGTTGTCAAAATCAAGCAGGTCGAGCATGGCCTCGACCCCAGAGGTAAGGGAGCCTCCGCACGCAAGCACCGCTGCGCCCATGCCGCCCGCGGCGCCCGCCCCAGGAACCCCCGCCACGCTGCCAAAGCGCTTTGCTTTGGACGAAGGTTCGGGCAGCAGGTGGGCATGGCGCTCGCGCGCCCCATCAAGCAGGCGGGCAAAGGCGATCATCCAACGATCGTAGGATGCATAGGTGGTTGGATCCGCCCCACGCGGGGTAGGCAGGTCGGCCAAGCCTTTTTGCTCGCCAAAGACGCGTACCGTGCCGCGGCGCCCCACCAGCGGGTTGCTCACGTCGGTAAGGGCTACCAGCTCTACACCCGCGAGCGCGCGCAGCGCCGGCTCCAAATCCAAGGCTGCGGCGCGCTCCAAGCCCGCGAGCCCCCACGGCACGTCTCGCCCTTCCTTGTCCAAAACGCGGGCGCCCAGAGCGCGCAAAAAGCCCTGCCCGCCGTCCGTGGTAGCGCTGCCCCCCAACCCCAGGTAGATAGCCTTCGCCCCGGCGCCTATGGCATCCATGACCAGCTGGCCCGCGCCATAGGTGGAAGCCCGCAGGGCGGCATCATGCGTGCAATCGGAAAACTCTATGCCCGCGGCAGACGACATCTCGAGAACCGCCTGGCCTGCCGCCGTCAACAGGTAGCGCGCTTTTACGGTATTGCCCATGGGGTCCGAAACCTGAACAACGCGATAGGTTCCATCCAGCGCCGCGCACGCGGCGTCAACCGTCCCCTCGCCGCCATCGCCCAAAGGAATGCACGTGATATTGGCATTGGGGAATACGCGGCGAACGCCCGTGGCGATCCAGCGCTCCGCCTCCTCGCTGGTTGCAGAGCCTTTAAACGAATCGCTTGCCACAACAATGGCCGGCTCCAAAACGCTTGGGTCCGCAGCGGCCGTGGATGCCGCCTGCCGGCGCCGGGGATAATCATCCGGAATAACAAGGTCGCGCTCGCCCTGCGCGCGCTGGGCGCGAACTTGGGAGAAAAACCGGCTCAACTGGGCTGCGCACTCATTTTCAAGCACGCCCTTGGTTACCGAGAACGCATGGTTGAGGCGCTGGTCGCTATTGAGGTTATAGAGGCTCCCCAGCGCGCCGCCCTTGGGGTCCGCCGCTCCATAGACGCACCGGTCTATGCGCGCGTTGACCATAAGGCCCGCGCACATAAGGCACGGCTCCAGCGTCACGTAGACCGTGCAGCCCGCCAGGCGCCAGCGGCCCAGCACGCGCGAAGCTTCCACCATGGCCGAAAACTCCGCATGGGCAGACGGATCCTCATTGCATTCGCGCAGGTTGTGGGCGCGGGCGATAACCTCGCCGTTGTAAACCACCACGGCGCCAATGGGCACCTCGCCCGCGCGCTCAGCGGCTCGCGCCTGCTCCAGGGCCTCTTGCATAAAGCGTTCGTCTGCGTCGCGCTGGTTGCCCGCGGCGACGCCGCGTGTATCTTGTTGAAGCATCGAACCCCTTCTCGTCATTCTCTACGATTCGATGCTATCATTACCAAACACGGAGAGATGGCAGAGCGGTTGAATGCGGCGGTCTTGAAAACCGTTGGGCGCGCAAGCGTTCCGGGGGTTCGAATCCCCCTCTCTCCGCCATTTAAAAAAACAAGCGCGCCGGGCCCGTTCTCAAGCCCGGCGCGCTTTTTGCCTATTCGCCCAGCAGGCGCTCGGCAAGCTGGTTGCACGTGCGCACAAACTCATCTTTACCAGAGCGACGGTCCTCTTGGTCCCACCACAAAAGCAATAGGCGGATGATACCGCCGGCCGCGAATTCGCAACGGCAGATCAAGTCATCCGGGCCGGGAGCCTCTATCCTCAAGTCGTGAGCGGCCTTCTCATTAAAGGACCGGGCCATCTTTTCGCAAATCACCACAAGCATCATGCCGCAGGTAGAGCTGCTAAAGATGTTGTCCATGAGCGTCTCGTGCTCAAGGAAGTAATCTGCCATGGCGTCCAGAATGGCAGCGCGCTCCGCGAAAGCGGTGTGGGCGGCGCCGGGTTCGAGCTCGTCGATGGCAAGGCGACCGCGCTCGACCATATCGCCGCGCAGGCTGTCGACGTAGAAGGAGAAGAACTCCGATTTGTCAGCAAAGTGCTTGTAGAAGGTGGTGCGCCTAATCATTGCCCTGTCGCACAGCATGGCAACGGTAATGTCCTCAAAGCGCATGTCAGACATAAGGTCCGTGCATGCGGCAATGAGAGCGCCATACGTCTTACGCACGCGAAGATCCAATCGTATCCCCCGATCTTTATGGAAACATATGCAGCTAGTCATAGATTTTGAATTTTAGAAAACAATTGTCAACGAACAATTTCTGTGTGATAAAAGACTTTTCTAACGAGAATAATCTTTTCGCTCTTCCGGAACGGCTGTGGCGAGCAGTGCATCGCATGACGCGAGAGGAACGACGGTCTCGCGTGTGGCGCGACCGCGCTTTCGACCCCACCGTCTGGCGCCTTTTGCGCACGCGGTTATACTATGAAGCATCTATATATCGCGCACTATCGACCGCGTGAGCAGGACAGGGGTAACTCATGGGCTGGATTATTGGAATCATCGTCCTTGTTGCGATCGGCATCGCCGTCGCCGGCATCTACAACAACATGGTCACCTTGCGCAATCGCATCGATAACGCATGGCAGAACATCGATACGCAGCTGCAGCGCCGCAACGACCTTATCCCTAACTTAGTAGAGACCGTCAAGGGCTATGCCGCGCACGAGAAGGAGGCGCTTGGCGCCGTGGTCTCCGCGCGCAACGCCGCCGTATCCGCCTCGAGCCCCGATGATAAGATCGCCGCGGACAACGTCCTCTCCGGCGCGCTTCGCCAGCTCTTTGCCGTCGCCGAGGCCTACCCCGACCTTAAGGCAAACGCTAACTTTGCCCAGCTGCAGAGCTCTCTTGAAGATACCGAGAACAAGATTTCCTACGCTCGCCAGAGCTACAACGATTGCGTGCTGAACTACAACAACGCAATCCAGACCTTCCCCGGAAACATCTTCGCCGGCGTCTTCCAGTTTAAGGAGCGCTCTGGATTTGAAGCCGCCGAGGCTGCGCGCGAGGCGCCCAAGGTCAAGTTCTAACGCACACGAAAACCCGGGACGCCCCTTTGCCGCAAGCCTGCGCAAAGGGGCGTTTTTACACCGTCGACTCGCACCCAAACCGTACCAAAACCGCACCCCGCCACACCCAATGGACTGCATATGAATAAACAGCAGCTAGAACCCCATACCACCGCGGACCAGCCCGAGCCCCGGCCGACGCCTCAGGCGAGGCCCCAAGCCGCCCAAGCCGCCCATCACGCCTCCCGTCCGCACGCGTCGCAAACCAGGCCGACCGCGCAGGCAAGGCGGCATGCGCAAGCCGGTCATCGTCCAAAAACCGAGCACGCCCGCGCAAAGGCGGTGAAGGTGCCAAAAGAAAAGCCGCAAGGCGGCAGATCGCGCTACCTGCCGGCACTCGACGGCATCCGCGCGCTGGCGGTTGTTGCCGTGGTTCTGTACCACCTTAACTTCACGTGGATTCAAGGCGGCCTACTTGGCGTCACCATGTTCTTTGTGATCTCCGGCTACATCATCACGCGCCTTCTTTTGAACGAATTCGAGCAGAGCGGGCGCATTGACCTTAAGTCCTTCTGGATTCGCCGCGCTCGGCGCCTGTTGCCGGCAATTGGCGTCCTTATGGTGGTCACCATTGCGCTGTGCACGTTTTTTAATCACGTGATGCTCACCAAGATGCGGCCGGACATACTGCCCTCGCTTTTCTTTGCGAACAACTGGTGGCAGATTGCGCAGAACGTCTCGTACTTCGACGCCCTGGGCGACCCCTCTCCGCTTACGCATTTTTGGTCGCTCGCCATCGAGGAGCAGTTCTACCTTATCTGGCCGCCCTTGCTTTTGGGCCTGCTCTCAATGCATGTGAAGAAGCCGACCGTCCGCCGCATGGTCCTGGGCTTGGCCGCTGCATCCGCGCTCGCCATGACGCTGCTGTACAACCCCGCCGTTGACCCCAGCCGCATCTACTACGGCACGGACACGCGCGTTTTCTCGCTGCTTTTGGGCGTTTGGCTTGCCTTTATTCCGCCGCGCGACATGTCTCCCGCACGCTTGGCGCACGCCTTGGGCCTGGATTCGCTTGCGAACAAGGTCAAGGCCACCGCGGGAAAGGAAAGCGCACTCAAGGGCGCGGACGCTACCGTGGCAAACACCGCCGATGACGCAACCATGGCCGAATCTCTCACCAATACGCCCGCGCGCGGTACCATCGCCCTCACTTCCATCGACCTTGTTGGCGCCGCGGGGCTTGCTGGCCTGCTTGCCCTGTTTACCATGAGCAACGGCTACTCGGCCTTTCAATACCGTGGCGGAATGCTGTTGTGCTCCGTCTTCACCATGATGCTTATCGCCTCCTGCGTTCAGGACGATGGCCTGTTGGTGCGCTTGTTCTCACTCAAGCCCTTCATTTGGATTGGCAAGCGCTCCTATAGCATCTACCTGTGGCACTACCCCTTGCTGCTCCTTATGAACCCCGTTGCCGACATTCGCCAGACCCCTTGGTGGATGACGGCGATTCAGCTGGCCGTTGTCCTTGCGGTGGCCGAATGCTCCTATCGCTTCATCGAGACGCCGTTTAGGCACGGAGCGCTTGGAGCGTTTTTCCGCCACGTCCGGCAGGGCGAGGAGCCGCTGCAAATCATTCAAAAGCACGTTATTCCCTTTGGCATCGCCGGCACCACGCTGCTGCTTGCGCTGGGCGGACTGGTATTTGTTCCCGACACCTCGGCGCTAAGCGAAGAGGGCGCCGCACTGCTTGAGGGCAACGCCGGGGACGGGTCTCAGCAGCCGTCCGCAACTGCGGACGCCGCCGCGGACGAAGGCGAAGTGGAAACGGATAAAAACGGTTTTCCCACCGGCGCGTATGACGTGCTGATGATTGGCGACTCCGTGTCGCTGCGCACCATCCCCAATTTTGAGCAGACCTTTCCCCACGGCCACATTGACGCCGCCAAGAACCGACAGTTCACCACGGGCGTTGACCTGGCAACGCAGTACATCGCCGGCAATCAAGCGGGCAAGATCGTAGTTATTGCGCTGGGCACCAACGGTCTGGTTACGGACGAGAATATCGACCAGATGATGAGCCTGCTGGGCGACAAGCGCGTGGTGGTTTTCATAACAACGCGCAGCCCTCAGCCCTGGGTTGGGCCAACCAACGAGGCCATCGCCCGTGCCGCTGAGCGCTACCCCAACGTTCGCATCATCGATTGGTACGGCTATAGCGAGGGACGCAACGATCTGTTCGACGGCGACGGCACCCATCTCTCATCCGACGGCGCTGCCCAGTTTATCCAACTGGTCTACGACGCGGTTCGCCCCGATCTGCCGCTGCACGCCGAGGACCACCCCGAACAGCAGGTGATCGATAAGGTCAATCAACTGGCTAACAGCGCCACGTCCTCCGTCACCGCAGCCGCCAAGGCGGGAGCCGGACAGGAGCCCGCGAAGGACTAGGCCGACGGCAGCACCCGCCTTCATTCATCCGAAACGCAATCGCGCGCCGACCCTTCCTTTGGGGGACGACGCGCGATTTTTTTACCCGTACGGTGTGCACCTTGTGAATTGCGCGCCGCACGCCGGAAGTTCAAAATCCTCGCTTGACAAAACCGGTTTACTAAGTTTGACTATGTATTGGGCAGCAGTCCCCAGTTACACGCTGCCCACTTTTCGATAATCCGGCTTGGAGGTTCATTATTATGGCAGAAGAAACCGGTTTTGCATTCTCTATGGACAGTTTCCGACTCGACGGTAAAGTCGCCCTGGTAACCGGCGGTAGCTACGGCATTGGCTTCGCCATCGCCACCGCCCTCGCCCAGGCTGGCGCCAAGATCGCTTTCAACGATCGCGACCAGCAGAAACTCGAGGCAGGCCTGGCCAACTACGCCGAGGCCGGCATCGATGCCCGAGGCTATATCGCCGACGTCACCGACGAGGCCCAGGTTGCCGAGCTCGTCGCCAACATCGAGCGCGACCTTGGCGGCGTCGACATTCTGGTCAACAACGCCGGCATCATCAAGCGCATCCCCATGCTCGAGATGAGCGTCGAGGACTTCCGCCAGGTTGTCGACGTCGACCTCAACGCCCCCTTCATCGTCGCCAAGGCCGTTCTGCCCGGCATGATCGAGCGCGGTCACGGCAAGATCATCAACATCTGCTCCATGATGAGCGAGCTTGGCCGCGAGACCGTCGCCGGCTACGCCGCAGCCAAGGGCGGACTCAAGATGCTGACCCGCAATATCTGCTCTGAGTTTGGCGAGGCCAACATCCAGTGCAACGGCATTGGGCCGGGCTACATCGCCACCCCGCAGACCGCTCCTTTGCGCGAGCGCCAGGCCGATGGTTCCCGTCACCCGTTCGACCAGTTCATCGTCTCCAAGACCCCCGCTGCCCGCTGGGGCACCCCCGAGGACCTCAAGGGCCCCGCGGTCTTCCTGGCCTCCGATGCATCCAACTTCGTTAACGGCCACATCCTGTACGTCGACGGCGGCATCCTCGCCTACATCGGTAAGCAGCCTGCATAACGCGGCGCCGACACGCCCACCACGCCTGCACCCAGAGCCACGCGCGACCTTAGCCGCCGTGGCTCTCTTTTTAGCGCCTCATCCTTCTGCAAGCATTCGCTAGCCCGCGTTCTTACTCAAGCAGCTTCGTTCTAAGGACTCCCCATGGCAACCATCACCCTGAGCCTCGTCAATAAAGACGGCGACGTTTTGGGAACATCCACCGGTGATACGCTGGTGCACATCGACACCCGCTACTCCGAATACCAACCGGGCGACATCCTCGTCCTTGAAAGCGACCAAGACTCCGTCGAACTTGAAGTTCAGCTGGACGAGAGCCTGCCGCCAAGCGTCATCGTCCTCAAAGGCGGACGCTTCGAGTTCCCCATCCCCTTTGGAGCCGATCGCGATGGTTATCCCATCCAGGCCTTTACCGGCGACTGCCACTGGGGCTACGCGCGCGTGCTCGATCCGCGCGAGCGCTCCAACTTCCGCAACCTCGCCCTTAATTCCCACGACCTGATGGACCAGGCCGCCATCTATCCGCACGCGGTGACCAATACGGGCGCCACCAACCCGCGCTTCATCGCGCGCAACGCCATCGACGGCACTTTCCAGAGCATCCATCACGGACGATGGCCCTATGAGAGCTGGGGCATCAACGGTCGCGACGACGCCTATCTTGAGATTCAGTTTGGCCGCACGGTCCACGCTGAGCAGGCTGCCATTGTGCTGCGCGCGGACTTTCCGCACGATTCCTGGTGGCAGCAGATACGTCTTGTCTGCTCCGACGGAACCGACATCACCGCGCGCCTCGAGAAGACCGGCATGCCGCAGCTGGTCGATTTGGGCAGCATCGACATCGAATGGATCCGCCTATGCGACTTGATTCGCGCCGACGATCCCTCGCCCTGGCCGGGGCTTACCCAGCTGATGGTGTTGGGGCATCTGCTGTAGACGCATCGAGCCGCTTTTTAGAAAAGAACGGCACGCTCCGATACCGATTTTCAAACATGTATCGAAGCGTACCGTTTTAGCCTTGTAAAATTGTCCGCTGCAACACCCCCGCACCTTCCCGCGGCGGGTATTGCAACGGGCCGTTTTTAATCTTAGGCGCGCATCAGATGAAGCGCTCGGTTGCCATCGCGCTCTGAGACAACCGCCGCCTTGCCATGGAAGGAGACGCCCTCCAGCGCAAACGCCTTGACGCCGCTATACGCCTCGCGGTGGAAGAACGCCACGGTGTAAACGGATCCGTCGCGCGTTGTGATGCGCAAGGCGCTTGCCAAGTCGCGCCCTACCGCCTCGTCCGCATTACGCCACACCTGCGCGTCCTCCACGCGCACCCCCGCGGGCATCACGCACCACAGCCGCACCGCGCTGTCGATAAACCCGGACGCCACCTTTGCGACCCGCTGAGTCGAGAGCTGGTTGTAATCAAGCGAGCACTCGCCCTCCTCCACCGTGCAATCGCCCTCGGCACAGAACACGGCGACCTCTTCGCCCGCATGGCGAACGGAGTAGCGGACGCCCAAATCCCCGTAGGCGTCGTCCGCACCTCCTTCAGCAAGCGCCTCCAATTCAAGCTGCGGATCGAAATGGAACAAAGACGTTAGCTGATGGCTGCCCGTGCAATGCGCCTCGTCACAACCCACCAAAATGCCCTCGTCGATAAAAAGGGCCTTACGCACCAGCACGGCGCAAGGATCGTGCTCCACCACGGCACCTTCCCAGTAGTGGAATCGACCGTTATGGCGCGCATAAGTCTTGAGCGGCTGACAAAAATCGCTATAACCCCAGCTGCCCTTAGGAGTGCTGGACGAGGATTCATCGACCATGAGCCCGTTGTGGGCGTACGGCCCTTTAAGCCACGGGCGCATATCCACGTCCTCACGGTAGGTATAACGGCCGGAATCCACCAGCACGGGTAGACCGTCGACCCACAAGGAAACATGCAGGTTATCGCTATGTCCGTGGCCGCTGCCAAGGGGGCCGTTAAGGAACAGTACCGCGCTGGCTTGCTGTCCCCACGATCCACGAGCCGTGTACGTGCCGGAATCCTCGCCATCAAAAGCGCGTTGCTGCGGCACCACGGCTGGAACGCAGGATAGCGCGTCCGCCACACCGCAGCCGTAGGCCATAAGGTCAAGGGCGTCCAAGGTTTCCACTCCGGAAATGTACTTGAGCTCGCCCGAACGCAACAACGCGGCGGAAAGGGCAACCACGCCGTTGACCGCTAAGCGGTCGGAATCGCCCACGGCATCGATGACGCAGCCGGGCATGGTCTGCATGGCAAGGCCCCATGACAGCCCGCGCGAGGCGCTGTCGATCGAAGAGGGAACCTCGAGACCGCAGCGCTCCAGAGCGGCGCGGGTTCCGAGCACATAGAGCATGACCTCGATGTGATACATGGGAGAAAGCTCCCAATCCACGCCATCTGGGTAGACCTGTGCGGGCAGCTGGGACGCCAGGCGCTCCAGGGCCCACGCGTAACAGCCCTCGTCATTGCCGGCGCCCGCCAGCATCAGCACGGTCTCCACGATGGCGCAAGTCTGGATGCTGCCCCAGTTGCTGGTCTCGTACTTGGGCAGGTAGCGCTCCCCCAGATAATCGATCTGGTCGCCGGCACTGCGCAGGATGCGAGCCATGGAATCAAGCCCCAGCACGCCGGCGAATTCAAGCACGGGCAGCACGCGCGCCCAACTGCGCAGGCGAATGCCCGTGTCGAGCGTACGGGTCGAAAGGCGCGGCTCGATCGCCGGATGCGCCGCCACCCAAGCAAGCACAAGGTCGAGGGCGTGGCGGGCGTATTCAACGTTTCCGGTCGCCAAGAACGCGGCGGCAAGGTCCTCAAGGTAGTCCATGCGATTGAGCATGAAGCACCATTCCTCGTCGTCGTTGTTCACCACGCACCAGTCGATCTCATACGGATTGGCGGGCAGCTCGAACGGCGTGGCGCAGCGCTCCATGTCCCATGGTTTGGTAAAGTAGAAGACGCCGCGCATCACATCGCCGGCGCGATTCACGATCGAGGTCGTGTCCATCAGCGCCAAGCGAGCCGGCATCTCCCCCACGCGCAGGGTCGCGGCGGCGGCGCGAACATGTCCTAACGCGGCGTCCGCCCCCACATGGGCAAAAGCGGGTCGCTCCGCGTGGCGAACCAGGCCGGTAAGGGCTCCGCGCAAAGCGGGATGCTGGGTTTGTTCCATAGATCTCACCATTTCTGTCTCGGTTCCGCCGGTCGACGCCATCGCCTGGCGCCCCATGCGAAACGGTGCGGACGAGGATACCGCACGAAGAACTCTAAGAAAAAAGCGCCGCCCAGTGCAACTGGAACGGCGCTTTAAAGGGGGTGGGCTCTTTTAGATAAGAACGCCGGCGCAAGACAGCGCGACACCGATGATAACCGTGAGGATTACCAGCTTGTAGGTGTTCCAGCCGCGCTTCTTGATGAGGTAGTACATGAGGAGCATGTACAGCATGGGCAGCAGCGACGGAGCGATGTTGTCCATCATGCCCTGGATGTTGACGGTGGACTGCTTGACGCCCTCCTCGACCGCACCGGCGGCGAACTCGACGCCGATGTTGATCTTGACGAAGGTGGCGGACAGACCGGCGATAACGGTGACACCGACCATGCTCGCGGTCTCGGAAATCAAGCTCATCGACTTGCTGAGCTTGTCGACGACCGCGGCACCCAGCTTGTGGCCAAGGTTGCACATGACGGTCTTGATAGCCAGCAGGGTCGCGTTGATGGCCAGGAAGAAGGCGACGGGCGCAAAGGCCAGGCCGCTGGTGGCCAGGGACGCGAAGATGGTGGAGTACAGCGGGGCGATGCAGAACTGGGACAGGGAGTCGCCGATGCCGGCCAGCGGGCCCATGAGGGCCATCTTGAGGCCGCGGACCTCGTCGTAATCCATGCCCTGGTCGGCCATCGCGAGGTGCAGCGACGTGATGAACGGCACCAGGACGGGGTTGGTGTTGTAGAACTCGCTGTTCTTCTCCAGGTCCTCGCAGAGAGCCTGCTTGTCATCGCCGTGGATCTTCTTCAGCGCGGGGTAGATGACGTTTGCGTAGCCAAGGCCCTGGTAGTTGCTGTAGTTGAAGCCATTCTGCAGGAAGTAGGAGCGCAGCATGGTCTTGATGTAATCGCGGTTGGTCAGCACGGGAGTCTGAGCCGCGCCGATGTTAGATCCAGTCATCGTGGTTTACCTCCTGAGCAGCGACGGGCGCGTTCTCCTCCTGCTTCTTAACATCGAAGTAGTGCTTGAGGGCAAAGACAAGGCCGACCATGGCGATGCCCACGACGGGAAGCTTGAGGTAGGCTGCGGCGATGTAGCCGAGCAGCGCGAAGGGGATGAACTCCTTGGAGAGCATGACGCTCATGATCATGGCGAAGCCGATGGCGGGCAGCATGCCGCCGGCGACGGACAGGCCCTTGGTGAGCCAAGCCGGGATCATGCCGACGAGGGTCTGGAGCAGGGGCATGGCATAGGCGGCGAGGAAGCCCAGGGCGAAGCCGCCGATAGCGAACAGGACGACGGTGATGTTGGCGACGGTATGCCACTTACCGAGGTTGCCGCTCTCGAGGGCGCGCTTGGCAGCCTCGGGGTTGCCAGCGCAGGCGGTGTAGATAGCCGTCTGCAGGAACTGGATCGCCACGGCGAAGGGGATGGAGAGGGCGAGGGCGCTCTCCGGGGTCACGTCAGCAGACGTGATAGCAAGCAGGGTACCGACGATACCCGGGCCGATGGGGTTGGGGGGAACCGTACCGCCCGCGCCAACGCCGAAGCCCATGAATGCAAGCTCGCCAACCGCACCGACGGCCAGGGCCGTGGGAATGTCGCCAAGAATGACGCCAACGCCAAACGAAAGCACCAAGCAACGGTTGGAGTAGATACCAAACAGCATGCCCGACCAGCACACCGCGGTCCAAAGGCCGACCAACACGGCCTGAATGAGAGAGATTTCCACCTTTCCTCCTTATAGGTTGAATCTCACGTACATATATGCGACTGCAGGCTTTTTCGCGCTACGCGGACTGCTTGCAGAAAGCAACCAGATCGACCTCGACGGTGCCATCGGCGCCGCTGGGAGTGGTCTTGGTGTTGAAGGTCACGCCGTACTTGTCAGCCATCTCGATGATGGCAGCCTTGTCCTCGGGGCCAACGAAGATGGAGCGGGTAACCTTCTCCTTGCCGTCGGCGTTGTGGATGTTGCCAACGTTGAGCTCGGTGATGGGCACGCCTCCCTCGACCAGGCGCAGCGCGTTAGCCGGATTCTTGACGATCAGGAAGATAGTCTGGGCGGGAGCGGCCTTGTGGATGATATCGATAACCTTTTGGATGGTGAAAAAACGCATCGCGATGTTGTTGGGAATGACCGTCTTCATCAGGGTCTGCGCCATGGGGTCGGCTGCAGCCTCGTCATCGGCGACGATAACGGTGTTGACACCGAGGGCCTTGATCCAAAGCTGGCCCTGGCCGTGAACCAAACGCTCGTCGACGCGAGCCATAACGATGTTGGGAGTGCTCATAGCTAATTCCTCTCCTACCAGTACGGGTTCCAGCGCTTGCTGCTGCTGCGAACCAAAGCTTCCATAAAGTAGTAGTCGCCCCAGATGTTGCCTTCATCCACGCCCTTGCCGGAATGCCAGCTATAGACGCCGTGGTACAGGATCGGACGAAGAGGAGCGTGGTTATCAGACGTGTAGCCGTTGATCAGCGAGCGCATGATGGCGTTGCAGGCGCCAGCGTATACCGGCGCATCGGCGTCATCGGCGTCCAGCATGGGGGCCATCTCCATCATGCCGCAGACCGCTGCGGCGGCGGCGCTGGAGTCGCGGGGCTGACCGGATCCATCGCCAAAGATAAGGTCCCAGTAGCAGATGGAATCCTCGGGCAGGCGATTGAGGAAGTAATTGCTCATCGCTCGCCAGGTCTCCAGGTAGGACCTATCGCCCAGATAGCGCATGTTCAGCGGAATGCCGTACATACCCCACGCCTGGCCGCGGGCCCACGCCGAATCATCGGAGTAGCCCTGACGCGTCGCGCCGTGATCGGGGCCGCCGGTCTCAGGGTTCATGTAGTAGGTGTGGAAGGCGCTGCCGTCCTCGCGAATGATGTTGTCGCAGGTGGTCTTGAAGTGCATAGCGGCGATGTCGTGGTACTTGGGGTCGCCGGTCTCCTCGCTAGCCCAGTAGAGCAGTGGCAGGTTCAGCATGCAATCGATGATGAAGCGGTAATGCTCGGCGCTGTCGGTGGGACCCCAGGCCTGCAGGAACTTGCCCTTGGGCTGCCAGCGGGTGAGCAGCTGGTCGGCAGCCATGATGGCAGCGCGACGGGCACCCTGGTCACCGGTGAGCTTGTATGCGGCGACGCAGGAGGGCGTGTACAGGAAACCGAGGTCGTGGTGGTCCAGCTCGATCTTGTTCTCGACGCGGTTGGTGAAGCTCGAAACGTTCTCCATGGCACGTGCACGGTACTTCTCGTCCCCGGTTACCTCGTAGGCGAGCCACAGCAGGCCGGTCCAGAAGCCGTCGGTCCATTCGATGTTCTCGATGATGGGATACTCCAAGCCCTTGGTAGCGGACCAAGGGAACTTGGTGCCGAAGGCATCCATGTTGGCATCGATCTGTGCGATGCAGCATGCCAGGCCGCGATCGATCTCCTCTTTGGTGAGCGGTGCGGCGGATAGCCAGCGCTCACGATCTGCGATCTCCTCCGTGTTCACACGACCCATAGTGTAGATTCCTTTCAATACCGAAAGCAGTTGCGGCTTCCTCCCAACCGTACTTGCCTCCATCTGGGTGAGCAAACCAGTTTGTATTTGCAAAACCGGTTTTCTGGTTTGTATATTGCCAATCGCTATTATTGAACGCAATAGAAATGAAGTTTACTAAACTGTGAGCGGTAGAGTATTGCCATTAAACGGTAGAATCGTGGTGTTTCATCTTTCCTTCCTTCCCATTACTTGACAAACCGTTTTACTAATAAGATGCTGTAGTTACCAAGTAAACGCGGGTAAACCGATTCTTCAGTTAGGAGTTATAGCATCATGAAGATCGCCCTCATCAACGAGAACAGCCAGGCCGCCAAGAACGCCGTCATCGAGGAGGCACTCAAGAAGGTCGTCGAGCCCATGGGCCACACCGTCTACAACTATGGTATGTACACCGCTGAGGACGCCGCCCAGCTCACCTACGTCCAGAACGGCATCCTTGCCGCCGTCCTGCTCAACGGTGGCGCCGTCGACTACGTCATCACCGGCTGCGGCACCGGCGAGGGCGCCATGCTCGCGCTCAACAGCTTCCCCGGCGTCATCTGCGGCCACGTCGCCGACCCCTTGGACGCCTACACCTTCGCCCAGATAAACGACGGCAACGCCATCTCCATGCCCTTCGCCCTCAAGAACGGCTGGGGCAACGAGCTGAACCTCCAGTACACCTTCGAGAAGCTGTTCTGCGAGGAGTCTGGCAAGGGCTACCCCAAGGATCGCGTCGTTCCCGAGCAGCGCAACAAGAAGATTCTGGACGTCGTTCGCGAGAACAACTTCAAGTCCTTCCCCGAGCTTCTCGACGGTCTGGACGCCGACCTGGTCAAGGGCGCCCTCGCGGGCGAGCACTTCCAGGAGCTCTTCTTTGAGAACGCCACCAACGAGGTCGTTATCGCCAAGGTCAAGGAGATCCTGGGCCTCTAAAGCAACACATTGCTTCCATTCGCCCCCTTTTCCTGCACCGGGCACGGCATTCAACACCGCCGTGCCCGGTGTTTTTCATTGACCGATGCTAAACTGGTTTGTATGACCGTGTCTAACCTTGGAGTTCCCTATGGCAAGCAGCAAGACCGCCGCTGGTAAAAAGCGAATCACCATCAACGATATCGCCCAGATGGCGGGCACTTCCAAGACCACCGTCTCCTTCTATCTCAATGGCAAGACGGACCGCATGTCAGAAGAGACCCAAAAGCGCATCCGCCTCGCTATCGATGAGACCGGCTACCAGCCCAGCCCGCTGGCACGCGGCATGAATGCCAAGCAGAGCAACCTCATCGGCGTCATTATCGGCGACATCACCAACACGTTCTCCAACCTCATCGTCAAAGGCATCGAAAGCGTTATCGATGACGAGGGCTACCGCATGCTGGTCTGCAGCTCGAACTTCGATAAGAAAAACGAGCTCGCCTATATCGACCGCCTGCTCGCAATTGGCGTCGACGGATTCATCGTCCAGCCCACCGCGCAGTTTAGAGAGGTCAGCAAATCGATCCTCGATGCCGGCAAGCAGTTGGTGTTCATCGATTCCAAGCTATACGACCATGCATCGAGCTGGGTCAAGACTGACAACTACGAATCTTCTTATCAGGCGGTGGACCAGTGCATCCATAAGGGCTACGAACGGTTTATCGTGGTGACGGCAGAACCCGGCCTGATCTCTAGCCGCATCGAGCGCTTCAGCGGCTTTGTCGACGCGCTCGAAGCCCACGGCCTTGGTTTCTCGCAGTTCATTCTCGAAAACGACCGCGTTGACCCAGAGGCGCTCAAGGCATTCCTGGCCGAGCATATCGACGGCGAGACCCCTACGCTGGTCTTCGCCCCCAACTGCTGGGCCCTGCCGGACATCTACCGCGCCTGCAAGGACTTCTACCCGCTCATGCCCGACCGCGTGGGCCTCCTGGGCTTCGACAACACCGAATGGGCCGAAGTCGCATCCCCTTCCGTATCCGTTGTGGTGCAGCCCGCCCATGAAGAAGGCGAAGTCGCCGCGAAGGTGCTCCTCGACCAGATTCGCCAAAAGGGCGAGGTCGACCCGCACCAGGTGCTGGACTGCTCCGTTTTATGGGGTGCCACCACGCTCTAGTTTTTGGACGATGTCCCGGCCGGGCGCCTTAAGGCCGGCGCGCCCGGTGCGACGACCTTAAGGCGACACCCCGCTGTCGCCGCCCGACGCCGCTGGCTATTGCCGCGCATGGCAAAACGCCTCAAGCACCTCGAGGCGCGGGCGCATGTCTTCGATAAGGTCCTCGGCAACGCAGGCGGTCGATTCGTAAGCGGCGTCGCCCTCGGCAGCCTCCTCGACCGCAGATGCAACACGTTTCACAATTGGCCCTGCAAGGCCCACAAGCGCCTTGGCCGATATGCCCAAGTCTTCCGCCATACAAAATAGAGCGCCAACGTCCACATCATCAATTGAATGAGCACCACCGATTTGCATCGCAAGGTCTCTGCTGTATCGCGGGTAGAGTGTGGTACTCACCAAATCATACGCGGGAGCAAGGCGAAGCGTTGTTCGACCCGATTCAGCACCCGACCGCGAGACGATGGAATAGTTCTTCAAATGACGATCGCAATCGCCAATAGCATAGGCGAACAGGAGCATTTTCGCGAACTCAGCGATGTCGTTAAGGGGCCGAGCGCTTTTTGCTCTCAAGAAGGTCGAGATTGCCCTAACGCTTCCCCCTGGCAACTCCGCGTATTTACTGACGCTGTTAACGCCAAAAACCTGTGCCAAATCCTCTTGATGAAGCCGCGTGACGCTGATGTTGCGTCCCGTGCCGCGCACGCGCCTATCAAAACGTTTCACGGCTACTACGGGCATGCCAACATCCACAAGCGCCACCTCGGCCGCATGAATGCCGCAAGCAGCGGCTGCGTTCATGCACAGGTACTCCACTTCTGGAACGCTCAGTATGTGACTGGTCTTTAAGATGTGCGTTGTGCCGGACCATCCCTTGGGCCTCATCCAGCCGCAATTCATATCCTGCGAAGGGTCGTGAGCCAGGCCAACCTTGTTTTGAGCCCCGGCCAAGGACAATCTCGAAGCCGCATTTTCCTTAGCTGCACTGGGAAAAGACTCAAACATCCGCCGCAGATCATCGCGCGACACGCCGTCATAGCCGGCCTTCATGGGCGCGCGCTGTATAGAGTCACCTATAGATTCGTCGGATATAACCACATCGCCAATACAGTCTTTTCCGCAGGCAGCAAGCAGGCTCAAATAGTCGTTTTCCGGAATTTGAAGCTGGCTCATAAGGGCCTGACGCGATACACCCTCGGCAAGCAGGCCTTCAAAGTACGGCCTAAACTTACTCTCGTTAAAAGGCTCCGGTCTCAGCGGCAGGGAATTCGATAGAGGAATCGTGTTCGCCGCAGCAAGATATCCCTCATCATACATAAATAGGCCATGCGCCCGGTCAATTCGTCCAACTACCGTGGGACGGTCTGATGAAAGCCTGCTTATCTCCAGATCCCTCATGCGTCGCGCTCCTCGGCATACAAATCGACCCCCAACGTCATAAGAACGTTGATAACCTTGCCAATCTCTGCGGTTTCCTTGCCGTTCTCAAGCTGAGAGATAAACGTGATGCCCACGTTTGACATACCGGCAAGCTCCGCCTGCGTGGCGCCCTGCCTGCGGCGCTCCTTGCGAACCAGCTTTCCAATATCAGCCGTGGTCAAAAGGCGGTGCATGGTCATCTCCCTCTTTTTATGCGTTCGCATATAAACAAACCCTCATCCTCATTTTATATGCGTTCGCATAAATCAAGCTCGAAAGAAACGCTTTTTATGCGTTCGCATAAATCCTTAGCACAGCCCATACAAACGAACGCGCACTGCCGACCAGGGAGTTTTCGACAGCGCGCGTTCGCATCTTATATCGTGAAAAGAACCGCGGCGAGAGCGGAAGCCCGACGCAACCACCCCCGGGATTAGTTTAGCCGCGGATCTTTTTCACCATGTTTATGGCCTCGGCAGCCTGCTGCTGGACCTGGGAGAAATCGCCATCGGCGAACATAGAGGCCTTGACCATCCAGGTGCCGCCGCACGCGATAATCTTGTCGCAAGAGAGATACTCCTCCGCATTTGCCAGGCTCACGCCGCCGGTGGGCATGAAACGGTGGCGGGTAAACGGAGCGCAGATGGCCCTGATGGTGTTAAGGCCGCCATACTGCGCTGCGGGGAAGAACTTGGTAACCATAAGGCCCATCTTCTCGGCCGCGCCAACCTCGGACGGAGTGACGGTACCGGGCAGCACGGGCACGTCGATGTCGATGCAGTGCTGGACAACCTCGGGATCAAAGTTGGGGGCGACAATGAACTCGGCACCCGCGGCAACGGCCTGGTCGACCTGCTCCACCGTCAAAACGGTGCCGGCGCCCACGACCATCTCCGGATACGCCTCGCGCATGGCGCGAATGCAATCCGCGGCGGCGTCGGTGCGGAACGTGACCTCGGCGGAGCACATGCCCGCGGCCATCAGCGCGTCTGCCATGGGAACAGCCTGGGCGACATCGTCCAGAACCACAACCGGAACAATTCCAAGACCCTCAAGCTTCTTGTAAAAGGATTCAAACATTAACGGCTTCCTCTCTCACACGAGCGTATATCAACAGTTACCAGCAGTTAGCAGCAGTTTTTGGACGAGATAATCTAGCGCGCAACGCGGGTGCCGCCGCCGGCAGAGGCTGCCACGGCCTTGATTTCCGCCTCGGTGACCAGATTGGAGTCGCCGCGCACGGTCAGCTTGAGCACAGAGCCCGCGATAGCGTAATCGATAACGTCCTGCGGGTCATAGCCGTGCAGCAGCGCGTGCAAATAGGCGCCGGAGAACGCGTCGCCCGCTGCCACGCCCTCGAGCACGTGCATGTCGTACACGGGGCTGAAGAAATACTCGCCCGCGGAATCGGCCGGAGCGGGCAGCAGGTTATCGTTACCGGCACGATAGAGCATGCCCATCCACTGGGAATCCTCGACCGACTTAATGTTGCGGATGACAGAGAGAACCTCTTTGCAGCCAAACTCCTCGCAGATCTGGCGGGCCATCTCAACGTAATCCATGCGCTCGTCGATGCCGTTATCCAAAGAACCGGACACGCAGGTCATGCCCAGAGCGGAGGGAGCGTCCTCATCGTTAGCGATGCAGACGTCCACCAGCGGCAGAAGCTCGCGCATCACCTGCTGGGCACGCTCGGGGCTCCACATCTTGCCGCGGTAGTTAAGGTCGCACACGGTCAGAATGCCGCGCTCGCGGGCGCAGGCCAGAGCTTCCTTGCACGCGATCGCCATCTCCTGGGACACGGCGGGGGTCACGCCGGAGAAGTAGAACACGTCGACGCCCTCAAAGATAGAATCCCAATTGAGCACGGCGTGGGAAGCCATATTGATGGCGGAGTACTTGCGGTCGTACACGCAACCGTTACCGCGGACGGACGCGCCGACCTCGAACACATAGCTGCCCAGGCGGTCGCCATCGCGCACCACGCGAGAGGTATCGACGCCGTAGGCAACCAGCGAGCGCAGCGCGCAATCGCCCAAGCGGTTGGCGGGCACAACGGAGACGTAAGCCGCATTATCGCCCTGATAAGAAAGGGACAGCGCGGTGTTGGCCTCAGCGCCGCCATAGCGCACATCAAACTCAACGGCCTGCTCGATACGCAGGTTGTTCTTGGGCGACAGGCGCATCATGATTTCGCCAAACGTCAGAACACAGCTCTTCTTATCCATGGTCGCGCTCCCTTTCTTCTTGGAACGTGCACGTGCGAGGCCCGTAGGAAGCCTCTTATTTATAAATCGATTTCCCATTGTATCTACCATTGGGAAATCGTTTTCCTAACTGATTCGTAGTATAGTATTTGAGAACACGGTTGCAAGAGGTTTTTTCTCTTTCATAAAAAAGTGGAGACAATGCGGGGGATCCATGGCACGCGTCACCATCAAAGACATCGCAGAACAGGCAGGCGTTAGCCCGGCTACCGTCTCGCGCTTCCTCAACAAGCGCTACGGCTCCATGTCGTCAGAGACCCGCGACCGCATCGCCCAGGTTATCGAGCGCACGGGCTACAAGCCCAATAACGCTGCGAGGAGCCTGCGCCTAGACCGCACCAATACCATAGGGGTTATTCTTGCAGACATCCGCAACCCCTTCTCTAGCGCCATGCTCGAAGAACTCTCGCAGCAAGCGGCGCAGCGCGGTTGTTCCATAGTTACCGCCATCAGCTCCAATAATTCCCAGTCAGAGGCCGAGGCCCTAGAGCGGCTGGTCGATGCGGGCGTGGACGGCATCATCGTCAACACCTGCTCCAACGACCCCGCTCCGCTGCGCGCCGTCGCCGCCACCAAACCCGTGGTGCTGCTCGACCGCGATGTCGAAGGCATTGACCTCTCACTGGTTACCTCTAACAACGCTGCACTTATCGACGAGCTTTTAGACCAACTTCAGCAGGCGGGGTGCACGCGCTACCACCTGCTGACCGAATATGATGAGACCAGCTCGGTTCGCCGCGGACGTGCAGATAGGTTTGAACATGAGATTCGCCGTCGCGGCCTTGCGGGATGCGTGCTGGCACTCGACCCAGACGCCGGACATGCCGCGGCGCAGATCAGTACATGCTTGGAGCCGGCCGAAATTCCCAGCCATAGCGCCGCCGCGACAAGCTGCAAGCCCATTACGGGATTCATCGCCATCAACGGCCTTGTTTTCCTGCGCTTTGTAGAGGCCCTTGGCCTTACGGATACCGTGGTTCCGCGCGATGCGCTTGTGGCCACGTTCGACGAGTACCCCTGGAACCACGTTCTCTTTGGGGGCGTAACCACGGCCATGCAGGACACCGCAGGTCTCGCTACGGCAGCGTTGGAGCAGCTATTCACCGCGATCGACCAGCTGAGCCGGCGTGGCGGATTCATGCCGGCACCCCAGCACATCGAGGTTCCGGGCACCATCATCCCCCGCGCTTCGAGCCGCCTGCGCTAGAAATCAAACGCCTTCGCGATATCGCAAGATATCAGCAGGTCCGCGCGCGAGTCCTGCGGCGTTGGATCGCGGTTCACAATAACCAGCGAGTCGCCGTTGAAGTAGCGGGTAAGGCCAGCTGCAGGATAGACCACCAGCGACGTTCCTCCCACAATAAGGGCGTCTGCCTGCGAGATTGCCTCAATCGCGCCGATCATGACCTTCTCATCCAAAGGCTCTTCGTATAAAACAACGTCCGGCTTAATCTCGCCGCGGCAATGCGGGCATACGGGAGCGCCCTGGTAATCCTCATGCTCACGGGCCATCACCCACTCCGCGTCAAAGGTGGCGCCGCAGCGCTGGCAAACATTCCTATGAACGGAACCGTGCAGCTCAAACACGCGTTTCGAGCCTGCCATCTGATGCAGGCCGTCGATATTCTGCGTCACCACCGCGCTCAGCACGCCCTCGCGCTCCAACTGGGCAAGCTTGAGATGGCATTGGTTGGGTCGGGCGTCCAGCGCGATCATCTTGGTGCGGTAAAACTCATAAAACTCGCCACGATTGGCAACGTAGAAGCTGTGGGACAAGATGGTCTCGGGAGGATAGGAGAACTGCTGGTGGTACAGGCCATCCTGGCTGCGGAAATCCGGAATACCGCTCGCCGTCGACACGCCCGCGCCACCAAAGAACACCACGCGCGAATGCGTCTCAAACAGCTTGGACAGCTCCTGTGATGCCAGCTTCTCTTCGGTGATAGCCTTTGCCATGTATGGTCTCTCCCCTATCCGTCTGTTGTTTTTCGCCTGCAAACCGCTTGCTAGAAATGGGCGCCGTGGGGACGCGCCACTTCTTCATCATCGTCTTCATAGCCGCCACCTGCCGCCTCATCGGCCGCATCTTCATCCGCAACGTCCGGCTCGACATCAGAAGCCCCCATGCCACCGAGTGCCGGCAGGGCTTCGGCCTCATCATCCAAAGCGGCATCCTGCATAAGACCCTGCGCAGACCCATGCAGGGGGTCAACGTCGACAGACACTGCAGGCAGGGGCGCCTGCGATGCCGCTACGGGGTCCGTATCAAACGTAACGACCGCTCCATACCGAGGCATCCGCCCATCATCATGTTTGCCAAACAGATACAGGCCCGCCGCGGCCAGCGCCGCGGCCAGTATGGCAAGGATGCCAAAGAAGAAATTGGCACCAAAGATAAACCTGTTATCCAGAATGTGATCGCCCATATTGAACATCTGCGTTGCCTCTGCGGCGATTGCCAACACGGCGGGCGCGCAGGGGGCTAGCCGCAGATAGCGCTGGTTATCCGTACGCACGATGCCCACAAGGCCCATCACGCCGGCAGCGGCGAACAGCACCGCTTGCACCGCCGAATAGATAAGCAAAATCCTAGTGCCGCGCAACTCCTCTGGAATCTGCGCGGCGCTAATCAGCGCGTAGTTCATGCCCGCCACGCCCAGATACACCACCGCGGCAGCCAACATGAACCAGCACAGGACGCAAAACAGCGTGCGTAGCACGCCGGCAAGGGCCATATGGGGCGCATCGACGCGTGCGTCGTCGGCGACGGCGCCCGCGACCCCAACGCCCGCCGCCACCGCAGGGGCGGCAGATCCGGACTCGTCCGGCTCGATATCATTCACAGCGGTCGCTTCATCAACATCGACCGCAGGGGATTCAAAGATGTCCATCTTTGTTCCTTCCTCTCCGGCTGGCAACCGCCGGGTTGGGAAATGGCGCTCGGTGATGTTCTAGTATAGTGTGAATCACAATTGGTAAACCATGAGAACCTGCGTATTTTCCTGCAATTATATTCGGAGGAACCATGACAAACAGCAACGCCGCGCGCACCTGGAAGCTCGCCTCTTGGAACGTCAACGGCCTGCGCGCCGTCCTAAAGAAGGACCCCAGCTTTACCGACATCGTCCACCAGCTTGATGCCGACGTAATCGCCCTGCAAGAAACCAAGCTGCAGGAGGGCCAGATAGAAATCGACCTGCCAGGCTACCATCAGGTATGGAGCTATGCCCAGCGCAAGGGCTACTCCGGCACCGCGGTCTTTACGCGCGTGGAGCCCCTGTCCGTTCGCCACGCAGACAGCCTGCTGCCCTTTGCGGGCGAAGGCGAGGCGGCAGAGCTCTTAGCCGTCGCCGTAACCGAGGGCCGCGTCTGCGCGCTCGAGTTCGACCGCTTCTGGCTTGTGGACGTCTATACGCCCAACGCGCAAAACGAGCTCGCCCGCATCGACACGCGCATGGCGTGGGACGACGCATACCGCGCCTTCCTTAAAAGTCTTGAGGACGAGACCGGAAAGCCCGTCATCACCTGCGGCGACTTCAACGTTGCCCACAACGAGATCGACCTCAAGAATCCCAAGAGCAACCGCGGCAACGCTGGTTTTTCGGACGAGGAGCGCGGCAAGTTCACCGAGCTGCTCGACGCGGGCTTCACCGACACGTGGCGCAGCCTCAATCCCGATGTGGAGGGCGTCTACAGCTGGTGGAGCTACCGCTTCAACGCCCGCAAGAACAACGCGGGCTGGCGCATCGACTACTTCTTGGTGAGCGATGCCATCGCGAACAACGTCCGCGACGCGCGCATCCGTAACGATATCTTTGGCAGCGACCACTGCCCCGTCGAACTGGAAATCGAGCTCTAGCGCTCGACGTCCCCGCCGTGGCGCTCGCCTCTATGCTGCGAGCGCCACTCGTCCAAACCCTCGTCCTGCGCGCGGCGACCACCCCGATTGCGAATGTACGCATACGCCGCAAATCCCACAACAAACACCAGCACGCCCACGCCAAGGCCGGCACCGTTGGGCAGCGTGATGCCGGCAAGGCTGCTCGCCAACGTGTCCAGGCCCTCGCTACCGCCAACCGGCGTGGACACCGCGCGAGAGCTGTCGGGCGAAACGGCTATCAGGCGCGCCGAGCCCGCAGAGGGGTTTCCGTTCTCGTCCGAATTTGCAAGGCAAAAATAGACAGAGCCATCGCGCGCCACAACCGGCGCCGCCGAGCTCGCGGGAGCCTGCGCGGCATAGCAGGCAAGGGACGAGACCCCCGACTCCACGCTCTCCGATTCGCCAAACGCCTCATCGCTCGCCGAGGTCCAGGCAAGCTCCACCTTGCCCAACACGCTGCTCGAACCATCGGTCGCCACCTGGCATCGGTACAGATCGCCCTCAAAGGTAACGGCGTAGAGCTCGACGGTTGCCTCGCGCGCGTTGGCGCCGTACGCCACGGCGACCGGCGCGGCGGGTATGCAGCGCGGATCCAGCGCGCTGTCGGCATACGCAACGGCGGGAGCCCCCTGCTCATCAACCAGGTCGACCGCGCAAAACCCGCCCTGCACCCCCAGCGCGGCGCCATAACCGGAGCCTTCGCCCTCAAATGCAGACGTCGCAGAGAAGTACGCGCGGCCTCCCAGCACCACCGGGGCCGCGGGAGCCAGCTGCAGCGCCTGACCGCCGGCGCCGCCAAGCGAGCACTCCGACGCCACCGCGAGCTTTCCCTGCTCAAATGCAACCGTATACACGGTGGGCGCCGACGTTCCGACAACGAGCACGGAACCCCCGTCCGCCAATCCCGTCATCGCGGCGGGCGCCAAGGCCATCCTGCCCAGAATCGCGCCGTCGAGCTGCAGGGATGACGTAGCTTTAGCGCTTGCGGGGTCAATTGCGCTCAACGTCGAGTCGCCGGGGGCGACCACCAGCGTATTGTCCACATACATCAAAGACGGAGACGCCGCCTTACCGGATCCGCCGGCGCACACGCCGTCGATCATAGCGGCCGCGCCGTCCACGCCCAAGCTCGTCTGCCAAAACAACCCGCCATCAATGGATGCCGCAGAGATGACTTCGCAGCTTACGGGAGCACCTTGCTGGTCCAGAGCAAGCAGCGCCACGTAGACGCCGCCGCCATCGGCAACCACCTGCGACGCCGCGCCCCAAGCAGCCGCGCCCTGCGGCAGCACCGGCGCATCGCTCACCCACGCGATATCCAAATCCTCACTCATCATGGCTATCTGGCCCGTTTGCATCACCGCCACCAGGGCGTTGTCGACCACCGCAAGCGAAGATCCGCTGCACGCGGCGGCCGGCAGCGAGACCTCGTCCACCTTATCCCAGCTACCGGCTGCATACTTTGCAACGGAATCGCCAGCCATCGCGTACACGTAATCCGTCTGACCGGCCTGGCGCAGCAAGACGCTCGCCGCGCTGCCCGTGGCAAGGCCGCTCGCCTGGGCGGATGCGGGGGCGCTCACGGGAACGGCGCCTGGCACAATGCTGCCCTCAGCCGTGGACGAGTATCCCGACCATGCCGTGTACGCACCATGGAACGCCGCATCTTGCGTCGCGGGCGCGTCGTCTGCCGCCGCAGGGGAGGGCGCAGCCATCACCGGAAACGCCATTGCGGACAGGGCGCAAGCAGGGACCGCGCACAGAGCAAGGGCCAATGCGGCGGTGGACAATATGCGGCTGGTGCCTTTGCGATGCGTTTTCATGTCTTCCTCACAATCCGGCGGCAACCTGCGACAAGCCACCGGCGGCAAATTAGTATCGATAAGCAGTGGCAACGAGCCGGAATGGCTCCTCAAATGCGCAATAGTCTCCTCATTGTAGTATGCGAGCAGCGCTCCTGCGCATGTTGTAATCCGCGTACACAATATGTGAGAAGCCAAAGCAGGCCGTGGAGCTGCGGTATCATCGTATGGCACCGCGCCCAGGCCGTGCCCGGGCGCTCAACCTATCAAACGGGAGCATCTATGAACGCAACCGCAATCATTCTCGCTGCGGGCGAGGGCACTCGCATGAAATCAAACCATGCAAAGGTAAGCCACAAGATCTTGGGCAAACCCATGATCCAGTGGGTTGTCGACGCAACCATCCAGGCAGGGTGCGAGCGTGTCATTGTTGTAGTGGGCAGCCACGCGGACGAGGTCCGCTCGATTCTTGACCAGGCGTACGCGCAATCTTCCGTGCAGATAGAAACCGTCGAGCAGGCGGAGCGCCTGGGCACCGGGCACGCCGTGCGCGTAGCGCTTGGGGCTTGCAACGTTACATCTGGCCCTGTAGTGGTCCTCAACGGCGACCTGCCCCTTATCCAGGCCGAAACCGTGCGCATGTTTGCCCAGACCGTGGCGGACGGCAAGCTGGCGGCTACCGTGCTCACCATGACCCCGCCCGACCCCTTTGGGTACGGCCGCATCGAGCTCGATGCCGACGGCGTCATCGCCCGCATCATCGAGCAGAAGGACTGCACGCCCCAGCAGGCCGAGGAGCTGCTTGAATGCAACGCCGGCTGCTACGCCTTTGACGGCGCGCTGCTGAGCCGCCACATCGGCGACGTCACCTGCGACAACGCCCAGGGCGAGTACTACCTGCCCGACATGCTTGAGATCCTCAAGTCCGCCGGCCATGCCGTGGGCATCTACCACTGTGAAGACTACCGCGACGGCCTTGGCGTCAACTCGCGCGCCCAGTTGGCGCAGCTCACCGCCATCGCCCGCGACCGCATCAACAACCAGCTCATGGCCCAGGGCGTCACCTTCATCGATCCCGCCCAGGCTTGGATTGGCCCAGACGCCACCATCGGCCGCGACACCGTGGTATGGCCCCAAACCCATCTGATTGGCAGCACGCATGTGGGCGAGGACTGCCAGCTTGGCCCCAACACGCGCCTCACCAACGTGGTCGCCGGCGATCGCTGCTCGCTTGACGAGACCGTGGGCATCGACGCCGTTATCGAAAACGACGTCACCTGCGGACCGCGCTGCTACCTGCGCCCCGGCACCCATCTGCTCGACCGCGCGCACGTGGGCACGCACGTGGAGATCAAGAAATCCACCATTGGCGAGGGCTCAAAGGTGCCGCACCTCTCCTACATTGGCGACACAACCATGGGCGCTGGCGTAAATGTCGGCGCTGGTTCCATCACCTGCAACTATGATGGTAAGAATAAGCACGCAACCACCATTGGCGACCGCACCTTCATCGGTTCGGACACCATGATGGTGGCGCCGGTCAACATTGGCTCGGACGCCATCACCGGCGCGGGCGGCACCATCACCAAGGATGTTCCCGACGGGGCGCTTGCCATCGAGCGCACCGATCAGCGCATCATAGAGGGTTACACCGAGCTCAGAAGGGCTCGTCTGTAATATAGTAAGAACGTACCGGCACAGGCAGCCAAGGCAGCAACGAACAAAGGAGCAAGGGAAATGCCGACAACCGATCCCAAGAAGACGGTGGATATGAACAAGATCCTCCGCGTCTATTCGGGTTCTTCCAACCGTCCGCTGGCAGAGAAGATCGCGGGCCTGCTGGGGGTGGAGCTCTCCGGCCTTACGCTGAAGCAGTTCGCCAACGGCGAGATCTACGCTCGCTACGATGAGACCGTCCGCGGCGCCGACGTGTTCCTGATCCAGTCTGTCGCAGGCGCTAACGTCAACGACATGCTGATGGAGCTCCTCATCGCCACCGATGCCGCCAAGCGCGCTTCCGCTCGCTCCATCACCGCGGTTATCACCCACTACGGCTACGCACGCCAGGACCGCAAGGCCGGCCCGCGCGAGCCCATCACCGCCCGACTGGTCGCCAACCTGCTTGAGACCGCCGGCGTCAACCGCATCATCACCCTTGACCTGCACCAGGGTCAGATCCAGGGCTTCTTCGACATCCCGGTGAACCACCTCTCCGCGCTGCCGCTGTTTGCCGATTACTACAACGAGATGAACTTCGACACGGACAACCTTGTTGTGGTCTCCCCCGACGTGGGCCGCGCCAAAGCCGCCAAGAAGCTCTCCGACATGCTGGGCTGCAGCCTGGCCATCGCCCACAAGGGCCGTCCGCGCCACAACGCCGCCGAAGTCATGGGCATCATCGGCGACATCAAGGGCAAGACCTGCATCATCAACGATGACATGATCGACACCGCGGGTACGCTCTGCGCCAACGTCAAGGAGCTCAAGGCCCTGGGCGCCGGCGACATCTACGTGTGCGCCACCCACGGCATCTTCTCCGGCCCCGCCATCGAGCGCCTCAACGAGGCTCCCATTGTGGAGTGCGTGGTCACCGACGCCATCCCCGTCGAGGTGGGCGGCAAGATCAAGACCATCTCCGTCGCAGATGAGTTTGCCGAGACCATCGCAGCCGTGTACCACGAGTGCTCCGTCTCCTGCCTGGTTGGCGGCGACTTCGCCCTGTAAGGGTTCGCGACGTAGAATCCAGCAACCCAGTTGCAACAACAACGCCCCGCATCGCTTGGATACGCGATGCGGGGCGTTTTGCTTGGACGATGGTTACAATGAGAGCCGGCGCACGCCGCGCATACGCGCAGGCCGCACCGGCTCTCATCTATACGCTGCCCGCGCTTAACCGCACCCAACTACTTGCGGCGGAACTTGAGGAACAATCCCACGGCAAGAAGCGCCACGGCTACAGCGGAAACTCCGCCAACTATCGCCAGGGTATTATCACCGGTCTGCGGCAAAGAGTTGCCGTTGCCGCCCTGGGGCCGACTGGGATCCGTTGGCTTGCCGGGCTCGCTGGGCTTTTGCGGATCTTCCGGCTGCTCTGGCTTTTCCGGATTCTGAGGGTTGTCCGGCTTATCAGGGTTATCCGGGTTCTCGGGCTGCTCTGGCTTTTCCGGTTTGTCCGGTTTGTCAGGCTTGTCAGGCTTGTCGGGTTTGTCCGGTTTGTCCGGCGGAACAATGATCGGTTCCTTGTTGTTCTCCACCTTAACCGTCACATCGCCGGTAAGCGCACCTTCAGCAGGAGCCGCCGCACCGTTGTACGTTACCGAATACCCGGCAGAGTCATCCCTGTTCTCGGTCACCTTGTAGCGCGTCCCGGCAGGTAGGCCAACAATCTTAATCTGCTGCCCATGGCATAGCTCAATGGCAGCCTTTCCATCCTTAAACGTTAGAGAGCCGTCCTTAGGCGCCTGGGCAACGTCCTCGTATCCGTCGATCACGCTGCCATGATATGCGAACTCACCTTCCACGGGTTTGCCCTTCGCATCGGCCAAGGCAATCTCAAAGGCAAACGGCTTAGCGGTGTCACCGAGGCTACCGGAAACAACCTTGCCAACCGACAGGCTCCACAGGCGCTCGTTTACAAACTCTTCCGTAACAACCTCGCTAATAGCAATGGTTCCCTCAATCTTGCCCGTCTCAGGCTTTACCAGCCTATAGGTTTCAGAGTCTTCCAGGTCGAGCTCTTCAATAACGTATTTACTCCCAGCGGGAATATTTGTCGCACGCTTAGTCTCGTTTGCGGCGAGATCAAAGTAGGCAACTCCATGGTGAAACTCAAAGTCGCCATATAAGCCATCTATATCAAGAGACTTGGGCTTATCCGGATCCGTCATATCGTAGAGAGAAATCTTGAAATTAAAGCGCTCAGCGCTGTCTTTCTCGCCCAAGACCTTCTTGCTAATCTCCAGATCGCCAACGTTCTCGGACCCAAAGGGGATAAGGAACTTCAAGGTCTTATCGTTTACAACCGCTCCAATCATATGCTGGAACTTCTTACCCTTGTATTCAGGGTCACCAAAAGGAGAGTATTGCTTAAGCTCTTTTAGCCACTTAAAGTCGGCAGTGACAACAATCTGCTCTCCTACTTTCGGCTGATGGTCGCTCACAATCTCGTATTCTTCATCGCCGTACACATAAGTGAGGTTGTCGCACAGCGCGCTCATACCTTCAGGGAATTCAAAATTGTACAGACCCCGAAAATCATCTGGCTCTTCAATACGCAAGGACCCGCTATGCCACATTGCGTCTTTGGGATTGTATGTAAAGGTCTTATCCCCCACCACCTGAATCTCATCAAAGCTGGGTTCATGGGTAAGCAGCCCGCCGCGCTCGGCGTAAGTGTAAAGAACCTCTGAAAGCGGTAGGCTCGTCGATGACAGATTATTATCGGGAATGTTGTAGCTCCAAAGCAGATGCCAAATTGCACCCTGAGTAGCGTTATACGCCTCATCTTCGGTAACAAAATATGATGCGCCGTAGTAAAATTGAAAGGTTTGTAGCGGAGTTTGATTATTGCAGTTAGTGATGCTGAATGCGGCTTTATAAAAAGGCATAGCAGCAATGTCGTCAAAAGTAAGTCCATTGGAGGTGGTTCCGTTGGAGATACTCAGCTTGATAACCTCCCCGGTAAACTTTCTGAGCTGCTCCAGGTGTTCTTTATTTTGCGATTTCCAGTCCTCATACGAGAAATCATGATGACCTAGATACGGATATGCTGTCTGCAAGACGGGGGGGGCAGACGAGCATCTTGTTGAATTCTTCCTCAGTGGGAGTGTATTCACTTGAGTTGGCAACAATCTTATACAGATCCTCGCCGTTGTACGGATAGCCCGCATAGAGCAGCTTGGAGAGACGGCGCATGCACTCGTTGTAGTCTTCCTCGGATTTAAAATGCTCGGGCGTAAGATAACCCTCAACATAATCGGGAACCTGCAGATCATCCATGTCCTGTGTATGATGCGGCCAATGCGATAGGTTGTTCATGCAGAACAGAGTAATCTTCTTGCCGGGATAATCGGGATCCTCAATATAGTGGATACCGTTCTCGAATTGAATCTTCAAGCGCTCCATATCCGCTTCGGCGGTCGGCGCGACATCAGAGACGGGGACGGCGCCAACAATGGGCGCGGCATCGGTTTCGGGCGCAACAACAGCGGCGGCGTCAAGATTGGCGTCCGCGCCGGCGTCCGAGGTGGTTGTAGCGAGAGCGCTGGGCGTCACCCCAATAAGGGTGCACAGAAATAGCGCGATCACCAGCCATTTTTTCTTCATTTCAACTCCATTTAAGGCGGTGGCACTGATGGTTGGTATTATAGCCATCTTTCGATAAAACGCTACTGCCAATTGATGCTTTTTCGACAGATGCAATATATCTGTGCGGCTCTGGTTTATTTGGACGAGGCCCTGCTGCGCGAATAACGCTATCGCCCTCAACCTTATGCTTGGGTACGTAAATTGCTTGGGTCCGCACATTGCTTGGGTCCGCACATTTGGACGAGGTTTTCTGGACGATGCGCGCCCGCACGCGCGCTAGAGCGCGAAAGAGGGGCTTGTTAAGCAGAAGTCGAAGAGACGCCGCACCCGGACGGCAAGCCCCATGCAAAGCGAAAGCGCGGAGCACCCGTTTGGGCACCCCGCGCTTTCAACGCGCTTTCGCGCGAGCGCTTATGCAGCCGCTAGATTAGCTGCGACGGCGCTTGAGGTAGAAGCCAGCGACCAGGGCCGCGACAGCAACGACCATTATGCCGCCAACCATAAACAGGGTGTTGTCACCCGTCTGGGGCAGGCCGGGCTTGCCGGGCTTGTTGTCGGCACCGGGCTTGCCGGGCGTGTTGGGGTCGACCGGCTTGTTCGGATCCTCGGGCTTGCCGGGCTTGTTCGGGTCCTCGGGCTTGCCGGGGTCACCGGGCTTGTTCGGATCCTCGGGGTCCACCGGCGGGTTGGGCTGCTCGGAGCCGCCGTCCTCGGTCCACTTGGCGTAGAGGGTGGTGTCCTCGTTCACCGGGGAGCCGAAGTCGTAGGCCTCGGTCAGGGCCTCGTCCGCATACCAGCCGGCGAAGGTGTAGCCCTCGCGGACGGGGTCTTCGGGCTTGGAGACCTTGGAGCCCTTGGCTACCTTAACGACCTTATTGTCGGTGCCGTCGACCATGTCGTCGAAGGTCACCGTGACGTAAGTCGGCTGGGGGTCCGGGCCGGGGCCGGGCTCGACGGGCTTAAGCTCGAGGCAGCCGAGGGCGACCTGGAGCGCGTCGCGGACCGCGTTGAACTCGCCGTAGGTGACGTCGAACTTCTGGGTCTCGATCTGCTCGCGGACCTTCTTGGAGAGCGCCTGGGCATCCGCCAGGGGCTTCTCCAGCGCCTTGATGGACTCGTCGGTGTAGTCCGCCTTGTGCTCCATGGCGACGCCGCCGCGCTTGATCAGGGCGTCGAGGGCGTCGACGCCGTAGGGGTCGCCCAGGGACACGTCGCGCGTGCCGTTGACGAGGAGCTCGACGATGTGGTTGTCTCCAGCAGCTGCGGCGTTGTTAACGACCTTGCCGTTTCCGTACAGGCGTACGTAGCGGGCCTTAAGCGGTTTGTCGCTAGCAGTGTAGAGGACCTTGCCCTCGCTGGTCTCCGCGTAGGTCGTTTCTGTCGCCTGCTCGCCGAGGCCGAAGACGTCCTTGTTATTCACATCCTGGTAGGAGTAGTACAGGACGTCCTTCTGCTTGAACTCGGGGTCGTTGGAAACCACCAGGGCCGTGTCGGCATAGGTGCGTCTATCGCTCCAGTAGCGGTACAGCTTCACGTTCTCGATGTTCGCGCCCTCGCCGAGGTCGATCTGCATGTAGGCGGGCTTCTTCGCGGCATCTTTACCAAAAATCGCATGCTTGCCATCAGATTCAAAGGCACCGTCGGTCGCGTTTGCCAGGGGACTACCAGTGTTCTCCGCAGAATCCGTGACGCCGCTGCCCGGCAGCCAGCCAGCCGTCGGGGTCTTGCCCAGCGCGAGGTTCTCCTGCTTGGGCTCGCCCAGGCCGGGGATCAGCTTGCCGTAGCCCTCGAGCAGGGCGTCGTAAGCCTGCTGCTGGAGCTCGGAGGCGTTTTCCGCGGTGCTCTTGAGAGCTTCCTCAGCCTTGGCAACCAGGTCAGTCATGCCCGCAGCGTCCCAAGACTCCTTAGTCACCTTGTCCTTGAGGGCCTTCACGGTCTCGACGAGCTCCGCGAGCGGGGCGGCGGGGATCTCGTCGTAACCCAGGGAGCGGTCGTAGACGGTCGCCTTGGCGACGACGCCCTTGTTGTTGACCTTGATGGGGGCCGCGCTGACGTTGTGCTCGACGGACTTAGCGGCATCGTAGCCGTTGCCGCCGATCTCCCCGCCGACGTAGACCTTCAGCATGCCGTTGTTCTCGCGGACGCCGGCGATGGACGTGGCGCCCGCGACCTTGGTCTGGGAGGTAGCGGTCACGTCGCCCACCGTGAAGTAGGCGTATCCGTCGGCGTTAACGCCGAGCTCCCACTCGCTGCCCTGGGAGATGAGGACGGTGCCGGGGGCGGCGCTGTTCACGGTCGCGACCGCGGCGAAGCCATTGGTACCCTTGATGCTGCCCGCCTGAGTGGCGAGGTTGGGGCACTCGGGGTTGGAAACCTGGCCGACGATGTTGTCAGTGTGGAACATGCGATTGATCTTAGCACCCGCAAGTGCGTTACCTGCAGCGTCGGCACCGGCCGTAGCCTTGACCTCAACGGTCACGCCATCGGCGGGAGCAACGGGCAGGGTGATGTCAAAGGTCTTGAGGTCGGCGTACGCCTTGATGGCGTCCTTACCAAGTTCAACCTTCTTGCCGTCAACGCACACCTCAAACTCGGCGTTGTAGACATGCTCAGAAGCCTGAACGCGCATGGTGGTGTTGTTTTCGGTGTAGAGCTTGGACAGCTTGGGCGCTACGGTGTCGCCATCCTTGGAGAGATGCCAAATCTGCGTCTCGCCAGGCTGGAGGGTAATGGAAACTTTTTGACCAAATTGGACGGTCTTGGGAGCCTCGGCCGCCTTCTTGCCCTTCTCGGTATACACGTGGTCGAGAACAACATGATAGGTGCCATTAGAAGTGCAGCCTACGCCCTCATTGAGCGTGAACACAAGCTCCTTGGCAACAGTATCCGGGTTGCGCATCGATATGATGCCCTCGTCACCGTCGTTGTTGAAGCCCGCGAAGCCGTAGGTGCTGTACGTGCCGCCCGCGTCGATGCCGCCAAGCTTGACCTGGGATGCGGGGCTGCCGGAGCCGATCATCTTGGCGTTGCGCAGCATGTCGAAGTTGCCCTCTTCCCACTCGAGGAAGTCGGCGTTGACGAGGTACTTCTCGTCGTTGAACAGGGAGTCGGAGTAGTAAAGCTCCCAGAAGGCGGTGCCGCGCGTACCCATCATGTACAGGTAGTTGCGGAACTGCTCGCCGTTCATGGAATCGGCCTTGATGCCGGTTCCCTCCCTGCCGTACACAGGGTCATGGTTATACAGGTTCGCCAGCGGGAATTGAAACTCGTGGTTCTTCAGGAAGTCATAGTAGCAGGCGTCACGATAGGTGAGCATCGTGTTCATCTTGTCGTGCAGAAGCCCGTTGTCGACATCGCCGCGGTCGAGCGTGCACTGGATCCACACGGAGTTGGACCACTGCAGGAACCAGGGGGACGGATTGACGTAACAGGTGAGGGACACCCAAAGGTCCTCGATCTGCTCGGCGCTCGCGGTGTCCCACACGCGGTCGAAGAGAACGATCCACTTCTCCCACAGGTCAGTCACATGGTAGAAGTGGTGCGGGCCGCCCTCCATGTGCTGATGGGCCTCGTTGTACTGGGCATGGTCTTCACCAGAAGTGAAGGCGCCGTACTGGCCGCCGTCGGCAAAGCCGTCCCACTTCCAATAGTTGACGCCGTACTTTTGCATCCAATCGACGGCCATGTCGCCAAACTTGTCCACATAACGCTGGTCGGCGACGTCGATGGAGCGGCCGGCGCTGGAGCCATTGCCGGCCTGGGCGATGATATTCGCTAGGTTGTCGTAGTAGTTGTAGCCGCCGCGCGGACCAATCCACACGCCAAACTCAGAGCCGAGCTTGTGGACCAGATTGGAGGACGGGGTCAGGCCGTCCGGGAACTTGTTGTTGAACTGCCAGAAACCAGACGTGTTGACCCCGAGCGGTTCGTCAACCGAACCATTGCGACGCAGGTCGTCGCCGGTCGTGTATTGATTCGTGGTGGCACGGTACTGGTTCCAGCCGTCGTCCACAACGTAGGACTCAAGCGGGCGCACGCCGGTCTCGGAGAGCTGCTTGTCCACGGCCTTGAAGGACTCGATGATGTTCTCATCATCGATGAACATCATGTTATCGAACCAGGAGTTGTACTGGATGCGGAAGTCGCTGGGCTTGGAGATGGACGTGATGTAGGAGTAGAAGTCCGTCTGGATCACGTTCATGTCGCTACCGTCGGAGTGCGTGGCTCCGCAGACCGTCTCCCAAGAGACAAACTCGCCATCCTTGGTCAGCTGGTTGTCACGCTGGAAATCGGTGAAGTTCTTACCGGTCCAATAGCGGGAACGTGCAAGGCCGTCCATGATCTGCGTGTCCGCCTCGGGGAACTCGCAGCCAAAGAACATGCCATTGATGTAGACGGGCTGACCCAAAACGGACTTATCCATCTCCATGGAAACAATGCCGCCCTTGTCACGCGGGGCAGTCCAGGTCTTATCGTCCTTGTTGACGTTCAGCCGCTCGCCGTCGATAAACTTAACGCGGGCCTCAGTATCGGTAGTCTTGAGCTCGATCCATTTGCGCATGAAGTGGTCGCCATCGTACATGACAACCTTCTGCTCGACCGTCGCAGCCGCGTCTTTACCGAACGTGAACGGATTAAAGGTGAAGGTGAGCATGGTGCCGCCGTCGACCTTGGTCTCCGTGCAATCCTTCACGGTAAGGTCGCTTGCCTTGATTGCACCCTTGTCCCTATTCACCACGGTAGTGAACTGACCGTCATAAAGTGCAAGCTCGGAACCTGCAACGATATTTCCACCGGTACCCTCAAGGAATCGGACTCCAACGTATCGGGCATCGGTTACGGCCTTATCAAGGCCAAAGTAGACCATCTTGGGACCATTCGAATCATATGCCCCAGTGTAATCTACCTTGAAATCGCCCTTCTTGTTGTCGTCTTCAAAAAGCTTACCTTTATCGTTCGAGGCGTACACGGCAAAGTGTTTGACGTTGCCATTCGTGTTTTCGCCCTCTTTGCGCCCGGCATAGCCCACGGTCTGGAAAGAGGCGTTTTTACCGGCCTCGCCACGATCGATGGTCACGTCAACAGGAAGCTTGTCAACAGTGCCCTGAACATTTTGATTACCATAGGCAGAATGGAAATGCGTCTGGAAATTGCCGTCGATGAGCGCATTGATGCCGCCGCCATCGGTGGTATGAACGGAGGTCGACTCGATCGTCCACTTCTGCGAGTTCTGCTCGCGAACAATGAGAGACTTGCCGGACTCGTCCTTGACGTCGATCTCGGCAACATTCATAGCCTTGTTCTTATTATTCTCATTGGGGTAGTGAGAAGCAGTTGCCTTCAAGCGAATCTTGTCAGTCGTGACAGCGCTATCAAACGTCACGGTCTGTGTGCCGTCGCTATCGGTGTATTGCCAGCTGCCTTCTTTTGCCTTGACCCACTTGGCGCCGTCCCAATATTCAATGATATAGCTGTCGATGCGACCCGTACAACCGTAGTGGGCATTGCTGTCAAAACGCGCAACGTACTCGACGGATTTGACCGTTTTCTTGGAGCCTAGGCAGATAACGATGTTCTCGTTCTGAACGCCGCTTTGATTCAAGTTTGAGCACCAATACGTGCTGTTATCTCCGTCAATGGCGTTTTCAGGTTTAACGCCGCCCTCATTCATGGTCGAAGTGACCTCGACCTTTGTGCAGTTCGCACCAGGCATGATACTAGTAAGAAGACCTTCTGCAGGCTCTGTGCGATCTGCAGGGGTCATAGGCTGGATTACGAACTCCTCAGACCCTTCGGCAGGAGTGAACCCCCCCCCCGTTTTTATCGAGCTCGTTCTCGATCTTGCCGGGTTTCAGCTTGTTGTTCTGCCAGCTGAACGTACGGGTGATGGCTTCATTGCCAATGGTGATCGTTTTCTCGGCTTCGTTTTTGGTAACTATCACGCTACCGTAACCTCCCGCTGCAAACGCGGGGACCGAGAATCCGAGCACGCCAACCATAGCAGCAACAACTGCAGCGGTCGCAACGCGTCGCTTCCTCATCCGCACCCCCTCCTTCCTCAACTTGAGGCCCCGCCCAAAAGCAGCCTTAGGCCACGTTTAGACAGAATCCTCCCTTATAGAGTTGAGCAAGTATCGCATGCAGGCAAACAGCTCCCCAAGGGTAAGCGCGCCCTGGCTCGCCAACGGTCTGACGCATTCGGCGAGCGGTTCATAATTGGTTACTACCAGATAATTAGTTTAAGCCCAGAACCTAGTATTTCTTATTACTGGTATCATTTTGTTGACCCAAGGGCACATTATTACGATAAACGATATGGCAGTAATTTTGGTGTCAGGACAGCACCCGCTCCGCACGTGATGCGCAGAGCGCGCCCGCCTCGCTCACGCTTCATCACACGCATCACACTGATATATCTGTGTCGATCTATGGGTTCTGTTGCGTACAGCTACAGCTCGTACTCAAGCGGGCAATCTTTGGGGTTGCGCAGGACAAGGCCCTGTTGGTTGGACTGGGAAGCATGGTCCCGATTGGCCCGCATGCTTTTGTCAAAAACGTCGACGCAGCCCATGGCCTGGTAAAACGCCTGGGTTTCAACGGCTGGATGCGCGGATATATAGAGTTTCTTCACGCCCAGGTTGCGCGCAAAGTCCGCCGAGAGCAAGAACAGCACGGCACCCACACCGCGGTGGCGCATGTCGCTAGAGACGTGGAGGCTGGTAAGCTCCATGTACTGGCCGGCGGCTCCCAGGCGCGCGCCATCAACGGACGCAAAACCCTTGAGTTCATCGTCCACAAACGCGCCCCAGACCACGCCCCCGCCGTCAAGCGTGCCCGCAAGGCACTCAACCAGATACGCGTAGTCCGCCTGCGACCACTGCTCGATGGACGGATCGCACACGGTTGCCCATGCGCCATCCTGCTTGCGACGGCAATTGCCTACCACCTGCGTGCGATCAAAGTGGTCGAACAGCTCAACGCTGAGCTCGCTTTTGGTGAGCTCGCGGTATTGCGGCATGGTACGCGTCCTTTCATAAGCTAGATACGTATAGGCATTAGTGTATCTTGCATCATCGTCCTTCTCCAAATGCGCATTATTCGCGACAGGCGGAGGAGCCGGACAAAACGGGGTCGGGACGGATCAGAGCGGAACGGAGTCGGGACGGGAGCCCGGCGGGACGAGTCACCGCCCAAGCATTGACTTCGCGTGAATGTCCACACCAATCCTTTTTTCTTACGTACACTATTTAGGCGAGACACACAAGCAAGATACCTCGCGCACGGCGAGCAGTGCACGGCGCACGCAACCGCAGCCGCGGCGCACGCGCGGGGCACGCAGAAGGAGACAGTATGGCAGCAGCCACGCCCAAGAAGATTCGCATGGTGGCGGGTTTGGGAAACCCCGGCGACGAGTATGAGAACACGCGCCACAACGCCGGTTTCAAATCGATCGACGTCCTTGCCGCGCAGGCCGGCGTCACGTACTGGAAAAACCAGCTTGGCGCCCTGGTGGCGACCATCCAGGTGCACGATCCGGAGGCGGGAGGCGGTCGCCGCGAGGTGGTACTGGTCAAGCCGCAGTCCTATATGAACGCCAGCGGCGGGCCCATCTCTAAGCTGTGCGCCCAATACAAGATCCACGCTGAGGAACTGCTGGTCATCCATGATGAGCTGGATATTCCCGAGGGCGATGTACGCGTCAAGGTGGGCGGCGGGCACGCGGGCCACAACGGCCTGCGCTCCATCATCGATAAGATGGGCAGCCGCGACTTCAGCCGCATCCGCACGGGCATTGGCAACCCTCCTGGCCGCATGGCGGTTGCGGACTTTGTTCTCAAGCAGTTCCGCCCCAAAGAACTGGAAGACTTCGAGAACACCTGCGCTCGCGCTGCGGACGCCGCAGGCCTAGCCCTTACCCAAGGCGTTGTCTACGCGCGCGACCACGTGAACGGCGGTGCCGCCAGCAACGGCAAGCACTAATCCGCCGCACGCCCGCGCTAAACGCAACGAACGCTCGGTACGTCCTCGTACCCCTCGGGCACGCTGGTGGTCAGCACTTCAACCTGGTCCAAAGACGCAAAGCTCACAGGTGCCACGCGTCCAAACTTGCTCGTATCCGCCAACACCAACCGGCGTGCGCTGCGGGCCAGCGACGCGCGCTTCACCTGCGACTCCTCGCGCTCCGGGCTGGTGCACCCCGCCTGCAGGTCAATGCCGTTGGCACTCCAAAATCCCAGCGTAAAGTTATAGCGCTCCAAGGCGTCAAGCGCCTCCGGCCCCACCATGGCAGACGTGGACCCCTTTAGCTCGCCGCCCAGCAGCACCACCGTAAAGCCACGCTGCGCCAAGGTGAGGCCGTGCACGGCGGAATTGGTCACGTAGAGCGCTCCCTTCTCCATAAGGCAATCGACCAGCACCTTGGTGGTTGAGCCAGAGTCCACGTATACGCAGTCATGCGGCCCCACCAGCGACGCGGCGTAGCGCGCCAGCGGCTGTTTTTGGTCCGCATGCAATTCAGAGCGCTGCTGCAGGGTAAGATCATAGCTCACGTGCGCGTCCTCCAAGCACACCGCGCCGCCGTGCACCTTGGTAAGCTTGTTGAGGCTGTCCAGCTTATCCAGGTCGCGCCGTACCGTAGACTCAGAAATCCCCAGTTCGCAGGCAAGCTGTGCCACCGTCACCGTGCCAGATGCGTTGACCTTCTCAACTATGCGCGCAAAGCGCTCCTCCGCTAGCATGGCCTAGCGCTCCTCCGGGTACACAACGCCCCAGTCTGCGCGCAGGCGCGTCATGACGTCCATCACGTCGGCGGCGATGTCGATGAGCCCCGCCTTGGAAGTATCGCCCGCAACGGCGGCCTCAAGATCGGCCATCTCATAGCACAGCGCGTAGGCTTCCTCGCCCGCCCGCACAGTCTCGCGGCGACCGTCTTCCGTCCACACAATGGTCGCGGTATCGGCGCGCGGGTACTCGCTCACCTCGATATAGCACTTGTCAAAGCTGATGACAGAGCGCTTGGGCTGCTTGGAGTGCAGGCTCAGGCTAAACACGCCCAGCTGGCCCTCCGCGTTACGGGTAACAAAACCGCTGGTCTGGTCCACGCCGGTTGAGGCAAGGTTTGCCAGCGATACAACCTCGGTGGGCGCGCTGGCCATAAACAGGCGGGCGATCGAGAGCGCGTACACGCCAATATCCAGCATGGCGCCGCCGGCAAGGTTGATGTTGTAGAAGCGGTTGGTAAGGTCGCCGTACTCCTTGTAGCTGCCAAAGTTGATCTGCGCCAGGTTCATGGCGCCAAACTCGCCGCTGTCGGCGCGGCGCACCAGCTCCCGGTACAGGGGCATGTGCAAAATGGTGGTAGCGTCCATCAGCACCACGTTGTGCTCGCGGGCGATGGCGCGGGCCTCGTCCAGCTCGGCGGAGTTCAGCGTGATCGACTTCTCGCACAACACGTGCTTGCCCGCGGCCAGGGCGTCGCGCAGGTAGGTGATATGCGTGTTGTGAGGCGTAGTGATATAGATGGCGTCGATATCAGGATCCGCGTAAAGCTCCTCGCATGACTCGTATACGCGCTCAACGCCGTAGCGCTCGGCAAAAGCCACGGCCTTCTCCTGTGTGCGGTTGGCTACGCCCGCCAGTTTGCGGCCGGCAAGCGCCAGCGACTGCGCCATCTGGTTGGCGATCACGCCGCAGCCGATAACGGCCCAGCGCAGTTGCGGCGCGCAGAACACATCGGAAGGAAACGGCTTGTCAGCCACGCTTGCAAACGCCGCCTTGGCGGCTGCCGCGGAATCAAGCGGCGCGGCGGTAGCATGGTCCATACTGCATCCTCTCTCCCATGGGTTCCTTTTCAGGCTCCCCCTGTGGACGAGAATCCCAATCACTTCTCTTCGCCCACATATTCTGTGCTCATTATTGCTTAGTTATGACGTTTTTTGAACGAGGAATTAGGGAGATATGGCATGTTATTCCAATTTTCATCATTTTCGGTCACCATGTCGCCAGCGATATCACCCACCGATTCGCGTGGTCGCGTTGGCGGGTTTGTCTGTACGGTCTATACAAAACCCCCTACGCCAGGGGGTATACTGAACGCTGTATGCGTGTTTGTCGCCTAGCACGTATAGCCATGCATTCGTTTGCAATTTGGGGCATGCGGCAACGCTTGTTTTCGCATCTCCAGAAGGTAGAGAGGGGTTCTATGTTTCAGATCCTGAAGAAGACGCAGTTCTCGGAGAAGGTCTTCGAGTTCCGCGTCCACGCCCCGAGGATGGCTAAGAAGGCTCACGCCGGCCAGTTCCTCATGGTGCGCATCGACGAGACGGGCGAGCGCGTGCCGTTCACGTTCGCCAACTGGAACGCTGAGGAGGGCTGGATCGAGTTCATCTTCATGGTAGTTGGCAAAACCACCGAGTGCCTCTCCCAGCTCAATGAAGGCGACTACATCCAGGACGTCACCGGCCCGCTGGGCAAGCCCACCGAGATCGAGGGCGATTCCGTTGCCGTCGTGGGCGGCGGCGTCGGCCTGGCCATCGCCTACCCTGTTGCCCGCATGCTGTGCGAGCAGGGCAAGAACGTTTACGTCATCATGGGCGCCCGCACCAAGGACCTGGTTATCCTGCACGAGCAGTTCGACGCGCTGCCGCTGGCCGGTCTGTACGTCACCACGGATGACGGCACCATGGGCGAGAAGGGCGTAGTCACCCTGCCCCTGGCCCGCCTGTGCGAGACCGATGCCATCGACCACGCCTTCTGCGTTGGCCCCGTTCCCATGATGAAGTTCTCCGCCAAGACCTGCCGCGAGCACAAGATTCCCATCATCGCCAGCCTCAACCCCATCATGGTCGACGGCACCGGCATGTGCGGTTGCTGCCGCGTCGAGGTCAACGGCGAGACCAAGTTCGCCTGCGTCGACGGCCCCGACTTCGATGCAAGCGCCGTTGACTGGGATGACCTTGCTCATCGCCAGGCCAGCTACCGCGCCGAAGAGGCCGAGTCCACTACGCGTCACAAGGAGGACTGCGCATGCCACAGGAAGTAAAGTATCGCCCCAACATCGGCGCCCCCCGTACCGCCCCCAATGAGGAGCCGGCCGCTGAGCGCGCGTGCGATTTCCGCCCCGTCGACACGGGCTTTACCAAGGAGAACGCCATCGCCGAGGCCAACCGCTGCCTCGACTGCAAGAAGCCCCTGTGCATGGAGGGCTGCCCGGTAGGCGTTAACATCCCCGGCTTCATCCGCCGCATCCGCGAAGAGGACTGGGCCGGCGCGCTTGAGACCATCAAGGGCGACAACCTGCTGCCTTCCGTCTGCGGCCGCGTGTGCCCGCAGGAGAACCAGTGCGAGGGCAAGTGCATCCTGGGCCGTAAGGGCGAGGCAGTCGCCATCGGCCAGCTAGAGCGCATGGTTGGCGACATGGCCTCCGAGGTTGGTCGCGCGCCCGTCTGCAAGCCCAGATGCGGCAAGAAGGTCGCCATCGTTGGCTCCGGCCCGTCCGGCATCGCCTGCGCCGGCGAGCTTGCTCGCGAGGGCTTCGACGTCACCGTGTTCGAGGCTTTCTTCACCGGCGGCGGCGTGCTTACCTACGGCATCCCCGAGTTCCGTCTGCCCAAGAAGATCGTTAAGCGCGAGATCGACGGCCTGGAGCAGCTGGGCGTCCACTTTGAGTACAACTCCGTTGCCGGCCGCCTGTTCGACGCCGAGGAGCTCTTCAACGAGGAGGGCTTCGACGCTCTGTACCTGGCCGTGGGCGCTGGCCTGCCGCGCTTCCTGCATGTTCCGGGCGAGAACCTGCCCGGCGTGTACTGCGCAAACGAGTACCTCACCCGTACCAACCTTATGCATGCCTATGACTTCCCGGTCTACGACACGCCCATTCGCCACGGCCGCGACGTAGTTGTCTTCGGCGGCGGCAACGTCGCTATGGACGCCGCCCGTACCGCCCTGCGCCTGGGCGCCCAGAGCGTTACCCTGGCCTACCGCCGTACCGAGGCCGAGATGCCCGCGCGTCTGGCCGAGGTGCACCACGCCAAGGAAGAGGGCGTCAAGATCCTCGAGCTCGCAAGCCCGCTGCGCTTCCTGCCCGGCCCGGATGGCTTTGTTTCCACCATCGAGCTCGAGCGCATGGAGCTGGGCGAGCCCGACGCCTCCGGTCGCCGTCGTCCCATCCCCGTGCAGAACTCCGAGTTCGCCATCCCCTGCGACGTCGCGATCACCGCTATCGGTACGCGCGCCAACCCCTTCGCCGAGCTGTGCGCTGACGTCAAGCTCAACCGCTGGGGTCTCATCGAGGCGGACGAGGACGGCCGCACCTCCAACCCCAAGGTCTGGGCTGGCGGCGACATCGTCACCGGTGCCGCAACCGTCATCCTGGCCATGGGTGCTGGCAAGAAGGCCGCTGCCTCCATCAAGAAGGAGCTGCTGGGCGAGTAGTCGCCGTGCGCCCCTTTTCGCACGCATGCAACGGCTAGCCTCAGGCACTTGCGACTCACCTGCCACGTGCTAGCCGCCAACGCATAACGCCCGCTGGTTCACAATCGAGCCAGCGGGCGTTTTTGCACGCATGCGCTTGCGTGCGTGGCCTAGCATGCGCGGTCTAGCGTGCGTGACCTAGCGTGCGTGGTTATACGCGCATGTTTAGGTGCTCTTGTGCTTGCGCTCTTTGGAGAGGCTTCCGTGGGGCCCCTTTGTGCGAGCTCACCTCCGATGCGAGGGCTATATAGCTGCGATGCGCGACCGTATAGTGCCTGCGGCACGTTCCTCACTACGGGCAAAACATCCTACCGAGATGCTCGACCCGCCTACTCGCTCAGCCCGCTCGATTAACTAAAAAAAGTAGTTCAGTTGGAGTTGGAACTGCTGAAATCGACCTTCAGTTGGAGTTGACCGCCGGCCGATTTACTGAAATCGACCTTCAGTTGGACTTGCTCTTGTAAGGAGCTTGACTTCGCAACTCGTCTACCTGCGGGTTTACAAAAGTGAACATAACGTTCGGTTGTTCAAGTCCAACTGAAGGTCGATTTCAGTATGTTCAAGTCCAACTGAACCTTAAAAAAGCAAAACGCTGTACATGAAGCTCGATTTCAGCAGAGCCAAGTCCAACTGAAGGCCAAAAATAGCAGGCGCTCTTGGGCCGGGCGGCGGCATGATCGCCGCCGCCCGCAAAAAGTCATTAAGCCCCAGCGTCATGCGCCCTTACATGCATTCGCCGCATCGTTGTGTGCGGAGCAGTCGATACGCGGACATCGCAGGACCATACCAAGAAGGTGCCTTTAAATGAGAAGCTTCAGCCGTTTCCGCGCGTTGCTTACTTGCGACGTATGCGGACACCCACCGCGGTGATTGCCGTCGCGACGGACGCGAGGATGGGAGCTACGAAGGAGGCATCTCCCGTCTGCGGCAAGGTGCTGCCCGAAACGCCCGGATTACCCGGCTTTTCCGGCTTGCCCTGATTGTCGCCGGCACCACCCTGCTGGCCCGCGCCCGGCTTTTGATCGGGATCCGGAGCAGGGTTAGGCTCGGGATTCGGATCGGGATTGGGCTGCGGGTCTGGGCTCGGATCAGGCTCCGGTTCCGGTGACGGATCCGGCTGCGGCTGAGGATCTACCGGTGGTTGCGGGTCCGGATCCACCGGCGGTTGTGGCTCGGGTTCGACCGGAGGCTTCGGGTCCGGGTCAACAGGCGGCTGCGGATCGGGATCGGGTTTGGGATCGGGCGTTGGCTCGGGGTCCACTGGCGGTTCAGGCTCGGGTTTCTCCCCCACCTTCTCAAAGAACGCCAGCTCGTTCAAAACAAAGAAGTTTCCATATCCATCAATACACTTTACGCGAACGTAACGAGTGCTCACCGGCTTATCAAGCGTAAGATGGCGCATCTGGTCGGGCATGCCGTTGGGATGAGGCCAGTTAAAATCTGTATAGATACCCTGGGAAGTAAACGCGGTGTCCGGCACGCGGCCATTCGCATCAGCCGAGCCATCCGGGGCGGTAAGGATCTCTACCTTATAGGGCACGCCATTTGCAGGGCGGTGCTTGCGGACCCACATGTCAACATGGTTTAGGTTGCGGTTTGTGCCAAGATCAATGGTAATCCAAGGGCCGTTCTCATTTGCCTGGCTGTGCCAGTAGTCCTCGGTCGCTTCCTCCGTACCCACATAGCCATCAATCACCAGCTTGGGTTCGCCGCTGTATGTTTGGAAGGAGTCGGAAATCGAAAGCTGGTCCAGGGGCACCATGCTTGTGCCGGGGATGTCCCATTTCTCACTAAACTGAAGCTCGGTGGTCTTATCTGACTTGACCGTGGTGCCGTACGAACGCCGGCGCACCTCTATGGTCTGCTCGCCCGCAAACGTCATGTCCGGGGTGAGCTGCACCCACTCCTCGCCCTGTTTAACATCCAGATCGGTCACGGCCTGACCAGTCCTAGCGTAGACCCTGTTGTCGCCGTTGTTCGCAAAGTAGCCAACAGGGGCACCGGCGGACACAATGTCGATGCTATAGATGTCCTGCATGCCAATAACCTGGATCTTGATGTCATGTTCCGACGTGATGCTCTCAAGCTGCTGCTGGGTAAGCTGCACCTCTTTTTCGCCGGAAGTCAGCTCATTCCAGCTGCTACCTCCGTCCAAGCTGTACTTCCAGGGCACCACGTTCACGGAGAGCTGCGGGCCCAGCTTGATCTTGCCAGCATCCGGCCCGTCAAAGGAAAAGGTAAACATCTGCTGAGAGAAACGGCCCAGCAGGCGCTCCGCCGTGTCGCGAATAGCGTCATGCTGGACGGATTGCTCCTTAGTCACCTGCTTGGCGCGCTCCAGGGTTTTGATGCGCAGGTCTTCCAACTTAAAGACCAACTTGGGATCGCCCGCCCTTTGCTCTATGCGCACCAAGAAGCTCTGCATGGGATAGGGGTACTCCACGCACGCGTCCGCCAGGGCCTGCGCAAAGGCGTACCACTCATCGCTTGTTGCCTTCTTCTTCTCGTAGAGCTCAGTCTTTGCCAACAGGGCGTCCCAGTTGGCGGGCTGCACCTCAAGCGCGGCGTTGATGGCGGCGAGCTTGTCCTCAACGGTGTCGCACGCGGCGGCCAGCTGCAAAAGCTCGCTCGCCTTGGTGTAGGCGTCCATGTTGTTGAGGGCGTCTTGCGCCATAAGGATAAAGGTGCCATCGCCCCAGCGCGTGCTCAGCTTAGTGGTTGCGCCGTCCGGCCCCTTGACCTCCTCATGCACCTGGCGCCACTCGCAGGGCAGGTGGTTCATCTCGGTGCCGCCCAGGCGCAGCCAACCCGCGCCGGAGTCGTTGCCAATGCCGTAGCGCGGAGCCTTGTCGCCCTCCTCCGGCGTAGTGGTATCGTCCACCAAACTGTAGACAGAAAACGCCGCGTGGCCCGGCTGTCCGCCCACCGCTGCGGGCACGCCGATGATGCCGTTGATGTTCTCGCCCGTCTTGGAGACCGCGCCGCATACGCCGCCCTCCTCAAAGGGCATCCACAAGCGCACCATATCGGACGTATGGTCGTGCGAGAGCTCCAGGTAGTACGGGTCGCTGGAATTCTGGTTGGGGAAGTTATCATCCTCATACGTAAAGTGGTACTTGGCGTTCCAACCACCCTGGATGACCTGCCCCAGCGTCTGCGGCTCCTGGCTCACCGCGCTCTTGTACAGGTTGTCCTCGTTATAAAACTCAGGGTCCTTATAGCCACCGTAGTCATCGCCGTGGTGGCCGTATTCGATGTAGCTATACGCATTCAGGCGACTGCCCTCGTCCTTGGCATTCGGATAGCGGCCCAGCGAATAGTTCGCCAGCCAGGGCATCTCCTCATTGGCAATGCGGTTCTCAAAGATCCAGCGCATATTCTCAACGGGCAGCTGGTCAAAGATATCCTTCCTAAAGCGATACTGGTCGCTGTGCTCGCGGAATTTCTTGATGATCTCATAGCGCACCACGGGGTCTGCGGGCTTAGTAGTGCCCGTCCACAGGCGCGTGCGATCGTTCATACCAAGCGCGGCGGATACCATCATTTTCTTGTAGACCACGCGGTCCGCTTCGGACATCTTGCCGCGTGTGATGTCATCTGGATGAGCCTTGGCAAGTGCCATAAACTGCTCGATGGAGCGCACGTGACTGGCGCCGTCTTGCCACCAGCTTCTACCACCGGGAATACCACCGGTTATATAGAGCTGCAGGGCCTCGTAATCGTTAAGCAGCCACTCAAGGAACTTGGCGTTATCCGCGCCTTTTTGGACGAATTTCACCAGCGCATTGTATCCATCGTCCTCATGCTTGGGCGCTATCCAAGACGCCCTGTTGTCCGTACCCACCTTGGTGTAGCCCGCATCATAGATAAGCGAGCGACGCAAGAAGAGCATCTCCTCCTCCTGCGTGAGGGCTGCGCCTGCGTTGGCAGTGCTTCCCGTTTGGAGCTTCCTTGCAACCTCTGCCACCGAGCCCATCTTCTTGATCTTCGCGTCGATCTCCTCAACACGCTCAAGCCCCTTTGGCAGCGTGACCTGCTGAGGCTGCTCCGCCGCGGCAACGGGCGTCGACAGTGGCGCCTGCTGGTCCGCCAGAGCCGCCACGGGAAAACTCCCCAAAGCGATAGTCAATCCAGCGGCCAGCCACAAGCGCCTGCGACCAATCAGCTCCGCCGCGCACGCAAACCGACCGTTCGCGCGCTGTTCATCGGTTACATCGCTCACATCGATCCCCTCTTCTCAAAAGTCTTCTCAACTTGCCCGACAATAAAATGTCGGGCCAATGTCTCGATTTGAATACACGGATTCGCAAACAATTGCTATGTTTTATATCACGTATTAGCCTGAATTCTTGGGATAAATCAAACTTTTGTTAGATTATTGGTATATGTCACTTATTCTGATACGACATCGGCAATCGGCTAGAACCTGCCCGCAAGTGGTTGTGACCAGATGCCAATGGTTCTTTCTGGTTCTTTGGACGAAAATCCCGCTGTTACTGCCGTTAGGCCGCCGCCAGGCCACCGCTGGGCCACTGCTGAACCGCACCGCCGGGCCATGCGGTTTAACAGGAGTCCAAACTCGTCCAGCACCCCATTGCACACTATCCACCCGCTTTCTCAAGCGCTAGCACTGTCGGTAGCCCGATAGCCATCGCTTTTAGCCAGCCTGGTTCGCGCCGACTCATGTTTTGTCTTCAAGGGAGAATAACAGGAAGGGGCATCCGCGTAGATACGGATGCCCCTTCGCTTTTGGTGATTAGCCGCGCGACTGGCGCGAACCCGCTATGTATCCGCAGCGGAGCGCGGTTTTTCTAGCCCCGGGCGATATTGATCACTCGTCCGTTAGGTTCACCCACCCTTTGGTAAGCCTAACGCTGGGTCTTACGACGGCGGTAGACCACGGCACCTGCGGCGACCATAGCAATACCTGCCGCGCTTGCAGCACCAACTGCCACCAGGGTGTTGTCACCCGTCTGGGGCAGGCCGGGCTTGTTGTCGGCACCGGGCTTGCCGGGCTTGTTCGGGTCCTCGGGCTTGCCGGGCTTGTTGGGGTCGACTGGCTTGTTCGGGTCCTCGGGCTTGCCGGGCTTGTTCGGGTCGACTGGCTTGTTCGGGTCCTCGGGCTTTCCGGGCTTGTTCGGGTCCTCGGGATCCACCGGAGGCTCGGGCTTCTCGGCGCCGCCGTCCTCGGTCCACTTGGCGTAGAGGACGGTGTCCTCGTTCACCGCGGAGCCGAAGTCGTAGGCCTCGGTCAGGGCCTCGTCCGCGTACCAGCCGGCGAAGGCGTAGCCATCGCGGACGGGGTCTTCGGGCTTGGAGACCTTGGAGCCCTTGAGCACCTTGACTTCCTTATTTGCCGTACCGTCGACCATGTCGTCGAAGGTCACCGTGACGTAGGTGGGCTGGGGATCCGGGCCGGGGCCGGGCGCCGGGGCGTCCTTCACCCACTTGCCGTAGACCGTCATGTCATTCTCCACCTTGGTATTGGCTTTGAACTCCTTGCCGGCGGTGCAATCCGCATCGGAGAACCAACCCTTGAAGGAGTAACCGTCCACCTTATCGGGCGTGGGCAGTTTGTTCTCCAGCGCGGCACCCTTCTTCACGTTGATAGGAGCGGGAGCCTGAACGACAGAGGGAACATCGCCCTTGAACTCGAAGGTGACGGTGACAGCCTGCTCGAGCTGGGACTCGATGCCGTTGAGATCCTCGAGCGCCTTGTCCACGGCGTCCTGGCTCTCGGGGCAGTCCGCGACGAGCTCTGCCGCCTCGAGCTTCTCCAGGATCTTTTGCACGCTCTCGGCGGTGTACTTTCCCGCGGCGATCTGTGCGCGGACCTCGTCGATGCGGGTGTACAGCTTGCTCACGTCGATCGATGCACCGGGATCCTTGGGCAGGTCGTGGCCCATCACCTCGAGCTCGACCACGTGGTTGGTCTTGTTCTTATCGCTACCGTTCATGTAAACGCGAACGTACCGGCCTTTCGTCCCCTTCGGAGCTTCGAATTGACGGCCTTCGGATGTCTCGGCATAATCCGCCTCGGTGCCCGAGCCATAACCGCACTCGTTTGCATCATCAGCGTTAAAGATCACGACGTCGTCGCTCTCGTCCTTGCCAAATGTTTCATTCCCCGATACCACGACCAGCGTGTTGTTGTACTTGCGGGAATCCTTCCAATAGCGCCAGAGATTCACGCCGGCAATCTCGTACTCAGACTCCAGATCGACCTCGATGTACGAGCTCTTATCAGGCTTATTGTCGTTACCAAACTCTCCGTAGTTGTTTTCGGTATCGTTCTTCTTTCCGTCAACCGCCATGGACATGGGACGGTCCTGGCCCTTGGCGGCGTTAGTATCGTCCTCGGTCCATTTGGCCGAAACGGGCTTGCCCTGCGCAAGGTTGTGGTCCGTCAGGTTGGGCACGGCGGCGGAATGGAGCTTGGCGATCTCGTCATAGCCGAGCGCGCGGTCGTAGATCTTGGCGGAAGCCTCGTCCACATCCTTGTTGAACTCGCCGCCGGCGAACAGGATGTCGCCCGCGACCAGCTTGTGCAGGTAGTTCTTCGCATCGTAGGCGGAGCTGGAAGCTATGCCGTCGATATAGACCTTAAGGAGGCCGTTGGGCTCCTCAACGCCCACGACGGTGTGCTTGTTGCCATCGTTGACCGCAGTCTTGCCGGTGGCGCGAACGCCGTTTACCTCAAAGTAGGGCTTGCCGTTCGCGTCGATTCCCAGCTCGTATGCGCCCTCCTGCTTCACCAGCGGGCCGTGCCCGGTGGTGTTGACGTGGGAGTACACGGTGAAACCGGTCATGGACTCAAGAGAGTCCTTCTTGTCGGCAAGCTTCTTGGTGTAGGCGGTCAGGCGGGACGGACAGCGAGACGCTACCAAATTGCCCTTGTGGAAGTCCAGCGCGTAGGCACCACCCTTGACGGCGTTACCGGCCATATCGGTGATGCCGGAAACCGCGACCTCAAGCTTGTCACCGTGTTTGGGCGCCTTCTCAAGGGTGATGTGGTAGGTGACGTCGTCCGCGGAGCGCTTCACCTTATCGGCGGGAACGTCCTTGCCGTTAACGGTGAACTTGGCGTCACCCTTGACCTTCTCGTCCATACGGACGATGAGCTCGGTCTTGCCATCTTCCGTCTGCCCGTTATGGGTAACGGTGCTAATCGAAGGGCCCGTCGTGTCCTTCTTCTTGGAAACGCGAACGGTAAGGGACTCCTCGGGCTGGAGGTTCCACGTCACGTCCTGTCCGTACGTCAACGTGCCGACCTCGGCAATAGAGGAGGCGGAACCGCCTGCCTTCACGTAGTGGCGCTCGACCACATAGTCGAAGGAGTCGCCATTATTGCCGTGGATACCCAGCGTTGCATCGTCCACGGTGAATTTGAGGTCTTGGGCCTTGTGCCAGTCCGCGTTGCGGATGGTAAGGATGCCCTCGTCGCCGTCGAAGCCGGAATAGCCGTACGTGCCAAAGGTACCGTTGCCGTAGATCTCAACCGTGGGAGACGTCTGTGAATTGCCCGTTTTGAGCTTCACGTGAGACGCGGGGCTATCTCCGAACATCTTGACGTTCTTGAGCTTGTCGAAGTTCTCCTCGGCCCAACCCAGGAATTCACCCGTCACCTCGTACTTCTCGTCATCGAGCAGCTCGTCCGAGAAATAGAGCTCCCAAAACGCCGTGCCGCGACCCGCTGCGGTGTAGAGGTAGTTCTGGAACTGCTCGGCAGTCGCCGTGTTTGCCGCCATACCGGTGCCCGCCTTGCCGTACACCGGATCGTGGTTGTAGATGTGGGCGAGCGGGAACTGGAACTGGTGGTCTTTGATGAAGTTGTAGTAGTGGGCGTCGCGAGCGTTGAGCTGGCGGTCCATTTGGCTATCGGACTTGTCGTTGTCGCTCTTGCCGGCGCCCGCCTGGTCGGGGCCGCACTGCAGCCACACGGAGTTGGCCCATTGCAGGTACCAGGGCGACGGGTTGACGTAGCTGGTCAGCGAGACCCAAAGGTTCTTTACATTCGCAGTCGCTTCGGGCGCGCGGATGCCAATCATAAGGTCAATCCACGCCTCCCACAGGTCGGTGACGTGGTACATCTGGTGCTCGCCGCCGATCATGTGGTCTCCCGCGCGGGCGGGCAGCGCGTCAGTTGCGCCCCAGGTGTCGTACTGCTTTTGCTGGGCGAAGCCATCGAGCTTCCAGTAGTTCACGCCATATAGTTGTTGCTGGTCTATAAAGAACTTCTCAAGTTCCTTGACGTAGGTGCGGTTGGCAACGTCGATGTCGCCTTTCTGTCCCTGACCGTTCGCCCTGGAGCCCTTGCCGCTCTCCACGAGGACGGTCGCCAGATTACCCTGGTAGTTGTAGCCGCCGCGGGGGCCAAGCCATACGCCAAAATTCGCGCCCAGCGCCTTGACCAGCTCGCTTGACGTGGTGAAGCCGTTGGGGAACTTGGAGTTGATCTCCCAAAAGCCGGTCTTGTTTTTACCCGTACCGGCTTCTTGGGCGTTGCAAGCGCCGTCTTTATCGTTGTAGTTGGTCCAACCGTCATCGATAACGTAGGAGTCAAGCGGACGAACCTCGTTTGCAACCAGGCCCTTATCGATCTCGTTGAACGACTTGATGATGTTTTCGTCCGTGATCTTCAGCATGTTGTCGAACCAGGAATTGTACTGGATGCGGAAGTCAGCGGGAACGGAGATGTCATCGATGTAGTCGAAGAAGTCGGACTGGATCACGGAGTTGTCCGTGCTGCGGGCCGCGCCGGCAACCGTCTGCCACGTGGCGTAGTGGATCTTGCCATCGCCCAGGTCGCGCGTCTGGCCGTCCAGCTTCAAACGGTTGAAGTTCTTGCCCGTGTAGTAGCGGGAGCGCGCGGTCTTGGCACCGTCCTTCTCATCGATATGCGTGTCCGCAACCGGGAACTCGCAGCCAAAGAACATACCATCGATATAGAGGGGCTGGCCCAGATTCGCCTTGAACTCCTCCATCTCGACGATGCCGCCCTGGCCGAGCGGGATGGTCCAAGAGCTGTCGCTGGCGTTGAGCTTCAGCGACTCCAGATCGATGTAGTCGATCTCTGCGTTTTCCGCCTGCTCCTGGGGGACGGAGATGTCCATGAACTTGCGCATGTAGTGGTCGCCCTCGAACATCACCACGTTCTCGACGATCGAATAATTAACGCCGCAGAAGTTCTTGTCCTTGAACATGAAGGAGATCATCTTGCCGGATTTACCGCCGTCGGTAATGTCCTTCACCACGGGTTCGCCCTGGAGCTCGAGCTCGCTGGCGCTCAGGGTCTTGGGGCCAAGCTCGTCCTCGGGCATAACCCATTTCTCCGCGTAGAGGTCGAATTCCTCACCGCCGGCGTAGGGCTGCCCGTTCTTGCTGCTCTTCGCCTCAAGCTTGACGCGCTGGACGTTCTTGCACTCGTCTAGCTTGTCATCGGGAACGTCGACGTGGATGGCTTCGCCCTTATTGTTCGTGTAGTCGAACGCGCTGTCCATGACCTTGGTCCAACCCGCGGTGGCGTGGTCTGTGGTGTCGCTCGCGGGAGGCTCCTCGGCAGAGCTCACCCACAGGGCGTATTCGTCGATGTTGCCGTTGACGTTCACTTCGTTATCTTTGGTATAGCGAGGATCGTAGGCGAAGCTCTGAAAATCAGTCGCCTTACCAAGATCGATTACGATCTCGTGAGGGTAAGCGGTTATCTGCGGATTATATTGAGTGTGCCAAATGCTGTCAGGATTGTTGTCGATGAGATTCTGGGCCTTGCCGTTCTCTTTATTAGTCTCCTGAGAGTCCGCCACGGCCGTCCAACCACTCTGATCGAGGGGCTTTTGCAGACGCGGGTCGGTATTGGTGCGCTTGATGATGAATTCTTCGCTACCGTCCGCCGGCGTAAACATGGTTTCGGCGCGATAGTTGTTGATGCTCGTTGTCTTTAGCTTGTTACCGCTGGTAGAGAAGGTGCGGGAGATATACCCATTGCCAATTGTAATGGTTCCCTCACCAGGGGTTACTTCGACAACCCCCTTCGCATCATCTGCTGGCTGCGCGAACGCTGCCATGGGTAGCGATGATACGGTCAAGACCGCGGTCATCGCCCCCACGCAACAGCGTTTGAGCCATTCTTTAGCCATAATTCTCCTTTCGATTGGTAAGGGCCAACTCGCCCGAGACTCTGCCCCAACCACGCGGTCAAGGCAGCATCCTCCAATAGTTGGTGAGAGAATACGGCATTCGAATATCCCCCCCCCGACAGTAGGCAATTCTTAGGTGAGCGGGCTTAATTCCTCTATAAGTGGTTACGACCAGAATACAATCTCAGCTTTTTGAAACCTTTTTTTGCTGGTAGATGCAGCAGTTTAATTCTAACTGGTATTAGTATTCAGCTACCAGGGAGGACTGATTACGTGAACCTGTTGGGCAGGGCAAGCAATGCTTTGGGGTGGCAACTACTGCGGTGGCCGCGCCATTTCGACCAATTCCCCCAGCCTTCCATTGCCTCTAACCTTCCGCCGCCTCCGACCTCTCATTGCCCCTGACCGCCCACATCACGACTGGCGCCCCCATAACATACTGGGTTTCCTCGTATTTCACAGGAGCTCATGCTGATAGATTTGCTCGCGCTGACCACAACGTCCATATGAACAAAAAAGAAAGAGCCGGGGCTAGATCCAGATTGTCAAATTCGACTGATGTGTACCCTTCAGCGGGCGGGAGCGGGGTAGGAAAATTCACCGCCTGCATCCTAGACGGCTAGAAAAGCAAGCACTATAAGAAAAGGCGCGTCCGCTATTGCGAACGCGCCTTGAAGCCTGCTTGTTCAGCCTGTACTTAATCCGCTTTGTGCTAGACAGCATTAAAAATCGCTACTGAGAAGTTGATCGTTTCTGAGAAGCCTTGTCCAAAGCCTACCTGGACGCAACGGCGTCCTCAACCGTTGCCTCAACGTTGAGCGGAGCGGCGGCTGCGGCCTCCTCGGCAACGCGGGCGACCTCTTCCTCATAGATGCCCAGCTCGCGCAGCTTGGCATTGTAGGCGGCGGCGATTACGTCCACGCAACCCTGGCGGCCCAGCTTGGCGCGGTTGACCACAATGTCCTTGCCGTCGGTCATCTTCCACTTGCCGGCAGAGTAGCGCTTGTAAAAGGTCTCGCGCGCCTTCTGCATCTCACGCACCAGCTTAGCGCCCTCGCGCTTGTTAAGGCCGCGCTTTTTGCGGACGATCTCCACGCGCTCGTCGAACGGGGCGGTCACCAGCACAGCGATGTGGTTGGGGTTGTTGCGCAGCAGGTAGTCGGACAGACGGCCCTCGATAATACAGCTTTCGGTGGCACCCAGATCCAAGATTACCTGCGACATGCTACGGAACAGCTTGTCGGACAGCGTGCGCGAATCCACGCGATCGGGCAGAAACGCCATGAACTCCGCAGCCCTGCGCTCGTCATAAGCGGCCATCTTGTCAACGGACTCGCCCGCGCGCATGGCGGAACGCACCAGCAGCTCGTTGTCATACAGCGGAATGCCCAGCAAGGTGGACAGCATCTTGCCTATCTCATGCCCCTCTGCGCCAAAGTCGCGAGCGATGGTGATAACGACGGGCTGGCCCGCGCGCTCTGCAGCCTCAGCGGCCACACGCGCCTCGATTGCCTGCTTGATGAGTCCCATGGAAAGCTCCTTAGATAGTGAGCGTACAAGTACCCTGCTGGACGCTTGCCCGAATGGCTTCTCGTCCACATCGAGTCTAGCGCATTTTACGCAGCGGGCGCGAAGCGATTGCCCGGTGGCTCATCGTCCGCGCCCGTAAAGAGAACTATGCCGATTCAGCGGCTATGCAGCGACCACGCGACGCTGGTATGCGCGCACCAGCAGCGAGATGCTGAAGTTGAGGGCGAAGTACAGCGCGAACACGAAACCGTAGAGCATGAGCACCTGGCCCAAGTTGGTGGTCTGCGCCATAACTACCTTGGTGGTGTACATGAACTCGGCCACGTTGACACCGGCCAGGTACGAGCTGTCCTTGATCACCGTGGTGCACTGGCTGAAGAGCGCCGGGATGATGGTCTTGAACGTCTGAGGCAAGATGATGTAGCGCATGGTGGCGAAGAAGCCAAAGCCCTGGCTGCGCGCCGCCTCGAACTGGCTGGCGGGGATGGAGTTGAATCCGCCGCGGACGATCTCTGCCATGACGGCAGAGGTGAAGATGGTGAACGCCAGGACGGAGATGAAGACGTCTGAGCCCTTGACCGTGAAGTAGATAAAGAGGATCCACAGCAGGTTGGGGGTGCAGCGGAACAGCTCGATGTAGGCGCTGACTATCCAAGACAAGGGACGCAGCTTGCCGGTGCAGTACTGCTTGACCATGGCCAGGATGGTGCCCAGGATGAGCGAGAAGATAATAGCGAGAACGGATATCTGAATGGTCTTGAAGAAACCGTTCATGATGAACGTCATGTTGGCGGCGTTGAACAGTTCCATGGATTACGCCTCCTTTGCAGGATCGGGCGTAATGCCGGGAATCACCTTGGCGCGCGGGCGCTGCTTGGAGCGGCGCTCCAGGTACTGGACAAGAATTGCCAGCGGGAAGCAGATGATGAAGTACATGAAGCAGCACAGGATGTAGCCCTGCAGGTAGCCGTACGTGGAGACAAAGTTGTCCGCGTTGTACATAAGGTCGCCGCCGGCGATGAGCGCCAGGACGGAGCTGTTCTTAACCAGGTTGAGCGCCTGGTTGCACAGCGGCGGCAGGATGATCTTGAACGTCTGGGGCAAGATCACGTAGCGGTACGCCTGTACGCGGGTGAAGCCCTGCGACAGCGCCGCCTCCATCTGTCCGCGCGGAACTGCTTCGATACCGGTGCGGATGACCTCGGCGATGTATGCCGCGTGGTACAGGCCCACGCCCATGAAGCCCAGGACAAACGCGGGAATGCGCACGGGCATGGCGGCGCCGGTGATGGCCTGCAGGATCTGCGGGCCGGCCATGTACATGAAGAACACCTGCACCGGCAGCGGGGTGTTCTGGTAGAACTCAACGTACACGCGGCTGATTGCGCGCAGGATGCGCGAGCGCGTGGTGGAGAACACGCCCAAGATGGTTCCCAACACAAGGGAGAGCAGCAAGCCGGCGATGACCACCTGCAGGGTAAAGGCAAAGCCCTCCCACAGCGGACCGCTCTCGGCAAATGTCAACTCCCATCGCGCGGGATCGAGGAGTCCCTCTAGCATATAGATCCTTCCAACGTGCCATTATCGTACTGAGCGCCCGGGCAGATGGCTCCACCCGGGCGCACCGCGTTTGCGGACGAGCAGATTGCGGGCGCGCCGAAATCACGGCGGACGTGCCGTCATATGCGATGCGCGGCAAGGGCTCCTCGTCCAAATAATCTAATTAGAGCAGGTCCCAAGCCTTGATCTCTTCATCCAGCCAGCCGTTCTCAAGCAGCTCGTTGACGGTATCGTCGACGGTCTTGGAAAGGTCGGAACCCTTCTTGGTAGCGATACCGTAGTCCTGGGCGCCAAACTCGATCTCGGGCTGGAGCAGCTCGCAGTCTTCGGTGGTGTAGGCCTTGAGGGTGGAGCGGTCCATGGCGAACGCGTCGATGTTGCCGGCGTCCAGGGCGCTCTTGATGGACGGGTAATCCGGGAACTCCTGGAAGCTGGGGGTGGCGTCGACGCCCTGGTCCTTGAGCATCTCGCTGACAAGGTCCTTGGTGGTAGAGCCCTGGGAGACGCCGATGATCTTGCCGTCGAGGTCGGCCATGGACTTCATGCCGGCAGCCTTCTTGACCAGGATGCCCACGTGGTCGGTGCGGTAGGGCGTGGAGAAGTCCCAGCTCTTCTTGCGCTCGTCGGTGATGGTGTAGGTAGCGCAAATGATGTCGAGCTGGTCGTTGTCGATCAGCGGACCGCGGGTCTTAGGCGTAACGTCGGTGAACTCGACCAGCTTCTGCTCCTTGGCCTCATCATAGGAGACGCCCAGGACGGCAGCGGCGATCTGGTAGCACAGGTCGATCTCGAGACCCTCGTACTCGTTGGTAGCGGTATTGAGGTAACCGTAGCCGATAACGTCCTTCTTAACGCCGGCCTTAAGCTTGCCGCGGCTCTTGATTGCCTCGAGCTTGGAGGACGTGTCAGAGGAACCGGAGCTTGCGTTGCCGCCGCAACCGGCAAGGGAGCCGGCGCCGGCGATGCCCAGGGCGGCGAGGCCGAATACCTGAATAAACTGACGACGATTCATATCCATGGTGGTACCCCTTCCATTGGTACTACGCTCGCGTGCCGGCCGCGCGGGCGGCATGCGACTGATAACTGTTGGTGGAAACCGAGTGAGATCCACTTGCATGGGTTAGTGCAGGATCTTGGCGAGGAAGTCCTTGCAGCGAGGGTTCTGCGGATTCTCGAAGAAGTGGTCGGGCGTGCCCTCTTCCAGGATCTGACCATCGTCCATAAAGATGACGCGGTCGGCAACCTGACGGGCAAAGCCCATCTCATGCGTGACGCACATCATGGTGATGTTCTCCTGTGCCAGCTCGATCATAACGTCGAGGACTTCCTGGACCATCTCGGGGTCCAGAGCAGAGGTGGGCTCGTCGAAGAGGATGATGGGCTGCTTGGTGCAAAGGGCGCGGGCGATGGCGACGCGCTGCTGCTGGCCACCGGAGAGGTTCTGGGGGTACTCGCCGGCCTTGTTTGCCAGGCCAACGCGCTCGAGGGCGGCCATGGCGATCTTGTTGGCCTCCTCCTTGCTCTTCTTTTGGAGCTTGATGGGCGCCAACGTGAGATTGCCCAGCACGGTCATGTTGGGATACAGGTTGAACTGCTGGAACACCATGGAGCTGTACTTACGAGCCATCTCCAGGTGGTTCTTCTTGGTAAGCACGGTGCCGTCGATGACCACCTCGCCGGTAGTGGGCTCCTCAAGGAAGTCGACGCAGCGAATGAGCGTGGACTTGCCGGAGCCGGACGGACCGATGATGACCAGCTTCTCGCCCTCCTTGACGTTGAGGTTAACGTCCTTGAGGACATGCAGGTCGCCAAAGTACTTGTTCAAGCCTTTGATCTGAATCATATCGGCCATAGATGTTTCCCCTCCATACTGCCAATGCAACGCTCGAGGACCGAGCGTTTGGCTGTGCTTTATTCTACTAATGTATCTCCTGCACGTTTAGTGCGGTTAAGGCTTTGCAACGGCCTAGTAACCTATCCTTTACGAAAGCCCTTTAGAGTACAGCGCGTAGATTATCCAATACTAACCAGGCAATTAGTTGGATTTGTCCATAGTCTATTCCCTATTGTAGGGTGCATTATCCATACTGCGCCAGCAGTCCCATGAAGAAACCGCAGGTTTCACCACAGATAACCTTGGTACCGACGCCTCATATGGCTCTGTGAACAACCTTGAAACTATGCAGACCCGCAACCGAGCCCCAACAAGAAGGGGCCGCCCGCCCCCAAGCTCCGATGCCTCGAAGTGCGCGATGCGCACCGAACACACCTGGGCTTGAAATGCGAACGGCCCCGTTTCCTCGTCCAAGAAACGCTTAGGACAAGCGAGCGCCAACCTCCTTGGCGGCAGCAGCCTTGTCGAAGTTTCCGCCAGTAGCAGCGTTAAGGGCGCCCATGACGCGACCCATGTCCTTGCGGGACTCGGCACCGACCTCGGCGATGGTCTTTTCGATCAGGGCAACCAGGGCATCGCCGCTTACCTGCTCGGGCAACAGGGACTCGAGGATCTCGACCTGCTGGGTCAGGACGTCGGTGCGCTCCTGGTTGTTGCCGGCCTGCTTGGACATCTCAAGCGTCTCGCTGGTCTGCTTGATCAGGCGCTTGATCATGCTGTTGACGTCTTCCTCGGTAACATCGCGACGCTCGTTGACCTCGATGTTCTTAACCTCGGCCATAACCTGGCGAATGATGGACAGACGGGTCTTGTCCTTGGCCTTCATCGCCGCGACCATCTGCGCATGCAGCTCTTCGTTAGTCATGTCTCTCCAATCTCGCGCGCGGAGGCGCTTGTAAAAACGCCGCGGCCCGCACTGAGCAGGACGCGGCGCACGTTCTATGTATCAACCGATCTTGTGCAACAAGGCTCGACGACGTGAGCGGTTTTACTCGGCCGAACCGCTATTGGCATCAGCATCGCTGCTAGAGTCATCGCTGCTGTCGGCGTCGCTTGAATCAGCAGCGTTCATGTCCACATTATAGGGAACGTCTGCCGGCATGGCGTTGATCTTGAAATCGTTCTTGTCGATGTACTCCTCAAGCCAAGCGCTGTAGTCCTGGTCGACCTGGGAGCTCTTGAGGCTCGAGACGATCGCGTCCTTGATCTCGGCGGGAATCTGATCGATGGAATCGGCCTTCTCGTCCACATGGAAGTAGTCGGTGCACTTGATGATGTGATAGCCGTAGGTGGTCTCGACGATGCCGCTGATCTGATCCTTGGACAGGGCGCTCAGAGCATCCTGATACTCGGTGACGAAGCTGGTGAGCTTGTCCCAGCCCACGTCACCGCCATCGTCCTTGGAACCGGTGTCCTCGGAATACTCCTCGACAGCGTCCTCGAAGGAGAGTTCGCCAGAGTTGATCTTGTCCAGAGCCTCCTGCGCGGTGGCCTTTGCCTTCTCCTTATCCTCATCGGAAGCGTCCGAATCAACCTTGATCAGGAGGTTGGAGGAACGACGGGCGTCGTTGTAGGTGGAAACGTTGTCGTTGAAGTAGGTCAAGACCTCATCGTCCGTGGGCTCCTTCTCGGGAGCAACTTCTTCTTTCAACTTCTGCTGCTCAAGGCTGCTCTTGATCTGTTCCTTGTAGGAATCCTCGGTATAGCCCATCTGACTCAGCAGGCTCAACATGGCCTCAGTGCCACCGTAGCTGGAGGCGGCGTTCTCGAAGGACTCGTTCACGTCATCGTCGGAGACGGTGATGTTGTACTCCTTGACCGCCTTGGACAGCAGGTAGTTGCCTGCGAGCGCGCGAATGGTCTCCTCGCGCAGGGACTCGGGCGTCTTGCCCTGGCCCTTGAGATAGCTTGCCCATGCGGCATCATCGTCATAGCCGCCGGAGGTGCGAGTGCTCATGATCTGCTTGGTGACGGTGTCCTCAGTAATGTTGGTGCCATCGATTGTGGCGGCAACGCCACCGGTGAGATGATACTCTTCAGTCGACTTTGCCTGGCTGAGGATGCCGGAGCAAGCCATAGCGGTCACGGAGAGCAGCATGGCTGCGACGCCGATCGCGACCAGGATGATCTTACCGGTCTTGGTAAGCTTGGACTTGGCCTCTTTCTTGCGCTCGGCCTTGGTGGGCTTGGGAGCTTCCTTCTCCTCGCGCTTGATCTTCATGTTCTTCTTCATCACCATGGGCGAATCCCTTTCCTAAGGGCGGAATACGCGATTACTTGCCAATGCGCCACGGTCGATCAAACGGTTCGCATGGAACCGCTTTCTTTTAGCGACGCACGTAAACAGAGATTGTCGCATATCCATCCTGCGCAAGCACTATTTCTGCAGTATTTCTACAGAGCGCCACCGAGGTTTCTCATTTTGTCTTGGCTATCGGCAAAAAACCGCTCGCCTCCGCGCATTGAAAGCCCTGACCGACGGCGTCTTGCGTTGTATGGAAAGATAGATGCGCATTGAGAGGCTGTCATAAAGCTGCGCAAAGAAAAGCGGTGCGCAGTTCTTAAGGATAAATGCATCAAGAACGAATTCCTTCTCTGTATACGTTCTTGATAGCATTTTTCTAATCTGGAACGTTTCCATCGAGCACGAGCTTCTACTTTGCAAAACCCAAAATCGATGCAATTATCCGCCAGAACTGCACGCTAAGCCCAAACGCAAGATCAGAAATATCGATAGAAGCTGGCGGCTATGGGTGCAGACAACAATGCGCCCCGTCCTAATTGAACGGGGCGCAGAAAAGCGCTTATTTTTTGTTATCGCTCGGGGCTCGCGAGAAGCAAAAAGAAGCTACTCGGGCAGGATCTGAACGCGGTTGTCCTCATCGACATGCACGCGGCCGGCGGAAAGCAATCCGACCACCTGCGGATACAGCACGTGCTCCACAGCATGGATATTGGCCTCGAGCTCATCCACGCTCATGCCTTCCTCGATGCGCACGGTCTCCTGGGCGATGATGGGACCCTGGTCGTAAACCTCGTTGGCGAAGTGCACGGTCACGCCCGTCACCTTAACGCCGCGATCGTATGCATCCTGGATGCCGTGGGCGCCCTGGAAGCTGGGCAGTAGCGCGGGATGTATGTTGACCACGCGGTTCTTGAACAGCTGGAGCAGAGGCGCGTGCACCATGCGCATGTAACCCGCCATAACAACGTAATCGACCTGGTGCTTTAACAGCTCGAAGGCGATAACCTCATCGGCGGCCAGCGGGTCTGCGTAAACATCCTTAGAAAGCGTCAGCGTTTGGATGCCCGCCTTCTCGGCGCGCTGCAAACCCTTGGCGGACGGACGGCTGGAAACCACCAGCTCCACGCTCGCGTTGAGCGTTCCGTCGGCGATGCGGTCGATGATGGCCTGCAGGTTGGTGCCGGACCCGGAGATAAGCACACCCAGCTTGAGGGGAGCGGCGTCGCCCGCTGCGCGGCGCTCGCGGATAGCCTGCTGAAGGGCATTGTTATCCAAGACGTCCTGCGCGGCGCGCGATGTAGCGACAGCGCTATCGATCTCACGCATGCCGGCAGCCTCAAGCTCGGCGCCGGTGAGCTCGTTACTGCTCATCCGTGTACACCACCTTGCCGGTGCCCTCAACGCAGGTGCCGACGCGGAACGGACGCTCGCCCATGTTCTCGAGGGCAGCCACGATGTTTGCCTCGTCCTCGGGAGCGCAGATGATGCACAGGCCGACACCCATGTTGAAGGTCTTGCATGCCTCGTTGGGGGCAAGCTGGGCCTGCTGGGAGATGTAGGTGATGACAGGGGGAACGGACCAGCCCATCTTGTCCCCGTCGCGCGTCACCAAAGCGTCTACGTTCTTGGGCAGGGCGCGGTCGAGATTCTCGGTGATGCCGCCGCCGGTGATGTGCGCGAGCGCGTGCACCGGAGCCCCGCCGCGCAGCAGCTCCAAAACGGGCTTGACGTAGATGCGGGTGGGAGCCAACAGAGCGTCTGCCAAAGAAACGCCGCCCAAATCCTCGCGGACCACTTCGAGCTCAGCACGCTTGGCTTCGGCCTCGGGGGTGCCCGGAACCATGCCGTCGACGCCAATGACCTTGCGAACCAGCGAATAGCCGTTGGAGTGGACGCCCGTGGAGGGCAGACCCAAGATCACGTCGCCGGCTTGTACGTTGGCGGGGTCGATCATCTTGGGGCGGTCGACAACGCCCACGGCAAAGCCCGCCAGATCGTAGTCATCGGGGCGCATGACACCGGGGTGCTCGGCCATCTCGCCACCCACTAGCGCGCAGCCGGCGAGCTTGCAGCCGTCTGCCACGCCCTTGACGATCTTGGCCATCTGGGAAGCCTCGATGTGACCGATCGCCACGTAATCGAGGAAGAACAGGGGCTCGGCGCCAGAAGCGAGGATGTCGTTTACGCACATAGCGACCAGGTCCTGGCCAACGGTCTCATGACGGTCGAGCAGCTGGGCGAGGACCAACTTGGTGCCTACGCCGTCGGTACCGCTGATGAGGATGGGGTCCTCCATGTCCTTCAGGGCGGCGGCGGAGAACAGGCCTCCAAAACCACCGATGCCGCCCACAACCTCGGGGCGATTGGTCTCCGCGACCATCTGCTTGATCGCGTCGACGGCGCGGGCGCCCTCGGCGGTGTCGACGCCGGCGTCCTCGTAGGTAACGTGCTTGGATGTGTCGGCCATGTCAGGTTCCTTTCAACCCAGGGAATTCCTGATACAGCATGATACGGCATCAGGAAACATCGTGCTTGGGGCGACACCGACACAAGCCGGCGCCGCCCCGTACAAACCAATTCATGCGGCGCTTGTATCCTTATTGGCTACAGCTCCTCGGGATGCTCCTCTTCCCAGCTGCGGTCATCCGCCTTATCGACAACGCAGTGGCCGGTGACGGCCTCGGGCTTGGACAGCAGACGGGGCTCGTAGCCCTCGATAAACTTGTCGCGGCCAAAGCTCTCCGGAATAGCCACGGGGTACTCGCCCGTGAAGCACGCGGTGCAGTAACCCGCCTTGGGTACGCACTCAAGCAGCGCGTCAACGGAGAGGAACGCCAGGGTATCGGCACCGATGAACTCGCAGATCTCGTCCACGGTCTTGGTGGCGGAGATCAGCTGGCTCTGCTCGCCGGTGTCCACACCGTAGAAGCACGGCCAGATGTCCTCCGGGCTGTTGATGCGCACGTGAATCTCTTTGGCGCCCGCCTGGCGCAACATGCGAACCAGCTGCACCATAGTGGTGCCGCGGACGATGGAATCGTCCACAACCACAATGCGCTTGCCCTCGATAACGTCTTTGAGCGGGTTGAGCTTGAGGCGCACGCCCATGGCGCGCAGCTCCTGCGTGGGCTCGATGAACGTGCGGGCGACGTAGCGGTTCTTGATCAGGCCGGTGCCGTAGGGAATGCCGCTCTCAAAGGCGTAGCCCTCGGCAGACGGTAGGCCGGAGTCCGGCGTGCCGATAACCATATCAGCCTCGACCGGGCACTCGAGCGCCAGCTTGCGACCCATATCATAGCGGCAGGCGTAGATGGACTTGCCGTCCATGATGGAGTCCGGACGAGCAAAGTACACCTGCTCAAAGATGCAGTGAGCGGCCTTCTCGGCCGCGGGCACTCCCTGCTCGGAGACCAGGCCTTCCTTGGAGATGCGCAGGATCTCGCCAGGACGGATGTCGCGCACGTACTCGGCGCCAATGATATCGAGCGCGCAAGTCTCAGACGTCACAACCCAACCGGCGGCGCTGGCAACAACCTCGTCGCCAACTAGGTCGTCGGCAGATTTGGCGTCGCTGGGCAGAGCGGACGCTGCAGCGGCGGCGTCGGCAGCGGCCACGCCCTCGTCGCTGGTAAGACGGCCCAGCACCAGCGGACGGATACCATGGGGGTCGCGGAACGCGTAGAGCGCCTCCTCGTTGATCAGCGCCATGGCGTAACCACCGCGGATGAGCTCCATGGTCTTGCGAATGCCCTCGCGCAGATGGTGGGTTTCCTGGGTAAAGTAGCCAATCAGCTTGACCGCTACCTCGGAGTCAGAATTGGAGTTAAAGGGAACGCCCAGCTCAATCAGCTGGCGACGGAGCTCGTCCGTGTTAACCAGCGTGCCGTTATGGGCAAGCGCGACAATGACGTCGCCAATGGTGGAGAGGTGGGGCTGCGAGGCTTCCCAGCTCTTGGCACCGGCGGTACCGTAGCGAACGTGGCCAATGGCAAGCTGGCCGGAAAGCGCGTCGATATCGGCGTTGGAGAACACATGGCTCACCAAGCCTAGGTCCTTACGCACCATCACCGTGCCGCCGTCGCCGGAGGCGATACCGGCGGATTCCTGGCCGCGGTGCTGCAGAGCGCGCAGACCAAAGTACGTAAGGCGGGCGACGTCGCGATCGGGCGCCCATACGCCAAAGATGCCGCACTCCTCATTCAGTTCATCGGTAAGCTGCTCGTCGACTTCGCAACTCGTAACGGTCCCGGCCATATTGGCCGCGCGGACGGTTTCTTGAGACATATCTTCCCCTGTCTGCCTCTTGGACGAGAAATACCCATTTATTATACGCACCCGTCCCTTAGGCACCCCTTGCAACTCGCATACCTAAAAACGCTCATCTTCGTTAATTCGCATAAGGCTGCTTAAGAGCTGCGAAAACGCGTTATATGATTGACTACCAACTGTTTTGTCGATTCGGACCGCACGCATACGGCTTAAAGTGCGGACGAGGATCTGCGCGAGGAGATGACATGGACGGCGTAACCCTTTATGACGGCGGCGTCTACCTGCTACAAGGCACCACCGTTGTACCCCAGAACGACCATGAGGCACTGATTGGTCTTACGGGCGGCGTGCCCAACTGCGAGGAAGCGCGCCGCGGCACCATCGCCCACGGTATCATGCAGGCCCACAACGCCTCCGGGGACGAGTCGCGCCTCAAGGTCACCTTCGACTGCCTCACCAGCCATGACATCACCTACGTGGGCATTGTCCAAACCGCCAAGGCGAGCGGCCTTGAGAAGTTCCCCATGCCCTACGTGCTCACCACCTGCCACAACACCCTGTGCGCCGTCGGCGGCACCATCAACGAGGACGACCACCTCTTTGGCCTCTCCGCGGCAAAGCACTACGGCGGCATCTACGTACCCCCGCACATGGCCGTTATCCACCAGTACATGCGCGAGATGATGGCCGGCTGCGGCAAGATGATCCTGGGATCGGACTCCCACACGCGCTACGGCGCCCTGGGCACCATGGCCATTGGCGAGGGCGGCGGCGAACTGGTAAAGCAGCTGCTGGGTCAAACCTACGACGTTGCCACCCCGGATGTTGTCGCCGTCTACCTTGAGGGTTCCTGCCAGCCCTTTGTTGGCCCGCAGGACGTGGCGCTCGCCATCATCGGCGCCGTCTTCTCATGCGGCTACGTCAAGAACAAGGTGATGGAGTTTGTGGGCCCCGGCGTCGCGACCATGACCACGGACTTCCGCAACGGCGTGGACGTCATGACCACGGAGACCACCTGCCTCTCCTCCATTTGGCGTACGGACGATAACACGCGTCGCTACCTTGCCGACCACGGCCGCGCGGACGATTACCGCCAGCTTGATCCGGCAGACGTCGCCTACTACGACGGCTGCGTGCGCGTGGACCTCTCCAAGATCCGCCCCATGATCGCCCTGCCCTTCCACCCCAGCAACGTCTACACCATCGACGAGCTCAACGCCAACCCGCGCGACATCTTGGCAGAGGTCGAACGCGCGGCGGACAAGATCGCCGGCCGCGTAGGCTCGCTGGATCTTATGAGCAAGGTCGACGACGCCGGCATCCACGTGCAGCAGGGCGTAATCGCCGGCTGCGCGGGCGGCAACTACACCAACGTCATGGAGGCGGCCAACGCGCTGCGCGGCAAGAGCTGCGGCTCCGGCGAGTTCGCGCTCTCCGTCTACCCCTCGTCCCAGCCGGTCTTCGCAGACCTGGTCAAGAAGGGCGCCGTCTACGACCTTATGCAGGCAGGCGCCATCGTTCGCACCGCGTTCTGCGGCCCCTGCTTTGGCGCGGGCGACACGCCGGCAAACAACTGCCTGTCCGTGCGCCACGCCACCCGCAACTTCCCCAACCGCGAGGGCTCCAAGCCCGGTAACGGCCAGATGTCCGGCGTGGCGCTGATGGACGCCCGCTCCATCGCCGCCACCGCTGCCGCAGGAGGCGTTCTCACCGGGGCCGACGCGCTGGATTGCTGGGGCGACGTTCCCGAGCACGAGTTCGATGCCACCTCTTACAATAACCGCGTGTTCTGCGGCTTTGGTTGCGGCAAGCAGGAGGACCCGCTGGTCTACGGCCCCAACATCAAGGACTGGCCGCAGATGGAGCCCTTGGGCGAGAACCTGCTGATGCAGGTCTGCTCAAAGATCATGGACCCCGTCACCACCACCGACGAGCTCATCCCCTCCGGCGAGACCTCGTCCTATCGCTCCAACCCGCTTGGCTTGGCCGAGTTCACGCTCTCCCGCCGCGACCCGGAGTACGTTGGTCGCGCCAAGGCGTTCGCCGCCGTGGAGTCGCAGCGTCTTGAGGGCGAACTTGCCGCCGAGGTTGCCGACGCGTTTTCGGCCGCCCAGCAGGTCGAGCCCGCGGCATCGCTTGGGAACACCGAGATGGGCAGCATGATCTACGCCGTGAAACCCGGCGACGGCTCCGCCCGCGAGCAGGCCGCCAGCTGCCAGCGCGTGTTGGGCGGCGTGGCCAACATCGTTGAGCAGTACGCAACCAAGCGCTATCGCTCCAACGTCATCAACTGGGGCATGCTGCCGCTACAGTCCGATGACGTCCCTCAGTTCGAGGTGGGTGACTACGTCTTCATCCCCGGCGTGCGCAAGGCCGTGGAAGCGGGCGAGGAGCGCTTTGCGGGCCACATCATCCGCAACGGCCAGGTAAGCGGCACCATCGACCTGTACATGGCCCCGCTTACCGCAGACGAGCGCCAAATCATCCTCGACGGCTGCCTTATCAACTTCAACCGCAACAAGAAGTAGAGCGGTGCCCAACCCGCCTAATCGCGCAACCAAAACGGCGACGTCATCCTATTCGGTGGCGTCGCCGTTGCCTTAAAGCCTACGCGGGCTTCTCGACCTCGCTCACGCATTCGTTCTTGATGATGCCCACCAGCGACTGCAGGGCATCGATCACACGGGGGCGAATATCGCCGCCAATGAGCACCAGCATAATGTCGTCGCCCAGCTCAAGCTCGCCACGGTTCAGCCACACGCGCACGTATTCAATGCCGGGCAGGGCGCGCGTCTCCTCGACGGCCGCCTGCACGCGCTGCTCGTCGTAGTCAAAATGCATGCCGCCAACCTTCTCGCCCGCAGCGACGCCGTCGGTCTCGATGCCGCGCGCCTGGGCTTTCGGCGTCTCGCGCACCGTTCCGTTATGCACAAGGTACATGCCGCAGTTGCGAAAACCAGGGTCCTGCTTAGCCTCGCGCAGCCATTCATCGATCGAGGGAATGGTAGCCATGGGTCTCCCTTCCGTTCCTCCCAACAGATATATACCTATTGAGTTAGTAGTTTTATTGACCGGCTACAGTCTATCAATCCGCTCCTCGATGGTGCATACCATGGCGGCGCGGGTGGTGCGGGGGATGATTTCTCCAGAACACGTCACCAGGGTCAGCACGTTTTCCGCACTCGCCTGGCGCTCGTCCACATCTTCCGCCACGGCCTTAGCCATGCCTCGCATCGTCGTCAGATAGCTCGAGAACGCACCCTCGTCCTCAAACGTAGCGATGCGCGCATCCGTAAAGGTATCCTCCACCAGGCAATCCATGAGAGGTCGGCACACATAGGTGGCCTCGCGCGTCATGTAGTAGACCGCATCGATCTGGTCGAATTTATCCTGGTCAAGCGCATAATCGATAGCGCGGAACATCTTGCCATCCTGCGTATGGTGCCCATACAGCGTGGTCTGCTGGTCGATGCCGCCCGGCGCGGCGTCGTCGCAGTCCATGAATACGGTGCCGGACCCATTGGGCGTACCGTCGAACAGCTTGCGCAGGTAGGTGGTGTTATCCGTGGTCTGCACCACCGGGTAGTTGATGGGCGTGCCCGGCACGTAGATCCATCCCACCACATCCGGATTGATCGCCTCAAGCTCATCAAAATCCACGCTTGGCAGGTCATCACCGGCGGTATCGGTCACCACATAGGTCTCTAGCTGGTCATACGTTGTCTGCGCCTCGCGATACCCCAGCTGCGCGCGCACAAAGATAAAGGCGGCGACAAGCAGCAGGACCACACCGACAGCAATCAGCACCACGGGCAGCACATCGCGCCAGCCGCGCGGCGCCTTCTTTTTGGACGAGGCCCGCCCATCGGTCACGCCATTGTTCGCGGCGCCCTTCACGCCCCTCTTCTCTTGCCGCCGGTCCCCCTTGACTGCAGGCGCATGGGACGAGGACCGCTTGGAATACGCTGGCGCCAACGGCGTCGCCCCGCTTGCAAGCGTCGCCGCACCACCCAGGGCGCGCGCGGAAGGCTCCGCTGCGGGAGCTTGCGAACGCGTGGCAGCGGCCGCGGTTGCGGCGGCGGTGAACTCTGCGGTGTCGGCGGGCTTGGGCGCGGCAAGGACCTCTGACCCATGGGACAAAGGCTCGGTCGCCGCATGGGAGTCGGAGATGTCGATCGCCGCTGTGGTGACGGAGGCGGCGTCCGGCTTTTCAGGAGCACCGTGCTTGGGGACAGCGGGCACGCGCGAAGACACGGGGTCGGGGGCGCCGCTTGAAGACGAGAACCTGCTACCGGCAGGACGGGCAACCTGCAACTGATCCTCGCCCACATGGCCCTCGTCCACATGCGCGGATGCAAAGCGGGAGCCAGCGGGCCGTGAATCGGCAAAACGCGCACCGGCAGGCCGCGGCTCTTCCTCATCCATAGCGGTGCGCTGGCGAAAACGCCTGCCGGCAGCGGCGCCGCCAACCGTGGTGGGCGCGGGCGCAGCGGCCCCGTCGCCCTGGGCAAAGTGCCCGCCCGCAGGAACCATGCGGACACGGCTGGAGCGGGTGCTCGATACGCTAAGATCCGCAACAAGGCGGTCGACGTCGCGCTGGTTGTTTTCTGCCATACGTAAGGTCTCCCTATCATGCAAAAAGCTCAGAGCACCATCGCTGATGCACCGCGCTTATAGAGGGCGAGAATGCTAGGCCTGAGCCATCTCGTTTTTGAGGTTGACGATCGCCTCGCGATACTCGGGCATGGTGGCACCCAGAATCTGCGTGGCGTAGATAGCCGCGTTCTTGGCTCCATTGATGGCGACGCAGGCAACGGGCACGCCGGAGGGCATCTGCACCATGGAGAGCAGGGAGTCCATGCCGCCCAAATCGCTCGTCTTCATGGGAACGCCCACAACCGGCAGCGGGGTAAAGGCGGCAACCACGCCGCCCAGGTGCGCGGCCTTGCCGGCGGCGGCGACAATCACCTTGATGCCGCGGTCCGCCGCGGTCTCCGCCCACTGGTGCACCTTGTCGGGCGTGCGGTGCGCGCTGGCGATAACCAGCTCGTAGGGAACGCCCAGGCGCTCCAGCTCAGCGGTGCAGCCCTCCATAACGGGCAGATCGGACTTAGAGCCCATGATGATTCCAACAAGCGGGGTCTTCTCGGTATTCTCGGCCATGGTGCCTCCCAATAGACGGTGTCGACAGACAGCTTCTTCAACCCCTTCAGTATACCGACTAGCGCCCTTCCAACAGCGTACGTGATGCATTCCACCCCACAGGCAAGGCTAAATGTAGAGTACGCGCTATGCAAAACGGGTAGAATTCCTCGAGTTATCAATCATCGCATCAAAACAAGGAGCACCTCTGTGAGCACCTCGAGCGACTCCATCGAAGCCGCGCGGACAGACTACGGCCTGCCGGGCAACGATCTTGACCCCCAAAACCCCACCGTGGAACAACGCAAGACCATTCCGCTAATCATCCGCGTATACGGAGCGCTGTGCGCGCTGGACGGCATCATTTCGCTGCCTCTTATGGGCGCGTACTTTGGCGTTATGGTCTATCGCCTTGCGCTGGGTCAGGAAGGCGTGCTTATAGGCACCAACCTCACGCTTACGGTGACCATGACGGTCATAGGCTCCATCCTGGCGTTTGTCGCTTCCGTCGCCCTGATTCTATTTGGCTGGACGCTTATCAAGAGCTACCGCCGCGATGCGGGCCGGTGGGCCTACGCGCTCATCGTCATGACCGTTGGCCAGATCCTGATCGGTATCATGCTGCAAGGTATTGGCGTGCACCTTATTCGTCCCGCCGTACAGCTAACCATTTTGACCGCGCTTTCCGCCACCATCGACCCCACCCTGCGCGAAGAGCGCGACCTGCAGCGCCGCCTACGCGACCTTGAGGACCGCGAGGCAGCAGAAAAAGGCATGCTGGGACGAGACCTCACCGGCGAGGGCTACATCAAACTCAACTTCTTCAACCTCTTTTGGGTCTTTATGGTCTGCTGCGTGCTAGGCCTTATTATCGAGATCATCTTCCATATGGTTTGGGTTGACCCCGGCGTTTACCAGAACCGCGCGGGCCTGCTGTTTGGTCCCTTTAGCCCCATCTACGGCTTTGGCGCCGTGCTTCTTACGGTGGCCCTCAACCGCTTCTATAAAAAGAACTTCCTCATCATCTTCTTGGTTAGCGCCGTCATTGGCGGCGTGTTCGAAGCCGCGGTGAGCTGGTGGATGCAAACCTCTTTTGGCGCCATTGCATGGAGTTACTCCTACGAGCTCTTGCCCGGCATACCAGACCCCATGGCGATCTTCTTCCAGGGCCGCACCTCTACCCCCTTCATGATCATGTGGGGCATACTGGGCCTGTTCTGGATCAAGCTGTGCCTGCCGCACCTACTCAAGGTCATCAACCTTATCCCCTGGAAGATGCGCTACTCGCTTACCACCGTTGCCACCGTCCTTATGCTGGTCAACGGCGTTATGACGCTGCAGTCGCTGGACTGCTGGTTCTGCCGTGAAAGCGGGCTGGCGCCAAGCTCCCCCGTTGAAGAGTTCTACGCCGAGTATTTTGATAACGAGTACATGGCGCACCGCTTCCAGACCATGACCATCCACCCGGATTCCTCCAGCCGCGTGGATTCACCTGTGCCGCAAGACGCTCAGTAGCGTTTTTGGACGATGGTTAGGCCCGGCCATCCCTCGACGTGGGGTGGCCGGGCTTTTTTTCATTCATTCGTTCGAGAGCATGCGAAAAGCCCCCGCCTCCCAAATGTTGAAAAAGCATCTGGAAAACAGGGGCTTTGTTGTAGGAGTCTACAAGCCACCCGTGCGGATGGCCATCAAGTGCTACTTACAGCTCGTGCTGGGGCAAATCCTGCAGAGCGATGACGTTCATGCCATCGTCCTCAACCTCGCCCAGACGGCTCTCGCGCTCGGCCTCAAGAGCGGCCACAAACGCGTTGGCGGCGGAAAGCGCGGTCACGCAGGTGACGCCGCGGCGAACCGCCTCGGTGCGCAGCAGGTAGCCGTCGCCGCGCGAGCCGGGTCCGTAAGGGATGTTGATCATGAACGCGATCTCGCCGTTGGCGACCATGTCGCCCACGTTGGGATGAGCGCCGCTGATCTTCTCGACCACTTCGCAGCGGACGTTGCCGCCGCGAAGCACGCGCGCCGTTCCTTGCGTAGAGCAAATCTTGAAGCCCAGGTAGTGCAGGATGCGCGCCACGGACAGAATATGGCGCTTGTCGCGGTCGCACACAGAGATAAAGACCTTGCCGTCCTCCGGCGTGGGCAGGCGGTAGTCGATAGCCAGCTGCGTCTTGGCGTATGCCTGCGGGTAGCTGCGAGAAATGCCCATGACCTCGCCCGTGGACTTCATCTCCGGGCCAAGCACAACCTCGGCGCCGGGGAAGCGGCCCCAGGGCATGACGGCTTCCTTCATGCAGAACCAGTCCATATCGCGCTCATCAGACGGCAGGTTGAGATCTGCGATCTTCTCGCCCGCCATAATGCGCGCGGCGGCCTTGGCCAGCGGCACGCCGGTAGCCTTGGAGATAAAGGGCACCGTGCGGCTGGCACGGGGATTGGCCTCGATAACATAGACGGTCTCGCCCTTGATGGCATACTGCACGTTTACCAGACCGCGCACGCCCAAAGCCAGGGCAATGCGACGCGTGGTGTCGCGCAGCTTGTCCTGCAGCGAGCTTGAGAACGAGAAGGGCGGGATGCACGTAGCCGAGTCGCCGGAGTGGATGCCGGCCTCCTCGATGTGCTCCAGAATGCCGCCGATGTAGACCTCTTCGCCGTCGCACAGGGCATCGACGTCGGATTCGATGGCGCCCTCCAAGAAGCGGTCCAGGTAGACCGGATAGTCAGGCGAGATACGCGTGGCTTCTGCCATGTATTCGCGCAGGTGCGTGGAATCGTAGGCGATCATCATGCCGCGGCCGCCCAGCACGTAGCTGGGACGCACCAGCAGCGGGTAGCCAATGCGCGCCGCGACCTGCTCCGCCTCCTCAAACGAGGTCGCCATGCCCGCGGGCGGGTACATGATGCCAAGGTTATCCAGCACGGCGCTGAAGCGCTCGCGATCCTCGGCCAAGTCGATGGCATCGGGCTGGGTTCCCATTACCTTGACGCCGGACTCAACCAGCAGGCGGGCGAGCTTGAGCGGTGTCTGTCCGCCCAGGGTCACCACCACGCCGTCCGGGCGCTCCACGTCGATGACGTCCATAACGTCCTCATAGGTGAGCGGCTCGAAGTACAGGCGATCAGACGTGTCGTAGTCGGTGGAGACGGTCTCCGGGTTGCAGTTGACCATGATGGTCTCATACCCCTGGGCCGCCAGCGCGTAGCTTGCGTGCACGCAGCAGTAATCGAACTCGATACCCTGGCCAATACGGTTGGGGCCGGCACCCAGGATCATCGCCTTGGGCTTGTCGCAGGGAGCCACCTCGTCCTCGGCAACGCCCTTCTTGGCATCCATACCGGGACGGACCAGGTTCTCATAGGTTTTGTAGTGGTACTGGGTAGCGCTGGAAAACTCTGCCGCGCAGGTATCGACGGTCTTCATGCTAGGCACTACGCCCTGGCCCTTGCGGTACGCGCGAACAAAGCGCTCGTCGCTGCCGGTGAGCATGGCGATTTCCGCATCGGACGTGCCGTACTGCTTGAGCAGGCGCATGGAGTCGGCATCGATGTCCTCTACGCGAAGGCCGCGGATCTGCTCGCGCACGGCCATCATGTCGGCGATGCGGTCGATGAACCACGGGTCGATGCCGGTGATGCCATGCACGCGCTCCGTGGTCCAGCCGCGGCGGAGCGCCTCGGCCACGTAGAAGATGCGGTGCTCGGTAGGGGTTGCGGCGCCCTGCTCGATCTCCTCGTCCGCCAAAGCGGACAGATCATCGCGACCAGAGGAAAGAAGGCCCACATGTCCGTCCTCAAGCGAACGCATGGCCTTGCCAAAGGACTCCTCGAAGGTACGGCCGATGGCCATGACCTCGCCAACCGCCTTCATGCGGGTAGTCAACGTGGTATCGGTGCCCTTGAACTTCTCAAAGGCAAAGCGCGGAACCTTGACCACGCAGTAATCGATGGAGGGCTCGAAGCAAGCCGGGGTGGCACGGGTGATGTCGTTGACGATCTCGTCCAGCGTATAGCCCACGGCCAGGCGCGCGGCGGCCTTGGCGATGGGGAAGCCGGTGGCCTTGGAGGCAAGCGCGGAGCTGCGGCTTACGCGGGGGTTCATCTCGATGACGATGAGGCGGCCGTTTTCAGGGTTGACGGCAAACTGAACGTTGGAACCGCCGGTCTCAACGCCGACCTTCTCCAGGATAGCGAGCGACGCGACGCGCATGCGCTGGTACTCGAGGTCCGAAAGAGTCTGCGCGGGAGCGACGGTGATGGAATCGCCGGTATGCACGCCCATGGGGTCCAGGTTCTCGATGGAGCACACGATGATGCCGTTGCCAGCGTGATCGCGCATGACCTCCATCTCGTACTCTTTCCAGCCGATGATGGATTCCTCGACCAGCACCTCGCCCGCAGGAGAAAGCTCCAGGCCCTGGCTCACGATCTCGATGAGCTCTGCCTCATCATGCGCGATACCGCCGCCGGCGCCGCCCAGGGTGAAGCTGGGGCGCAGCACACAGGGGTAGCCGACGCGCTCGACGATGGCCAGCGCATCCTCGACCGAATAAGCATAGCCGGAACGAGCAACCTCCAGGCCAATCTCGTCCATAGCCTCGTTGAAAAGCTTGCGGTCCTCGCCGCGCTCGATAGCGGCAAGGTCGCAGCCGATCATCTCGACGCCGTGGCGCTCGAGCGCACCGGACTTCGCCAGGTCGACGGCAGCGTTAAGGCCGGTTTGACCGCCCAGCGTGGGCAGCAGGGCGTCCGGGCGCTCGCGCTCGATGACGCGCTCGATAAACTCCGGGGTGATGGGTTCGACATAGGTGCGGTCCGCCAAACCGGGGTCGGTCATGATGGTGGCGGGGTTGGAGTTGACGAGGATGACCTCGTAGCCCTCCTCTTTGAGCACCTTGCATGCCTGGGCGCCGGAGTAGTCGAACTCGCACGCCTGGCCGATGACGATGGGGCCGGAGCCGATGACCAGGATGCGCTTGATGTCGGTACGTTTAGGCATGGGAGACCTCCTCGGCGAAGTTCCAACCAGCGAGGCGGTCGGCAGCGATATCGATATTCAGGTAATCCTGATCGCCATCCATAAGGTGGGCGAACGCGGTGAACAGGTAGTGGGCATCGGTGGGTCCGGGTGCGGCCTCGGGGTGGTACTGCACGCAGAACGCCGGGACGTCCAGCAGCTGGATGCCCTCCGCCGTTCCGTCATTGAGGTTCACGTGCGTAAGGCGGACGAGGCCAAATTGCTCATTGCGCACCACGGGGGCCACGCCGGCACGGACCCAGAAGCGCAGATCGCCGTCTGCCGGATGCTGATCATAGCCACCGGAAAGCTCCGGCACTATTTCGCCCAGGCTATCCCATACCAGGCCAAAGCCGTGGTTTTGCGCGGTGATCTCAACGCGACCGCTCACCAGGTTCATAACGGGCTGGTTGCCGCCGCGGTGACCAAACTTGAGCTTTTCGATCTGAGCGCCGCAAGCCAGGCTGATCATTTGGTGGCCCAGGCAGATGCCGAACACCGGCACCTTGCCAAGCAGCTTCTTTACTTGCGTGTAAGTGCCCTCGACCGCATCGGGGTCGCCAGGCCCGTTGGAAAGAAAGACGCCGTCCGGGTTTTGGGCGAGCACGTCCTCAGCCGGGGTGTCCCACGGAACCACGGTGAGGTCGCAGCCGGCACGCACCAGGCCCTCAAGAATGCCGCGCTTGATGCCGCAGTCGTAGGCGACCACGCGATGGCGGGAAGCCGGGGCGGGAGCGTCTGCGAAAGAGTGGGCCGCGGGCAGGTTGGCGACGCCGAAGCTGTAGATGCCGTTGCAGCTTACGCTCTCTACAAAGTTCTGGCCAACCAGGTCGGGCGCCTCGTCTAGCTGCACGCGGAGCTCGTCCAGATCAAGGGTCTCTGTAGAAACAATGCCCTTTTGAGAGCCGTTATCGCGCAGATGGCGCACCAGCGCGCGCGTATCGATACCCTCGATGGCAACGATATTGCGCTGCTTAAGGTAATCCGGCACGCTTACGGAAGAACGCCAGTTGGACGGCGTGTGGCACATGTCGCGAACCACCATACCGCGCAGCGCGGGGCGAGAAGACGCACCGGGCGCGCACGAAAGCTGGGCATCGTCCAAATCAATGCCGTAGTTACCAATTTGGGGATAGGTCATGGTGATAATCTGACCAGCGTAGGAAGGGTCTGTCAATACCTCGAAGTAACCCTCGAGCGACGTATTGAAGCATACCTCGCCCACCGCGGAGCCCTTGGCACCGCAGCCTCGTCCATAAAAGACGGTACCGTCCTCGAGCATGAGAACGGCGGGGACGGACTCTCCCTTGCTCGTCGACGCGAGCATACGCTGGGCAAGCGGGGTGGCAGATTCTGCCGCCGCGGAAGCGTTGTTTACCCTCATTTCCACTCCTTTTCGGTCTCTCTGTACCGGCTTAAAGGCCTATAAGGTCTGGGGTATTTTATATCTTTTCTCGTCCAAAAGAGAGGACATGTAAGATTATCCAAATTTTGATATATATTTGAAATATTTATACGTATTACCAAACGCAATGACGCTTGCGTCGCGTCCGCGCACCCGCCGTCCATCGATACGGTCTACACAAAATCCATGGCAGGAAGCTGCGTTTTGTTTCAGGTGGGTGAAACGGTTTCTTTTTTTCTCAATCGTGCTATCTTGTCGCTTTGTACGCTGGTCCATAAGTCCGCGGAAAAGAAAGAAGGCATGATCATGTCTCAATCCACTCCCAGCTCTACATCTGCAATCCTGTATACGCGAAGCGGAAGCTACATTCCGCGCGTTGCCGCCGTGCACGACATGTGCGGCTATGGCAAATGCTCTCTTGGCGTTGCCATTCCCGTGCTTTCGGCCGCAGGCATCGATGTGTGCCCCGTCCCAACGGCCCTGTTCTCCGCGCACACCAAGTTTCCCGTATTCTACATGCATGACACCACGGAAATCCTCAATGATTACCTGGATGCTTGGAAGCAAGAGGGCATCGACCTTGACGGCGTGTACTCCGGCTTTTTGGGCTCCGCCGACCAGGTTGCGGTGATCCAGCGCCTGTACAAGGAATATCCAGGCGCCCTGCGCATTGTCGACCCGGTCATGGGCGACGGAGGCGTCAAGTACCCCACGTACACCGATGAGCTCTGCGAAGCCATGGCAGGCCTCGTCGACGGCGCCGATGTGCTGACGCCCAACCTTACCGAGGCCTCCATTCTTACCGGTATTCCTTATCAAGGTCAGGATGTCGACGAGGCGTTTGTCCAGAAAAACGTCGACGCCCTGCTTGAGATGGGTGCAAAGAGCGTGGTCATCAAGGGCATTGTCCATGAGGGTGAAGGTATCATCCGCAACTACCTGGCAAGCGCCCAGGACGGCGGAAAGATCGAAGAGGTGCAAAGCGAGCTGCTTCCGTATATGCTGCATGGCACCGGAGACCTGTTCGCGAGCGCTCTATGCGCCGCCATCTACACCGACCGCAGCCTCCACGACGCCGTCGACTTCGCAGGCGAGCTTGTTCGCGACGCAATGCGCGTCACCCGCGAGCAGCCTGACTTTGAGGTGCGCGGCGTCTCCTTCGAGCCCACGCTGGGCAAAGTGGCGAACCTTCTCGCATAGCGCTTATTGCGCAACGATTCTTGACAAGGGCCCGTACCCAGCGTGCGGGCCCTCTTTTTTCCTATGCCTTTCCGCTGGGCTGCCCCCAGCGTCAGAATTCCCGCTGCCCAAGAACGAGCCGTTGGCAAACTTACGCAAGGACAATAAGCAGAAGCAGCCTTATTTCTCAGGCGGCAAAACGCTCTCGATGCTCTTCTCGCGTTTGCCGCCGGTAAAGATCTCAGAGCCATGCAGCATCTTTTCGCGCTGCATCTCCTCGCGCTCCTCCTCGACTTTGTTCTGCGCGATCTCAGAGCTCTCAATCAACGCGCTGACAGAATTGACCTGCTCCTGAATCTTCTGAGCGGTCTGATCGTCCATGCCCACAATCTTGAGCTCCCAGTCAATGTAGTTGGAATAGCTCGAGACGCTCTTGGTCCAAATGAAAGTCAGCACTGCGCGGCGCGTTCCCTTGGCCGGGAGAAACCCAAAGAAAGAATCATGCTGGAAATCGCCCGCACGATTCACCAGCGCGCACACGTTATACACCACGCGGTCGATCTTATCGTTAAGCAGGGCGTTGGTCGCCAGCGCAGCGGCTTGGATCTGCGAGTTCGAAAGCATCTCCAGCTCGTTTCGCGAATCGGTATCCACAACCGTAACCTCTACCACGCCCGTGCGCTGATCCGCCTCGTCAACCGTAAAGGTGGCGGGGAACTGCGTGAAGCCGTTACCCCATTCCACGCCTGACTCCATGGCGTGCTCAACCGTATCGCGATCGACGTTCTCGGACAGGTTTGCCGTGTTGAGGCGTCTCGACACGCCGTACCAAATCTGCATGCCCAAAATACCCAGTAAAACAATGGCGATGACCAAAATCGCCGTGCGGGAGATAGTCTGACCAACCTTGGATCCAGACGGGTCATCCTCACTCAAAGGGTCCACTTTAAGACGGCGCGAAGGGCGCGGCGACGGCCTTTTGCCGGAACTACTCTCTCTCGCGCGGTCGGGGTCGACAACGCCCGACTCATCGATCTCGCTAAAAAGCCTCGACGCCTCTTCTGATGTCAACGGTTGGTTCTTAGCCATCGCTTCGCCTAACGTGGTACTTCACGCCCCCACCCCTGACGGACGGAGGCGCTTCGCTTATACAATATATGGACGAGGGCAGCTGGCGGCGGACCGACGCATGCGCGCGTGGACGGCGCCGCGACCTTAAAGCTCGTGCGAGCGCGCTCCCTCAAACTGCATTCGATAGTAACGGGCGTAGGTGCCGCCGCGAGCGAGAAGCTCCTCGTGGGTACCACGCTCCATCACCTTGCCACGTTCCACCGTCGCGATCTCGTCCGCATTCTTGATGGTCGAGAGGCGGTGCGCAATGATGATGGTGGTGCGGTCCTGCGCCAAGCGCTCCAGCGATTCCTGCACGGCCTCTTCGCTTTCATTGTCCAGCGCACTGGTAGCCTCATCCAAGATAAGGATCGCCGGATTCTTCAAGAACACGCGGGCGATGGCGACGCGCTGCTTTTGTCCACCGGAAAGACGGCTACCGCGCTCGCCCACAACCGTGTCATACCCCTCGGGCAAGCTGGATATGAACTCATGGATATTCGCTTGACGAGCCGCGTGCTCGATCTCTTCATCCGTAGCGCCAGGTCGTCCATATGCGATGTTATCGCGCAGGGTGCCATCAAATAGGTAAACATCCTGCTGAACCAGGCCGATCGCTCGGCGCAAGCTATCCTGCGTCACATCGCGCACGTCCTGCCCATCGATAGTGATGCTGCCGGATGCCACATCATAGAAACGCGGCAACAGCGAGCACGTAGTCGACTTGCCGCCGCCCGAGGGTCCAACCAACGCGATGGTCTCGCCGGGACGAATGGACAGGTTCATATGGTCGATAACAGGACGCTCCAGCGCCGTCCCGTCATCGGAGGTCTCCGTATCCGGGTAGGTAAAGCACACGTTGCTGTACTCGATAGCGCCCTCGGTCACAACCAGCGGATGCGCGTCCTTCTTGTCCTGGATATCGGGGGCCGTTCGCATGACCTCGTCCATGCGCCTGAAGCCGGCGATGGCCTTCTGGAAAGTCTCGGTTGAGTTCACCAGTGTCTCGATAGGACTGGTAAATAAGCTGATATAAAGAGCGAACGTTGCCAGATCGAGCGCCGCCATGCGCCCGGTTGCCACCAGATAGCCGCCAAATACCACGATGGTGAGGTAATGCATGCCGGTCATAAGCGCGCTGGTCGCTTGGTAACCGCCCATGACATGGTATTGATCCTCTTTAGACCGCAGGTAGCGGCCATTGGCTACGCGGAACTTCTCGCGCTCCACGTCCTCGCCGGCAAAGGATTTCACTACGCGGATGCCACCCAGCGAATCCTGCAGCTGCGAGTTTACGCCAGAAATCTTTTTGCGGTTATCAGCAAACACCGCGCGCATATGCAGGTTCTGACGCACCATGATGCCCATAAAGACCACCGTCACCGCGGTAAGGGCGGCGGCCAGGGCGGGCGAGATGGTAAACAGGATTACAAGCGCGCCGATGATCTTGATGCTGCAGATGATGATCCACTCGGGCAGGTGGTGCGCGCCCTCGCAGATGTCAAACAGATCGTTGACCACGCGGCTCATCATATCGCCCGAGCTGTGCGCGTCGAAATACGCAAAGCTGAATCGCTCGTACTGGTCAAAAAGATCCTCGCGCATCTTGGACTCCATGCGCGCGCCCATGATGTGGCCCTGGGCAGATACAAAGTAGACGCAAGCCGTGCGAACGGCATACATAATCACCAGGCCAAGCGCTATATAAAGCAAGCCGTCCATGATGGTCGACGAACCCTCGGCGAAAAATCCCCCCGTCAAAAAGCGCAGCAAGATGGGAAACGCAAGGTCAATGCCCGCGTAAACCAGCGCGCAGATGGTATCCGCGATAAACAGGCCCTTCTGCGGACCGTAATAGGAAATAAATCTCTTAAACATCTAGGCGTTCTTCTCCCCCTCGCATGCTTGCGCACCCCGCCTCTTCCCGCAGCGGCGCCGCGCTCCAACATAAAGGGCCGGGGCCCGCTTTTACAGCGCAGCGCACCCCGGCCCTCACTCAATGCCCTTTGCAACGTTACAGGCGATGACCGATCGCGTCCAGCGCCAACGCGCCGACCACGGTTTTAGCATCCTCGATCTTACCGTCAAGAACCGCGTCGATCAGCTCTTGCAGCGGCACAAGGTCAACGTTTACAAACTCATCATCGTCCGGATCAGCCCCATCGAACTCCAGCTGGGTCGCCAAGTAGATATGAATAACCTCGTCACAAAAACCGCAGGTAGTGGCTATGGTGGTGAGATAGCGGATACGACGAGGAGTAAAGCCCGTCTCCTCATGCAGCTCGCGACGGGCGCAATCCAGAGGATCCTCGCCCGGATCGAGTTTGCCGGCGGGAATCTCCACCGTCACTCTATCAAGCGCGGTGCGGTATTGGCGGACGAGGACGATCTTGCCAGACTCCGTCAGGGCCACAACAGCGGCGGCGCCGGGATGGCGGACGATGTCGCGGCCGGTGCGGCGGCCATTGGGCAGCTCAACCTCAAGAGAGCGAACGTCCAGGATCTTGCCACGCCACGCGGTCTCCTCAGACAAGATCTTCTCGTGCAGCTCGGCGTCGCGGGGGTCCTCGTCGCCCAACACCAGCGACGGCTCCTCATCCATGGGCTGCTCGTCCACTACACCATTGTCCTCGACGATCTGCGCATCAAGCTCTGTCATATCGCATCACCCAGCTTCTAGAATCTCTTATTGCTCCCACGCCTCGCGGCCGCGAAGGGCGCGCAGGCCAATATCATGGCGCAGCGTCTTGCCCTCGAAGTCGATCTTGTCGCACGCTGCATAGGAGAGGTCGCGAGCGGCCTCGAAGGTCTCTCCCAGAGCGGTCACGGCGATCACGCGGCCGCCGGAGGTCAGCAGCTCGTCGCCCTCCTGCGTGGTGCCGGCGTGGTAGACGGTAACGCCGTCCATGGCGTCGGCCTCGTCTACGCCCGTGATAACCTTGCCCTTCTCATAGGACCCGGGATAGCCGGCGGAGGTAAGCACAACGGTGACCGCCCACTCGTCGCACCAGGACAGCTCAACGTCGGCCAGGCGCTGCTCCGCCACGGCGAGCATGACCTCGACCAGATCATTCTCAAGGCGAGGCAGAACCACCTGGGTCTCCGGATCGCCGAAGCGGGCGTTGTACTCAAGTACCTTGGGGCCCTGGGCGGTCAGCATAAAGCCGCCGTACAGGCAGCCGCGGTAGTCGATGCCCTCGAAACGCAGCTGGTCAACGGTGACGCGCATGATGCGCTCCATCTCGGCATGCTCCTCGGGGGTAACGATAGGCACCGGAGAATAAGCGCCCATACCACCGGTGTTGGGGCCGCGGTCGCCCTCGAGGGCGCGCTTGTGATCCTGCGAGGTGGACATGGGGCAAACGGTGACGCCATCGGTAAAGGCGAGCAGGCTGCACTCCGGGCCGACCAGCATCTCCTCAATAACCACGGTGGCACCCGCGGCGCCAAACGCGCCGGAGAAGCACTCGTGCACCGCGTTCTCGGCCTCCGCAAGCTCGGTGGCGACGATAACGCCCTTTCCGGCAGCCAGACCGTCGGCCTTAACTACCAGCGGCGCGCCCTGCTCGCGAACATAGGCGAGCGCATCCTCCTCGTTATCAAAGCTGCCGTAAGCGGCGGTGGGGATGCCGGCGCGGTCCATGAGCTCCTTGGAGAAGCGCTTGGAACCCTCAAGTTGGGCGCCAGCTGCGCCCGGGCCAAAGCAGGGCACGCCCAGCGCGCGCACGGCATCGGCGACGCCCGCGACCAGCGGGGCCTCGGGGCCAATAACCACCAGGCCAATGCCCGCGCCCTTTACAAAGTCAGCGACAACCTCGGGGTCCGCCTCGTCTATGGCAACGTTTTCGCCCACGTTGAGCGTACCGCCGTTGCCCGGAGCGATATAGAGCTTGCCGCAGCGGGGAGACTCGGAGAGCTTCTTTGCCAGGGCGTGCTCGCGACCGCCGCTGCCCAGCAGCAAGATGTCGATAACCTGGGTCTCTGCGTTCATGGTTCCTCCTTGGAACTAAAGGGTGACTCCACTTTCATGGCGCCCGCGCGGGCGTACGTGCTAAAAATGAGCCAATCCAGACTCGGTCCAAATTGGCTCATCCATATATCTTTACTCTTCGCTACCAGCTGCGCATGATGGTCTGCTCGCGGTCGGGACCGACGGCGACAATCGAGATGCGCGTGTGGGCGAGCTTCTCGATGTAGGCCACGTAGTCCTTAGCGTTCTGCGGCAGCTCATCAAAGGTGCGGCAACCGGAGATGTCGCACTTCCAACCAGGCAGCTCCTCATAGACGGGCTTGGCGTTGGCAAAGCGCGCGGAGTGCTCGGGCACGGTGGTGTAGCGCTCGCCGTCAACATCGTAGGCAACGCAGACCTTGATGGTCTCGAACTCGGACAGAACGTCCAGCTTGGTAAGAGCGATGTCCGTCAGGCCGTTCACGCGAGCTGCATAGTTGGCGATAACGCCGTCGAACCAGCCGCAGCGACGGCGACGACCAGTGGTGACGCCGTATTCAGCGCCAACCTCGGTCAGCGTGTGGCCCGCCTCGTCCTCATAAGAAAGCTCGGTGGGCATGGGGCCGGAGCCAACACGGGTGATATAGGCCTTCATAATGCCCAGCACGCGGCCGATGTTCTTCATGCCAACGCCGGAGCCGGTCACGGCGCCGCCGGCGGTGCAGTTGGACGAGGTGACAAACGGATAGGTTCCGTGGTCGATATCGAGCAGGGTCGCCTGGGCGCCCTCGAAGAGGATCGACTTGCCCTCTTCAACCATGCCGTTAAGCAAAAGGCCGGTCTCGCAGATATAAGGACGCAGACGCTCAGCGTAACCAAGGTAGGTCTCGCAAATCTGCTCAACGGTATAGGTGGGAAGGCCAAACAGCTTCTCAAGCTGGGGGTTTACGCGATCAAGAGCCGTTGCGAGCTTGTCGCGGAAGGTATCCTCGTCCAAAAGGTCCTGCATGCGAATGCCAATGCGGGCCATCTTGTCCTGGTAGCACGGGCCGATGCCGCGCTTGGTGGTGCCGATGTTCTTGCCGCCGAGCTGCTCCTCGAAAGCGCCGTCGAGATCCATGTGGTAGGGCATGATCACATGGGCGTTGCCGGACACCTTAAGATTGGCGGTAGAGATTCCGTCATGCTCGAACATATCGATCTCTTCAAGCAGTACCTGCGGGTTCACCACGCAGCCGTTGCCAATGACCGACACGCAATTGGGATACATGATGCCAGACGGAACCTGGTGCAGGCCGTACTTCTTGTCACCCACCACAATGGTATGACCCGCGTTGTTTCCGCCCTGGTAGCGGACGACGCAGTCAAAATCAGGCGCGATAAGGTCGCAAATCTTGCCCTTGCCCTCATCGCCCCATTGGGTACCAACCAACACTGCCGACGTCATGTCTTCTCCTCATGTGTTTCAACTGTTGAGAGCCCAAAAGGACTCCTGGGTGCTCGTGCCCCCCAAAACGTTCCTATTATAGGCGGGCGCGCAAGGCGTTTGGTCGCGGCGGGCGCAATCTTCCATAATCGTTACGAGCCGCTCGGCAAACTGTCGGGCGGCTCACACTTGATTTGGGCGTCGACCCGCAGGGCGCCCGCGCCTCCGCTGTCTTTTGCAATCGGCGCACGCTAGTCTTCCATATGCTCGTTGAGCTCGTAGAATTTTGTGGAGGAAGGCAGGAAGACCAGGTCGACATCGCCAATGGGGCCGGAACGGTTCTTCGCCAGAACAATACGCGTGATGCCCTCGTCCGGACGATCGTCCCGAGCGGCCTCCTGCTCCGAGCTTGAACGGTCCAGGAACATAACGATGTCGGCGTCCTGCTCGATGGAGCCCGATTCGCGCAGGTCGGACAGCTGCGGGCGCTTACCGGTGCGGCTTTCGACCTGACGGGACAGCTGCGACAGGGCGATCAGGGGGATCTTAAGCTCCTTGGCCATGATCTTAAGGGCACGCGACATCTCGGAAACCTCGACGGCGCGGCTCTCCGCACGGCGGCCCGCGGGGGGATTGACCAGCTGCAGGTAGTCCAAGATAACGATAGCGTGCTCTTTGTTGTGAAGCATTCGGCGCGCCTTCGCGCGAATTTCGGTTACCGTGGTGCCGGGCGTATCGTCAATGAGAATATCGAGCTTGGAAAGCTCCTGCGTGGCCTCGTTGATATTCGCCCACTCCTGTGCGGAGATACGGCCGGTACGGAAGTTCGACATGTTCACCTGGGCATGAGCGCAGATGAAGCGCTGGGCGATTTCCTTGCCTGACATCTCGAGCGAGAAGAAGCCTACGGTAAAACCCGCCGCAGCGGCATTCAGCGCCAGATTCAATGCGAACGAGGTCTTACCAACTGCCGGGCGCGCGCCAATAATGATGAGCTGGCCCTCGCGGAAACCCATGAGCATCTTGTCCAAGGTGGGATATCCCGTGGGAACGCCCTGAGTTTCGCCACCAGCGGCGGCAACCGCCTCCGCCTCCTTATACGCCTCGACCATAAAGTCGGTCAGCGGCTTGTACGAGCTTTTCACCTCGCGACCGGTGACGGACAACAGCATGCTTTCGGCGCGCTCGATAACCTCTTTGGTATCGGTGGGGGCATTGTATGCCAACGCGTTGATCTGGTTGGTTGCCCCGATGATTTCACGAAGCATAGCGTCGCGACGAACAATTCCCGCATGGTACTGCCAGCTCACCAAAGAAAGCGTGCGGCCCATGAGCTCGAGGATATACGCCTCACCGCCAACGGCCTCAAGCTTGTCGATGGAGCTGAGATAGTCGATAAGCGAGATGGAGTCGATCGGCAGGTTGCGATCGTACATGTCATGCATAGCGAGGAACAGCGTTTTGTGCGCAGGACGATAAAAGTCGTCGGGAAGCAATTCAACAAGCGCTTCCTCGACCACCTCGCTAGAAAGCAACATGGCGGCCAAAACATTTGCCTCTGCCTCTATGTTGTTTGGAAGGGTCAACTGAGCACCTCGCTCAACAACCCCGGTGGGCTCCCATGCGTTATCGCTCACGGTTTACCACGGCCCCCTCTCGTTGAATCTTGCTGAACATTCAATATTAAAGCCAGAAGTTGGCTCGGTGGGCGTAGAACAGAGGTTGGCCGACAGGGTGCCAATATAGTCCACAACTAACTTGATCGAGCCGCGGGCCATGAATGGCGCGAACCTCCGGTACGGACAGTGCTCAACGTCAATCGGAAGCCGGGATATCTGTCAAGTCGGACCGTAAAGCGTCTACGTGCGCTTTTATTCGTCCACAGAATCTTGGGTATAACTACAGCCGCTCCACCCTGCGAAAACGGTAGTTTTCCACGTTATCCACAATTTGCTGAGAACAATTATTCGAGTTATCCACATACCTTAGCTCACCTGCAGATATTCATTTTTAAGCCTACTTTTGCTGGCTTCTTACACATTCTTAATGTGATGATTTAATGAATGCCCAGGTAAACAGATGAGCTTTATACATTACGCAGGTAAAAGGTGCAACTAGCACTTGAGGGTTAAATGCAATTTCATAATTGGTCACTATAATTAGAAACCAGCTTCTTCACAATCGCCCGAATGCACCCTGTTGATATCTGCCTAAACTTATAAACATTCCCGTGATTGAAAAAAGCACCTGTGAACAAACACATGGCCACTCAAACGCACTAAGCGGAGGACAAGTTGCCAGGACGAGCAGCGAAAGAGCAATAAAAAAAACCCGGCACCTTGCGGTAACCGGGTTGTTCGAGCGATTTGAGTCGCGAAGCTACTCAGCGGCAGCCTCGGTCTCGGCCTCGGCGGTCTCCTCGACAGCCTCCTCCTCGACCTCCTCGTCAGCGGTGACGCCAACGAGAACGGTGAGGGTGGCGCGGATCTCGCGGTAGAGCGAGACGGCAACCTCGTGAGAACCAGCCATCTTGATGGGCTTACCAAGCTCGATGCGCTTGCGATCGAGCTCGACGCCAAGCTGGGCCTTGACCGCATCGGCGATCATGGCAGAGGTGACGGAACCAAACAGGACGCCCTCGTCGCCAACCTTGGCGTCGACAACGACGGACTTGCCCTCGAGGGTCTCCTTAAGCGTGTTGGCGTCGGCGATGCGGACGGCCTCACGCTTCTCAATGTTGCTGCGACGCTCCTCGAGCTGCTTCAGGTTGCCCTTGGTCGCCGCAACGGCGAGCTTCTTAGGGAAGAGGTAGTTCTCGGCGTAACCCTGAGCGACGTCTACGACGTCACCCTCGCCACCCTTGCCCTTGATCTCACCCAGAAGAACGACTTTCATGAGATCTCCTTGCTACTTGCACCGCGTTGGCAGTGCATTTCTTACGTGTTTGCCTAAGATTCCTGGGGACCCCGCGTAAGTTTGCGGAAGTTTGCCCAGACATCGATCAGGCCGACTATGCTCACAATGAAGAACATAGTCTCGAGCCAGATAGACAGAACCAGGAGAAGCGTCCTACCCAAGCAGCCGAATCGAAAACGATTCGCAAACGTGAGAACGACGGCAAAACCCTGAATGGCGAAGATGAAGCGCACGCTCATGAGGGCTGTAACGCTAACGCTAAGCAGAACCTCTGCTCCCGGAAAACCGGAGAGCGAGGCACTCAAGCCAAGAATCGACGCTATCAGCACGCCAACGGGCCACATGGGCATATCGAAGGCAGCAATAGCGGGAACCCTGGGGATTCCGCTGGTCCGGACGTACATGAGATACGATCCAATTCCCGCGGCCAGTGCATCCATGCCTGCTGACGCAACATACGTGAACGGCCAAAGCGCTTTAAGCACGGGCGCGATCTGCCGGACAATCAGCTCTGCCTGTATGCCGGTTCCAGCGGCGTCTTGAGCCACGGAAACCATATAGGCGAGTAGTCCGTCGACAACCTGCGAAAGCGAAGAGCCGGCCGCCGTTGCAACAGCAGCCTCGATCCCAATGTTCATAAGCGCGGTCGCAACGATAACGGCACAGATGCCAGCCAACGTTGCGGCGTGGTTGCGCATGCACCACACAACGCCAAGAACACAAAGAACTTCACCAACAAGCAGCATGCCCATGCCCGAATTGGCAAATAGGGCGACTGCCGTAATGACGATGCCCTCGGCTACGGCAAAGAGAAAGCCTCGAGATCCGCGTGCTTCTAGAAGTTCGCGGGGGCCGTAGCCCATCATGACAACGCCAAAGAACGGAATCACAAAGCTGGCGAACGATCCAAGCGCAAACCACAGGGCGCCGGACATCTCCTTAGGAGGACGTCCCAAAACCCTGCTGGTTAAATCCGTCTGGGGTCCGTCGTTTGAAACACCATTCTCCATCTATCTGATCGAACTCGCTTTCCTAGCCGCGGTCGCGGTTACCACGGGAGGAAACCACGGGAACGGTGTACGGCAGGAGAGCCATCTCGCGGGCGCGCTTAATAGCGTTCGCGATGTCGTGCTGATGCTGCGTGCAAGCGCCAGTGACGCGACGGGGCTTGATCTTGCCACGATCGGTCATGTACTTACGGAGGAGCTGAGTATCCTTGTAATCGATGTACTCAGTGTTCTCCTTGCAGAACTGGCAGTACTTACGACGCGGCTGACGTGCAGAGTAATCATTAGCCATGTCAAAATACCTTTCATTTGGCACGCGAAGCACTAGTAGACTCGCATGCCTCTCACTAAATCAGGTGAACATCCCTCGTCTTTGGACGATTAGAACGGGATGTCCTCATCAAAGACGTCGCCTGCAGGCGGAACCGGTGCGGGCGCCTGCGGGGCAGGAGCGGGCATAGGAGCGGCGTCGTAGCCGCCCTGGCCGTATGCGGGCTGACCGTAGCCGCCCTGGCCGCCACCCTGCTGACCGCGAGAGAGGAACTCGATCTCATCGACGATGACCTCGAGCTTGCTCCTACGCTGGCCGTCGCGCTCCCAGGAGCTGTAACGCAGCTTTCCTTCGATCGCGACCTTCGACCCCTTGGAGAGATAGCGGCTCACGGCCTCGGCGCGGGTGCCAAACATCGTGCAATCCACGAAGTTGGGGTAATCCTCCCACTCGCCATTCTGAGGGTTGCGACGACGATCGTTAACGGCGACGCCAAAGGAAAGAACCTGGGTACCGCCGGCGGTTGCGCGCAGCTCGGGATCGCGGGTGAGGTTTCCGGAAATATTAACGCGGTTGATGCTCATGCTTAACTCACTACCTCTCATTGCCGATTACGGCTCTATGCCGCCCGGCTTCCAAAACAGTTTCTACTCCTGGTCGTCACGACGAACGATCATGTGACGAACCACGGCATCGGTGATGCGCAGAACGCGGTCGAGCTCGGCGATCTGGGTGGGATCTGCATGGAAATTGATGAGGGTGTAGTCACCTTCGGTGAGCTTGTTGATCTCGTAGGCGAGCTTGCGCTTGCCCCACTCGTCAACGTTGTCGACCTTGCCGTTACCCTTGGCGATCGTGTTATCGATGCGCTTCATCACAGCGAGACGGGTCTCGGGATCGAGAGCGGGGTCAACAAAGAACAGCAGTTCATAAGCCTTCATTTGGTCACCTCCTCTGGGCATAAGGCTCCGGGTCGTGAAGGTGCGCCCGAAGCAGGAAAGGACTGGATAACTATAGCTGCGATCATCCGCATCCTCAAGCGGCGAGCCCACACCACGCACTACCTCCATAAATCCCTCGCAGATAGCTTTCTTAACCCAGCGTTTCACATCATCTCTTCGCTTTTAACCCTCCGTTTCTCCCCAAAGCATCTCCGCCGATAGCGCCTTATCTTCCAAGTCTGGCGTTCGCCCAGACCACGGTTGGTGCCACTTCCCTTCATAGCGCCCGCACCCGCGCCTAGATACGTTTAACCGCCAGCAAACCTCTACAAAAAAACGACCCCCGACAATCGAGGGTCGCTCTATGCTGCATCTATCCTTCCACAATGGGGGTTCCACTCGACCCCTCATCGTCTTTGCCGGCATCATCGGCTACGGGCGAATCTTCTGAAATCGGCGGCAACGGAATCGCCTGGTGAGGCGTCTCTTCTCCATCTTCGACGGACTGCTCCGGCGCAACGTCAACCACCTTGGCGACACCATCGGACTCATCCTTCACCTCGCCTGCAACTTCCTCGACCGACTGGGAAGAAGATTGCTGGACCTGATCGCCCCCAGAAGAGCGCACAGGCTGTTGAGCAGGCTGTGCTGGCTGCTGCGAGGCATCGGAGGGCTGCTGCGGAATGGAGCCATCGCCGCACACGGAAGACTGCGGGCGCGCCGGGACTCCATCAGGCAAAGGAGCGGACGAGGTTCCCCAGCGGTTGACGTCAAACCGGCAGAACCACTGCCCCATAGCGTTAATGGATACCAACTGCATGGCGACGGTGATCACTCCGCCAACGAATAGGGCCGCAATCACCAGCAGCACGATCACCATGACCAGCCCCGGGCCCATAGCAACCAAGGAATTGATGATGTGCGCGGCGAGATCATACCTATAGTGGCTGGTGCTATATCCGTACGCCATCATGCCCGCCACGCCGCCCAGCAGAAACAGCGTACCAAACAGGCTGACAATCGCCGAGTACGCTCCGACCACAATGTCGCCAATGAGCTTCACGGCGTATGCGTGGAAAAAGCCGCCCGGGTCCTTCATGATCATCTGGAACAAACGGTCCACACGCCAACCCGCGGTAAAACCGTCGTAGATAGTCGAGCGCATGCACGCCGCAAGGATAAACGTGCTCATAAAGATGTTTACTACCGCTGCGATAAGACTAAAAGCAGCGCCGCCGGTCACAGCCGTCAACGACACGACATTGGAGAATAACGACCCAATGGGGCCAAAAATGCTAGCGATGCCAAACGTGGTTCCAAAGATCATGCTGCCAAGAATTGCAACGATGACAGACATGCTCAGGTTCACCAGAAACGCGATGCCGCCCGTGGTGAGAACCTTGCCGTAATCGACTCCGCGCTGCTTGGGCGCCGCATCGATCCCCCATGCGGTTAGGCGCGCCCATTCCAACCCGTAACCCAGTACGGCGATCTGACCCAAAATGGGCACCCAGCCCACTAGCGTCAGCACCAGTATCGGCTTGATCCACCCTTTATCCCTGGTCAACATCTTCCATGAGGTGGTAAACCCCAATTCATTTGAAAGCATGAGCACTCCTATTCAGCAACCTCGACAGTCGCTTCAACAACCTCGTTCGCAGCATCCCCCTTGGCCGCCGCCTCTCGCTCGGCAGCAAGGGCGACCAGGCCAGACACAATGGGCCTGGTACCGCTTGGATACAGCTGAGGGGTCTCGCCCGCATACGCAAAGGAAGGTGCGAACTCGTACGACCCATCACTCACCGTATAGGTTTGAGCAAGAATAGTCGCCTGCTCATCACCGCGGCGAGCGACCTCGCAAATTATCGCCTCTTCTCGTCCACCAACAACCTCAACAAAGCCATCGTAGGAAAAGACGTACGCCTCGGGCATCTCGCGGGCAACCAGCGATTTCATCGAAGCGTAGACGTCGTCCACCGTCTCGCCGGGATGTTCCGAAACATCGAACCCGTCAGACGTGCATAAAACGCTAAACGGCACCATCCCGCCGTCTGCCTCCAGGCATTCGCGGGCGTCCGCAAAAGCATGGTCGAGCGCCACCCGCATGGAATCCGTCAGCATGAGCTCAAACGATCCCGATGCGATCCCTTTGTTCATATCCACTCCTCTTGGTAGGCCTTCTTTTAGCAGTGTATCCGCACGGCGCGCGGCAAGCATCCTCGTAATCGCGTTTTAAGCGGCCCTTAAGTGCTCTTAAGGACACATTACGAAACGCTCGCCGTCGTTCCACCGCGCTATTCCATTGGCATCTATATATGAAAAAAGCCCTTACGGACCCAGCAAATCAAATGGCGGAGGAGGAGGGATTCGAACCCTCGTACCCGGGAACACCGGGTAAACGGTTTTCGAGACCGCCGCATTCAACCACTCTGCCACTCCTCCGTTTGAAGTGAAACATGGCGCACCCAATTGAGGACGCGCCATGAGAGTTAACTGGCGGAGAGTCAGGGATTTGAACCCTGGAGACGCTTTTGGCGCCTACACGATTTCCAATCGTGCTCCTTCGGCCACTCGGACAACTCTCCAACGAATGCAGAAGAAATTGTAACCCAGACTTCCGTACTCGCAAAGCTTTTTCTTAAACTTTTTTTCGATAATCTCGTTTATGCAGGTAGGAGGATTAAATTAATTCTTTTCTCACTCATCCCGACCTTGAAGGTGCTTTATTTTGACCTTATTTACCGAAAGCCAGACGTCTATAGATAGGTAAGATAGGGCCAATCAACGCATTGTTTGGAGGGGTCCGTGACGCTTACTACTGTATTGCTCGCACCGGTGGTCGCAGCCATGACGACCGCGGGGGGAGCCGCGGGCGAACAGGTCTCCATCCCCATCTGGCTTGAGATGCTCGCCGTTGTAGTTGCATCCGTGTCGGGCGTGCTTACCGCCCGCGAGCACAAACTCGATTTCATCGGCGCTATCGGTCTCGCCGTCGCATGCGGACTCGGCGGCGGTATCATCCGCGACGTCATCTTGCAGAAAGGCGCCGTCTACATCCTCGACCAACCGCTCGCGCTGCCCATGTCCGTGGCAACGGCCGCCATCGCCTTTGTCTTTCCGGTTATCTTCGAGAAACCCGATCGCCTCATCGCCATTCTCGACATCTTCTCCGTAGGCCTCTACGCTGCCGTCGGCGCGGACAAATCGATGGTGTACGAGCTTTCCCCCATGGTCTGCGTAATGATGGGCTTCTTTACAGCCGTCGGAGGCGGTATGCTGCGCGACGTATTCTTGGGGCAGACGCCCGGCATCTTCCAGCGCGGCAACTTCTATGCCATAACCGCCATCGCCGGAGCAACGTCCTACGTCGCCCTTGTCGAGAACTTCCACGCCCCCAATATCTTTGCCCTGGTGGTTTGCGTAGTCATCACCATGGTGCTGCGGTGGATCTCGCTGCACTACAACATCCTCACGCCAACGGAGGTCAATCTTGACCGCGTCGCGCGACCCATCAGGCAGTTTGGCAACAAGGCCGTTGAGGCCGTCTCAAAACCCGTTCACCGGGTGCCGTCGGAGCGCGCCCTGGACGAGCGCCGCGAACGCGTGCAGGCAGACATCAAGCAGCGCCGCCGCGAGGAGCGCAAGCGGCAAGTTGCCCAAAAGCGCCGTGCTTTCTGGGAGAAGCACCGCTAGAAAATCCTCAGGCGCTCTCATCGCGCCACCTTGCATGCAAACCTTACGGTAAATCTGGCGCCTTTGGACTCGACGACAGGCCGGCCTGGCCAGCTAATCCGCATCTTCAAGCATAAAGAAAAGAGGCTCCAAAGGGAAAACCCTCTGGAGCCTCTCCTTCGTTCTTAAGGCAGTGGCGCCCCGATCGCTACTTCACGGCTCGTGCAGCAGCCTTCTTGCGGTCGATCGCGTTCAGCAGGCGCTTGCGCAGGCGAATGTTCTTGGGCGTGATCTCGACCAGCTCGTCATCCGCAATGTACTCCAGAGCCTCCTCAAGGGAGAAGACGCGAGGCGGAACCAGCTGGACGGAGATATCGGAGGTCGAAGAACGCTGGTTGCCCAGGTTCTTGGTACGGGCGATGTTGACCACCATGTCGCCGGGCTTGTTGCGCTCGCCAACCAGCATGCCCTCGTAGCACTCGGTGCCGGGCTCGACAAACAGAGCACCGCGCTCCTGCAGGGTGCCCAGAGCGTAGGCGACGGCCTTCTCAGTCGTCATGGAGATCATGGCGCCGTTGCTGCGCCCGCCGATCTCGCCAGCATAGGGTCCGTACTCCAAGAAGGTGTGGTAGAAAACGCCCTCGCCGTGGGTGACGTTGAGCACGCGGTTCTTGAGGCCCATGATGCCGCGGGTGGGGATGCGGAACTCGACATGGGTGACGGTGGAGCCTGCCTGCATGTTGGTCATGGTGCCGCCAGCGTTGCCGAAGACCTCGATAACCTTGCCGGCATACTCGTCCGGGCACTCGACAACGGCCTGCTCGATGGGCTCGACGGTGTTGCCGTTCTCGTCCTTCTTGAACAGAACGCGCGGACGGCCAACCTGGAACTCATAGCCCTCGCGGCGCAGGGTTTCCATAAGAACGGAGAGATGCAGGATGCCGCGGCCGGAGACCTCGACGCCGCTCTTGTCGGCAAGCTCCTCGATGCGCATGGTCACGTTGTTCTCGCGCTCGGTGAACAGGCGCTCCTTGAGCTGTCGGGCGCCGACGATGTCGCCGTCGCGGCCGACCAGCGGGGACGTGGACGCCTCGAAGACAATGGACAGGGTGGGGGGATCGATCTCGATGGGATCGAGCTCGACGGGATTCTCGGGATCGGTGTAGACGTCGCCGATGTCGGTGGAGTCGACGCCGACCACGGCGGCGATATCGCCCGCGCCGACCTCGCTGCACTCGGTGCGGCCCAGGTAGTCAAAGGTGAAGAGCTGCTTGACGGTGGCCATGGCGCGCTCGCCGCCATTCTTTACAACCAGAATCTGCTCGCCCTGGTGAATGGTGCCGGAGTAGACGCGACCAATGCCGATGCGGCCGACGAAGTTGGAGTGGTCGATGGTGACGCACTGCATCGCCAGCGGACCGTCCACGTCGACGTCGGGGGCGGGCATGTCGTCAACGACCATGTCGAGCAGCGGGAACATATCCATGTTGCCGTCCTCGGGGTCGAGGCGGGCAAAGCCGTTCACAGCGCTCGCATAGACCACGTGCTCCATCGCAAACTCAAGCTGCTCGTCGGTGGCACCCAGGTCAGCCATGAGGTCGAGGCAGTCGTTGAACGCGCGCTCGGGCTCGGCGCCGGGACGGTCGATCTTGTTGATGACAACCATGATCGAAAGACCGGTGTCGATGGCGTGGCGCAAAACAAAGCGGGTCTGGGGCATGGGTCCCTCGAACGCATCAACCAAAAGCAGGGCGCCGTCCGCCATGCGCAAAACGCGCTCGACCTCGCCGCCAAAGTCAGCATGGCCGGGGGTGTCGAGGACGTTGATCTTCACGCCCTTGTACTCGATGGAGATGTTCTTAGCCAAAATGGTGATGCCGCGCTCGCGCTCCTGATCGTTGGAGTCGAGCACGCGCTCTTCCACCTGCTGGTTCGCACGGAAAGCGTCCGTGGCGCGAAGGAGCTTGTCAACCAGGGTGGTCTTGCCGTGATCGACGTGGGCGATGATGGCGATGTTCCTTAGGTTATCAACGCGCATATATGGGTCCTCGTTCCCTTGAAACGGTTACGTGATGAGAATTAGGTGTACGGTCGGTTTTTCACCGTAACCGCTCAATTTTAGCGAGTGTTACAGCAAAAGTTGCTCTTCTCCTGCAGGTTCAGGGTCACTCCACATGAAGTTCTCGCCTTGGCCCATGCCTTTCACCAATGTGAAGGCGGAATACGCGCTCGCGGAGCCCTTCTCGCCAAACACGGTAATCATGGCATCGTTGTAAGCGCCATCCATCTCCTGGATGCAGCCCAGGTACAAAATCGCATAGCGCACAGCGGGGCCAACCCCGTCTTCAGGAGAACCGTTGCGACCCGCGGAAACCACAAAGTCGTCTGCGGCGTTCAGGCACGCCTCGTCGCCGTCCTCAGAGAAAGCCACGGCGGCGCGGTTGCCGGCCGCGTCCTCCACACACGCCACTACACCCGGCACGTCTCCCTCGGCGAGGGCGTCCAGAAACTCGCCCATCATGTCGCAGGACATGCGGTCGAGCTCGGGAGAAACGTATCCGGGCTGGTTTTCTTGCTGCTGGCTGTTCGCGGTCATGTCGCTCCCTGCACATTTTGCGCCGGCGGTTCTCAGCGGCGCACTCTATATATCCATCGCAAACTATAGTGCATGTAGCACCACTTGGGCTCGTTTACATGCGCCTTTTTAGAAAGCACAGCCCAAACAGCTATCGCCATAGTCGCGCGAAGCCGGTGCTCAAGCATGTACGACGTGCACGAAAAAGGGCACCCTTGCGGATGCCCTCATACATTCAATGGTGGAGGTTAGGGGGATCGAACCCCTGACCTCAGGCTTGCAAAGCCCGCGCTCTCCCAGCTGAGCTAAACCCCCATTAATAAACACCCCAGCGGCGACTCGGCTCTCGCTGGGGTGTTTATTGCGAAAGAAAAATGGTGGACCTGACAAGATTCGAACTTGTGACCTCCCGGTTATCAGCCGGACGCTCTAACCAACTGAGCTACAGGTCCATCGCACGAGTGGTATAATAACCCTTTGTTGGAATCGGAGTCAACAACTTTTTCCAAAAAAGTTGGAATCTTTTTCCAACTCTCTAATTCTCCCAGTTCACAAGGCATTTTTCTTTTCAAATTTCGCATGCGGCAGCTAAATGTCGCCCAACGCAAGGCTCGCCTCGCTCCATCGCGGCCTCTCGACACCCGCAAAGCCAAGCCCCGCCCATCCGTTTAGCAGAAAGCTTGCCGTCGCGTGTCGTTGCCATGTTTCCCATAGCATCTACGTTGGAATTGGGTACTATTACTACCCGGCGTGGGATGGGAGACCCAGCCAATCCTTATGATTTCTAACCTGGAGGAGGTGCCATAATGATCCGCGTTGATATCGAAACCATTATTATGGCCGCCGGCCCCGTCCCCTCGGTCATCGTTCTGCGCGAGCGCAACGAGTCCGCGGGCGCCGGAGCACCGCCGCGCGCGCTCTCCATTCAAACCGGATCATTCGAGGCAGCGGCCATCAGCCGTGGAATTGACCGCACGGAGGAGCCGCGCCCCATCACGCACGATCTTATGAATGCCGCCCTTACGGCACTCGACGCCAAGGTCGAGCGCGTGGAGATCAATCGCGTCGACCTTCCCGTATTCTTTGCAGACCTGGTGGTTCTCGACAAAGACGGCAAGGAGCTCTCTATCGACGCGCGGCCAAGCGATGCGCTCGCATTGGCGGTGCGAGTCAACGCCCCCATCTACGTTGAGGACGATGTTATGAACCGCGCCGGCAGCATCTCGGCACGCTCGGACGACAACGCCGAGGAAGAGATCGAGCGATTTGACGAATTTGTCCAGACGCTTTCTCCGGATGATTTCTAAGCGGACGAAAATCCGTGCGCCGCTCTTCGCACCTCATTATCGACGCATCGGCTACCCACATGCCGGCCGCCATCAAGCCCCGCGATCGCAACTATGCAGTCGCGGGGCTTTCTCTTTTGCATGCGCGGACCCGGGAGCCCCGCGGGATTTACTCCTCGCTGACGCCCGAGCGGTCGAAGTGCGCAGCCAAGGCGGGCGCATGTTCTCGCAGGGCCTTCTTGATGCGCCTGTACGTGCCCACCGCGCGCGTAAAGCCGCGAATATACCTACCGTTGAGCATATCGACCAGGCCATGGACGGTCCGCATTGAAAATCCGCTTGAGATGAGCTGACGCAAAGGCAGATCAGAGACAATTTCATGCATCATGCGCCTGGTATCCTCGTCCATCTTTTTCACGGGCTCATCCATAACGTGCTCCACCACGCGAACCATTAGTCGACCAAAGGGCGTGGAGGCCATCTCCGACACGGACGAGTCGATGGTGAACGGCGCGATGGGCGTGCGCGCGGGAAGAGGACCCGCGTAAAGTGCCTTGAAAGACTCCTCATCAAACCGAGTGGCGTCGGGGCGCCAGTACGCCGCGAGCGCCGAGCGATCGGCGAGGAGGGCGGAACGGTCGGCGGACACGGGAAACGGCGCGGTATCGACTGCGAGGTGAAGGGAGCAGCTCCCTCGGAGATCACGGCTTGAGGAACCAACCAAAAGCTCGTAGTCGCCCTGGTCCACGCGCCACGCGTGACGCGCGGCGTCCCAATATCGCAGCTCCATCTCGCCAAACTCAAGCGTCACGCGAAAGCGCTCGCCGGGCGCAAGGCGCACCTTGGCAAACGCGGCAAGGCGGCGCGGCTCATGGAAGGTGCGCTCGCAAGGCGGGCAAACATAGAGCTGCACCACCTCGGCGCCGGCGACGGGACCAGTGTTTTCCACATCAACCTCAACGCGGATGGCAGCCGGGCGGGCGGATCCACCACAGGGAAGGGGCATGGCAAGCTTTGGCCGGCCGTAGGCAAACGCGGTATAGGACAGACCATGGCCAAACGGCCATGCCGGGCGGGCGCCGACCGCATCAAAATAGCGATACCCCACGTAGATGCCCTCGCGATAGAGAACCTCGCGGTCAAAGTCGGGATAGCTCGCACCCAAAGCGGTATCCCCCAGCCGCTCCGGCCACGTTTCGGCAAGCTTTCCACACGGGTTCGCATCGCCGTATAGCAAATCAACCGTTGCGGAGCCGCCATGGCATCCCGACAGGTACATCGCCATAATCGCCGCGGGCATGCGCCTCCAGGGCGCTTCCATAGGGGCACCGCCTTGCAGAACCACCACGGTGTTGGGGTTTTCACGGCACACGCGCTCGATCAAGCTGCAGTGGCCGCGCGGCATCACCATGAGCTTGCGGTCGAATCCTTCGGACTCGAACCTATCCGGCAAGCCGGCGAACACCACGGCGACGTCATGCGTGCGCGCCGCTTCGACCGCCTGCTCAACTTGAACGTCGGACGCCTCGCCAGAATACGCATCATATCCAGGGGAGAACGAGACCGAGATGCCGCGACGCTTGAACTCGTCCAGCGCGCAATCGAGCTCGCGGGGATTGATTTTGGACGAGCCGGCGCCCTGGAAGCGCGGCTCCCTTGCAAACGCGCCTATGACGGCGACCGTCTTGGTTGGGTTAAGTGGCAAGATGCCGCTGTTCTCAAGTAATACCGCGCTTTCACGCGCGGCGCGGGCAGCGAGGCGGGCGTTCCTCTTGTAGACCGACTCGTCCGCCGCAGGGTCGCCAGCGGTCGTTGCGGACGAGGAGGAGGCTCGAGGGCGGCGCGACGGGCGCGTGCGCTCCACAAGATCGATCACGCGCCCTGCGGCGCGGTCCACGCACCTCTCTTCCAGAGCGCCGCGACGCACGGCCGCCAGCGCTGTAGGGGCGTAATCTGGACGAGGGCCGGGCATGCAGAGGTCTAGGCCGGCGGCGATGGACTCGGCCACGCCGCTTACAGCGCCCCAGTCGCTTATCACGGCGCCGTCAAAGCCCCATTCTTCTCGCAGCACGGTTTGCAGCAACCAAGCGTTTTGCGAGCAATACGTGCCGTTAAGCTTGTTGTACGCCGTCATAATCGACCACGGGCGCGCCTTTTTGACCACGCGCTCAAAGGGCTGGAGGTAGATTTCGCGCAGGGTCCGCTCGTCCACAACCGAATCGCTTACCAGACGGGCGAGCTCTTGGTTGTTACATGCGAAATGTTTGAGGCATGCCGCGACGCCGCGCGACTGGATGCCCCGGACCATAGCGGCGCCCAGCTCGCCGGAAAGCAGGGGGTCCTCGCTGAAATATTCAAAGTTACGCCCGCATAAAGGGCTGCGCTTTATATTGCCTCCAGGCCCCAGCACAACCGATACGCCCTGGTCGACCGCCTCGTCTGCAATAGCGGCGCCCACAGACAAAACCAGATTGGGATCGAAAGAGCAGGCGAGGGCCGAGGCAGACGGAAAGCAGGTTGACGGAACGCTCTGGTTGATACCAAGATGGTCCGCGGCGCCCAGCTGATGGCGCAGGCCGTGGGGGCCGTCGGACAACGCGATGGACTCAAGCCCGACCTCGCCCACTCGCACGGTGTCCCAATGGGACGCGCCCGCCAATAAGGAGGCCTTTTGCTGCAGGGTCATCCGCTGAAGCATCGAAGAACTATCCATGCAGCCCCCCTGATTTCTTGCCGCGAGCCGTCATCACATTGGCCATCACATTGAGCTTTTATACCCCTGGCGGCGGGCGCGCGCATACACAATTAACACCAAACGCAAAAGGAGGGGCGCCGAAGCACCCCTCCCGTCACTCGCTTTTCCTGCGGCGGCATCGCGGCCGGCCGCCCGAACGCGCCGGCGCGATATCTCCCTTTGGTACCCCTACTCCTCGAGCAGGTCCTCCGGAGCCCCGTCGCCGCCGTCAACGTCCATGCGCTCGTCTGCGGACGCGGGCATCTCGCCATCGGCCTCGCTGGAATCAAGGTCAACTTGATCGTCCTCTTCGGCGGGAGCCTTGTCCTTCTCCTCCGAGCTGGTCATGCGGGCCACGGCCGTAACGCGGTCGCCATCGATAACGCTCATCATCTTGACGCCCTGCGTGGCACGACCGGTCTGAGACACATCCTCGGTCTTCACGCGAATAACCGTGGCGCCCTCGGTGATGATGAACAGCTCGTGCTGCGGTCCCACCGTCTTCATGGCGGCGAGGCTGCCCTTGTGGTCGGTCATCTGGATGGTATAAACGCCCTGTCCACCGCGGTTCTGCTCGGGATAGTCCGCAACGGGGGTGCGCTTGCCGTAGCCGCGCTCGGTGATGACGAACAGGTCGCCGGTGCCGTTGGAGATCTCCATACCCAGCACCTCGGTGCCGTCCTTCATAGTGATGCCGCGAACGCCGCTGGTGTCGCGGCCGGTGGCGCGCACCTGGTCCTCGGCAAACACAATCGCCTTGCCCGCCGTGGTTGCCATGATGACCTTATCGCCCTCGCGCACGCGGCGAACATCAAGCAGGCGGTCGCCGTTCTTGAGGTTGATGGCGATGATGCCGTCTCGGCGGCTACGGTCGTAAGCGCTCATGACCGTCTTCTTCACCATGCCGTTGGCGGTGGCAAACATGAGGTACTCGTTGTCCGGGAACTCACGGCAGGAGATGACGCTGGCGATCTTCTCGCCCTCCTCAAAGGGGAGCAGGTTGACGATCGCGGTACCGCGCGCCTGACGGCTGCCAACGGGCAACTCATGGACCTTCAAGCGGTAGACCTTGCCCTTGTTGGAGAAGAACAGCACGTACTCATGGGTGCTGGCGATAAACATCTCAGCGATGACGTCGTCCTCTTTGAGGTTGACGCCGCTCACGCCCTTGCCTCCGCGCTTCTGAGAGCGATAGGTGGCGACGGGAATGCGCTTGACGTAGCCGGTATGGGTGATGGTGACGACCATGTCCTCGTCGGCGATAAGGTCCTCGACGTCCAGGTCCCTCTCCGCCCGGGTGATCTCGGTGCGGCGCTTGTCTCCAAACTTCTTGGAGATCTCGCGCATCTCCTCTTTGATGACGCCCAGGATCTTGTGCTCGTTGGCGAGAAGGTCCTCGTAGTAGGCGATCGCGCGGCGCAGGCCGGCCAGCTCGTCCTCGATCTTGTCGCGCTCGAGGCCGGTCAAGCGGCGCAGCTTCATCTCGAGAATCGCGGTGGTCTGCTCGGGGCTGAAGCCGAAGCGCTCGATCAGGCGGGAGCTGGCCTCGGCATCCGTCTGAGAGGAGCGGATAATCGAGATGACCTCGTCGATATGGTCGAGAGCCATAAGGTAGCCCTCGAGGATGTGCGCACGGGCCTGTGCCTTCTTGAGGTCGAAGCGGGTGCGGCGGGTAACCACGTCGACCTGGTGGTCGATGTAGTGGGAGAGAATCTCGCGCAGCGACAGGCACTTGGGCACGCCGTTGACCAAGGCGAGGTTGTTCACGCCAAAGGTGTTCTGCAGCGAGGTGTACTTGTACAGGTTGTTGAGAACCACCTGCGGGATAACGCCCTTTTTAAGCTCGATAACCAGGCGGATGCCCTTCTGGGTAGACTCGTCGCGCATATCCGAGATTCCCTCGATGCGCTTCTCATTCACCAGCTGGGCGATCTTCTCCTGCAGGGTTCCCTTGTTGACCTGATAGGGGATCTCGGTGAAGACCAGGCGGCTGCGACCGGTCTTGGTGGACTCGACATGGGCCTTGGCGCGCACGGTGATGGAGCCGCGGCCGGTCTCGTAAGCCTGGCGGATGCCGGAGGTACCCATGATGAGGGCGCCGGTGGGGAAGTCCGGTCCGGGCAGGACCGTCATGAGCTCCTCGCAGGTGGCGTCCGGGTTGTCGATAAGCATGCAGGTGGCCTCGATAACCTCGGAAAGGTTATGGGGCGGAATATTGGTAGCCATGCCGACCGCGATGCCGGAAGAACCGTTGACCAGCAGGTTGGGGAAGCGGGCGGGCAGAACCTTGGGCTCTGCCAGGGACTCGTCGTAGTTGGGGCCCCAGTCAACCGTGTCCTTCTGCAGGTCGCGAAGCAGCTCCATGGCGGGCTTGGCCAGGCGGCTCTCGGTGTAGCGCATGGCCGCGGCGGAGTCGCCGTCGATGTTGCCAAAGTTACCATGGCCGTCGATGAGCGGAGTGCGCATGGAGAACCACTGCGCCAGGCGGACCATCGTGTCGTACACCGCGGAGTCGCCATGGGGATGGTACTTACCGATAACTTCGCCGACCGTCCAAGCGGACTTCTTATGCGGGCGGTTGGGGAAGATGCCGCTTTCGTTCATTGCGTAGAGGATGCGACGGTGAACGGGCTTCAAGCCGTCGCGAACGTCCGGAAGGGCGCGGGCGGTGATGACCGACATGGAGTACTCGATGAAGGACTGCTTCATCTCGCGGCCGAACTCGCTGATCTGCAGGGATCCGCCGTTGACGTCTTCGCCGGCCGCCTCGCCGCGGTCTACCGCGCCAAAGCTCTCCTCCAGCTCCTCGTCATCTTCTTCCTCCTCGTCCGAGTCGGCGTCCGGGTCGTAGGTCGCGGCATCGCCATCATCCTCGGCGCGGGCCAGCAAGCGCCTCAGATCGTCGGGCAGGCCCGCGGTCTTGTCGCCGCCAATCTCGTTGTTCATATCGTCTGCCACGTAAGACCTCCTGGTTTCTCGTGGTCATTCAGTGCTCAGCGCGCGCATGTCGCGCAAGGGATCGCCAAAAGCAGTTGCCCTAGGCGTCGAGGAAGCGGGCGTCGTGCGCGTGCTTCTCGATGTAGGCGCGGCGGAACTCGACCTGATTTCCCATCAGCTCGCGGACCGCGCGATCGGCAATAGCGGCATCCTCGATGGTCACACGCTGCAGGATGCGCGTCTGGGGGTCCATGGTGGTGCTCGCCAGCTGCTTGGGGTCCATTTCACCCAGACCCTTGTAGCGCTGGACGGTATATCCGCGTCGCTTCTTGGTCACCTTGCCGGATGCGTCCTCGCCGTCGTCGTCCGGATTGAGGCCAAGCTGGACGATGGTGTCGCGCAAGATCTCCTCTTCGGGCTGGCGACCGTTGGGGTACACGTAGTGAATCTTGTTGCGCACCTTGATGCCGAAGATGGGCGGGCAGGCAACGTAGACGTAGCCGGCGTCGATCAGCGGACGCATGTACTTGTAGAAGAACGTCAGCAGCAGGATGCGGATGTGCGCGCCGTCGACGTCTGCATCGGTCATGATGATGATCTTGTGGTAGCGAGCCTTGGTGATATCGAAATCTCCGCCGTCGCCGGTGCCATTGGTGACGCCGGTGCCGATGGCGGTGATCAAAGACTGGATGGTATCGCTGGAAAACGCACGGTGGTCTCCCACGCGCTCAACGTTCAAGATCTTACCGCGCAGGGGCAGAATCGCCTGGATGTCTCGGCGACGGCCGTCCTTGGCAGAACCGCCTGCCGAGTCGCCCTCGACAATGAAGAGCTCGGTCATCTCGGCGTCGCGAACCGAGCAGTCGGCCAACTTGCCGGGAAGGCTCGCGGTCTCCAACAGGCTCTTGCGGCGGGTCGCCTCGCGGGCCTTGCGGGCGGCGTTGCGGGCCTTGGACGCCTGCTGGGCCTTCTTGATAATCTCACGCGCCTGCTTGGGATGCTCTTCCAGGTAGTCGGTCAGGCCGTCGGAGACGATTTTGCGGACCAGTCCGCGCATGAAGGAGCTGCCGAGCTTGGCTTTGGTCTGGCCTTCAAACTGCGGGTCGGCCAGCTTGACGGATACAACGGCGGTGAGGCCTTCGCGCACGTCGTCGCCGGTGAGGTTGCCGTCCTTTTCCTTCAAGATGCTGTTCTTGCGGGCGTAATCGTTGATCACGCTGGTAAGCGCCGTGCGGAAGCCCTCCATGTGCATGCCGCCCTCGATGGTGCGAATATCGTTGGCAAAGCTCATCACGGTCTCGGAGTAGGAGGAGTTCCACTGAATGGCGACCTCGACCTCGCCGGTGCGCTCGACGGGGGCATCCGGCTCGGAGGCACCGGACAGGTAGATGGGGTCCTTGAGGCCGTCGGGGATGTCCTTGCCCTGGTTGAGGAATTTCACAAAGTCGATGATGCCGCCGGCGTAGCAGAACTCTTCCGCGTGGGGAGAAAGTTCGCGCTCGTCGGTCAGGACGATCTTGAGGTTCTTGTTCAAAAACGCCGTCTGCTGCAGGCGGTCGTGCAAGATGTCGTAGTCGTAGACCGTGGTCTCGAAGATCTCCTCGTCCGGCCAAAAGGTGACGGTGGTGCCCGTATGGTCGGAAGTGCCGACTTCCTCCATCTTCTGGGTGGTCTTGCCGCGGCTAAACTGCATCTCGTAAATCTTGCCGTCGCGGGCAACCTGGACAACCATCTTCTTGGACAGGGCGTTTACAACGGAGACGCCAACGCCATGCAGGCCGCCGGAAACCTTATATGCGGAGTTATCGAACTTGCCGCCGGCGTGCAGGATGGTCATGACGACCTCGAGCGTGGGGATCTTCTTTACAGGGTGCATGTCGACCGGGATGCCTCGGCCGTTATCGACGACGGTAATGGAATTGTCACCATGGACGGTGACCTCGATTTTGGAGCAGAAGCCAGCCATGGCCTCGTCGACCGCGTTGTCGACGATCTCCCACACCAGGTGGTGCAGGCCCGTCGAGCTGGTCGAACCGATGTACATGCCGGGACGGACGCGGACGGCCTCAAGACCCTCTAGGACCTTGATCTCGCCTCCACCGTATTCTTCCTCTTTCGCCACGCGAACTCCCTCTCATTCAAATAAAAGACTAACGTCACTATGATACACGCTTGAAATGAGAGCCTACGTAACTACCAAATAGCTCTACAAGCCCACCAGCGCCTATTTACGCCTTGTTTTGGGCATCCAAGCCCTTCCTCCACTCAAAGCTCGCTTTCATGGCCGATTTTAGCGCCTCCTGCAATCTTTGGTCTTTAATCCCGGAGACCTCGCGGTCGATCACGGCGCTCTCCGCCGGGGTGAGGTCCTTATGCGGGGGCGGAGTCTTTGCCGCCCGGCGCGCAGACGATGAGCCCGCGGGGCCCTTTGCGGGCGAATCCGCCGAACCGCTCGTCCCCGCGGCGGCGGACGAAGCGCGGCTCGCGTAGCCCTCCTTGGACGTCATGAACACCAGGCCCGCCACGTCTACACCCGTGGCCGCCATGCGCGCGCGGATAATCTCGCGCAACATGGTCATCTCCTGCGTCCACGCCGCGGAATCCATGTAAACGATCAGCTCGTTTGTCTCCGGCCTGTAGTGCAAGCCGGTCGCATGCGATCCCTCGCGCGTGTGGGCGCACACCGCGTTCCACGCCCGGTAGACCTCGCGCGTCCGCTCTGCGGCAAGCATCTGCTCGCGCTTTTTGGGCGAGGCGCCGTCAAACAGACGGCTGCGCTCCTCCGCCAGGTATCCGCCCAGGCCGCGGGTCTCGCCGCTCATCTCGTCCCTATTCGCCAACCTCAACGACCTTCGCCCCCTCCAGCACCAAATCGCTAAAGTAACCCAGGTTTGTAGTGGTGATAACCGTCTGAACGCCGTCCTCTATGAAATGCATGATCGACTCGCGGCGCGATGCGTCAAGCTCGCTCATCACATCGTCCAACAGCAGCAAGGGCGGGCGGCCTAGAATATCGCGCGTGACGGCGACCTCGGCGATCTTCCACGCCAGCACCACGGAGCGCTGTTGACCCTGCGAGGCGAACGACCGAGCGTCGCGCCCGTCTATGGTGAATAGGATCTCATCGCGATGGGGGCCGGTCAGGGTGATGCCGCGGCGAAGCTCCTCGTCCCGCCGCTCATCAAGCGCGCGCAAGAACTGCTCCTGCACTTCCCCGCGCTGCGGGATCTTGTCCCCCGCCGTATATTCGTCCCCGTATATCGAAGGGGAGTAGGAGATGCCCAGCAGCTCGCCCGGGGCGATGGCGCCGTATGCGCGGGCGGCATGCTCGCGGATACGGGCCAAAAGCGACATGCGGTGCACCGTGAGGGCGGCGCCGGTCGCAGAGATCGATTCGTCCCACGCCGTCAGCAGGCCCCGATCCACGCAGGGCTCTTTCAACAGGTTGTTTCGCTGCTCGACCGTGCGCTCATACGTTGAAACCAGCCGCGCATACTGCTCGTTGAGCTGAACGCCAAAGTCATCAAGGGCGGCACGGCGCACGCTGGCAGAGCGCTTCACCATGTCAAGGTGGTCGGGGCAGAACAGCACGCTGGGCAGAACGCCGCGCACACCAGCCGCGGTCACCTTCTTTCCGTTGCGCGAAAACGTGCGGCGCGACCCCGCCACCGCCAGCCCCATCTCAAGCAAGCGCCCCTCGCCCTCAAGCGTGCACTGCGCGCGGCACGCCTCGGCGCCCTGTCGGACCAGGTCGCGGGGCGAGGGTCTTCTGAACGACTGGCCGGACGTCAGCAGCTGCAGACACTCGACAAGGTTGGTCTTGCCCGCGGCGTTACGACCAACAAGCACGTTAACGGCTTCGCCAAGCGACAGGTCGTACGCGGCGAAGCTGCGAAAGTTGTAGACCGACAAACTGGAGACGCGAATGCTCATGGGCGGCTAGATGCGAACCGGCATGACCAGGTAGAGGTAGTTGATCTTGTCGTAGCTCTTGAAGACGCCCGCCTGCGCGTAAGACTGCAGCTCGAGCGTGATCTCCTTTTCACGCGACAGCACGTTGAGGCAACCAAAGATGTAGTGGTAGTTGAACGCGATGACGCCGCTGTCGCCCTCGACCTCCACGTCCACGGTTTCACGTGCAACGTCTTGGTCGTTGGAGATGGCGGACAGACCCAGGGTGCCGTCCTCGACGTTGATGTCGAATTTGACGGCGGAGTTGTTTTGGGCGATGACGGCCACGCGTTTCAATGCGGACGAGAATGCGTCGACGTCGATCTTGACCGTCGTGGTGCACGTCTGGGGCAGCAGCGCCTTGTAGTTGGGATACGTGCCCTCGATGCGGCGCGACACGTACGTGGTGTTGCCCGCCTCAAAGACAACTTGGGTGTCGGTCGAGCCAATCATGATGGTGCCTTGGCCGCCGGTGATCGAAAGGGCGTCGTTGAACGCCTCCGCGGGCACGTTGAGCTCGAAGCTGCCCTCAAGCGAGGACGTCTCCACCTGCGTGTCGCACACCGCCAGACGGTAGGAGTCCGTAGCCACCAGGCGAATGGTGTTGTTCTCGACCGTCATATAGACTCCGTTGAGGACGGGGCGGTTCTTATCCGTGGACGTCACGCGCCACACGCGGCTCACCATCTCGGACAAGATGTTCGCCGGCAGCTCCACCGTGCTCTCAAGCGCATAGGTGGGAAACTCCGGGAAATCCCCCACATCAAGTGTGTTGAGCCTAAAGGAGCTTTTCTCGCACGTGATGCTTACCTGTCGCTCCTCGACCTCAAACGTCACCGCCGCATCCGGCAGGGTCTTGGTGATGTTGGAGAGCATCTTGCACGGAACCACCATCGCACCTTCCTCGTCCACGCGCACGGCGATGCGATGACGAATGGCGATGGTGTAGTTAGAAGTCTGGAACTCCAAGACTCCGTCCACCGCCTTGATGAGCACACCCGAGAGGATGGGAAGCGTAGAGGTTCCGGCTATGCCTTTCATTACGGTTGCCAGTGCCTCGGAGAGAGCGGATTGGCTAACGGTGAACTTCATCTTTTATTCCTCTCTATATAGATATATACCTAATAATAGTAATAAGTCGGTGGACGCTGTGGATTACTAGTATTTCTGCAGGTAGGGGACTGGAAAACAGTGCGCTTTGACCTGTTGAAAACTCAGTCAGTTATCAACAGGTCAAAGGGTGTGGGTTCTTTTCCCACCGAGTAGGCCGTTTCTTTCACATCCTTTCCCGCGTGTTTGCACAACCTTTTCACCGCCTTTCACGGGCTTTCAGGCGCTTGGCGCGACGGTGAGTTTGGATACGCCTGTCTGTTTATGACTGAGACTGAAGGACAATCTTATTCTTTAGCTTCTGCAGGTCGTCGCAAATGCGGCGATCTTCCTTGATCTTGCTTTCAACCACCTTAAGGCTGTTGAGTACGGTCGAATGGTCCCGCCCACCAAATTCTGCGCCAATAGCGGACGAGGTCATTTCGCACAGGGAGTTCGACAAGTAGACGGCCACATGGCGCGCGAACGCGATCTCCTTGGTGCGCCTGGTGCCCTTGAGGTCCTCCGGCTGCAGGTGATAGAAGTCAGCCACCACCTTTTGGACGGTGTCGATGCGGATGATCTTGCGCGCGGTATCGAAGTACTCATTGGCAACCTTCTCGATATCCTCGGTGGTGAGCTCGCCTCCCTGCTGCTCGCGCTCAAATGAGAGGCTCGCGCATCGCTCGCAGTAGCTTTCCAGCTCGCGGATGTTGTTGCCGGAGATCTCCGCCATATGCCGCAGCTGCTCGTCGGTCAGCGTGCCATCGTTTGTTTGGAACGCGCCCAAAAGCGACGGGTCCACGTTCATGCCGCTGAGGTCGTCTCCGCCCTTGATGGTGTTCTCGTAGTAGCGCTTCAAGATCATGTACTTCATCTCAAAGCCCGGTTCGGACACCAGGCACAGCATGCCTGCGTTAAAGCGGCTGGTCAGGCGCTCGTCCATACCAAGATTCTTGGGCGCGCGGTCCGATGCGATGACAACCTTCTTGTTCTCGCGGATGAACTCGTCCATAAGGCTGAAGAAGTACTCGATGCTCGCCTGCTTACCAATGATGTTTTGGATATCGTCGATAATCAGGACGTTTGCCTCGTGGTACTCGCGCAGGATCGCGCGGCCCTCGGTCTTTTGGCGGGCGATCTCGTTGATGAAGTCGTCGATGTAGGCCTGCGAATTGGCGTATTTTACCTTGATGTGCGGTTTGTTGGCGGCAAGGTGGTTCTTGATGGCCAGGAGCAGGTGCGTTTTGCCCAACCCGCTTCCTCCGTAGATGAATAGCGAGTTGTACTGGCCGGGCTCGTCCGCAAACGCCGCAAACCGCATGGCGGAGTGGTACGCGAGCTTGTTCTCGTCTCCGTAGACAAAGTTGTCGAACGTGAACTTGGATCCTATGGGATTGGCTACGGGTTGATCGCTCGGGTCCTGCATCGCCGCTCCCGCGCTTGCCGGTTCGATAGATTTCTTCTGCACCGCCTGACCGTTCTCGGCGCCCTTCATCTGGGCGAACATTTTGTTGAATTGGTCGCGTGACATGGTATTGGTTACGTTTACGCCGCCGTGCTCCCCCGCGGGGGCGAATGACATGGGGCCTGGCGCCGTGGCGAATCCCGCAGCGTCGCTTTCCGCGGCTACCCTAGGCTTTGCAAAGGCTGCCTCCAAGTCAAACGGGTTTTCAACCGGCCTTTCAAGCGGCTCGGTAGCCATATGCGGCGATGCCGGGCGGGATATATCCGCTCCCGCTTCCGGCGTCGCGATGTATTGATTTGGACGAGCGGCCTCCGCCGCGGCCATCTCCGGTGCGTCCGGGTGCGCCGCCGGCGGATGTACGGACGCTCGCGGCGAGCCGGTGGGCGAGCCGGCGGGCGCCTTCACCACCAGGGAGATGGGCATAAACGCTATCTCTTCCAGGTAGGCTTCGACAACCGAGCGGTTCTTTTCAAGAAACGCCACCGCAAACCTGCTGGGCGCTTCTACATAGAGCGATTCATCGTCCAGCTCAACCGGCGTTGACTGGCTGAGCATGTTGACAAGCCGATCGCTTTGGCCGTCGCGCTGACAGAACGCGATGGCGTCATCAAGAAGTATCTGAGCTTCGCTTTCCATGAGTCTCCTGTATCAGCTATCCGACCTATTGGTTTTCCTGTAGCCAGTAGCGCCCCATGTCGGTGAGGATTCGCTTCTGGCCGTGCTTTGCCACGAGTCCGGCCGCCGTAAGCGCGTTGAGCTCGCGCGACCATGTTGCATTGGAGTGGCCGTATGCGGCGGTGAGGTCCGTTGGCCCGCACATCTCGTATGTCGCCAGGTACTGCAACGCCTCCCGCCCTCGCTCGTTGATATACGGCATGCCGCTGTTTACCTGCGGCTGGGGTTGTCCCATTTGACCCATGCCCTGCGGATATGTCGGGTAGGGCGTCTGCGCGGGCATATACCCCATTCCCATAGGGGGAATTTGCGCCATTTGCTGGGGATACCCCGGGTAGGGGTAGCCCTGCGCGTAGGGCTGTTGGAATTGCGGCGGGTACTGGTTTGCATATTGCTGTGGTGGCTGCTGTATCTGCTGCGGGTACTGTTGCCCCCACGGGCTGGGTACCGCCGCCGGCATCCCCGTCCCTGCCGCTCCGGGCCCGCCCGCAGCGGCTCCCCAGCCTTGTTGTTGGTAGCTCCCCGCCGCCTGTCCGTTTTGCCATGCGGCGCCGTATGGGCTTTGCTGCGCGCCCTCGCCGTAGTCTTGGTAGGCGGACGATGCGTCATACTGCGCGGCCGCCGTATCCGCCGCGCGCTGCATGCCGTCTTGAGCGCCCGCGGGGCCTTCGGGCGCTATCTGACCTTGGGGCGCCGCTCCATAGGGCTGTACTGGCTTCTGCGGCGCGGTCTGCTGGTTGAAGGGAGCGGGTTGGACGCGCTGTCCCACGTTGGCGCTTACCGCCGGGTGCCCGCTGCGCACCGCCGCTCCTCTTGCGCTCGCCGCTTCGATCTCGGCGACGCGTGTGGGGTCAACGCTTACGGTGATGACGGTTCCCTTATTAAGGTTGTCTTCTATGGAGATGGCTCCGCCGGCGTTTTCCAGGTACTGCTGGACCATGGGAAAGCCCGCGCCCGTCCCTCTGATATAGCGCTTCTGCTCTCTGTCCGCAGAGGTTACGCCAAAATCAAACGCTCTCTCTTTATCAGCGATGCCCGGCCCCTGGTCCGCAAAGCGGATGGTGGATCCTGCGTCGAGCACCGAGATGATTGGTTCCATAAACCGGGCGTGGATAAAGTTTTCCACAATCTCGCGGATCACCATGAGGGAGATGTTCCCGCCCTGTTCTTTCATGCACCTATATACGGTGTTGGTGACTTCTTCCAGGTATGCCCTCACGTCGTTTTGGGTGATGACCACCACGCGTGGCGTGGAGAGCATGTCATCGTACACGGCTATTCGCGTTGTGTACGAGTTCTCGGCAGGGGCTTGCGCATCAAGTCCTGCCGACGTGGCTGTTCCATTTAAATGAGCGTTGTCCGGAGCCGGATCGCCCGAATCCACAAAGGGATAGAAGTCATCTGCCATGGTTCGTTTCTCAATCTTTCGTGACTTCTCTCAAGAATATCAGCTTGTTGCGAAAGGTTCTGCACCTTTCAACAACTTTTCCCAATCGGTTGAAAAGTGAAGAAAAGAATCGAAAAGTTATTAACAACATGCCAACAACCTGTGGAAAAGTGTATGGAAGAATGTGAAACGCTTCTTGAAGAAATGATGAGAGTTGGACGAACGGTGAAAAACGCTGGTTTCTTGTCAATCTTTCAGGCAAGATACATTGACATTCTTGCACCTTATTCCATACAATCTCTAAGCTCACGTGTATATGTGAGCAGACGAAATGCAGCAGGAGGATATTAACCATGAAGCGTACCTACCAGCCTAACAAGCGCAAGCGCGCCAAGACCCACGGCTTCCGTTCCCGTATGGCGACCAAGGGCGGCCGCGCCGTTCTCGCCCGTCGCCGCGCCAAGGGCCGCAAGCGTCTCACGGTGAGCGACAAATAACTCACGCAACTCGCATGAGAACATTGAAGTCTCGGCTGGAGTTCGAGCGTGCGTTCACTCAGGGAAGGCGCTATAACCATCCCCTGATTAGAATGGTTATATGTGATGCAGTTAACGAAGGCGATCCGGGTAGGGTCGCCTTCGTTGCTGCAAAAAGGCTTGGTTGCGCCGTTGTGCGCAACCGGTCCAAGCGCGTGCTCCGCGAGGCCGCCCGCGCCGTGAAGCTTCCCGTCGATGGGTATGACATCATCTTGTTCGCTACCCCTCGCACCCGCGACTCTTCGCCGCAACAAATGATCGAAGCGCTTTGCAAGCTCTGTGAGAGGGCCGATCTGCATGTCTCTGCTCGGTAGTATTAAAAGACTTCCGAAGGGGATGGCGATCGCCCTCATACACGTGTATCAAAAGGGTCTATCGCCCCTTCTGCCTGACTCGTGTATATACTTCCCGAGTTGTTCACAGTATGCTGTTGAAGCTATTGAATCATATGGTGTTATGCGTGGCTGTTGGCTTGCAGCAAAGAGGATCCTGCGCTGCAATCCCTTGCATGTCGGCGGCTACGACCCCGTGCCCTCGAGGCCGCATCCGTATCGGAGGAACTAAAACATGTGGGATTGGATCGTAAACATTCTATTTGTGGTTCTGCAGTTCATACAGCAATTTGCTGTTGACTGGGGCCTTTCGATCATCATCTTGGTGCTGATCATCCGTATTATTCTTACGCCGTTGCTTCTTAAGTCGACCAAGGCGACTGCACGTATGCAGGTTCTCCAGCCCAAGATGATGGAGATCCAGGAGAAGTATGCGGACGATCCTCAGCGCCAGGCGGAGGAGTTGCAGAAGTTCTACAGCGAGAACAAGTTCAACCCCTTTGGCGGATGCCTGCCTTTGCTGATTCAGATGCCCATCCTTCTTGCGCTCTTTACGCTTCTTCGTGACCTGCCCAAGTACTTCCCCGATCACGATGGCGTTTTCTCGTTTTTCAATATCCTGCCCAACCTTACGACGTCTCCTGCCACAAGCCTTGCAGAGGGCTTCACCGCAGGCCTTCCGTATCTCATCGCGCTTATTCTGTTCTCTGTTCTGACTCTGATCCCTCAGCTTATACAGTCTCGCAACCAGACCGGCGCCCAGGCCCAGAGCATGAGGATGATGTCCGTTGTCATGGCCCTTATGATGTTGTTTGTTGGTTTCGGTCTGCCTGCCGGCGTCCTTCTGTACTACGACGTCTCCACGTTGTGGCAGGATGTCCAGCAGCTCTTCGTCACTCAGAAGGTTATTGAGAAGGCGAAGGCCGAGGAAGAGGAGCGCATGGCGAATGCTCCCATTCAGGTAGACGTTGTTCGCCGTGAGCGCAAGCCCCGCCCGCATAAGAAGAGCTAATTAGGTACCTTACTAATAAGGGAGTTTATGATGTCTGAGGAAATTACTGAGGTTCTTACCGAGGATTCTTCCGTTACTACCGGTGAGTATCCGGAGATCGCTCAGCGTTATAAGGCTGGTGAGCAGCTTACGGACGAGGAACTCGATACTATTGCAGATGTTGCCGTATCTGTCCTTCGCTCCATTCTCACTCATTTCGATGCCGAATCCTCTCCTATTGATGAGTACGATGGTGACGACGGAGAGCTTATTCTTGACGTTACCGCTCCTGATCTTGCTGTCCTGATTGGACGTCACGGACGCACTCTCGAATCCTTGCAGGTTCTCGTTTCTCTTCTGGTTAGTCGCAAGCTTGGCTTTAGGTATCCGGTTGTTGTTGACGTGGAAGGATATAAGAGCCGACGCCATGACAAGGTTGTTTCTATGGCCCACTCTGCAGCCTCTCGTGCAGTTCGTCAGCACAGCTCTGTTTCTCTTCCTCCTATGAACGCTTATGAACGTCGTCTTGTTCATATTGCGCTTAGGGAGAACGATGCTGTTGAGACTCACTCTGAAGGCGTTGATCCTGAGCGTCGCGTTGTTATCAAGGCGCTTTAATCGACTGCTTAGTTGCTCTCAAGGGGATGCACTTTGTGCGTCCCCTTTTTTTGACTCAAATTCTTGTTACACTGATTTCTGTCAGTAATTATCTGAAAGGATTTCAATGTCCGATTTTCCTGTCGCGCGTGCAATCGAGTTAGATTCTATTGATCCCGACTCCGAGCTCGTCGAGCAGCTTGTGAGCAAGCTCTCTTCTTATCTTCCAGCATTTGGGCTTTCGATTGATGATGATCGGTTACGTCTATGTGTCCTGCATCTTCTTTATGTCGAACAGGTGAACCATTACATTAATCTCACTCGTATCACTAATCTTGACGAAGCTCTCGTTCTTCATATTCTTGATTCATTGCTGTTTCTTTCTTTTATCCCTGAGGATTCAAATCATCTTCTTGATATGGGATCAGGTCCTGGCTACCCGGGTCTTCCTCTTCATGTTTGCTCTGGTATTTCAACCACTCTCTTAGATTCTGTTTCTAAGAAGATGAATGCAATTTCTACTATTGCTGACACTCTTGGTGTTTCGGATCTGACTTGTGAATCTGATAGGTTGGAAACTTATGCTAAGAATAAAGCTGGTCAGTTTGACATCGTTACTGCAAGGGCTCTTGCTTCTCTTCCTGTATTGGTCGAGTATTCGCGACCGTTGTTGAAGATGGGTGGAACTCTTATAGTCAGCAAAGGTGTTCCCGATGAATCTGAAATCTCTTCCGGTTTAAAGGCGGCGCAACTGTGCGGATTTAAGTTCGCTGATAAGCAGGAGTTTGATCTTCCTGATAATTTGGGTCATCGAGTCATCTTTTCTTTTAGGGTTGTATCAAGCTCTAAAGTTAAATTGCCTAGACAGAATGGGCTTGCTCGAAAGAATCCTCTTGCTTAGTGTTTCACGTGAAACGTTCAAACAAGCCGGCATGATGCCGGCTTGTTAATTATAAATATAGGCAATCTATTGGCTTCAGAGTGTATAAGAATGTGATTACCTGTTTTGAGTTAGCAACCATAATCTAAAGTGATCTTTGACTACTAATCGAGAGTTTTGATTTATCGAATCGTTAATTATTAGTAGCTGCAATTTAAGATCATAGGTCAGTATAGATTATTAATTTAAAAGCAATGTTGCTTATGAACAATGAACTAATTAGAAAGCACTTTCGATAACCAATAACGTATCTTAAAACAAAATTTGCTTGAACAGTTGGTCACTAATTTGATAATGATACGTTTGAGCTAATTGCAGTTTATCGATTGGAATTGTTGGCATCACGTCAAGTAATTACTTAAATGAAATGAAATCTAAAACTCTAGCTCTTTAACAGTTGTAAGATTTTCGGACGTGGCTGTGAGAAATACTCCTCAAATCCAAAATTGTCTTTATCTGTGTTCTGAGTTTATGCCAGTACTTCGATTTGATTTTTAGAATCAGTTTACTAATTGACCTTTCTATTAGCGTATCTTTCTGATTGTTTGACATTGGTTTTTTCTGAATTGAAAAAGCATAGGTGAAATTGAAACTAAATACGCTATGTGAATGTATCGAAATGACAACTTAGATTTGAATAGAAGGTAATTAGCTGTTATTGAATTGCTGCTAATCACTTCTGAAAGATTTCTACTACTTCTTATTAGGTAATACTGTTTAAATTCGGACCTCCCATTCCGGCTTAGTTATTTCTTTTAGAAATACTGTAGAAAGATATAAAGTATAGTCTGTAGCTTTTGATTGAATGTTTCACGTGAAACGTTGTATTCTATTAGAGTAAAACCAGAGCATGTTTCACGTGAAACATATTCCATGGAGCCAAATGTAGCAAGGAAATATGGGAGGACAACGTGGGGTTTCGCGACATAAGCCGTTCAAAAAGTGAGAAGGATACACGAGTAATAGCGATTATTAACCAGAAAGGCGGTGTGGGTAAGTCTACTACGGCGGTTAACCTTGCTGCCGCTTTGGGTGAGCAGAATCGAAAAGTGCTGATAGTGGATTTTGATCCGCAGGGAAACTCTACGAGCGGTTTTGGAATTGATAAAGAAGAGCTCACGCAATGCGTGTATGACGCAATTCTACATGATGTGCCTGCTGAAGAGATAATTCAGGATACAACTTGTAAGAAGGTATTTGTTGTTCCGGCGACGATTCAGCTTGCCGGTGCGGAGATTGAACTTGTTTCTGCAATGGCAAGAGAAACTCGACTAAAAGATATGATAGATCCAATTAAAGATGAATTCGATTTCATCTTTATTGATTGTCCTCCGTCCCTTGGTTTGCTTACCATTAATGCGCTGGCTGCTGCAGATAGCGTTCTCATCCCGATTCAGTGTGAGTATTATGCTTTGGAAGGCGTTACAAAGCTGCTCGAATCCATGAGGATGGTAAAAGGCCGCATCAACAAGGATCTTGACACGTTTGGTGTTCTCCTCACGATGTACGATTCGCGTACATCGCTTTCCAATCAGGTTGTTGAGGAAGTAAGGCGTTACTTTGGCAATCTTGCTTTTAAGACATTGATCCCTCGTTCCGTTAAGGTTTCCGAAGCTCCTTCATATGGACTCCCGATTATTAAATACTCTCCTAGTAATAAGGGAGCTCGTGCATATATGAACCTTGCAAGAGAGGTGATTCGTCGTGCCTAGTCCTAAGAAAAAACCTGCCCTTGGAAGAGGTCTTGGATCCCTTATGGGGGAAGCTCAATCTGAGACCGGCTATGTTGACCAGAAGGAAGAGACCAAAGTTTCTATAGATAAGATCAATCCTAATCCGAACCAGCCTAGGACGCATTTTAATGAAACGTTGTTGAACGAACTTGCAGACTCAATTCGTGAAAACGGTGTTCTCCAGCCTCTCCTTGTAAGAAAGAAGGGTGAGGGTTATGAAATCATTGCCGGAGAGCGCAGGTACCAGGCATCCAAGATTGCTGGTCTTGAAGAGCTGCCGGTGATTGTTAAAGAAGTTGATGATCAGAAGATGCTCGAGCTTGCACTTATTGAGAATCTTCAGAGGTCTGATCTTAATCCTATCGAAGAGGCTAAGGGTTATAGACAGCTTATCAAGGCGAGCGGTATGACCCAGGAAGCTTTGTCAAAGGCAGTTTCAAAGTCACGTTCCAGCATCACGAATTCTTTGAGACTTCTGGATTTACCAGAGCCGGTGCAGCAATATCTATTTGATGGAAGGCTCACTGCAGGACATGCTCGGGCAATTCTCGCAGTTCCTTATGAGGAGCAACGTATTAAGCTTGCTGACAAGGTGGTTGCTGAAGGCTTATCGGTTAGGGCGACTGAAAATCTTGCTCCACTGTTTTCTGTCGGGGAAACCCCAAGAGCTCCTCGCCCAGTGATGCCGCAATCATATAAAAGGGCTGCAAGGGTTCTGCGACAAGCTTTGAATACCAACGTAAAAGTGAAGTCAACTCGAGGCAAGAATAAGATCGAGATTGAGTTCAAAGACGAGGAAGAGCTTACGAGAATCCTGGCTTCAATGGTTTCCGGTGATGGCGATGAATAAGGATCAAAGACTTGCATTGACGTTATTTACTGTCGGTGCGGTTGCGACTGCGGGTATAACCGTATTGATTGCGATGAATAGGGAGAAGCTTCAAGAGAAGTTTCTTGAGATCAAAAGCGATTTTACCGCTATCTCGCGTAATCGAATGGATGAGATGACGGAAGAAGTCGCAATGAAGACAGCTAAGCTTACCCATAATCCAAAGATCAACCAGGAATGGGTTGAACGTCAATGGGATATGATTTAGTTAGGTGCCTAAATAAAACTTTGCATTACGGGAAGCTTCATAAAGGGGCTTCCCGTTCTTTTATGATGAGACGCGTGTAGGTTGTAGAGCTGGCAACTTTCAATGCAGATGAAAAAGGACCTGGAGTTTTACTCCAGGTCCTTAGGATGATTCTATGGCTTGATCCCCTATTGGTCAGAAGACTTTTTGACTGCAAAGCGCTGCTTGAGCTGGCCGCAGGCGGCATCAATGTCGTTTCCGCGTGAGTTGCGGATGGTTGTTTCGACACCGTGCATGGTGAGGCGCCTCTGGAGGGTCTCGACCTTTTCCATGGGCGAAGGTTTGAGGGGGCTGTCGGGGACATCGTTTAGCTGGATCAAGTTGACGTGGCACAACGTGCCCTGACAGAAGTCGATGAGCGCCTGCATCTCGGGGTTGTTATCGTTAACACCGTCGATCATGGCATATTCGTAGGTGGGTCGACGGCCCGTCTTCTCGACGTAGTCTTGGATCGCCTCGTGAAGGCGTAGGAGCGTGTGCTTCTTTACGCCCGGCATAAGCTTGTTTCGAGTGGATTGCACGGCGGAATGCAGGGAGATCGCGAGGGTGAACTGCTCGGGTAGCTCGGCAAAGCGCTTTATGCCGGGGATGACACCGCAGGTAGAAACCGTGAGATGGCGCGCACCGATTTCGAGACCTCCGGGGGCGTTGAGCTTGCGGAGCGCTGATACGACGTTGTCGAAGTTAGCAAAAGGCTCGCCCTGACCCATGAAGACGACACTGGTCACTCGTTCGCCAAAGTCACGGGAGACGTGAAGGACCTGGTCAACCATTTCTTGATCGGTGAGAGACCTGGTGAGGCCGTTCATGCCGGTAGCGCAAAATGCGCAGCCCATAGCGCAGCCGGCTTGAGAAGAAATGCAGACAGCAAGCTTGTTCTTGCTGGGCATCCCAACGGTCTCAACGGAGACGCCGTCACTGAACTGGAGCAGGTATTTGCGAGAACCGTCACGTGAAACCTGCTTGGCGAGTTCGACGGGGATGTTGAAACCATAGGATTCAGCCAGCTTCTCCCTAAAAACTTTAGGGAGATTGGTCATATTATCAAACGAACATACGTTCTTATCGAAGATCCATTCACGAAGCTGCTTAGCGCGGAAAGCAGGCTGGCCAAGCTCCTTGGTAAGGGCGACCAGGTCATCTTCGGAAAGGGATCGAATGTCGCGCAGGGGTTTTGTACGTTCCATTAGCGGCCTTTCAAAGGGGGTAATAGGTAAAGATGCTTATACAATAAGGGATGCGAAATAATGATGCGCCTGCGTATCGTGTAAAACAGCGAAAACGCCTAGATTGGACGCATGCTATCTATCAAGAAGGGTGGAGGGTGATCTCATGGCAGAGATCAATCGTGCCAAGATGCGCGTAGCAGTGCTTGCTGGAGGACGTTCGAGCGAGCGAGAGATCTCGTTCTCGTCCGGAAAAAACGTGGTCGATGCGCTGCGCACCGCAGGCTTCGGTGAGGTTGAAATGCTTGACCCCGCTTCTGCTACGTTTTTGAGCGACCTGACGGGAGGATCGTTTGATGTCGCCTTTATCGCACTGCATGGCGAGGGCGGAGAAGACGGTAAGATCCAAAGCGTTTTGGACTTTTGCGGAATCCCCTATACGGGATCCGACGTGACGTCGAGCGCCCTTGCGGCAGATAAGGACCTGTCCAAGGTGATGTACGAGCGAGCGGGGATTCCCGTTGCGCCCGGAGTTTCGTTGGTCCGCGGCCAGTCGTATGATTTAGACGAGATTCTGTCGATAGTTGGCGACCATTGCTTTGTGAAGCCGGCTGTTAACGGATCGAGCTACGGTATCACCTATGTGAAGAAGGCCGAAGACCTGCAGGCGGCAATCGACGTAGCTTTTGGCTATGGCGACAAGGTTCTTATCGAGAAGCGCATAGAGGGCACCGAGATCACCGTGGGCGTATACGGCGGCGACGACCTGCGAGCCCTGCCCATTGTCGAGATCCTCAAGCAGGAAGACGCAGACTTCTTCGACCTCCGCGTGAAGTATATCTCGCCCGATAAAATCCATCGTATTCCCGCTCAGATCTCTAAGGGGGATTACGTGCGCGCACAGGAACTCGCGTGCTCCGCGCATCGCGCGCTAGGCTGCATGAGCGTATCGCGAAGCGACTTCATTGTGTCTGAGGAGGGCCCGGTTATCCTTGAGACCAACACCATCCCCGGCATGACGGACACGTCGCTTTATCCTGATGAGATTCGCCATACGGACGATCTGACGTTCCCTGAAGTCTGCGCCTCCTTTATCCAGATGGCCATCGACCGCGCTGAGAAGTGATACACCTGAACGTCAACACATACAACAACATGGCCGCGGCGGTGCTTCCGGGCACCCCGGGCTTTGTTATCGAGCAATACGCGACGCTTGCCGAGCGCGCCAAGAACCGTTCGTTTGGCCTTATTGAGGATGATGTGATTGTTCTCGATACGGAGACCACGGGGCTTTCATGCGCGGAAAACGAGCTCATAGAGATTTCCGCAGCGCGTCTGCGCGGCCGCGAGGTGGTGGATCGCTTTGACACCTTTGTGCATCCCAACGGTCTAATCCCGCCGGAGATCACCGAGCTCACAAGTATCACCAACGCCGACGTAGCGCATGCCCCGCGCGCGGAAGAGGCCGTCGCTGCGCTTGAGGAGTTTGTCCAAGGATGCCCGGTTATCGCCCATAACGCTACGTTTGACCGCTCGTTTATCGAGTCGGTCAAGGGCGGCGTGAAGGTGAGCGATATCTGGATTGACTCGCTGGCGCTCTCGCGTATCGCTTTGCCCCGTTTGAGTTCGCATAAGCTGGCAACCATGGCCGAGTTATTTGGGTGCGCTGCCGTATCTCACCGCGCATCAGATGATGTCGAGGCTCTTTGCGGAGTCTGGCGCATCTTGCTGTGCGCTCTCACGGATCTTCCCGGAGGTCTGATGAGGCTGCTGGCCGATATGCATCCTGACGTGCGCTGGCCGTATCGACCCATCTTCTCGTTCCTTGCTGGCGAGCGGCAGGGCGAGACGTTCTCTCTAGAGGCGGCAAGGGCGCAGGTTATGCAGGCGGATGCCGAGCCGGACCACATCGATGCGGACGAGCTTCCGGGGCTTACCATGCCTCGACGCGATGAAATCGAGCTGAGATACGCCCCCGGCGGCTTGGTGAACGACATGTACGCCTCGTACGAGCCCCGCGCGGAGCAGATTGTGATGGCGTCTGAGGTGCGCGATGCGTTTGCAACGTCGACACACCGCGTTATCGAGGCTGGAACGGGCGTTGGAAAATCAATCGCCTATCTTGTCCCAGCTGCAGAGGCGGCGAAAAGGAATAAGATCACAGTAGGCATCGCGACCAAATCGAACAACCTCACCGACCAGCTTATGTATCAAGAGCTGCCAAAACTTGCACGTGAGCTAGATGGCGGGCTCTCGTTTTGCGCTCTTAAGGGCTTTGATCATTACCCGTGCCTGCTCAAACTGGAGTCCCTGGCGGCCGGCAGAGAGATCACTACAAACCGAGATCCGGCGGATACGCTGACCGCTATAGCGGTGCTGTATGCGTTTGCCTGCCAATCCCCCACGGGTGACTTGGATTCGCTTGGCATTAGGTGGAGGAGCGTCAACAGGGCGGATCTCACCACCTCATCAAGGGAATGTGCCCGTGGGAATTGCCACTTCTTTAACAGGGGCTGCTTTGTGCGCTGCGCTCGTCGGCGCGCTGCGAAGGCGGACATTGTTGTTACAAACCACTCGCTGCTGTTCAGAAACGTTGCAGCTGATGGCAAGATTCTTCCGCCCATCCGCCATTGGATTATCGACGAGGCCCATTCGGTTGAGAAGGAGGCTCGTCGCCAGTGGGCGCTAAGCGTTTCGGCGGATGAGTCGCGCATGGTGTTCGAGCGCTTGGGCGGGGCTCAGTCGGGTGCACTGGGAAGGCTGACGCACGCTCTGGCCTCATCTGACGCCGCCACCTTGTTCCTGGGCTTGGGTGCCAAGGCGGCCAGCAGCGCTTCAAGGGCGTCGCTTGCAATGGCGGAGCTCTTCGAGGCCGTGCGAGAGCTATCCCGAAACGGCAGGGCGGATGGCTATGCGGATGCCAACATCTGGATAGGACCCGAGTTGAGGGCGCACCGTGGCTGGGAGTACTTTGAGCCGACGGCGCGTACCGCTATCGATGCGCTGGACGAGGCGGGAAAGAACCTTTCCTCGCTTGCGGAGTCGGTTGGGGCGGAGAATCCGGAGATGGTCATAGAGGTGGCTGACGGAGCTCGACGCATCAAAGAGATGAAGTCCACGCTGTCGCTTATTCTCGAGGGAGCGGACGAGCATTACGTCTATTCCCTGCAGGTCAACAAGGCTCGCCGTGCGGGTGGAGAAGCCCTTACGGCGGAGCGCATGGACATTGGCGAGGCGTTGGCGGAACAATGGCTGCCCGAGATGCACAGCGTGGTGTTTACGTCTGCAACCGTGACGGTCTCCAACTCGTTTGACCACTTCAACCACTCCGTTGGTCTGGATCGCCTTCCCAAGGGGAGCTTCTCATGCGTCCAGCTGGAGTCGAGCTATAACTTCCAGGAGAACATGGCGGTTGTGGTGGCGGGCGATATCCCGGATCCGAGAGATCGCGACGCGTATCTTGCAGCGATGGAGAACTTACTGGTAGATGTGCATATGGCGATGGGTGGCTCAACGCTCACCCTCTTCACCAATCGTCGCGACATGGAGGATCTCTATGGCCGTGTGGAGCCTCGCCTGTCGCGTCAGGGGCTGGAGCTTGCCTGCCAGCTGCGCGGAACAAGCGTGAAGCGCCTACGAGACCGATTCCTTTCCGAGGAGTCATCGTCCCTCTTCGCCCTCAAGGCATTTTGGGAAGGCTTTGACGCTTCCGGCGCTACGCTGCGCTGCGTGGTGATCCCCAAGCTGCCGTTCGCCAACCCTACGGAGCCGCTGTCTTGCGAGCGCAACGTTCGCGAGGAGCGGGCGTGGGCCAAGTATTCGCTGCCGGACGCCGTGCTTGAGGTTAAGCAGGCGGCCGGCCGGTTGATTAGGACCTCGACCGACCGCGGCGTCTTGGTGCTGGCGGACTCGCGCTTGCTGAGCAAGGGATACGGCAAGAAGTTTCTCTCTTCGCTTCCGTCCCAATTCCAGCGGATTGATGCGGAACAAGTTGGTCGCTACATCAAGCTGTGGCGCGCTTCACACGAATAGACGTTGCCCGCGGCAAGTTTAGAGCAAGGTCGCGTCTCTTGCTCGCGTTGCTCGCGAGTGCGGACGAGGAGCAGCTGAACAGCGGGCAAGATGGCTAGAAAAAGAGGGGTCCGGCCGGGCTCCTCTTTACATGGGCGGTGCTTCCTGGGCGACTTGCCCCTTGCGGTCGCTCGTCAGAATACGGCTTTAAGAGATTCTCGACGTCAGGCGATGCGCGTACCCTACCAGGCGCTGGCGCAGGTCTGAAGGCGATTCGATGATGATTTGACCTCCGGAGCCAAGCACGCGGTCAAACAGCCACTCCTCGTCCGCGATGTAAACGGTCGCCCGCGTCCTGCCGTCTTGATCGGCATCGCCGTCTGTATCCGCAATGCCTGCCCATCCGGCCTGTTCGAGGGCTTCTTTGCTGGGGAATGAGACGATCGATTTGAGAGCACCGGCGGTAAGGCTCTGCTGGATGCTGGCGTTTTCCCAAGGGTGGATCTCTACGGAGTCATCGGTATAGACGACGTTGTCGACGCGATCCAGACGGTAGAGACGTTGCGCGTCCTTCTCCACATCCCAGCCGATCAAGTAGGCGGCATCGCGGTCCTGCTTGATAGCGAGGGGGTCGACCGTTCTGGGGCGCGGCGCGGTATCGCTCGAGCTTCTATAGGTGAGGATAAGGCGGACGTAGTCCTGGATGGCGATTTCGATCTGCTGGTAGAAGCGCCCGTAGATGGAGACGGAGCCGATGGTGTCGGGCCGGGGCGCCGCATCGACGGTTTCAAGGGGGAGCATGGCCCGTTCAACGCGTTCGCGCACGCTGGCGTCGATGTTGAGGAGGTTGAGCACGTGCGCGAGAACCATGCCCTCTTGCAGCGACAGGCGGATGGCGTGGAAGGTCGCAACATCGCCCAGCAAAGAGATGGTATCGTCCTCGATGAAGACGGCCACGCGCGCACCGGATTGGCGGTGGGCCAGGCCGCAGAGGGTGTCCACGGCAGAGGTGAGCTGGTCTTCGCTGACCTGCAGCAACGTAGCCGTCTGTGCAAACGGCGCGGTTTGGGTTGGCGAGTCGCTCAGCAACTGCAGCAACTCGATGCAGGTGCCAATAAGGGCATCGCCGTGTAGAGCTGGTTTTCTAGGCATGGGCTTGCACCGCCTTTGAGATACGATTGCGCCAACAGTCGATAAGGAACGGGGGCTCCAGGGGCGTCATGCCCATCTGGGAGTGTTCCAGGCAAAAGCCTGCGGCAGCGTCGAGGTCGCGCACGTCGATATCCCAACGCACGCCGTCGGCGTGGGGCGCGAGCGTCCCCCTGCCATGGGTGACCGCTTCGATTTCTGCCCGGGGAACAGAGGCGGGGAAGCTGAATGCGGCGGGTGTGGACGAGGCTCCCTCGAAGTCAAACGTGAAGAAGAGGAAATCCGTGACATCGAAGTCCGCGGGGATGGCGTAAGTGCCCTTTGGTTTCCACACGCGCTGGATGCGGTCGATTCTAAAGGTGCGTACCTGAGAGCTCTTCTCGTCCAAGCCTGCGAGGTACGACACGCCCTTAACGGAGAAGAGCCCGTAGACGCATGCGGTGCGCTTGGTCGCCTCGCCGCGCGCGTTTTCATACTCAAAGGTGAGCTTAAGGCGCAGCGAAAAGGCGGTCCACACTGCTTCGAGCACGTTGTCCTGCGAAGCGTCCGGCAGCCCCGGAAGGTCCGGCGGCGTGAGTCCGCGCGCAGAGGTGAGCTTTGCGACAATGCGCTCGAGCGGGCGCCTGTAGGGCAGGCCGGGGCTTAAGAGATGGTCTGTCAGCGCCTTTGCAAGCAGGTCGGCATCGTCCGCGGTGATAAGGCGTGGCACGGCGTGCGTGCGTTCCTGGTCGATCGCCCAAGAACTTTCTTCGCGTTCAGATGCTCCCCGCTCTTTAACCTCGGCGACTACAATGCCAAGGCTTTCAAGTTTTTGCCGGTCGCGCTTGAACTGCTTCATGGCGGACTCGCGCTTTGCGGCCGAGTATCCAAGCTCCTCATCGTCCAAAATCTGGCTGGTGGTAAGGGGTATGCGTGACGCATTGAGGATGAAGAGCAGGTTGAGAATGCGGTGGACGGCGTCTTGCCGGTCGTTCTCGCGGGCGGATTGCTGCACTTCGCGCCCGGCTGGGGGCGTGGGCGTTTTTGTCATAGGAGGACCTTTCTACAGAATCAAGCGTTCTTGCGAATTGCTGCAGCTACCAATAAGTAAGGGTATACTTTCGACTATATACAGGCTTACCGTGGGAGCGGTGTGCCTACATGTAACTATAAGATGATGTGGAGCCCTCATGGCGAATACCCAAAAGTATCTCAACCACCTGCTGCAGAACACCGGCATCACGCCGGCATGCAGCGAGGAGGAGCGTGCAGCCGCTGACATCGTTGCCGATATCTTCAGAGACCATGGCTTTCAGCCCGAGATTCAGGAATTTAGCGCTTCTTCCAGCGAGAAGGTTGCCCAAGCAGCTATGGGCATCATAGTTTTTGTTGGCGCGGTCCTTATGGGCATCGGCGGCGCCGTCGGCATTGTGGGCGTCATCATCGCGCTCGCCGGCGCGGTGCTGTTTGTCATGGAGCGCTCCGGCCATCCCGTGCTCTCCAACATGGGGGCCGGCGGCCTGAGTCAAAACGTTATCGCATACCACAAGGCCTCTGGTCCCCTGGCGTCCCCGCGTAACCGCCCGGTTGTGGTGGTTGCCCACTACGATTCCCCGCGCGCGGACCTTTTGTCGCAGGAGCCCTATGCTTCTTATCGGCCCATGTTAGTGAAGCTGCTGCCCTTCGCAATGGTCGCCCCCGCGATTTTGGCCGTGGTGCGCCTTCTGCCCGTGCCAGCCCCGGCAAAGATAGTGCTTTGGATCCTCGCCATCATTGTCGCGCTGGTTCCCCTTGCCAACGCCGTGGCGATCATAGCCAACAAGTTTGTGCTTCCGTACACGTCTGGTTCCGTCTGCAACAAGTCTTCCGTTGCCGCCATGCTTGGCGTTATGGATGCGGTCTCCCCGTACCAGGGCGTCAACGAGTTCCCCGGCGACGTTCCGTTTGACCAGTACATGGAAGAGCAGCGCTCTTACGCCCCCGTTATGGAGCTGGTTGACCAAGACGCCGTGGATGCGGACTTCGAGGATGGGTATGGCACGGCCGCCCCTGCGGACGAGCAGGTTGAGGAGCGGGATGAGGCAAGCGCTGCTGATGCGTCCACCCCGTCCGCCGCTGCTTATGATGAGGACGAGGAGCCTTCCGACGCCGCCGCCACCGCCATGTGGTCCGCACTTGATGCCGAGACCATGGTAGCTGCGGGCGTCGAGGCCACTCGCCGCGCAAACCAAGCCGCCGCTGCCGTGCAGCCCGTATCTCAGCCCGTGGCTGATCCGGGCTCCACCGTCGCCATGACCTCCGAGCAGTTTGCCGCGGCTCTGCTTAATACCGACGTTCAAGTGGAGGGTTCTACGCAGGCCGCTTCCGCTGACAAAACCGTTGCGTTTGAGGTTGCGCCCGAGGCTCAGTCCGCTGCACCTGCAGTATCCGCCGAGCCCGAGGAGCCCTCTCTCCCCATCAACGCATCGGGCAATATTCGCTATGGCGTCGAGGTTCTTCGCGCCCTTGGCATGGTTTCGTCCGCGTGCGTAATCGAGTACGAGGCGGGGGCTACCGCCGTTCCTCCCGTGAAGCCGGAGCCTCAGCCCGTTGTCCAGCCGACTGTCCAGCCCGCGGCGCCGGCTGCGGTTCAGTCCGTGCTCCAGCCGGTCGAGAGCGCCGCGCGCCAAGTAGAAGATGCGCCCGCGCCCGTTGCCGACTACCATGAGGTTGCGCCGACGCCGGTGGACGGCGATAGCATGCCCGCCTCCCATAATCCCGCTTCTGAGTATGAGGACGATGAGGCCTGCACGCCTCTTACGGATGAGAACTATGAGTCTCAGACGGTTGAATCCGCTGCTTATGAAGAGGCGCCCATCGAGGAGGACCTTGAGCCCCAGCGCGTCGACCAAACGTCCATGTGGTCGGTTCCGGCAGAGTTTGGCGGCTCCTCCGCTTACGCAGAGGATGAGGCGACGGAGCAGCAGGACGACGAGGGCTCGTTTGAAGGGTATGAAGATGAGTCCGACCAGTCCATGCGTAGCGCGTACCTTGATTACGCCGATGATGCAGATGACTATATTCTTGAAGCTGAATACGAAATCATCGACGACGGCATGTATGACGAGGTTGATGAAGATGCTGAGGAAGTCGCTGTTGAAGAGGCGCCCAGGGAGGTCGCTCAGGACGACGAAATCGTTGCCGACGATGATGAGGTGGCCTCTGATATCGACGAGGCGATCGACGCTGCCGATGACGCCGATGTAAGCGATCTGGACATCGACGATGAAGATGCTGACGCCGAGGGCGCTTCTGAGGAGGAGCCTGCAGAGGAAGCTGAAGCTTGCGATGGCGATGAAGTGGAGGACGAAGACTCCTTCAATGGCGAGGGCGTTGTATCCGAGTCCGAGCTCGTGGATATCGAAGAGGAAGTTGCTGGGCCTGTCTCCATCGACGCTGTCGAGGAAGGCGATTCTGCAGATGAGCCGAGCGTAGGGTCCGATGGGGATGCCGAATCGGTCGATCCGAGCGATTCTACGGTCGATGGTCAGAGCGAGGCTCAGCCTGTCGAGCAGCCCATGGTAGATGTGACGGCTGACACCCAGCTGTTCCAGATGCCGCAAAACGTCATGAAACCGGGCGCAACACAAGCTATGCCCATGCCGACCGCCACTGAGCGCACGATACCTCGTCGCCCCGTGGAGACGGTGGATTCCCTTATGGCCCAGATCGCGCAGCCGCAGCCCGCGGTCCATGTTCCGCCGCGCTCCATCAACGTGCCGGACATTTCTGTTCCCGCGAACGCTCGCCGTATCCCCGCGGTCCCCGGCATCGAGGCGTTCCAGCAACAGAATGCGTCTCAGAACAGGTCGCCGCTGTTTGATCTGCCCGACCCCTCGGTGAAGCCCGCTGATCCCTTTGTGTCGGCTTCCCCCTCCACCACGTCTGCAGCTAGCAGGGGTTTCTCCGTTGTGAGTTCAGCGCCCCAGCCCACGTCTGCTCCTGCTCCCGTACAAGAAGAGCAGGCCTTCGAGACCATCAAGGCTCCCGCACCGCAGCCCAAGAAGCAGCGCCGCGGCCTGGGCGGCATATTTGGTCGCAAGAAGAAGCAGCAGGAAAGCATGAGCGAGTGGCTTGGGGTCGATGATGACTTCGACGCTAAGCGCAGCGGCGGCGAAATTGGCTCTTGGGACAACTTCGACGGCGATGATAACGGCTGGAAGGGCGGCGCGACGGGTGTCGACGGCGTAACTGAGCTTGAGCTTCGCGACGCTATCACCTCCATGGGTGATGATGAGCTGCTTGGCCATGACATTTGGTTTGTTGCCACTGGCGCCTCCGAGTGCGGCAACGCCGGTCTCAAGGCGTTCCTTGAGACTCATCGCGATAAGCTGCGCGGCGTTTTTCTGATTAACCTCGAGAGCGTCGGCGCCGGTCAGGTCGCAATGCTCGCATCCGAAGGCGATTCCCGAGCTCTCAAGGGCGATAAGCGCATCATGAAGCTCGTTCAGCAGGTTTCCAGCGATTTCCATCACGAAATCGGCGCCGTCGATATGCCGTATGTGAATACGGACGCCCATGCGGCGATGAATATGAGCCTGCGCTCTTTGACCATCGCCGGTATCGAGGGCGCGCATTTCGCTTGTTCTCACAGTGAGGATGATATGCCTTACAACGTGAATGATGAGAACATCAACAAGGTTGCCGATGTGGTGACCGAGGTCATCAGGCGTTCCTAGCCAGCGTTTTGTAACACTGACGTCGAGAAAAAAGGACCCCGCGTGCAAGTGGGGTCCTTTGCTATCAAGATCATCTGTTAAAAGGCGTTGTCGAGGTAGTCGATGATATCGTCCGATTCATACAAGGGCTTGCCATCGATAAAGAGACAGGGGACCTGGGTCTTGCCTCCAACATCAAGAAGTCTCTGACGGGCGGCGGGGTCGGCCGTGATGTCTTTGAGTGGAAGCTCGATCCCCTTGGACTTCATGAACGAAAGGACCTTCAGGCAAAATGGGCAGGTAGGCATGATGAAGAGCTCGTAGGAGGGCTGATTCATGGTGAATCCTTTCGGTAGTAAGAGGTGGCAAGCGCTCATCCCGTTCAATATGTATTGAAAGCTGTCTACCCACTTTTCTGATTGAGCACATCTTCATTTTGGCTTGTGTGTCCACTGCGAGTAATTGCTACCATGTCGGCAAAAGCTGATAGCATAGAGGAAGTTCGAAGGCAGGAGGTACCGTGTTCGCCTTTATCCGTAAACATTGGGTTGCATATCTTATTGGGGCGGCCGTCGCCGTTGTCCTGGGCTTTGGTGTTTCCTATGTTCTTGGCGTTAAATGGTCCACTCCAGAGGATGTTCGCGCAGAACGGCAGGAGGCGTATGCAGAGGATGCCGCGGAGCGCAATGAGATGGCTGGCGACGAGAGTCAAAACGTTGACGATTCATTGGATGCGGACCAGGCGGCTGACGCTCAATCAACCGACGCCGGTTCATCCGCAGAGTAGTATTCAACGGCCTCTGCTGATGCTGACTCTATAACCATGCCGTACGTTAACGTTCGCTGATCCTTCCATCTGCTATATGAGCACGTTACAAACGTGAAGAGCTGGTCGATTGAGGATGGCCGATATAGAACGGCCTCCGATTCGTCCAGCTTTTCCTTTATCCATGAAGCAAGTGCCTGCCGACTGGTAAATGACGTCTTAATCTTCTCCGTCGATGCGTCAACGATATTTCCCGCAAATAGTTCTACGTGAAACATGGTGGTAGGAGTATAGAGAAATACCTGGTCATGTCTTGAAAGCTCGTCGACTGAATCATTTTTTGAGAAGGATGAGAGCATAGAGCCGTTGAGCTGGTAGTGGCCGTATATGACGGGTGCGGAAGAAGAGAGGCCATCGTCGGCATTGTCTGAGTCCAGATAAATTGTTCCCTGGTTGTTGGGGTAGGCTACGGAGCCTTCAAAGGTGGTTCGCAGGTACTTTTCCGAATCGTTCACGGGTGCTTGCACTATAGGGTAGTCGATTGGCGTATTGGGGACGTAGATCCAGCCGATAACGTCTTTGTTTATAGTTGAGAGCGCTTCCCAGTCGATGTGCCTGCGGTTCTCCAATAACTCAGCGCTTGGACGCGGAGGGGCGTCTGTGCCCTCGGCGTCTTTCCCTCTCTCACGTGAGTCCGATCGATTATCGATTGCGTGTGGGTCCATCGGTTTGGAGAACGCTCTCAAGCGTTCGTATTCTATGTCGGCTGAGATGAGCGGTTGCAGGTACCATCCGAAAAAACCCGATACCATAACGGCGCAGCCAGTGCATGCTGCTATCAAGAATCGAAGCGCTCTATGGGTCACTGAATGCATAGGCTCCCTTATCCAAGCGGGGTGCGCCCGGCGGTTGCCAGGCGCACCCTTTAATTAGTGACGGGGACGTTTGTGGGTGATGATGGCGGCGAGGCATATGCATATCGCAACGCCAAGAACCGTTACCGTGGGTAGATTGCTCATGAGCCAATCACCGGTTTTGCCAAGGTCTTTACCAAGATCCTTATCCGGATCATCGGTTCCCGGCGTGTCAGGCTGATCGGGATTGCTTGGCTCATCGACATCGTTCGGGCCATTAGGGTTGTCTGGGCCGTCGGGATCCGGATCATCCGGGGTGTCCGGATCTCCTGGCTCGTCGTCCGCATCGTCTTCGATATGAACAACGGCGTCGTCTGCTAGCGGCTCATCGAGCTCATCAAAGTCCAAGGTGGCCACGTTGACAACGGAGGTACCCTTGAGCGAGGGGTCGGACGGCGTTGCGTTGTAGGATATCGCGATCTCATCCCCTGCTGCTAAGCTTCCACATGCGACGGTGAATCCATTGCCAGCATGCTTGAACCCGTCCTCAAGCAAGGTCCCGTTCTTGGTAACCGCGATGCTATCGAAATCGATGGGGGTTGTTTTTGGCAGGCTTGTGTCAGCGATGACGGCGTTATCAGCTTTGCCGGAGCTCAGTGTTGCCCTTACCGTATAGCGCGCGGTTTCATTAAGTGCGAGCTTTTCGTCTTGTACGGTCTTGGAGATTGAGGCCTGAGGCTTTGCTTCAAGAATTTCTACGCTGTGTTGGTCTACGCCTTCCAACGATCCTTCCGCTTGGGCTCTCGCCTTGTTGTCGAGCATCTGGGCGGGAGCCTCCATGTTGACTTGATAGGAGACCGTGATGGCTTGTTCGTCTTCCAAATCAATGCCGGTGGGTATTTCGAATCCGGTGATTCGCTCATCTTTTTGGACGATAAACTCCGGCTCAACATCAACCGCGTTGCCGTCTGGGCCGGTAACCGCAATGCTGTCCCCCACAATAGAGGCAAGGTCTACCTGGTCGAAAGCATCGTGTATCACAACCTGCCGTGCGATTCCCGCTTCACGCGTTTGGCGAATCACCAGGGTGTATACAGCCACATCTCCAACGTGATAGGTTGGCTTGTCGGATGACTTCTCAACAATCAGTCTGGCACCATCGACGTTCACCACTTCGTCGTCCGTTGTCTGCGTGTTGGGCTCATCGGTGACGGCGAGCGCGGTGTTGTCGATGGTCTTGCCTGCAAGCTCAGCGTCAGATATTGCAACTTGGTACTCGACCGTTATAGAGGTCTCACCATCACCATCGAGAGGATTGCGTCCCTTTGCGTCATGCAGCTCGCCCTCCTTCCAGAAACTTCTGGAGTCTGACTTGTTGATGATGTCGCGATGCGTCTGGACAATAAAGGTTTCCTGGCCGTGTTTGCTAGAAATGGTGCACTCATCGGTGATGTCCTCATTGCGTGAGTCGTATACACGTATCGATCCGCGGATCAACTCGACGCCCTTGGTGTGGGCGAGGTCTGAAATCACCAGGTCGCGACCAAGGGTACTGGGTGTCTCATTGGTTACCGTCACGTGGTAGACAATATGGTCGCCAACGGAGAAGGACTCAAGGTTAGCTTCCTTATCAACAGCGAGGTGGGGCTGGTTGATCCAGACTAGCGCGGTATCCTCATCCTTACTTGAGTTATCCGCCTGGGCGATAGCTTTGTTTTCAACCTCCCAGCCAGATGCGGCGTCTTGCGGGTAGGCGCGGTAGGTGACCGTCACAGTGGCTGTATCGTTCAGATGGTCAAAGGACAGCTTCCATCCGGTGCCCGACGGATCGAGGTTCCAGGTAACGGGTTGGGGCGCCGTTTGGTTGTGGACGGTGTCATCATCGCCTATGGGATATGCTACGTCGGCAAAGCTTCCTTCAGCCCTATCTCCAACCCATGTCATCGTGTTGCCAGATCCATCGTCCACCTTCACCTCGACGCGCAGCGCTCCATCGTTATTTCTGCCCACCGGCATCTCTTTAGGAAGCGAATCGTCGCTTATCACAACATCGTTCGCGATGGTTCCGCGCTTGGTGTTCTTAAGGGTCACGGTGTATTCGAAAAATCCTGGGTCGATATCTGACGAGCCAACGTAGCCTTCATATCTGTCAACCTCTTTTGTGATGTCGAGGGAGGCGGTGTTAATCCATACTTCCGCCGGGTCATCTTGGTCAACGGCATTGTTCGCGTGAATCGATGCGTTGTTTACAATTTCACGTCCGTTGCCATGGCTTGTCGCTCGAGCCTGATAAGTGACGGTTATGGTGTCACCATAGTTGAACTTATCAAAAGAATAGGACCACTTGTTTTCGTTGACATCTGGATCGGGTAGGTCTTTCAAACCTGTCGCGTGGACGGAATCGCCGATAAGTTCAAGGCCTTCGGGCAAGTTGTCGGAAATCACCACCTGGCGCGCTTGCGCGTTTTCGGTCGCCTGCTGATAAATAACCGTGTAGTTGATTATGTCATCGACCTGGTATTCGTACGAGTCGGCTGTTTTATCAACGGTTAATTCGGGCTCGAGTAGCGTGGTGTCTACATCATTAGAGGGGAGCTTGCCTTTGTGGTTGATGAGGGCGTAGCTAGAGTTTCGAACATAGAGCTTGCCGTCGATGCGTTGACCATCTTTAGGGTACTCGGTCAATACGGCTTCAAAGACAAAGACGTAATGCTCCCCCTTCATTCTCATTGTTTGAAGGTAATCTGGATTAAACTCAAATCGCACAGTGTTTTCAGTGGGATTTTCGTTGTCTCCCTCATATATAACTCGGCCGGCATTATCGATCTTTTTGCCGTCAGCGTCAGTGATGTATCCGGAACCGTTAACGTAGCGCATCTCATCGGGGAGGATATCGATGATATCGAGGTTGGTGTAGCGGTAGCCTCCGCGGCAGTTTACGCCTTCTTCATGTGCCGTGAAGTCGATGGAATAGGTGACGTGGTCATCAAGGGATACCCCCGATGTCTTATCGGCAGCCTTGACGGGTGGAACAAGGTTTTCACCTAAATCCTCTTCAGGCGGAGCAATAGTGAGAAACTCACTGGTCATGGCGAAGAATGAGACGCAGTTATTGGTGGCACCGTTTCTCCAGCTTGTACCAAAGTAGAGCTCAGCGGGCTTTCCAACTTTTCCGGTCTCTTTCGTAGTGTCGTAGTACGTGCCAACAAGTCCCATGCGGTACTCAATGGGGTCGATATCGTATTGATCGACAAGTGCCCTTCGGGAGCTTTGGATTCGAGTCGAGTTATCGGCAACAGAGAGATGGTCATTGTTGGATACGTATCGTGCCTGAATGATGGAACCGCCAAAACCAAAGGATTGGTTTACATCAAGGTCCATGCAGGTCATATGTCCTTTAAGATCGATGGGTGTGTCAGAGCCTGCGTATACCCATGTAACGTTGACCTGAAGGTTCGCAAGGCCAACGGTATAGAAGTTGAAGTTCTGATAGCCTTCGCTGTCATCGACGCCGGATTTCCATAGATCGCTGACGAACACGCCCGGTTTAAAGGTTTCAAACCAACCTTGAGAGACATCCCAGAAGTTGCTCCAGCCATTGCTTGGCTCCACGTAGTCCCAGTCGACAATGCTAACCAATGCGTCGACATCATCTCGTCCATATTTGCCACCGGTGTAGCGCAGCGTGGGAGGGTTGTTTGGATCGGGCTTGGTCGAGCTGTCGATGAAAAACGCATAGCCGGGTCCTTTGGGGGCAACAGTGTTGCGGTCTCCATTTTCCAACGGGGGCGTGCCGGCGGTGCTGTAGTATTGCGAGATCTCCTCTTGATAAGTCCAGCCGTTTATAACTTTAATATCGGTGAAATTGATAGAGGAGCTGTAACCGGGTTCTTCGAACTCATCTTCGTCAACCTCACGAATTTCGATTGGCTCGGGTGCCCCGAGAACCTGATGGAACACGGGGCTCATCGAGCCAAAGATCGAAGCTGCGAGCAGGGTGAACGTCATAATAATGGCAGCGGCATGGGAAGCAGGCGGCCGCTTGCGCCGGCGCGCCTCTTTATTCGGTGCTGGATGAGGTTTCATGGCATGTCCTTTCTCGCGCGTGTGATGTGCGGATGAGAAAGGAGCCTAGGTCCAGTTGTGTCCCCCTAAGCGATATGAAAAGTTTCTAAAGTGCATGCTGACGCATCGGAGATTCTTACAGTCATGCCATTCGCGCAGGTAGATGCCCGCTGCGTATTGGCCTTGAAATTCCTGGACATGGATTCAAGGCGTGGTCTATCACCAAAAGAGCACTTTGGGGTCGACAAGGGTTGAGTGCTGGAGATGTCGCGCGCTTTAGACTGTTGTTTGAGCGGTGGAAAACATGATGCCATTATTGGTTTTAGGATATGAGGGCATGTTGCCCCGCATGTAGCCCATATGCCGTTCACAGGTGCCGAGTTTTCAAACCAGCGCATCGCCGGGATTTACGGGGCGCCACGGTCAAGAAATGAAGTCTTGCCGCCTTAGGTGGTGCGGGATATACTTATCAAACGGCCAGAGATGGCTTTCATTATGCGGGCATCGCCAAGTGGTAAGGCATCAGCTTCCCAAGCTGACACTCGCGGGTTCGAGTCCCGTTGCCCGCTCCAAAGATTGTTTAACCCGGTATCGCAAGGTGCCGGGTTTTTCATGCGTGGGCAGTGCGAGAGGCATATAGAGCGCGCCGGCGTGTGCCATCACGGCTACAAGAGCGATTCAAATGCGAAGAGCGAGGCATGAAAAAGGCCCCGGGATGCGACCCGAGGCCTTGGCAGATGCATATAAGGGAGGCTTTACTCATCAAAGGAGAGCGTTTCCAGGCGCTTGAACACCACGTCGATGCGGGTGAGGAAATCCCAGGGATCGAAAATCTCGTCTAGCTTCTCAGAAGAAACGGTGCATTCGGGATCTGCCTCCAGGCGCTCGCGCAGGTTGGGGCCGTCGACCGCGGCGTGGACGTCGTCCCAAACCGCCATGGAGTTGCGCTGGACGATCTTGTAGGCGTCCTCGCGGGTGATACCGGTGTCGACCAGGGCCAGCAGGACCTTGGAAGAGAAGATGAGGCCGCGGGTGAGGTTGAGGTTCGCCTGCATGCGCGCGGGGTACAGGATAAGGCCGTCGACAATGCGGATAAGGCAGTTGAGCATGTGGTCAAGGGCGATAAAGCTGTCGGCCTGGGCTACGCGCTCGGCGGAGCTGTGCGAGATGTCGCGCTCGTGCCACAGGGCGACGTTGTCAAAGGCGACCTGGGCGTTCGCCTTCACCACGCGAGACAGGCCGCAGACCTTCTCCAGGGTGATGGGGTTGCGCTTGTGGGGCATGGCAGAGCTGCCCTTTTGACCCTTCTTGAACGGCTCTTCGGCCTCAAGGGTATCGGTCTTTTGCAGGTTTCGAATTTCCGTGGCGATGCGGTCGCAGGTTGCAGCCGTGGTTGCCAGAACGCCGGCCAGATAGGCGTGGTGGTCGCGCGAGATGACCTGGGTGGACAGCGGGTCGTGGGCCAGTCCCAGGCGCTCGCAGACGTACTCCTCGACAAACGGGTCGATGGAGCTATACGTGCCCACCGCACCGGAGATCGCGCCGAAGGCGACGTTCTTGCGCGCATCGAGCAGGCGGTCCAGGTCGCGCTTCAGCTCCCATGCCCAGCTGCCAAACTTCATGCCAAAGGTCATGGGCTCGGCGTGGATGCCGTGGGTACGGCCAACGCACAGGGTCTCGCGCTCTTCAAAGGCGCGGCGGCGGCAGATCTCGCCCAGCTTGCGGACGTCTTCGATAATGATGTCAGTGGCCTGGACCAGCTGATAGCACAGGGCGGTGTCGCCCAGATCGGAGCTGGTCATGCCGTAGTGCACCCAGCGGCTTGGCTTGGGCTCACCCTCGGGCACCTCGGCGTCGATATACTCGCCCATATTGGTGAGGAACGCGATAACGTCATGGTTGGTGACGGCCTCGATGGCGTCAACCTCTTCTTTGTTGAACTTGGCGTGCTCGCGAATCCACGCGGCCTCTTCACGCGTGATGCCAATCTTGCCCATCTCGGCGTGGGCCTCGCAGGCGAGCACCTCGATCTCCTGCCAGATGGCGTACTTGTTCTCAAGGGAGAAGATGTGGCCCATTTCGGGGCGAGTATAGCGGTCGATCACCGGCGACTCCTTCTGTACAAGCGGCGCGCGCCGCGCAGGTCAGATACATCCATTGTAGCGTGACGGGGTGTTGGCAGCCCTTGCACTACTCGATTTCGCCCAGCTCGCGCATCTCTTGGTCAACGCGCTCGTCGCGCAGGGAGCAGTTTTCCGTGAGCAAGCAGTTGACGCACATATAATCGCAGGGAATCTCCTGGGTGAGCTGCGCCAGCGAGTAGCCCTTGATGCGCAGGCAGTAGTCGCCAATGAGCGCGCGAACCGCCTCGATGCCAAATACCAGCGTGTAGATGCGGCTCTTGGGAAGCCCTCCCAGCTCCTCATCAAGTTCTTCCTTAGTGATGGCGAGCGCTTGCTCAAAGGTTTTACCGGGCAGCTTGTTTGCCAGCAGGGCCGCGCAGCCAATGGCGGCTAGGCATCCGTGGCTGCGAAAGCCCACCTCTTCAAAAGTCTCGGTATCCGGGTCGATGCGAGCGAAGAGCTGCATTTGAACCGTGCCGCGCTTCTCCTTGCCCACGCTGCAAAAGGCGTTGGCGCCATCGGGGATACCGCAGTTGACAGCATCCGCAATAAGGTCGAGGGTGGCGTCGGCGTACTCGGTGATGGGGGCGTCGTTCTCAATTTGGTACATGTCCGGCGTGCGCAGGAACGGGGTGTCTTGGGTAAGGCGCTGTTTGGCCATGGTATTCCTTCCGGGTTGGTGGTGCGTAGACGTTGCGGTGCGCGAGGCGTTACGGCAAGCTCGGGCGGTAAGAGCGGTGTGGACGAGGGGCCGGCTGAGCAAGCAATCGCCGCGCGCCCGGTCTTTAGGGGTTGCGGCCCTTCTCAACGCCATAGAATTCCGCCAGGGCCTTGCCTTGGGCGTCGCTGAGGAATCTGGTGGAGTAGAAGAAGGTCTCATCCAAGCTGGTCTTACAGGAATGGATGTCTGCAAAAGCCTCCTCGTCCCCAATGCTCTCAAAAAGGCTGCGGGTTTTCTCGATAGACCACAGGTAAGGCGGGTTCATGAAGTCGAGGATGGATACAGGGCGGGGGTACACGCGCGACTCGGTGCGCACTACGTCGATAAACGTCGAGAAGTCGTCGTTTTCCGTGGTGATGAACAGCGCATGGGCAAAGCTGCTGGAGAGAAGCGGCTTGGAATAGAGGTAGACGGATTTCTTGCCGTAGAGCAGCACCACATCGGACACGTCCGGGTTGGGCAGGGGCGTGTCCTCGTCCACATCCTGTCCTTCTATCAGCACGTCCAAGGGCTTGGGAGCTTCCATATGGCCGATAGCGGGGGAATCATCGGCATGGGGGTTGCTCTCGATGTAGTCCATAAGGCCTGCTTCGAACGCCGCGGCGTCCATGTCCTGCGGGGCGATGGCAAGGCGCTTCCAGCGCGCGGGCGTGGTGAGTTTGCCCTCATAAGAGCGCTGCCGCATGTCGGTAAGGGCTTTATCCCATGCGCGAACAAGGGCGTTGCGCTGGTGAATTTCCGCCCGCTGCTCATCCGTGAGCTGGGGGGCGTCTTTTTCCGCATCCTCGGCGGGCGAGGTATCGCTTTCCAGCGCGGCGGGTGGAATCGTTGGCTGCTGATCGGTAGTGTCAGTCATTGCGCGCCTTTCAATGTGTGGCTCATATGTTGTTAGGTTCATGCAAACCAGTGTAGTACAAGGTATACTAAACCATCGCCAGAGATGGTTTTGGAGCAAACGTTATGGCAGCGTAGAAGCGCAGTCGTGCCAACGGCTCCAAAGGAACAAAAAGGGGAGAGAGCGTGTCGCAGGAAAAAGCGGACCAGACGGTTATGCCGCCATTGGGCTTTGATGCCTACAAGGTGCTGCTACCTTCGATATTCGGCCTTGCGCTGAGCTCGACCGTGGTTAATATCTGCATTCAGGTTGCGCACGCCACCACGGGCACCTCTACGTTCTCCGGCTTCACCATGTTTATCTCCGCTGTGATAATCTCGCTGCTCTTTATATCGACGTTGGTGGTCAAGCGCTTTGATAAGCGTTTTATCTCGTCCACCACGTACGGTGCGGCGGTGCTCGCCGGTGCGTGCTCGCTGGCGCCTGCGGTGCTCGATGTGCTTGGTACGGCGCCCTTGCCCTGGATGGTTCTGCTGCTGGGCGTTGGAATCACCGTGGGCAGCACCTACCTTGAGTTTTACTGGTTGCGAAAGCTGCGCGGGGTTTCCGCCCAGGCCGCGGTGGTTGTAGTGTTTGCCGCTTTGGCCCTTTCCGAGACCGCCACGTTTATGCTGAGCTTCTCCAGCGAGCTTGTGTGGTATGCCGTGGGCGCCCTGTTTACGGCGGCCCAAATGATCGCCATCAAGATCTCGCGCACCATGGACGCGCCCAGCGACTCGTTTCCCGCTGTATCCGAATCGTATTTTGGTACGGACGAGAATCGCTTTTCTAACCGCAGCTTTCTTGTGGTGGCCGCCGTGGGCATATGGTTCATCTCCATCCCCATTGGTATGGGGCGAGGATTTCCCGCTGGCGACCCTATCTACATGAGCACGGTGCCGCGCTTTCTCATCATGATCTTTGTGTGGGTGGTCGCCGCGCTGTGGGTGCGAAACGGCCTTAAGTCGCGTATGCGCGCGCTGACCACCAGCATTTGGGTTGTTATGGAGATCCTCATCGCGCTGGGCGCTATCTTCTTTGCGATCTGGCCCAAGACCATCAGCATCGGCGCCTCGTTTGTCATGGCGGCCTCGCTGGTGCTCAACGCGTTTATCTGGTACTTGACCATTGCGTTCATCAGCTTTGGCTGGCGCGACTCGTTCTATTACGCATCTGCGGCGTGGGTGGCGAGCAATATGCTGGCAGTCGCCGGTATGAAATTCGATACGACCATCACTCGCGTGATGCCCAGCAACGCGCCGGTCATCATATCGATCATGAGCTTTTTTGTGCTGGTTGCCACGCAGGTGGTGTTTACCAAGTTGCTGGCAGCGCCGTCCGAGCAAACGGAGAGCAGCCGCGCCGAGGGGCCCATTACAGAGGCGGACGTGCGCCGCATACCCCTGATGGGCGTGCTTGCCATCTCCCCGCAGGCCCAGGCCCCCATGGTGAACCAAAAGCCCAGCGTGCACATTGCGACGTCGGTCATGGAGATGGCTCAGACCTTTGGCCTTACGGGCCGCGAGGTGGAGGTGCTCACGCTCTACGCCCTGGGTCACACCCAAGCGCGCGTAAGCGAGGAGCTTAAGTTGTCGCCCAACACGGTGCATACGCATATCAAGCGCATCTACGACAAGACGGACCTGCATTCTCGCCAAGAGATTCTGGACTATATTGCCGAATACGGCACGCACGGAGCGTAAAGAAACAAAAACGGAGGCAGACCGCGCGGCCGCCTCCGTTTTTAGTCACCCAGAATGGGCCGCTCTGTAGGCTGTCACCCGCTTATTGGTCCGCGCCCGCCGCCTCGTCGGCAGCCTTCGCCGCCGCGATCTGCTTAGCAGCGGAGTCGGCGAACATCTTGCGCTCGCACTCGGGCAGCAAGGTGCGCAGGCGATCGCGTTCCGTATTCATGCCAATAAAGATCTGGCGCATCATAACCAAGACAAGGTAGCGGCCCTTGCGGGTAAGGGTCAACTCGTCCGCATTATTCTTATCAAAGGCGCCGTTGGCGGCCAGGTAACCGTATTCAACGGGCATATCGTACTGAATGTACTTGCCAAAGTCGCGCCTCCAAGCGCGGTTGTCCAGGCGCAGGCCAAACAGCTCGCGACCCATGCGATAGCGCTTGCCGTTGGCGTGGCCCATGGAGATGTGGGAGGCAACGCTCATGGTTCCCTCTTCGATACGGCGGCAGTAGCCATCCAGCGAGGAGTCGTTGGTGTAGATGTCATCGCCCAAGAAGGAGTAGCCGCCGCAGCCCGCCGCCACGTACTCGCCGTAATCGACCACGTACTCGTCGATCATGGCGTCGCGGTCCTTGGCGAAGGTGTAGACGTCCGTAGCGTAGAAGCCCGCGCCGCCCTTCTCAACCGGTGCGGTCATCTTGTCAAACAGCGTGTTGTACAGATCCTTTTCCAGGTTGTAGTCGACCTGTCCGTGGAAGCAGGTCTGCATGAGCTTCTCGGACCCCGGGGAGGCCATCAGCGGATAGTAGGTGATCTGGTTGGCGCCGGTGGTGCGGAACACGTCGATATCGCGCGAGACCATCTCGGGGGTCTGGCCCGGGAAGTTGAAGATCATGTCCACATTGAAGGTATCGAACATGTCGTGCACGCTTTGGATGCGCTCGACAATCTCTTCGGCGCTGCCGTACTTGTTGTAGCGGTCCATGCGCTTGAGCAAGGTGTTGTCAAAGCTCTGCACGCCAACGGAGAATCGCTGGACCATATGGCTCAGTCGCTTAAGGCGCTCGCGGTCAAGGTGCGGCGGATTGGTTTCGCTGGAAACCTCTTTAATGGTGGGGAACAGCTCGCGCATGTAATCGATGGTGCGCTCGAGCTCGTCCATCATAATGGTGGGCGTTCCGCCGCCAATGTAGGCGCTGGGCGGTTGATAACCAAGGTCATGGATCATCTTGAGCTCGCGCCTCAGCGCTTCGAAGTAGCGGCGCGCCGCCTCCTCGCGGAAGGGGAAGCGCGTGAAGGAGCAGTACGGGCACAGCACGTCGCAGAATGGGATGTGAACGTAGAGCAAATACTCGTGCCCCGCCTCTGGCGCGGGCAGCGTGCGGGCGCATTCGCCCTTAGAGCGGAAGAGCTGACGGGCTCCTATGCCGACGGTTTTGGAAAGTAGGCGTTCGGATAGCATGGACGACCTCCGTGGGTGTCGCGTTTCATGGGTGACTGTTGAACCAGTCTATTGTGCATCGATTGGCGCCTCGCTGCCACAAGGTTTGTTTGCAACACAAGCAAAACGTTATGGAGAGCGCTCTCATATGAATATATTGGACGAGAAAACCAACCTATAAATATAATAGGTAATATAGAAACCCTAGCAAAATAAAGCGTTTGCAATGGTTCAACGCCACTGGTTATCAAATGTAAACCCGCAGGTACAGCGTGTACCCTATAACAGGTGACAAGGTTTTAGGCCAATCTCGGACTTTTTTTCAAAGATACCCATAACAAGGTGAGTCGAAGATCGCGCCTTGACCCACAATGCAAACTAACGGCGGAGACTGTATCGCCAACGGTCCCGCCAAAGTAAAGGTGCGATGCGCCGTCCCTTGGGCGTATCGCGTAATGCAGTAAGGGGAGGGAACTATGAAAGAGAACACCGCTTTGGAGCAGGTTGGCTCCGGCGCGGATCGCCTCGACTCCTTCTTCACCCGTCGCGGGTTTGTGAAGGTTTCTGGCGCGTTCGTCGCGAGCATGGTGGCCCTGGGTCTTCTGCCGGACACCGCCGCAGCGGCTCCCACGAGCTCGAAGGGTAAGGTCGACTACTATGCGACCCCGTCCCACGTGCTCAAGGTCAACCGCGCTCGTTGCACCGGTTGCCAGCGCTGCGAGATGAGCTGCACGCTTCAGAACGATGGCGTGTCCCAGCCCGCAGCCGCCCGCATCCACGTGCACGACGGCTACGCGTTTGGCAAGGAGCTTGGGTCCGGCGACGGTATCTACTACTCTTGCGAGTGGACCGTGCGCACCTGCTACATGTGCAAGACGGCTCTGTGCCAGACCGCGTGCCCGCAGGGCGCCATTCTCACCGACGACAACGGCATCCGCTACGTCGATGCTGACAAGTGCGTCGGCTGCGGCACCTGCGTCGCCGCGTGCCCCTATCACATGCCCGTGGTGAACACCGTTACCGGCAAGTCCGCTAAGTGCATCGCTTGCGGTCGCTGCGCCGAGCAGTGCCCCAACGGCGCGATCGAGCTTATCGAGTGGGAGGACGTGAGCCACTCCTCCGGCCCCACCCGTCAGGAGAACCCCTGGCCGCTCGTCTCCGAGAAGCAGGACTTCGTCGCCGGCGGCAAGATCGGTTAAGGATAGGAGAAGTAAATGGCTGATACCTCTTACGGTTGGGCTGGCTGGATCGCCCGCGTCAACCTTACGAGCGGTGCTATCACCGAAGAGTCCGATGTCGAGATGCAGAAGGACTACATCGGCGGCATGGGCTTTGCTAACAAGATCATGTACGACGAGGTCCCCGCTGGCGTCGACTGGATGGATGAGGAGAACAAGGCCGTTCTCGCCGTTGGCCCCCTCACCGGTGCCGGCGTTCCCCTGGCTGGTCGTTCTACGTGGGCTACCCTGTCCACCTATACCCAGGACCACCTGGTTGTCGACTGCCACTGCGGCGGTCAGCTGGGCGCCATGCTCAAGTATTCAGGCCACGACGGCCTGATCATCGAGGGCAAGGCTGATACCCCGGTCTACATCTTCATCAACGATGACAAGATCAGCATCGAGGATGCTTCCGCCCTCTGGGGCAAGGGCACCCGCGAGACCACCGAGGCTCTGTGTAAGAAGCACGGCCTCGAGTGCTGCGTCGCCGCCATCGGCCCTGCTGGCGAGAACCTGCTCCCCTACGCGTGCGTCATGAACAGCCGCTCCCACTCCGCGGGCGCCGGCCTGGGCGCCGTTCTGGGCTCCAAGAAGGTCAAGGCAGTCGTCGTCAAGGGCACCAAGGCCGTTAACGTGGCCGACCCGCAGATGGTTGCCGACCTGTCCGACTACATGATCGCCCAGGTCCTTGGTTCCAACAACAACCACGTCGTCCCCTCCACCCAGCAGTCCTGGGCAGAGTACTATGACAAGGGTTCTCGTTGGACCGCTAAGAAGGGCCTCTACTGGGCAGCTGCCGAGGGCGGCCCCATCGAGACCGGCGAGCCCAAGCCCTTCGAGCCCAACACCATGGGCTATCGCTGCATGAAGTCCACCAAGGACCTTGGCCCCGCAGCTGAGAAGTACACCGTGAAGATGGCTGGCTGCCACGGCTGCCCCGTGCGCTGCTACGCCCAGGTGAAGGTCCCCCAGGTTCAGGAAGCCACCGGCTACGAGTCCTCGGGCAACACCTGCGTTCCCAACTTCCCGTTCTCCGCGTACATGCAGCCCATCATGCAGGTTCCGGGCATCCAGGAGGGCGAGAACAAGACGCTCACCGACCTGTCCGTCTTCTACAACCAGTTGATCTCCGTCACGGTCGACGACCTTGGCCTGTGGTGCAACTACGCTCAGCTCTATCGCGACCTTGCCTGGACCTACAAGGAGGGCATCCTCGCCGAGCACTGCACCCCCGAGCAGATGGCCGAGTACAACTTCGAGGGCATCATGTCCGGCGACCCCACGTCGTTCATCAAGATCCTCCTCGACATCGCATCCAACGACACCAAGAACAAGCCCATTTCCTGGCTTGGTCACGGTCCGTACGTTTGGACCGACAAGGACCACTGGAACCGTCCCGACTGGTTCGAGAACAAGACCTCCGCGCTGATCAACTACCGCGGCTGGCCGGTTCACCACGCCATCGAGTGCTTCGCCCAGGTTGGCGGCCTGTACAACATGGTCTTCAACCGCGACGACATGATCCACTCCGCCGTTAACCTCCAGGGCTGCGGTCTTCCCATCGAGCTCAAGAAGGAAATGGCCAAGGAGATGTTCGGCGGCGAGGACGCCATGGATCCGGACAAGAACTACACCCCCATCAACAAGCACAAGGTCGAGTTCGCTTGGTGGAGCATCGTCACCGACGTCCTGCATGACTCCCTGACGCTGTGCAACTGGGTGTGGCCCATGGCCATGGCTCCCGCTAAGGAGCGCAGCTATCGCGGCGACCTGGACCTCGAGGCCCAGTTCTTCACCGCCGTCACCGGCCAGGAGGTCACTATCGACGACCTGTACAAGGCCGGCGAGCGCATCATGACCCTCCAGCGCGTCAACACCGTCCGCGGCATGAAGGGCAAGGACGGCAAGATGGGCTGCAACGACATGCGCAACATCCATGACGTCATCACCGAGTGGGTCTTCACAAAGGATCCCGACATCAAGCCCTTCACCGCCGGTACCGACAAGATGGAGCGCGAGGACTGGAAGAAGTCCCTTACCATGCTCTACAAGCGCTTTGGTTGGGACGAGGAGCTGGGCTGCCCCACTAAGCAGTGCCTGGCAGACCTGGGTCTTGAGCAGGAGTCAAAGGATCTTGAGAAGCTTGGCCTGCTGGTCGATGGCGGAGTCGCCTACGACGAGCGTACGCGCAAGTACGACGGCCTGCTGAAGAAGTACTGCGGCGATAACCCCGCGAACGCCTAGTGGTCTCGAGAGGAGAAAACAATGGCTGACGAGATCAAGGAGAGCACCGAGGGTACGCCCGAGGCAACTCCTAAGAAGAAGTTTGATTGGAAGGGCAAGCGCCTGCCGATCATCATCGCCGCTGTGGTCGTTGTGACCGTCATCGGCGTTGCCGGTTGGGCCTGGCATGCAACGCCTGAGTGCTGCGACGCTATCTGCCACAGCACCATGGGCAAGTACTACCAGACCTACACCCAGGACACCACCACCCTGGCTTACAAGCACCGCGCTGCCACCAACAACCAGTGCCTGGGCTGCCATGAGGCAACCCTGCCCCAGATGGTGCACGAGGTCCAGATGCAGCTGTCCGGCGACTACCCCCAGCCGTTCGACAAGGTCACCTTCTCGAACGACTTCTGCCTGCAGAGCGGTTGCCACCTGGGCGGTGGCGTGATGCCGGGCGCTACCGAGTCCTCCACCAAGGACTTCAGCTTTGACCCGCATAGCGATTACCATGGCGTGCAGCAGTGCAACTCCTGCCACCTCATGCATGATCAATCCGTCTTCACCTGCGCTTCCTGCCACCAGGTTGGCGCTTGGGAAGGCGAGGGCGGCGTGCCCGAGGGCTGGGTTGTCCAGGATCTGGGCAACGGCAAGACCGGCGCCGTCCCCGAGGGTTGGGCAACCCCCTTCACCTTCGAGGCCAGCAGCTCCAAGTAGTTCGCGCCTGCGCGCATAGCAAACTTGCTTGCAAAGAGGTCTCCGGCGCCGCCGGGGGCCTCTTTTGCTATGGGTCGTGCATGGTTGGATGGTAAGGGCGTGGACGATAACCTTGGCCGTATCCTCGTCCATAGCATTCGCTGCCGTGCCTATTTCTTATTTCTAACTCTTATATATATGTGTACTCTGCTTAAGAAGGTTCGCCTTTGGGCGCACGAGCGGGGATAATAGGCAAAACAAATTGGAATACCTTTATAAGGAGACCATCATGATTTCCCACGATTTCACGCCGCGCGGCGTCTGCGCCCGCTCCATTCACGTTGATCTTTCTGATGACGGCAAGGTTGTTGAGAGCGTGTCCTTTGTTGGCGGTTGCAACGGCAACCTTAAGGCTATCGGCAAGCTTGTCGCCGGCATGCCGGTCGACAGGGTTGTCGAGCTGCTGCAGGGCAATACCTGCGGACCCCGTTCCACGTCCTGCGCGGATCAGCTGACCCTGGCGCTGCGCGAAGCCGCTGCGGAGGCGTAGGTCCATGGGCCTGCTCAACGGGGAGTACAAGGGGTTTAGCCGCAGGCGCTTTGCCTTGGGTAGCGTAGCCGCTGCGGGCGCGGTCGCCGCTGCAACGGGCCTTTCTGCCTGCGGTGGCGATGAGGACGAGAAAAAGCCTACGGGCGAGCCCCAGGAGATCGATGACGAGTCGATCGTCTCTGTTTTGGACGATTACAAGGCGCAAGACTTTGGCCTCGCCGCCGCCCAAACGTGGACCCTGCCCTTGGGAACCGTGCTGTTCCACTGCGAGGGCTCTTGGGCCGCGGCCATGCTCACGCCGGAAAGCGCCCTGCATCCCAATACCTTGGGCGTTCTTTCGCTGGCATCCGGCTCGCTCACCACGGTCCGAGAGGACGCGATCAACGGTAGGCTTTACACCTTTTTCGATGTGCGCTGCGGTAGCTCGGTGTTCGCATGGGTGGAGATCGACTACAACACGCGCGACTGGAAGCTGTACGGCCAAGGCTTCTCCGAGGGCGCGCTGACCGGGGAGCCCGCAGAGCTCGATTCCGGTAACGAGGACTGGGAGCCTCCCATGTTTACGGTTGCGGGCGATTCCGTGATTTGGCAGAAGATGCCCTTGGCGTCCGGCTCAAAATCATCGTCCGCCTCCCATTGCCTGCGGTGGCACGTGGGGGATAAGGAGGGTTCGGAGATCTGGGAGTCCGTTGGCAGGTTCGCCACGCACCCGCGCGTTTCTGACAACATACTCACCATTGTTCCGCGCGTGCTCAATGAAGAGGGCACGTATTACGGAATGACGGCAATAGAGTTGGACGATGACAAGCACAAGCAGATGGACCAGCTGGTGCTGCCCGCTTCCATCAGGCCGTTTGACGCGGTGTACACGGGCGAGCAGTTTGTCTTCTCTATTGAGGCAAGCTACGACTACGGCGGCAGCCTGGGCAACATGGGCACCTATATTGGACGAGAAGGCGAGCCATACGTGTACTTTAGCCGCGAGCCCGCCGCGTGGACGTCGTTTAACGGAAATCGCTTCTACATCAAGACGCAGTCCGCGCACTACATTATCGATACGGCTGAGAACACGTATGACGCGATCTCGAGTCCGGACCATTCCCTGAGCTTTGGCGATTACCCGGCAAGCGAGGGCCATACCACGCAGTTTTTGGTGTACTCAACGGTGCGCGACACCCAGGGTATTCCCCAGAGCGTGACGGCGCGCCTGTTTGCGATCTAGATGGAATCAGCTCTTGCTCGCCAGGAGCGCGTTGGCAGCGGCAAGGATGTGCTCGCAGTCTTTGGGTGCAGGCGCATGGGGCGGCTGGGGGTTTTCGGGATGCGGGGCCAAGTGCTTTTCGAGCCACTGTATGCCCAGCCATCGTCCAAATTTGGCCGCGCAATCGGTAAATTCCGCGCAGGTTCGGTAGCCGTGGCGGCGGTGGAACTCAATTGACCCGGTGTTTTCGCTGCAGATGCAAGATTCGCTATTGGTGATGCCCGCGCTCGCCATAATCTTCTCGAGGGCGTCTAGCAAATGGGCGCCCAGTCCGTTTCCGGTGAGACCCTGCTTAAGGTAGATGGATATTTCTGCCGACCATTGGTACGCCACGCGGTGGCCAAAGGGTCCGTACGAGGCAAACCCAACAATGTCTGCGCCGGCCGGCGCCGCTTCGTCTGCGGTGCCCAGGCCCTCCTCGTCCTCATTGTCCATGCGCTCCAATACCAAGAACGTGTAGCGATCAAGGGCGGACTGAATGCGATCGGCATATTCGTCCACGGAAGGGGGTTCGACCTCAAAGCTCACGGTGCTCGAGGTCACATAGGGCGCGTACAAATCAAGAACGGCCGCAGCGTCTTTGCGGCTTGCCAATCTAATCCTATACAACGCAGAATGTCCCCCTCATGTGATGCGCGACTGATACGCAACTGGTAAAGTTGGGCATAATAATACGCTAGAGGCGCCGCATAGGTTTTTGGAGCGCATAATGAAACAGTCGGCAGGGGCTTTGGCGCCGCAACGCGCAAAAGGCCGCTTGGCGATGCGATGTGCAACCGGGCAACCCGTGCGCCGCTCTCTACGATAAAATGTGTAGGGTTCGCATCTTATGAGATAAGGAGGCCTCAATATGGCTTCGGACGCAAGGAAAATTCTGCTCGTTGAAGACGAGAAGGCGATTCGCGATGCCGTTGCGGCCTACCTCGAGCGCGAGGGATATTGGGTTGTTGGCGTAGGTGACGGCCAATCTGCCGTTGAGGAATTTGAAAAGCATCAGTTTGACCTCATTGTTCTCGATCTCATGCTTCCCAAGCTTTCCGGCGAGCGCGTGTGCCGTGCCATTCGCGATACCTCGGACGTGCCCATCATCATGCTGACCGCCAAGGGCGAGGTCGAGGACCGCATTATCGGTCTGGAGCTTGGTGCGGACGACTACCTGATCAAGCCGTTCTCTCCCCGCGAGCTTGTTGCCCGCGTCCGCGCGCTGTTCCGCCGTACCCATTTGGCAGATGAGCCGCAGGTCGAGGTTCTGGACTTTGGCGATCTGGTTATCGACATCTCCGGCCACAAGATTTTGGTCGATGGCAAAGAGGTCGACCTTACCGCTTCCGAGTTTAAGCTGCTGACCACCCTGGCGCGCCATCCCGGGCGTGTATACAACCGTATGGAGCTGGTCGAGAAGGTGCTGGGTTACGATTTTGAGGGCTACGAGCGCACCATCGATAGCCACGTGAAGAACCTGCGCGCCAAGCTTGGCGATGACCCCAAGCATCCCAAGTGGCTCTACACGGTGCACGGTGTGGGCTACCGCTTTGAGGCTCCGGCCAAGCCCGCGGACGATAAGCAAGACGGCGCGAAGTAATGCTGCCGGCTCGACTCGTCCTCGATCAAAAACATAAACAGTCCGACGAGGCGGGTTCCCGCGCAAGCTGGAACACGCCTCGTTCCGATTCTCGCACCGTGATGAGCTACGGCATGCGCATGGCCCTGTCCTTTGCGCTGACGTCGTTCATGACGGTGCTTGTGTTGGTATGCGTTGTCACCGTGGTGTGGGGTGGCGCGTTTTCGGACTACACGCGCGCTAACGTTGTTGAAATCGCTCAGATAACCGCGCAAAAAATCGCCGCTGTATACGAGGAGAGCGGCGGATGGTTTACCGGTGACTTGGCGTCGATCGCCGAGTCCAATCTTGTTTCAGACGATATTGGCATGCAGGTGGTGGACGCCGCTGGAATCGTGGTGTATGACGACACCTGGCCTGCGGCTTCGCTGGCGGCCGAGATAAAGCGCGAGCAAGAGCGCGAGGCCGCAGAGCAGGCGCAGGCTGCCGCCCAGAACCAGGCCTCCGCTCAGGGCGACGCGAGCGCTGCCGACGCCTCCGCGGCGAATGCGCAACGGGTTTCCGCAAACGCGGGGTCATCGTCCGAAAAACCGCATAGTTTGGTTTCAACCGCTCCCACCGATCAGGAGGGCGCGGTGTCCGAACCCGTGGTTACCAGCGATGGCGTCAAGATCGGTACCGTGCGCCTGTGGGTCCTGGGCAGCGACGCCTTGCTTACCAAGGCGGATACGGCGTTTAGGGAGAAGACGTTTAACGCCATGGGCTTGGCGTCGTTTATCGCCATCGCCATCGCCCTGCTTATTGGCTTCTTTGTATCCAGCATGCTTACCAACCCCATTCGCCGCATCACGTCGACGGCAAAGCAGATTCGCGACGGCGACCTGTCCGCCCGCACCAACATGCGCGGGGACGATGAGATCGACCAGTTGGGCGAGACGTTTGATGAGATGGCGACCTCGCTTGAGAAGGACCTTAAGCATGAGCGGCGCCTAACCAGCGACGTCGCCCACGAGCTGCGCACGCCCTTGATGGCGATGCTCGCTACGGTCGAGGCCATGCAGGACGGCGTTCTGCCTACCGATGACGAGCACCTTGAGACCGTGGCGTCCGAAACCCGCCGCCTGTCTCGCCTGGTGCAGCAGATGCTGGACCTGTCGCGTATGGAGAACCGTACGGCCCCCATGAACCTGCGGCCCGTGGATATCTCTAACCTGGTGCGCAACGTTGTGGACGCGCAGCATCCGCTGTTCCACGAGCGCGACCTGCACCTGCGCTTTGCGGATGAGACCGCTGGCAAGCAGGTGACCATAGAGGTGGATTCCGACATGATCACGCAGGCCGTCATCAACATCATGAGTAACGCCATGCGCTACACGCCGGAGGACGGTTGGGTGGTGGTGACGGTGCGCGCAGATCGCCGTCACGTGATGATCTCGGTTTCGGACACTGGCATCGGCATCGCAAAAGAGGACCTGTCGCGTATCTTCGGCCGCTTCTGGCGTGCAGACGCCAGCCGCGCGCGCGAAGCCGGGGGCCTGGGCGTGGGCTTGGCGGTCACCAAGCAGATTGTCGAGCGCCACCATGGATTCATCTCCGTGGAGTCCGAACTTGGAAAGGGTACAACTTTTACGATTCATCTGCCGCGCGAGCACACAGGTGATAGCGCATCAACTACAATGGTAGATTAGCTGCGAAGGGCCAGCCCGCACGGGTTGGGGCCGCGGCAGCGTTACGTGGCAACATATATAAAGGAGTTGATCTCTGTGTCGACAATGGAGCGTCGTCCCGATTCTCGCGGCAAGGTTCGCGATATCTACGATACCGGCGACAACCTGTTGATGGTTGCAACCGACCGCATCTCCGCGTTTGACTACATCCTTCCGGACGAGATTCCGTTCAAGGGCGAGATCCTGAACCGTATCTCCGAGTTCTGGTTCAAGAAGTTTGCGGACATCGTTCCCAATCACCTGGTTTCCATCGACACGGCAGATTTCCCTGCGGAGTACGCCGAGTACGCCGACTACCTGGCGGGTCGTTCCATGCTGGTCAAGAAGGCCGAGCCCATTATGGTCGAGTGCATCGTCCGCGGGTACCTGACCGGTTCTGGCAAGAAAACCTATGACGAGGACGGTACCGTGTGCGGCATCAAGCTGCCCGAGGGCCTGGTCGAGGCTTCCAAGCTGCCCGAGCCGCTGTTCACTCCTTCCACCAAGGCTGCTATTGGCGACCATGATGAGAATATCTCCTATGAGCGCTGCGTTGAGCTTGTGGGCGAGGACATCGCGAGCCAGCTGCGTGACCTGTCGCTGAAGATCTACACGGCTGCCGCCGAGTATGCCGCAACCCGTGGCATCATCATCGCGGACACCAAGTTTGAGTTTGGCATCATCGACGGTAAGGTGACCCTGATCGACGAGTGCCTCACCCCGGACTCCAGCCGCTTCTGGCCTGCCGACACCTATGAGGAGGGCAAGGTCCAGCCCAGCTATGATAAGCAGTATGTCCGCAATTGGCTGAAGGCCAACTGGGACATGACCGGAGATGCGCCACATCTGCCCGCAGAGGTTATCGAGGGAACGTCCGCCCGTTACCGCGAGGCATATGAGATCATCACCGGCGAGAAGTTCGAATCCATGAAGGAGCAAGCGTAAGTGAGCACCCGTAGTCCCATGAACAAGCGTAACCAGGAGCACGCTGGCAGCGGTATGACCCGCAAGTCGGCAGGTTCCGCCAAGCCCGCCCGCGCAGCCGCGGCTTCCGTCCGCGTGGTTCCGGCGAGCGCCAAGGACAAGCGCAAGCAGCTTGAGCGCGGCGAGGACCTCTCTGGTTTGTCTCGCGAGGAGAAGAAGGCCCGCAAGGCGGAGCTCCGTCGCCAGGAAGATCTTATCTACAGCGCATCCAACGTGCTGATGAAAGAAGATCCCGAGTACAAGCCGCGCCGCACCAAGTTTTGGATCGTGATGGCCCTTGGTCTGGTGTTTATCCTTATTGGCTGGGCGCTTCTCATGGTATACGGCGAGGATAGCGGCGGTATGTACCAGAAGATCGAGTTTGCCGCGATCGCGATGGCGTACGTGTGCATCATCGGTGGCTTTATCTACGACATGGTTCGTATTCGTCCTATTCGCAACCAGGCCCGCGCTACCGCTGAGGGCATGAGCGAGGCCAAGCTCAACGACGTTATCGAGCGCGCCATGGCAAAGGACGCGGAGCGCAAGGCTCGCAAGGGCAAGTAATCGCACCATTGCCGCGATGTAACGCGGCGGACAAAAGAGGGTATAACTCAAGTCCGCTGTTTGGTAGTGATGAAAAGACGGGCACGCCACCGGCTTGTGGCGTGCCCGTTTTTTTGACGTGCCGCGCGCTTTGCATGGATTGCGCGCGAAGGAAAGGAACCGTCTATGTCTCTGCTTGAGTACACCTGCGAAGACGCTCGTATGGGCATGCAGAAGCTCGCGCCGGCGATCGAGCGCTATGCAAACCTGGTTGTGCGCAAGGGCGTTAACGTAAAGCCCGGTCAAGAAGTGGTTGTGCAAAGTCCCGTTGAATGCGCGGAGTTTGCCCGCTTGCTGGTCAAGCGCGCGTACGCCGCGGGCGCTGGCCACGTGACGGTGATCTGGGGCGATGACGAGGTTTCCCGTCTGACATATGAGAACGTTGAGACCGCTTGGTTTGAGAATGTTCCCGAATGGCAGAAGCTCCAGCTTAATTCGCTGGCAGAGGACGGCGCCTGCTTTATTTTTGTCGAAGGAGCCGATCCGGAGGCGCTCAAGGGTATCGACCCCGCTAAGCCCGCCGCCGCGAGCAAGGCACGCAACACCCAGTGCAGCTCTTTCCGCCACGGCTTGGACTTCAATATCAATCCCTGGTGCATCGCCGGAGCCCCGGTGGCGGCGTGGGCCCGTACCGTGTTTCCCGGTGTTGCGGACGAGGTGGCAATCTATCGCTTGTGGTGCGCGATTCTCTCTGTCGCCCGTGCTGACGGAGAGGATCCCGAGAGCGATTGGGAGCTGCATGACGCTACCTTTGAGAAGAACCTTCGTCTGCTAAACGAGCATCGGTTCAAGGCGCTTCATTACCGCTCCGACAATGGAACCGATCTTACCGTTGGATTGCCCGCCGACCATTTGTGGGCGGGAGGAAAGTGCGAGACGCCCGAGGGCCATCCGTTCTTCCCCAACATCCCTACGGAGGAAGTCTTCACCTCTCCCCATTGCGACCAGGTGAACGGCGTGGTGTACTCCGCGCTGCCCCTGGTGCGTCATGGCAATAAGATCGACCGCTTCTGGCTGCGTTTTGAGAACGGTCGCGTAGTCGACTTTGATGCCGCTATTGGCAAGGATACGCTGGCGAGCATTCTTGATACGGACGAGGGCGCCCGCCGCTTGGGCGAGGTGGCGCTTATTTCCAAGAACACGCCCATCCGCGAGAGCGAGATCTTGTTCTACGATACGCTGTACGATGAAAACGCAAGCTGCCACCTGGCGTTGGGCGTTGGTTTCCCCGAGTGCTACGAGGGCGGCTATGAGATGTCTTCTGACGAGCTGCGCGAGGCCGGCGTCAACACCTCCGCCACCCACGTGGACTTCATGATCGGCACCGATGATATGGATATCACCGGCATCTGCGAAGACGGCACCGAAGTTCCCGTATTTGTTAACGGTCAGTGGGCTTGGGAGTAGTCGCTAGGCGGTGGCGGACCACGCAAGGACGCCTCGCATGGTAAATGGGGAATGTGTTGATAAACCAAGTTGTCCCCAACCGTGTTACAATGCCTCTGCGGGCCGTTAGCTCAGTTGGCAGAGCAGGGGACTTTTAATCCCAAGGCCCAGGGTTCGAACCCCTGACGGCCCACCATCCATTGGAACGGAAAAGATATGGCTCCGCATTGCGCGGGGCCATTTCTGTTTACAGCGAGCTAACCCCGTGCAAGGGCTTTGCCGCTTCACCGCTCAAATGCGAACGCCTGCCAATATTTCCCTATCACCTACGGGCAATTGCCGTATGATGCAAAAAGGTAGGCGTATTTTTCGTCCAAAAGAATATTCGTCCACCTAGCAACCGCCAATATGGCGGCGCGTCATATCAATTGGGAGTACAAGGGAAAGGTTGCAACCATGGTAGATGTGCACGAGCTCCTGAATACGTGGCTTGCAAACGTTACGGATGAAGAGCTTCTGGCGGAGCTCAAGGCAATGCAGGAGGCAGGGGACGAGGACGCCATTACCGACGCGTTCTTCCAGGACCTGGCTTTTGGTACCGCTGGCCTGCGCGGCACCATTGGCGCCGGCACCAACCGCATGAATATCTACACGGTCGGCCGCGCCACCCAGGGTTTTGCCGATTATCTAAACAAGACGTTTGAGAACCCCACGGTCGCTATCGCGCGTGATAGCCGCAACAAGGGCGAGCTGTTTGTTAAGACTACCGCCGCGATTCTTGCTGCGAACGGCGTGACATCCTACGTATATCCCAAGATCTCCCCGGTACCCACCCTGTCCTGGGCCACCCGTTATCTTAAGTGCTCCGGCGGCATCTGCATGACCGCGAGCCATAACCCGGCGCCCTACAACGGTTACAAAGCCTACGGCCCTGATGGCTGCCAGATCACCAGCGAGGCCGCCGATGCCATCTCTGCGGCTATGAATGCGTGCGATCCGTTTAAGGACATCAAGACCATGGACTTCGACGCCGCTGTTGAGCAGGGTCTGGTCAAGTGGATCGACGACGAGGTGCTGGATGCTTACTATGACGCCGTCGCCGATAAGTCCGTGAACAACCTTACCGATGAGCAGATTGCCAACGCCCCGTTAAAGCTGGTCTACACCCCGCTCAACGGCACCGGCTTGATTCCCGTTACCACCGTTTTGAACAAGGTGGGCATAACGGACATCACCGTTGTTCCCGAGCAGCGCGACCCCGACGGCGACTTCCCCACCTGCCCGTATCCCAACCCGGAGATTCGCGAAGCCATGCAGAAGGGCATCGACCTTTGCCAGGAGGTCAAGCCCGATCTGTTGCTGGCGACCGATCCAGATGCCGACCGCGTGGGCGTTGCCTGCGCCGATGGCGATGACTATACGCTGCTGACCGGCAACGAGATGGGCGTGCTGCTGCTTGACTACATCTGCAAGATGCGTGCCGAACGCGGCGAGGACCTTTCCAACAAGGTTGCCGTCACCACTATCGTCTCCTCCGCTATGGTCGACGCCTTGGCTGCCGAGTACGGCTTTGAGCTGCGCCGCTGCCTGACTGGCTTTAAGTACATTGGCGACATCATTACCGGCCTCTCCGACGCTGGCGAAGCGGACCGCTTCATCTTTGGCTTTGAGGAGAGCTACGGCTACCTGTCCGGCGACCACGTGCGCGACAAGGATGCCGTCAACGCCTCCATGCTGATTTGCCAGATGGCCCAGTACTACAAGCTGCAGGGAAAGAATCTGGTCGAGGCCATGCGCGATCTGTACGAGAAGCACGGCTACTATCACAACAAGACCGTTTCGCTGAGCTATCCCGGCGCCGATGGCGCCGCCAAGATGGCCGGCATCATGAAGTCCCTGCGCGACGAGGCTCCGGCCGAGATCGCCGGTTCCAAGGTCGAGGCCGTTGTTGATTACGCTACGTGCGTAAACGGCTTGCCCGCGGCGGACGTCATCGAGTTTGACCTGGAGGGTGGTAACAAGGCGATTGTCCGCCCGTCCGGCACCGAGCCCAAGATCAAGCTGTATATCTTCGCCAAGGGCGAGGACGCCGCTGCTGCCGATGCGCTGATCGCCGCTATTGAGGAAGACGGCCGCAAGCTGTTGTCCTAGCTTGGGTTGCCGCGGCGCGGTTGCGGGTGCCGCGTTTGCGGATGCTAGCTGGCGCGATGTAACGCGATGATCGAGAGGGGTCCATCAGCGATAGTGGACCCCTCTTTTGTGCGTAGGTTTGAGATGCTGGCAGGTAGATGCCTAATGGCGCGCGCAGGCACCCGTGATGCCGCTCATGAGGCGCGCGCGTTCGATCGCCGCGGGAACACGGTCTTTAAGAAGGTCGAGGTCTTCGCGCGTGATGTCATCCGCAAGCGAAAGGCGCAGCGCACCCTTTGCCCGCAGGGGGTCGACGCCCATGGCGGTGAGGACATGCGAGGGGGCGGTCGATCCGGTTGAGCACGCGGACCCGGTTGCGGCGGCGACGCCTGCGCGGTCGAGAAGGACTACCAGCAACTCGCCGTCAACGCCCTCGCAGGTGAATGATGCGATAGAGGGGAGCCGGCAGTCGGGGTCGCCGGTGGGATGAACGCCGGTGCAGGAGGCGCATATATGGTCGACGAGCTCGTCTCTCATAGAGGCGATGCGCTGCGAAGGACCATCGTCCACATGGTCGAGTGAGTCCACCTGCTGCTGCAGCGCGGCGACCATCCCTACGATGCCCGCTAGGTTTTCCGTACCCGCGCGCTCGCCGCGTTCTTGCGCCCCGCCGGCGATGAGCGGCGGGATGGAGAAGCCCTCTCGCAGGTAGAGGGCGCCGACGCCGCGGGGTCCGTGGAACTTGTGGGCAGAAAGGGAGAGCGCATCGACGGCGAGTTCCGCAACGTTAACGGGCACGTGGCCCACGGCCTGGACCGCGTCGGTATGGAAGGGCGCGCCATGCGCGTGGGCTATGCGGGCGAGGTCGGCGATGGGTTCGAGGGTGCCCACCTCGTTGTTGGCGAGCATGATGGAGACAAGCGCGGTCGCGCCGGAATCCATGCCCGCTGCGTTTTCATTGCGGGTGAGGGCTTGTTCAAGATCTGCGGGTTGAACTCGTCCGCATGCGTCAACGGGTAGATAGGTAACCTCTACGCCCTCGCGCTCGAGCGCCTCGCAGCAATGAAGGATGGCGTGGTGTTCGATGGCGCTGGTGATCACGCGAGGCGTCGCGTCCGAGCCGTTTATGTCGCGGAATCGACGGACCGCTCCGCGCAGGATCCAGTTGTCAGACTCCGAGCCGCCACTGGTGAAGTACATCTCCTCTGGGTGCGTCGCGCCCAGCAGGGCCGCCATGTGCTCGCGTGCGTCCGCCAGTGCGCGAGCTGCCGTGCTCGCAACGCGATGGATGCCGCTGGGATTGCCAAACTCACTGGTAAGGTAGGGCATCATGGCATCGAGGGCGACGGGCGAGAGCGGTGTGGTCGCTGCGTTATCGGCGTAGATGTAGGGATGGGCGTCTTGCGCCATGATGGGGCCTCCTTGATGGCGGGCGTTATGGAGTTGTGGCTAGCATACGCGATTTAGCGCGGGAAAAAGTACCAGACAAGGCCGAGAATGGCTGCGATGAGCAGCACGGCTAGCAAGACGGCTTTGGCATGGCGGTGCTGCTTCTCATAGCGAGACTTGAAGATGGTCTTGCCGGGCTTTGGAGTGGAGAGATAGCGCGCCGAATGCTGCAAGCTGCGGTGAGTTCCGGGCTGGATGGTCTGCATGGGGTGGGCGGGACGAGAAGCGGCGTTGTGGGCATCGGGCTGCTGGCCTGCATTTTGGGAGCGCTGGCGTTCGCGTGCCATGGCGCGTTCGCGAGCTTGCTCTTGGGGAGTGAGCGGGAGGTATTGCGGGTCGGAAGTGGCGACGCCCATATGACGGCGGCCGCCGCGCGCTTCCTCTGTGCGGAATGCGTTGGGGGAGGGGGCGGCATCGCGCCTCATGGGCTCGTTGGCTGCCGTGGTCATGCCGGTTTTTTCTGCGCCCCGGCTCATCTGCGCTCTATCCTGTTCGACCATATGTTCCTTCAGTCGATTACGAATAGATAGATTGTACGCTGTTCGGTCATCCCGCGGCGCCGCGGCAGCGAGTGGATGACGCTCTCCACAGCAGCCCCGCATCGTTTGATGGAGGCGCCAAATCGGTAGTAGCTTAAATCTTAGTCATACACACTTAGATTTGATGACTATGTGACGCTTAAAAAATCTTTCTAGATACGTTTAAGCTTTGACGGCGCGGGAATAACAACAGCGTCAACGAAGTCCAGCGTCCCCACAGGCGGGACGTGGCATTACTAAGGAGTGACCAGGTATGGCTAGCATGGTTCCGTATCGTTCTGTTTTTGGTGTTCGTCCCGTTGTCCCCGCTTCGCTCTTTGACGCGTTCGATGACATGATGGATATCGCAAGCTCGCCGCTGGCGTCCAAGACGTTCCCTATCGACGTCGAGGACAAGGGCGATGCATATGAGGTAAAGGCGTACCTCACCGGCGTCAGCAAAGACGACATTGACGTCGAGCTCAACGAGGGCCGCCTCTCCATTTCCGTCAACGTTGAGGAGAAGGAAGAGGATAAGGATAAGAACTTCCTGCAGAAGGAGTTTGTGTCCTATTCCGCCACGCGCGGCGTGTATCTGAAGGATGCCGCATGCGAGGGCTTGACTGCTCGCTACGCTGATGGCGTGCTGACGGTTGGCGTGCCCAAGTTTGTAGAGAAGAAGAACGTCACCAAGGTGGCGATCGATTAGCGTATTGCCGCGCGTGCGGTATTCGCGGTTGCGATATACGTGTGATACGGGAGGCGACCCGGGTGGGTTGCCTCCCTTTTTTGTGAAGAGGCGGGCTCTCTTTTGCGCGTGCATTCACGAGAGGTGAGCCCGATGTGGCCGCACCGAATTGTCGTAGTGGCCGGCTGCTCTCTACAACAGCGTAAAGGGTCGATTTTGCCCCGCAGCGCGAACTTTCAGGGCCGCTCCGCAGTCTCGCTCAAGGGTGGCGGAAGAGCCCAGCTCGTTATCAAGCTGCGCGCCAACCGCGTGGGCGAGGGCGCGGACGGCCAGGCTGGGGCGATTGTTCTCTTGGGAAATATGCATGGCTACCAGTGATTGCGTGTTGTCGCTAATCAGTTTTGCCGCGGCGTCGGCGGCTTGCTCGTTCGAAAGGTGGCCGTAATCGGAGAGGATTCGATCCTGTAGCTGGCGTGGGTAGGGGCCGCATCGCAGCATGGAAACATCATGGTTGCTTTCAAGTGCAAGAATGCGCGATCCGTAAAGCAACGAGGCGGCGTCGCGGCCCAGCACCCCGGTGTCGGTAACAAAGCCAATGGTATCGGTCCCGTCGGCTCCAGCGGAGCGATCGTTGGCGCTATCCAGGGAAAACGCCATGCCGCATGGGTTGGTAACGTCGTGCGAGGTCGAAAAGGTCTGCACGCGAACGCCCGCGATAACAAGCTCGTCGCCGGGATCGAATTCTTCCGCGTCGATATCCTTAAGGCTGGCCCGCGACGCCGTGATGCCGCGCGCGGCGAAGACTGGAGTGGAAAAGGCACGAGTCCACACGCCAACGCCCTTAACATGGTCGCTGTGTTCATGCGTGATGATGAGGGCGCAGACGTTGCGCTCGCTAAGTCCCAGTTGGTGCATGCGGCCCAGCGCTTCACGGCGGGAAAAACCGTTATCGATCATGATGAGGCCCTGCGGCCCCTCGATAAGTGCGCAGTTGCCTTTGGAGCCGCTTCCCAGGACGTGCAGGTGCAGCTGCACGGGCGCGGTCGTGCCGCCGCTGCAGCCATTGACGTTTTGCTTAAGGGTGCTTGCACCTGCGTTGATTGTTTCGAGCGGTTCCATATGGCTCCCAATGGATACAATGACAACTGGATTCAAGGAGGAGGATGTATGCCCACGGTCGCACAACATTACCTGTCGCATCGCCCGCAAGGGGCGCCGCTTGCCTCTGCTGGCGCCGAGGAGCTCAACGCTCCCGTGGTGCTCATGGTATCAGGCGGTGCGGACTCAACTGCACTGTTGCTTATGGCCTGCACATCGAAACTGGATGTGGCAGATGGCCGCGGCCGCGCCCGCATCGCGCGGGAGCGCCTGCACGTGCTGCACGTCAACCATCATCTACGCGGCGACGCGTCGGATGGGGACGAGGCGTTTGTGCGTGATCTTTGCGCGCGCCACGGCCTTCCCCTTTGCGTGGAGCATGCAACATTCACCCAGCTCGATGGGCAAAACTTAGAGGCCGCCGCCCGCGAGGTGCGCTACGCTGCCGCTCGCCGCTACGTACGCGACCTGTCCCAAGAGGCCGGGACGCCTCGCTCGGCCGCAAGGATTCTGACAGCGCATACAGCGAGCGACCGCACGGAGACCTTCTTTATGAACGCGATCAAGGGGTCGGGCCCGGCGGGCCTCTCCAGCATTCCGCGCCGCCGCAACATCATCGTCCGCCCCCTTATCGATATGACGCATGCGGACTTGGTCCATTACCTCCAGGTGGCCGGTCAGCCATGGCGCGAGGACGAGTCGAACAGCGATACGTCGTATCTGCGAAATTTCATTCGCCATAAGGTGGTTCCGGTGGCCGCCCAGCGCAACGGGAATCTTGAAAAGACGGTGGGCGCCGCGTGCGACATTTTAGGGGACGAGGATGCGTTCATGTCCCAGTTGGCATCCCAAGCGTTTAGGTCCTGCGTGCGTAGGCAGCAAGACGGGCTCGTGGTGCTGGATGCGCGCAGGGTTGCCGCCAGCGAGATCGCGATCGCCCGCCGCATGGTGCGTCTTGCCGTCAAGATGGTCGATCCAGAGGTGCGGTTGGAGATGCGCCACGTCGAGAGCGTTCTCGCTCGCGTGGGCGCGGGCGAGGGGTCGCTCACGTTGCCGGGCGGCATCGATGCTCGCATGGAATTTGGCGCGCTCTCGTTTAGGACCGCATCTGCGCGCGAGGAGCTGGTCGCCACGTGGCTGCACGTGCCCGGCACGATTCCCGCTGCGAACGAGAGCATCCTGGAGGCGTCTTTGGTGCGCGTTCTCTCCGGCGAGGACCCACTCGCTATGGCGCGCGATATAGATGGCGGCTCTTGCCGGTGCGCGGTGCTTCTTGATGCCGAGTCCTTGGGTTATGCGGCGCGCGATTTGGAGATGGCGTGCTGCGACAAGGCATCGTCCAGAAATACGGCGGACGGACGAGGCCCCAGGCTTTGGGTTGATTCCGCTGTTCCGGGCGACATCATGTGTCCGCTGGGAATGCATGGACGCACCAAAAAGGTATCGGATATCTTGGGTGCGGCGCGTATTCCAGTGGCTGAGCGCTCCTTGGTACCCGTGGTCCGCACGGCCCCGGCGGGCACGATCGTGTGGGTCGCGGGCGTTCGTTTGGACGAGCGTTTTAAGTGCACGCCTGCTACGCGCTTCGCGATCAAGCTCGAGATGCGCCGGGTGGTGTAGCGCGGGGTTTGCGTTATATGGTTTCAAAAGACGCCATTGCGCCGCACTGAGGGGTGCAAAAGAGGACTATGCTGGTAAAATGAACTATTCGCGTAACCACGGCGCCCCCGTGTTCGGGCGCCCGCCAAAGTGGGTACGCGGTAAGCACGCGCAGCTACCAAAGAAAGGGTTGTCATGGAAGCAATGCATCCGGATGTCGATAGGGTCCTGTTCAGCAAAGAGGACATCGCTGACATGGTCAAGCGCATGGGCGCTCAGATCAGCAAGGATTACGAGGGCAAGGACCTGGTTCTCATCGCGGTTCTGCGCGGCGCCGTGGTTTTCATGGGCGATTTGATGCGCGCCATCGACTGCCCGCTCGCCATCGACTTCATGGCCGTTTCCAGCTATGGCGACGGTGCCAAGTCCTCGGGTATCGTGCGCATCGTCAAGGATCTGGATATCGACATCAAGGGACGCGACGTCCTGATCGTCGAGGATATCCTGGACTCCGGCCTTACGCTCAAGTACCTCATGAAGAACCTTTCCAGTCGCCACCCCGCCTCCCTTGAGGTCGCTACCTTCCTGTGGAAGGACGTCGAGGGCCGCACCACGGCGATTGATCCCAAGTATGTAGGAACGCACTGCCCCGACGAGTTTGTTGTGGGTTACGGTCTCGACTTTGCCGAGCGCTATCGCAACCTTCCCTATGTGGGCGTGCTCAAGCCGGAGGTTTACGCCTAGGATGTCGTTCAAACACAACTACATCGCCGCTTCTTCCGTTGCCCTCCTTGCCGAGGGCAACGGCTCAAAGAGGGACGAGAACAACAAGACCAACCCCGCGCCGCAGCAGGGCGGCCAGCGGGAAAAGGCCCCCAACCAGGGTCTTTCCAAGGACGATGATTTGATGGGTCGCTTTGACCGCATGTTCCTTGGCGAGAAGCCCGGCGGCGCGGGTTCAGGCGGCCCCAAGCGCCCGGGGCGCGGCCCGTCGCGTACCAATTGGCTGTATATGCTGCTGATGTGCGCCCTGCTTGCCTACGTGTTCTTCAACATGGGCAACGCCATGGGTGGAGGCGGTAAGCCGAGCGAGCTCGCTACCAGCGACTTTGTAAGCGCCGTGAAGGACGACCGCGTGGCGAGCGCCACGTATACGGTGGTTGACGGCACGGTGAACGGTACCTATTGGACCTCTGAAAAAGAGGTTGGCGATAAGGATAAGCTCAAGGAGTTCTCGTCCACATACGTTGGATCGGATTCTTTGGCCGAGCTTATGGCCAAGCACCCGGAGACCACGTATGTGGTTGACACGCACGACCCGGATGCGCTTATGAACACGCTGCTGGGCCTGCTTCCCACGGTGGTCCTGGTCTTCCTTATGTTCTACTTCATGAGGCAGATGATGGGCGCCAACAACAAGGCGATGCAGTTTGGCAAGACCAACGCCAAGACCAACGAGGCCACGCGGCCCAAGGTAAAGTTCAAGGACGTTGCGGGCATCGATGAGGCGGTCGAGGAGCTTGAGGAGATCCGCGACTTCCTAAGCGAGCCGGAGCGCTTCCGCAAGTTGGGCGCCAAGATTCCGCGCGGCGTGCTGCTGGTTGGCCCTCCGGGTACCGGTAAGACGCTGCTTGCCAAAGCGGTTGCCGGCGAGGCGGGCGTACCGTTCTTTAGCATTTCCGGCTCGGACTTTGTCGAAATGTTCGTGGGCGTGGGTGCAAGCCGCGTGCGCGACCTGTTTGCCGAGGCCAAGGCGCAGTCGCCCTCGATTATCTTTATCGATGAGATCGACGCCGTCGGTCGCCAGCGCGGCGCTGGTTTGGGCGGCGGTCATGACGAGCGCGAGCAAACGCTGAACCAGCTGCTGGTTGAGATGGACGGTTTTGAGGAGACCGAGTCGGTCATCTTGATCGCCGCCACCAACCGCCCCGACATCCTGGACCCCGCTCTGCTGCGTCCCGGACGCTTCGATCGCCAGATCACCGTGGACCGTCCCGACGTTAAGGGCCGCGAGCAGATCCTGCGCGTCCATGCGGAGAACAAGCCGTTGGACGAGGACGTGCGCTTTGATAAGCTCGCCCAGCTCACCGTGGGCTTTACCGGCGCCGACCTGGCAAACCTGCTGAACGAGGCCGCGCTGCTTGCGGCACGCCGCCGTCGTTCGCTGGTTTCTATGGACGAGATTGAAGAGTCGATGGAGCGCGTCATCGCCGGTCCGGAGCGCAAGGCGCGCGTGATGAGCCAGAAGGAGCGTACCACCATCGCCTATCACGAGAGCGGCCACGCCCTTGTTGGTCACGTGCTGGACAACGCCGACCCCGTGCACAAGATCTCGATCATCAGCCGCGGTCAGGCGCTCGGCTACACGTTGCAGCTTCCTAGCGAGGACCACTTCTTGAAGACCAAGAACGAAATGCTTGACGAGCTTGCGGTCTTCTTGGGCGGTCGCGTGGCCGAGGAGCTGATGTGCGACGACATCACCTCCGGCGCGAGCAACGATCTTGAGCGCGCCACCAAGATGGCCCGCGAAATGGTCACCCGCTTGGGCATGAGCACGGAGCTTGGCACCATGGTCTTTGGCGAGGCCCAGCATCAGGTGTTTCTGGGTCGTGACTACGCCGATCACCAGGATTACTCCGAGGAGACGGCCCGCCGCATCGACGTCGAGGTCCAGCGCATCATGCGCGAGGCCCATGAGCGAGCGGAGAAGATCCTTGCCGCCCGCCGCGACCAGCTGGACCTGATGGCCCAGGTGCTGCTTGAGCACGAGACGGTCGAGGGCGATGCCGCGACGGCCCTGCTTGATAACGAGTGGGATGCCTACCTTGAGCGCGAGGGAGACATCAAGGCCGCCAAGGAGGAGCGTAACGCCCGGGCCGCCGGTAAGCCCGCGCCCCGTCGCCGCCCCCGTCAGAGCGACGAGGAGATCGCGGCGGACGCTGCGGCTTTCGCGGAGGCGGCTGTTGCGGCCGAGCTTGAGCATGAGGCCGAGGAGGCTCGCGACCAGAGCGAGCGTGCCGTAGGGGATGCTGCCGATGACGATGCGGCCGATGACACTGAAAAGACGGATCGCGCGTAGCGGCGAAAAAACAATGCCTCCCCCTATGCGGGGCAATCAGAGCGGGTTCGCAGGTGCGGGCCCGCTTTTGCTATATTGAGGGCGTCTCTGTGGTGGGGCGCTTGTACTGAAGGGAAGGGGCCGAATGGCTGGATTTATCTCACGTGCTAAGGAGACCATGCGCCGTAAGCGCGCGGAGCAGCCCGTGGTCTTTGTGCTGTACTTTGTGTTGCGCGCGCTGGTGCTTGTCACGCTGGTTCGCTCGGCGTTTTTGGGTCACTACGAGCACATGATGCTGTGCGTGCTTACCCTGGTGCTATTGCTGGTGCCGTCGCTGATCGAGCATACGCTTGATATAGAGCTGCCCGACCTGCTTGAGTCAATCATCTTGCTGTTCATCTTTGCGGCGGAGATTCTGGGCGAGATCGACGCGTTCTACATTCGCATTCCGTTTTGGGATACCATCCTGCACACCACGTGGGGATTCCTGTGCGCGGGTATTGGCTTTGCGTTGTTCGATATTCTCAATCGCAGCGACTCGTCCAAAATCAAATTGACGCCCCTATATATGGCCGTATCCGCAGCGGCGTTCTCTATGTGCATTGGCGCATGCTGGGAGATCTTTGAGTACCTGGCTGACTCCTTCATTGGCGTGGACATGCAGAAGGACACGCTGGTACAGACCATCAACACGGTGTGGCTCGATCCTACCAACTCCAACGTCACCATACCGGTGCGCGATATCGTCTCAACTCAGATTACGCTGGCGTCCGGCGAGGTTATCCAGATTCCCGGCGGCTACCTGGACATTGGCATTCATGACTCTATGGCGGATCTTATTGTCAACCTTATTGGCGCGCTGGTGTTTGCCGTCATTGGATTCGCCTACGTTAAGACGCGCGACAGCAACTCGTTAGCAGCGCGTTTCATTCCGAGAGTTCGCCGATCGCGCGACCGCAAACAAGTATGATTTTTCCCGTATGCGAAAGGGGGAATCATGATCAACCAGACCATGTACCAGCGCGGCGCCGAAAGCTCGGTGATCCGCGAGATCTTTACCTATGCTTGCAAGCGCAAAGAGCAGATTGGCGCCCAGAACGTATTTGACTTTAGCCTGGGCAACCCGTCCGTGCCGGCGCCTGCCGCCGTGCGCGATTCCATTGAGCGCTCTTTGGCGCAGCTTACCAGCGAGCAGCTTCACGGTTACACGCCTGCCCCCGGCCTGCCCGCCACGCGCGCGGCCGTTGCGTCATCGCTCAACCGCCGCTTTGGCACCACGTATGCGGCTAAGGACGTCTTTATGACCGTGGGCGCTGCGGCGTCTGTCTCCTGCTCGCTTCACGCTCTGGTGAATCCGGGCGAGGAGGTCATCGTAATCGCCCCGTTCTTTCCCGAGTACCGCGTGTGGATTGAAAACGCCGGCGCCGTCTGCCGTGAGGTCCTGGCGGATCAGGAGACCTTCCAGATTGACGTGGCGGCCGTGCGCGACGCGATTACCCCCAATACCGCGGCGGTCATTATCGACTCGCCCAACAACCCCACCGGCGCCGTCTACACCCGTGAGAACCTGGAGGCGCTCGCCATGGTGCTATCCCAGGCCAACGGCGCGCGCGAGCAGCCTATCTTTTTGATTTCGGACGAGCCCTACCGCGAGGTGGTGTATGGCGCGGAGGTTCCCTGGGTTCCGTCCATCTACGAGCATACGGTGGTGTGCTATTCCTACTCCAAGTCGCTCTCGTTGCCGGGCGAGCGCGTTGGCTGGATCTTGGTGCCAAACACCATGCCGCTGGCGGATCAGATTATGCCCGCTGTCGCCGGCGCCGCCCGCTGCCTTGGCTTTGTTTGCGCGCCGGCCCTGTTCCAGCGCGTTGTGACGGACTGCGTGGACGAGCCGGCGGACGTTGAGGCCTATGCGCGCAACCGCGAGACCCTCACCCGCGCGCTTACCGAGTACGGCTACACCTACGTTGAGCCGGACGGCGCGTTCTACTTATGGGTTCGCGCGCTCGAGGACGACGCGGAGGCCTTCTGCGAGCGTGCGCGCACGCTTGAGCTGCTGCCCGTTCCGTCTAACAGCTTTGGCGTTCCGGGCTGGATTCGCATTGGCTACTGCGTGAGCCATGAGACCATCGAGCGCTCCCTGCCCGCATGGAAGGCCCTGGCGGATACATACAAATAGACCGCATGCCTGCGGTAGCGCAGTAAAGCGCGGGAGATTTTGAATCAAGGTTCCCGCGCTTATTTGTGCTTGGCCGCCGCTTGGCTTTGGGGCTGCATCTGCTTTGAGCATGTGCCGACTATGAGATAAGGTATCAAGGGTGAAGAAGGAGGAAGAATGCCCTACCAGATAACGTGCGACATCCATACCCATACGCTGTTTTCGCGCCATGCGTACTCGACCATTATGGAAAATCTGGCAGCCGCGCGCGATGCGGGCCTGCAGGTGCTGGGGTCTGCCGATCACTTTAGCGACATGCTTTTCACCCAGCAGGATATCCGCAACTTCCAGTATTTTCTCAACGTGGACGTCTGGCCGCGTAAAAAGGATGGCGTGGTGCTGCTCCGCGGTGCAGAGGCTGACATCGCGTCGCTTGACGGGCATCTGTTTGGAATGGATATCCCGTGCTACCACAGCATCGCCGATACCAAGGGCGAGCCTACGGCCAACCTCTTTAAACGCGTGACGGGCGGGTTGGATTACATTGTCGCCAGCGTGCACAGCCGCGCGTTTGCCAAAGGCACGACCATAGAGCAGGCCACGCAGATGTATCTCAACGTGTTGGCGCAGCCCAAGGTGTTTGTGTTGGGGCACGTGGGCCGGGCGGGCGTGCCGTTTGACTTGGATACCGTGCTTACCGCCGCGCGCGATTTCCATAAGCTGATCGAGATCAACGAGCACAGCCTAGAGGTTGATCGGTCCGGCAAGATCACCCAGTCCTGCCGCGACATCGCCCGACGCTGCGCGGAGCTGGGCGTTGGCATCACGGTTTCGACCGATGCGCACATCTCTTCCGATATCGGCCGCTTCTCCCAAGCGCCCGCCATGTTGGAGGAGATTGGTTTTCCGCAGGAGCTCATTGTGAACCGCAGCGCCGAATCCCTGCTCGAGCACATGGCCCTCGCAGGTGTCTGCGACCTGCGCGCCCTTCTCGATTAATGTTTGGACGAGAATAAAGAGGGTTTCGCCCCCAGCGGCGCTCGCGTATTATCAAGGGGTTTAACAAGTGTTTTAGCAGCAGGTGGTCAGCGTCGCCATGCCGGTTGCAAGCGATTGACTGCAACCGCCGACGCCGCCGCCCCTGCTACCGTTTGCGAAAGGACTCGTCCAAATGCTCAAGCGAACCCTGCAAGAAGACCTCGACCGCGCCGTAGCCTTTCACGGTCACCTGTGCGGAGGCCAGATGATTGGCACCCGCATGGCCCGCCTTGCGCTGGAGTACTTCCACATTGAGGATGCGGACACGTATCGCGACCTTATCGCATTTGTGGAGTGCGATCGCTGCCTGGCAGACGCCGTGGTGTCCGTCGCTCACTGCCATCTGGGCAAGCGCCGCCTCAAGTGGTATGACTACGGCATCATGTCGGCGAGCTTCTACGATATCGCCAGCGGCAAGGCCATTCGCATCTCCCAGCGCCAAGACGTTCCCCGCTGCCCTAAGGGCGAGGACGTGGTTGCGTTTTTCAACCAGTTCAGCGATGCCGAGCTGTTTCACGTGCACGAGGTCGAGCTGCCCGACTTCAAGGAGTACGACCTGCCGGGCAAGCCCCGCAAAACCCAGATCTGCGAGACGTGCGGCGAGCGCGTGCATGACGGCCGCGGCGTCGAGAAGGATGGCCATGTGTACTGCAAGCGCTGCGCCGGCGAGCACGTCTACTACGTAGAGGGCGCCGAGCTTACCGCCGAGCAGATCGCCGCGGGCGCGTAGCCGCACTATTTGGCCAAACCTCCGCACTAACTCACTTTTTGACACGCCCGTCCTCCGGGGCGCCTTTCCATCTTCCTCCCCGCACTGCCCTCCGCCCTGCCTTCCCGCCTCGCCCCGCTATCGCAAGCCGCCTTACGCTGCGAAACCTTATGAAAATGTAAGCGTCTGCCCACGCTCGCTCCATGACCGCTTGATATCCTCAGCACTAACGGCAGGACAAGAAGCCTGCGGGTAGGATTGCGCTGATGCGGCGCCGGCGTTGCTGCGCCTGCGCATGTGCGCGAGGGGAGGCGAACATGGTAGAACACCACACGGCGCTCGCGGCGGTGCGAGCCGGTTTGCGCCGGCTTCCGTTGGTGGCGTTGCTCATGCTCGCCGTGGGCGTATCGGCTCTCGCGTTCATGCTCATGTATCGCCATGTGCAAGAGGCCCGGGGCGAGGGCGCGGTCGATTCTCCGTCAGCGCTCGAGACCGTCTATGCAGACAACGTTCCGGCGTCCGGGCGCTTCACCAAGCAGATCGCGTTCACGTGCTTTGGCGCAACGGGCACTACGGGTCGCGACGCGGAGGTGACCAGAGATCTGCTGTGGGACGATTCCTGGTTCTTTAACGATCCCGCCCAATACAACCATGAGCTGGCGCGCGCGGCGTTGACGCTCTCGACGCTGGCGTACTCGGAATCCGCCTACTACCAAGACGCGGACAACAATCTGCCCTACATGGAAAACGCCCTTCATGAGCTGGGGTTCTTTGAAGTGTCAACAGAGTCGTACAGATATCGAAGCCAGGTGGTGGACGAGCTGCTCGACGTGGTGACCCAGCAGTCGGACGGCATCGCCTACACGCTTGCTCGCAAGCAGGTCATGGACGGCGACGGCAACGAGCGCGAGCTTATCGCCGTGGCGATACGCGGCAGCTATGGTTCTGAGTGGCTCAGCAACTTCAACCTCACGGACGCCCAGGCTTCAAGCGCGGCCGCATCGCTCGCGGCAGAGCGCGAAGGCGACCACAGCGGCTACCTTGCCGCTGCGATGGAGATCGCGGACGAGCTCGAGTTGTGGCGCCGCGAGGCGTACGCGCGCGGCCATAAGGTGTCGATCCTTCTGTGCGGTCACAGTCGCGGCGGCGCAGCGGCAGGCGTGCTCGCCGCCATGCTCGATGACCAGCAGGAGTCCGCAAGCGATGCGGCGGCTGCCGGATTCCCGTCGGGTGAGGGGGACAATATCTATGCCTACACCTTCGCGTCACCTAGAACCACGGTTAGCACCAGCAATTCGGCTCTGCGCTACGCCAACATCTTCAATATCCTGAACCCTGCCGACCCCGTCACCAAGTTGCCCTTGGAGGCCTGGGGCTATCAGCGCTACGGCGTCGATATCTGGCTTCCATCTGTGGACGAGGAGGGGTTTGAGGAGCGCCACGCCGCCATGCGCAGTGCGTTCACAAAGCTGACGGGTGACAAGAGCGCATATGATCCGCAGGTAGAGACCGTTATGGATAATCTTGTGGAAGAGCTGGGGCGCTCCATCCCCACGGCGGATGCGCTTATGACGCCGGTGGGCGTCGCCACGCTAGCGGGAACCTGCGCGCTCAGGCTCGATCCAACGACGCTTCTGCTGGGACACTATCCCAGCGTCTACATGGCGTGGATGCAAACGGTTGACTGGTAAAGTTGCCTGCTCAAACAGATGATAACAATCCGGTTTCCGCGTAGCGAGACAATGATTCTCGGCCTCCCCGCCAGGACTCCTCATCGAGCCGGTCTTTGTGTACGACAGCGCATACACCCACAGGCGGGGCGGCCGTTCTTTCGGATCGACCAGCTATTTCCAGTTGCCTCAGCGAGGGCGCTCGTCGATAGATCGTCGCGGCCTGCATAGTCGAATAGCTTTATCGCAGACGGCCGGCGGGCTTTATTGCTCGCGCCTCAGCACCGCCACCGTTTCCACGTGCGTTGTGTGCGGGAACATGTCGACAAGCGACAGGCGCTCCAAGTGATAGCCACCCTGCATAAGGTGCTGCAGGTCGCGGCATTGCGTTTGGGGGTTGCAGCTTATGTACGTGATGCGCCGGGGGGCGAGGCTTATGGCCGCGTCGAGGAACTCCGGCGTCGAGCCGGCTCTGGGCGGGTCGATGGAGAGCACGTCGATGCGACGCCCTTCCCGCGCGGCTTCCAGCATGAACTCCGTGGCGTCTTTGGCGACGAACTCGCACGAGTTGGCCAGACCGTTGAGCTCGGCGTTTGCCTTCGCATCGATGATGCCGGCGGCGTTGCGCTCAACGCCCAGCAGGGAGATGGACGCGCCACGCTCGCGAGCGTCCGCCGCGGCGCACAATCCTATGGTTCCGCTGCCGCAATAGGCGTCCATGAGGACATCGCCCTCTGTTAGCGCCATGCCATCGATGGCCAATTGGTAGAGCAGCTCTGTCTGCTGCGGGTTTGTCTGGTAAAACGCGGTGGGGGAGATCTCGAAGGTGCATCCCAGCAGCTTGTCCCGCATGCTCGGGGAGCCCGCTATCACGCGCGTCTCGCCGCCCAGGATGGCGTTGGTGACGCGCGGGTTTATGTTTTGCGCTACGCAGGTGATGCGCGGATCGAGCTGCATCACGCGAAGCACCAACTCGTCCAAATGCGCCACATCGCGGCGGCTGGTGACCAGCGTGAGTACGCCCTGGTCTGTCTTCCAGCCCAGCCGCAACACCGCGTAGCGCAAGATGCCCTGGTGGCTGTCCTCGTCATATGCCGGAATGCCGAGCTCTTGGGCTATACGGGCAACGCCGTTGAGGATCTCTCTGGCGCCCGGCGCCTCGACTATGCAGTTGGGAACCTCGATGATGCGATGCGTTCCGCGGGCGAAGAAGCCGCAGCGCACCTCGCCGTGCTCGCCGGGTGCGAAGGGCGTTGCCGCTTTGTACCGGAACGCGCGCGGCGACGCGATCTTGCCGTCCCCCGCTCGCCCGCCCATGCCAAAGATGGGTTCCAGCTCGCGAACATCGCTGCGGCTGGAATCGAGGACGGGCTGGAACAGCTCCTGCATAGCGGTCTGCTTGCGGGTGAGTTGCTTGCGGTAGGGAAGGCCCAGCCACTCGCAGCCTCCGCACGCGCGCATGAGCGGGCAGGGGCCATCGGATTGTGGGTACGGCGTGGAGTTCTTTTGCGCGGCATGATTACCGGGGCGGCGCTTGGGGTTGCCGCCTCGCCCGCGTGCGCGACCATCCGCGGGCTTGCGTGATGCGTGGCGCGCACCGGATCCGTTGTGCGGGTGCTTGGTGGATGGCATGGGTGCCCTCGGCTTTCATGTGTTTGCAAGGGGAATATGCCCCTGGTACTGGTATGACGTGCGTTTATTAAGCATAGCAAAGGGCGCGTCGCCGCGTGTGTGCGCGGTGTCGCTCCATGCCCTTGCCGCATGCCGGTGCAGGATTTGGGCGAGCTTTAGCAAGGGTTTTGGTGCGCGGCGCCCTGCCCAAACAGTCCGGCGTCACGCGGCTTGATTGTGGGCCGGGTGGACATGGAGGAGCTTGCGGTCAAGAGGGTGAAGAAAAAAAGATTCTTGACACTGATAGCGAGCAAGTGCATCATGCCAAACAAATAGTTCAAATACTTTAGATAAAAATACTTAACTAAAAAGTTTGAACGAAGGCTCGTGACGCCGGCGATACCGTGCCGGCGCAAGAGAGAGGACCAACCATGGCATTCGAGTTCGACAAGCTGGCTTCTATCATTTCCGAGACCCTGGGCTGCGCTCCCGACAAGGTGGTGCGCGAGGCCAAGCTGGACGAGGACTTGGGCGCCGACTCCCTGGCGGCGCTTGCGCTGGCGCTTGGCCCCGTGCCGGAGTAGCGCGCGATGGCGCAAGTATGGCCGGCGCTTGCGGAAACCTTGCAAGCGATGGGAGTTGTTGAAGCGGAAACGAGGTTGCGCATCATGGCAGAAAACGAGTTGGAGAAGCGGTTCGCCGTGGTGTACTCAAAGTTTAAGCTGCACTTTTACCAAGAGACGTTCGCGCGGTTTCAAAATCGCGAGGCGAGCCTTACCACGGTGGAGGCGTTCGCCATGGAGGCGATCTATGCGCTGGGTTCGCCCACGGTGAAGGAGTTCGCCGACTTCATGCGCGTGTCCTCGTCCAACGCGGCGTACAAGATCGCAAGCTTGGTGCGCAAAGGGTATGTGGAAAAGGTCCAGTCCGAGGAGGACGGTCGCGAGTACCACCTTATGCCCACCCAGAAATACCTGGACTACTACAACATCAGCAGCGACTACATGCGCACGGTCATGGGCCGCCTCCGCGAGCGGCTCACGCCAGACCAGCTCGACGGTCTAAGCGATCTGCTCAAGATGATGAGCGATCTTATGACCGAGGTGGCGTTGCCCGGAGAGGGCGAGGGCGTTGCAGGCGATGAGTAGGGTGGATGCCGGCTCGCCGGCGCGCTGCGTGGGCGACGAGAACGGGATGCCCGCAGCGCCCGCGGTACGCGAGGCGCTTGAGCGGCTGGCCGCGTGGACGGACCCGCGCGAGGTGGTGTCCATGACGGAGTCGCTGCGGCTTGGCCGTGCGCGCGTGGACCATGTGTCCGCGGACGGCGTGCTGCTCTACCTGCCCTCGTCCCAAAACTATCTGCACGCCGCGGTGGATGATGCCGCCGCACGGCGCGTGCTTGCTGGCGCGGCCCGTGAGCTGGGCGATTCTGTGGTGCTGTTTGCGGACGCCGACCATGCGGTTGCGTGCGGCTATGCGGAGGAATCGGTCACGCGCTACCGGGTGTGCGTATACGAGGGCGCGGAGCCTCCTTCCGTGCGGGGGTCGCTTCGCATCGAGCGCTTGGGCGTGGAGTGGCTGGATGCGGTCGCCGCCCAGTACGACGGTTTGCCAAGAGAGGATATTCTGCGGCACCTGGCGGACGGCTGGGTGTACGGGGGCTTCGACGCCGCCGGTGACCTGGTGGGCTTTATCGGCGAGCATGATGAGGGGGCCATGGGTATGCTCGAGGTTCTCGCGCGGTATCGCCGGCGCGGTTACGCCCGCGAGTTGGAGGGCGCGGCGATTGCGCGCATGCTCGCCGCGGGCCGCGTGCCCCAGGGACAGGTGGTGCTGGGGAACGAGCCCTCGTTTGCCTTGCAGCGCTCGCTGGGGATGACGGTGCTGCCCGGCGTGCAGTGCTGGGTGTGCTAGTCGTCTACAAGATCAAGAGCGAATCCTGTTAGATAAAAACGGCCCACCACCTCATCGGGCGCCCATCTGCCAAAATCGGCCTCCGATGGCGGGCATCCCGCTGCCAAAATCGGCCTCCGATGGCGCCCGAATGCCATTTTGGGCCTCCGATGGCAACTTTTCTTCATTTTGGACGAAAATAAGCGACCCTTCTACCTGGAGTTTGCCAAAATCGGCCTCCGTTGGCACGGAGCAAGATGCCATTGGAGGCCGATTTTGGTATCAAAAAATGCCAACGGACATCGATTTTGGCTTTTGGTTGCCACTGGAGGTCGATTTTGGCAGCACGCGCGCTGCCAACGGAGGCTGTTTTTGTCTAATGTGAGTTAGTCCTATTTGCACGTTTCTCCACGGTTGCTTCGCGACAATAATCTTCCGCTCGCAAAAACGCTGCTTCGCCGCAGGGGATCGCCCCATCGTGTAGCTGGCCACAGCGCGTCTTGTCATCGCTCCGGTCTGAGTCCGTCAGAGCCCGTCCTGCGCACCGCTTGGCGAAAGCACGGGTTGCGCTCGCCCGCATAAGGGTAGGCTGGGGCACATAGGACAAAAGGACGGTGCGCTCGCGGCGTTAAGCGGCGCACGTTCGAGGCCTTGGCTTTTGGGCTTTTTGGCAGCGCGGTGCCTGTACATCTGCGTTTACCCGCTCCGCGCGGTACGGCAAGGCGACCCGCCCACGCGCCGTCCGTGCGCGGAGAGCTTGGGGACGGCGACCCGGTGCCCCTAAAGACCCAATCGACTCCGGCTTCGCGCATGAGCCGCCCATCACCCGCGTCCACGCACGTTCGCGACCAGCTCTGGCGCGGGCACTTGTGCGGCTGCGCGGGGCGAAAGGGAGGTTATTATGGGCGCGCCCAAGACCGACAACGTGAGGAACGTGGTGCTCGTAGGCCAAGGCGGGGTGGGCAAGACCTCGCTCGCGGAGGCCATGCTTCACCTTTCTGGCAAGACCGCCCGCCTGGGCGGTCACGCAGGCACCAAGCCTACCCTCGATTACGACGCTGAAGAGGTCAAGCGCGAGTTCTCAATCTCGACCGCTATCGCGCCGATCGACTGGAAAGACGTCCGCATCAACGTTTTGGACGCCCCCTGCTACCCCGACTTCATCGGCGACGCCTACGCGGCCATGAGCGTTTCTGAAAGCGCCCTGTTTGTGGTCGACGCCGCCGCCGGCCCGCAGCCCACCACCGTCAAGCTTTGGTACGCCGCCGAGGACCTTCGCCTGGCGCGCGCCGTCTTTGTGAATCGCGTCGACAAGGAAAACGCCGATTACGAGGCTTGCATGGAGCTCCTGCGCGAGCGCTTTGGCATGCGTCTTGGCGCCGTCACCCTGCCTTGGGGCGTGGGCGATGACTTCCACGGCATCATCGACCTGGTCCGCATGAAGGCCCGTCAGTGCGAGGGCACCAAGCAGACCGAGTCCGAGATTCCGGAGGAGTACCGCGCCCAGGCCGAGGCCGCGCACGAGACCCTGTGCGAGCTGGTCGCCGAGGCCGATGACGAGCTGATGGAGAAGTACCTTGAGGGCGAGGCCCTGACCCAGGACGAGGTCGAGGGGCTGCTCTCCAAGGCGATCGCCGAGCGCATCTTCGTCCCGGTCTTCGCCGGCAGCTGCATCAAGGAGCAGGGCGTCAACTCCCTTATGGATGACATCGCGTCGTACTTCCCCGCGCCCACCGACTACGGCGAGATGCCCCTTATCGATGGCGACAAGCTCAAGATCTCCTCTGAGGACGAGCGCCCCGTCGTCTTTGTCTTCAAGACCTTGAACGACCCCGGCCAGGGTCGACTGTCCTTTATCAAGGTCCTCACCGGCACCATAGAGCCCGGCATGGAGCTGGTCAACGCCCGCACCCGCAAGGGCGACCGCATGTCGCACCTCTACGTTATGTGCGGCCGCGAGATGACCGAGGTCGGTCACGCCTACGCGGGCGACATCGTCGTCGTCCCCAAGATGAACGCGGAGACCGGCGATACGCTGTCCGTCTCCGGTAAGGTGGAGGCCGCCGCCTTCAAGTTCCCCAACTCCCAGTACCGCATCGCCATCGAGGCGGAGAACCGCGGGGACGAGGAGAAGCTCTTCACGTTTATCGAGAAGGCTTGCGACGCCGATCCCACCATGAGCATCGACCGCGATGAGGAGACCGGTCAGACCATCATCTCCGCCGTGGGCGAGGCCCAGGTTTCCGTCCTGCTCAATCGTCTGGAGGAGCGCACCAAGGTCGAGGCCCACATCGTCCCCATCCGCATCCCGTATCGCGAGACCATCCGCCGCGTCGCCAGCGCCCAGGGTCGCCACAAGAAGCAGACCGGCGGCGCCGGCCAGTTTGGCGATTGCTACCTGCGCGTCGAGCCGCTCGTCGATGGTACCGACTATGAGTTTGTGGACGAGGTTGTGGGCGGACGCATTCCGCGCTCGCTGATCCCCGCGGTCGATCGCGGCGTCCAGGAGACCATGAAGGACGGCATCATCGCCGGCTACCCGCTCACGGGCATTCGCGTCGCCTGCTACGACGGCTCCTATCACCCCGTCGACTCCAACGAGATGGCGTTCCGCACCGCCGCGCGCATCGGTCTCAAGAAGGCCTGCGCCGACGCCGACCCCGTGATCCTTGAGCCCATGATGGACATCACGGTCACCATTCCGGAGAGCTACGCCGGCGCCGTGATGGGCGACGTATCCGCCTCCCGCGGCCGCGTGACCGGCATGGACACCAACAAGCAGGGCGACACCGTGGTCAACGCCACCGTGCCCTACGCCGAGCTGGTTGACTACGCAACCCGTCTGCGCTCGCTCACCCGCGGCACCGGCGACTTCACCATGGAGCCCGCCGGCTACGAGCAGGTGCCCTATGACGTGCAGAAGCGCCTGGTCGAGTTCTACGAGCACTCCCGCGCGCAGGGTCGCTAGGGTTGCTTTATCGCTGGCGCTCGCCGCGCCGGCAGCACTGCCGCCCGTGCGGTAGCGCTGCCTAAAGCAAAGTTGGCTGATCACTCAAGGGGTGGATCCTGGCGGGTCCGCCCCTTTCTCGTCCACATGCGCGCTCGCACGTTCGGTATAAATCAGTATGCTTCTCGTAGCATATGCGGAGCTGACGGAGCATTCATATCAACGTGCTATTATGTGTGCAGTTCAAACGGCTTGGGCCGCCCGTGCGCGTCCTTTGCCCCAAGGCATGAGTTTAGGCTTGAGTTTAGGCATGAGAGAGGAAACGACATGCTGAATGCGATCGAGATTTCGCCCAAGGTCTGGTGGGTCGGCGGCATCGACTGGAATGAGCGCTTGTTCCACGGCTACACCACCGAGGCCGGCATCACTTACAACGCGTATCTGATTATGGACGAGAAGATCACGCTGATCGACACCTGCAAGGCGACCTTCTCCAACGAGCTGGTCCAGCGCATCTCCCAGGTTGTCGACCCCGCCAAGATCGACGTGGTCATCACCAACCATGTCGAGATGGACCACTCCGGCTCCCTGCCCGTGATCCACAAGATCGCCCCCAACGCGCAGATCTACGCTAGCGCCGGCGCCGGCGTCAACGAGGTCAAGGCCCACTTTGGCATCGAGGCGACGCCCGTCAAGAGCGGCGATACCCTGAACATCGGCGAGCGCACCCTCACCTTTGTGACCACCCCCATGGTCCACTGGCCGGACAACATGGTCACCTATTCCGACGTCGACCAGATCCTGTTCTCCAACGACGCCTTTGGTCAGCACTACGCCACCACCAAGCGCTTTGATGACGAGAACGACCTGTGCGAGATCATGAAGCAGGCCAAGAAGTACTACGCCAACATCGTGTGGCCGTACGGCATGCAGGCGCACAAGGCGCTCGAGGCGGTCAAGGGTCTTGAGCTCAAGATGATCGCCCCCAGCCACGGCTGCATCTGGCGCTCCCACATCGACAAGATCCTTGAGAAGTACGAGGCTTGGACCACGTACCAGACCGAGGAGAAGGCTGTGGTGGTCTTTGACTCCATGTGGCATTCCACCGAGATGATGGCTCGCGAGATCTGCGACTCCTTCATCGCCGAGGGCATCTCCGCCAAGCTGATCGACGTCAAGGCCTCCCATATCTCCGATATCATGACCGATCTGTGCGACGCTCGCTACGTTGCCGTTGGCTCGCCTACCCTCAATTCCAACATGCTGCCCACCGTTGCCAGCTTCCTTACCTACATGCGCGGCCTGTCGCCCAAGAACGACCAGCGCATCGGTCTGGCATTTGGCTCCTATGGTTGGGCTCCGCTTGGCCCCAAGCAGGTGTACGAGGAGCTTGAGAAGGCCAAGTTCAATCTGCCCGTGCCGGTTATCACCCAGCAGTGGATCCCCAGCGAGGAGAACCTTGCCGAGCTGCAGGCCACTGTCAAGAAGATCATCGAGGACGCCCGCGCCTAGCGTGTCGATCCTGATTTTGACGGCCGGAGGATTTTCATCCATAGCTTCGTCGCTACGCGTCGGTTCGAGTACGGACCGGCGCGTTTTTTATGCCTCTGTTACGTTACCCCTTCTGCTGCTGCGCACTTCCAGTCCGCCTAGACCGCGCTTAAAGGGCGACCTCTCAGTTGTCGCCAAATCACAAATTCTGGCCTGTCGTCGCTTGGAATAATAAAGGCAATCCATCTACCTGCGAATTTATAAAACACCGCCCAGCGTTCAGTATTCATTTCAGTTATCGTTCAGTTATCAAAAAAGTTAGGTATAGCTAACTAAAACGCCTCCAGAGACCTTGTTAAATTCTGCCGCCTCTTTTAGCCCTGCGGCTCGCCATGGCGCTTTGCCGATTTCTAGCCACTTAATGGCTAGCGTGCTAGCAGGATGTCCCCATCTGCCGAAAATCCGTGCCAACGCCGTTGACCCGGCCTTCACACTCTGCGAATAATCAATCGAGACATGTTACGCTTCAATGCGTTTTGCCGTGCCCGTGTGCTGTTTCCTGGCGAGACGGCAGTGCGAGGCGGCCTGAAAGTTATGCCGCTCCACGCGCGCGGTTATTGCCCGTGGGTGTGGACGATAAAGAATATGAGGTCACATATGGGCGCACCAACAAAATTCGATTTCGCTTTCGGCAGGTCGCTGAGGCGCGGTGCCGGCAAGATCGGTTGCCTCATCGATGTTGCGTTCGGCTTCATAGGTTTCGCCTCGTGCTGGTCCTTTTGCATGGAGCCCCGCATCGACGATTGGGGCAACGTGACCCCGTCGGTTATTGAGGCGGACGGCTTGCTTGCGGCGATAGGCCTATCGCTCTTTTGCGGCTGGGCGATGTTCATCCTTGCGTTTCTCTGGCACTCCGGCGTCATCTATCTGCGTCATATGTGGACCAGCCCTGCAGGTCGCGCCGCGATTGTCATTATCACCCTGCCCATGGTCTTTGTCTTGCTGAGCGGCAACATCCTTGTGTTCCTGCTGCTGGCGGCAGCCTATCCAATGCTTGCCAGATGGATCATGCCACTCGTGGGGTTGTTTACCGGCTGGTTGTTCAGCGAGGGGGATCCATCGGATACCGCCGCCGATTCCCTGGACAAGGATTCTTTTGAAGAATAAGGCATACCCTAGTCGTTCTCGGCCTCCCCGTTGGACCCGTAGTGGTTGCTCCACCGCACGCCGAGGACGAAAAGGGCGGCCCCCACGGCGATGACGATCGATCTCGAGGCGGGCGAGTCGAACAGCGCATAGCCCAGGCGTGTCGGCAAAAATGGCCCGAGGAGCGCGTCGAAGGCGTAGGTCAAGTCGAGGATGCCGAATGCTGCGACCACGATGCCCGCCATCATGAATGGTGTGGCGACGCCTTGCTTGATCCGCTCGGCTGTCCAGACGGGTGCGTCGGGTGCGAGGAAGTTGCGCTTAATCCATGGCCGTAAAACGATGAGTAGGAGTCCAGAGGCAGCAAGGGAAATCGCGCCATTGGTTACGATGGTGTGCTTGATGTAGTCCGCGGGGGTGTGGTCCGCATCATCGACGACATACGAACCGTCGGCAACGGTAAACACCTTCTTATCAACCGGGGCTGCGCGGAGAACAACCTCTTCCGCGTCGCTATGAGACGAGTATTTTTGTTTGTCCGTCCATTTGTATTCGCTTTCATCGTCAGATTTATAGACCACCATGTACTTAGTGAACGTGCGTGTGCGTCCGCTATAGCGGAAATGCTCCCTGTCCGTCTCGCTCTCGATATCGTAGGGGACGAAGCTGTGCATGCCCGTGTCCGTGTACGCTTCTAGGGGATGAAGGTCCGCGATGAGGCCTAGGGGGCGGACGGCGAGGACGACCAAGAAGATGGCCGCAAGGCTCACCAGGGCGTTGGGCATGCTGCGATGAGAAGCGCTTTTCATGTTTTCCTCTGATCCACCGGAGCCTCGTTTCTTCGGCGCAATTTGCAAGAGAATACCATGTCAGCGCGTTGTTGTGCAAACTTATCTGCTTGGCGGCACGCCCCGCCGCACGCCGGATCGTCGCCTCTGCAGCGCCTCCCCGGGCATGCCCCGCCGTGCTCCGCGAAACGCACGCGGGGGCATGCCCGGGGAGGCGTGCTACCGCTTGGCGAAAAACTGTTACCCAAGCGGAAAGATAGGCAAATGATACCCCTCCACAGGTGTACCATAAATCGATATGGCTCAAAGACCGGGTGATTGAGGGGTCCCTATGGCTTTGCTTGGCGTATTGATCGCGGTCCCGCTGGTGGTCGCGGCACTCATGCTGTTCCTCAAGCAGGACAGCCAACGCGATCCGGTTGCGATCGCGGGCGCGGGCGCGACGGCGCTTGCGGCTATCGCAACGGGCGTGCTCTATATGAACAACCCGCAGTTTTTCGTGATGTCGCCGGGCTTGTCGCTCGCGGGCAACTACGTGGCGGTCGCCATCGACCTGTTGCTTTGCGCGGTGGTGCTGATGTACGCGGTGCGGTGGCGCAACCCGTTCGCCATGGCGATCGGCGCGGTGCAGATGGTCGCTTCCATCTGGTGCGGGTCTTTGGCCATGGCGCCGGAGGACGCATTCGTGGCCCCCATGTACATCGACAACCTGTCGGTCATCATGGTGCTCATCGTCGGCATCGTGGGCAGCGTCATCTGCGTGTACGCCCTGGGCTACATGAAGGATTTCCAACATCATGAGGACGCGGCCGCAGCGCGCGAGGGCCGCGAGCCGCAGGATCGCCGCAACAAGTTCCTGGCGCTCATGTTCCTCTTCCTATCCGCGATGTTCGTCATCGTCCTCTCCGACAACATGGACTGGATCCTCGCCGGCTGGGAGATCACCACGGTCTGCTCGTTCCTTATGATTGGCTACACGCAAACGCCCGAGGCCAAGAAGAACGCCCTGCTGCAGATCAACCTCAACATGGTGGGCGGCCTGGCGTTCCACATCGCCGTGATCTACCTGCACACCATCCACGTGCCGCTGTCCATCAACGCCATGCCCGCCATCGCTCAGAGCGCGGATTCGTGGACGATGATCATCCCGTTGATGCTCCTCTCCGTCGCCGGCCTCACCAAGGCGGCGCAGATGCCGTTCCACAAGTGGCTGCTGGGCGCCATGGTCGCGCCCACTCCCACCAGCGCGCTTCTGCACTCGTCCACCATGGTCAAGGCAGGCGTGTTCCTGCTGGTCAAGCTGGCTCCGCTGTACCTTATCTATCCGGTGGCGTCCTTTATGGTGGTGGGCGTGGGCGGCATTACCTTTGTGCTGTGCAGCTTCATGGCCATCTCGCAGAGCAACGCTAAGCGCGTGCTGGCGTACTCCACCATCGCCAACCTGGGCCTCATCTCCGCGTGCGCGGGCGTGGGCACCTCCGAGGCCGTGTGGGCGGCCATCTTCCTCATCATCTTCCATACCGTGTCCAAGTCGCTGCTGTTCCTGTGCGTGGGTACGGTCGAGCATCGCATCGGCAGCCGCAACATCGAGGACATGGACGGGCTCTTCGCCCGCTTGCCGCGCCTTACCCGCCTGATGATGTTGGGCATCATGGGTATGTTCGTCGCGCCGTTTGGCATGCTCATCTCTAAGTGGGCGACGCTGGTTTCCTTTGCGGAGACCGGCAACGTCATCTTCTTGATCTTCCTGGCGTTTGGCTCTGCCGCCACGTTCTTCTTCTGGGCTAAGTGGCTGGGCAAGCTGGCCGGCGTGCCCCAGAAGGCGCAAAACGCGGAAGGCGGCGTGCACCGCACCGAGTGGTTTGCCGTGGGCACCATCTCCGCTTTGCTCATTGGCTGCTGTTTGCTGCTGCCGGTGATCTCCCAATACGTGATTGGGCCCTACCTGCAAGAGGTCTTCCAGATGGTGCCGCGCCTGATCGACGTGGACAACCTGGTCATCATGGTCGCCATCGTCCTGTTTATCGCCATCGTCCTGCTCACCCCGTGGGGCCGCGACAGCAAGAAGAAGCGCATCGCCGTATACCTGGGCGGCACGTGCACGGATCCGGACGGTCGCCAGTACCACGGCTCCATGGGCCGCACTATGACCTCGTCCAAGCGTAACTGGTACATGACGGATATCTTTGGCGAGGACAAGTTGTCGCCCGCCGGCACCGTGATCACCGCCGCCTTGATGCTCATGAGCTTTGCCGCATGCTTTATCTTCGATGTCTCCTTCCTTGCTGGCGGAGCGTTCTTTGTGGAGCGCACCGTGCAGCTGGTGGGACCGGGACTGCCGGGCATCCTGCTGGGCATTGTGGTCTTCGCCGTGGCGGCGCCCGTTGCCGGCTGCCTGCTGGACGGCCTTGACCGCAAGGTGTCGGCGCGCATGCAGGGTCGCGTGGGCCCGCGTCTGCTGCAGCCCTACTACGATGTTCGCAAGCTGCTGCAAAAGGAGCAGGCCAGCGTCAACGCCATCGATGAGGCGTACATCACCTGCGCGCTCATCTTCTGCGCCATCGCCGGCGGCATGTTCATCAGCGGCTCCAACCTGCTTATGTGCGTGTTCCTGGTAACGCTCGCCACGCTCTTTGTCATCATCGCCGCGTACTCCGCGCGTTCCCCCTATGCGGACACCGGCGCCGACCGCGAGTGCCTGCAGGTCATGAGCTACGAGCCCATGCTGCTCATCATGACGGTGGGCTTCTTTACCGCCACGCAGTCGTTCGATACCGCGCAGCTTACGCGCCTGGACGCGCCCATCATCCTCTCGCTGGTGCCCATCTTTATAGGCCTGCTGTTCATCCTTACCATCAAGCTCCGCAAGTCGCCGTTCGATCTGTCCTATAGCCACCATGCTCACCAGGAGCTGGTCAAGGGCATCACTACGGAGATGAGCGGCCGCACCCTGGCCAAGATCGAGGTCCTGCACTGGTGCGAGAGCATCCTGTTCCTCATGTGGGTGGGCATGTTCTTCATCTGGAACTCTCCGGTCTCCATCGCTCTCGCGGTTGCCGTGGTGGCGCTCACCTGGTTCTTCGAGGTGTGGATCGACAACAACTTCGCTCGCGTCAAGTGGCAGGCGTGCCTTAAGTCCGCTTGGCTGGTGGCGCTTGTTATGGGCGTGGTCAACCTGTTCTACGTCCTTATCACCCCGTTTATCTAAGAAGACATCTAAAAGGAGGTGCCAACTATGGGCTACTCATCCAAATCGCCATGGCTGATCCATTACGACGGGTCGAGCTGCAACGGCTGCGACATCGAGGTGCTCGATTCGCTGACGCCGCTCTATGACATCGAGCGCTTTGGCATCATCAACACCGGTAATCCCAAGCACGCGGACATCTTCTTGGTGACCGGGTCCGTGAACCATCAGAACATCAACGTGGTCAAGCACATCTACGAGCAGATGCTCGAGCCCAAGGTGGTTGTGGCGTGCGGTGCCTGCGCCTGCACCGGCGGCGTGTTCCGCGAGTGCTACAACGTGCTGGGCGGCGTGGACAAGGCGATTCCCGTGGACGTGTACGCCCCGGGTTGCGCCGTGCGCCCGGAGACCATCATCGACGCGGTGCTGCAGGGCGTGAAGATTCTGGACGAGAAGGCCGAGCGCATGCGCCAGGGGCTTCCCGCCAATGGGACCGACGCCGCAGCAGATGCGTGCGCTGACGCCGCCGCGTCTGGTGCGAAAGAGTAGGGGAGTGTAGATGTATACCACTACGTTTGTGGAAACGCCGCTGTCTGACCTGCTGCCGCGCGTGCAGACGCTCAAGCACGACGGCATTCGCTTTGTGCAGATGTGCGCCGAGAAGGACTCGCAGGATAACATCGACCTGCTCTACACCTTCTACGACGAGACCATGGAGAACGCGCTTAACCTGGTGGTGCCGCTGAAGCCGGGCGACAAGGTGCCGTCGATCCAGGAGATGTACTTCGCCGCGTTCTCGTACGAGAACGAGACCCATGACCTGTACGGTGTGCGCTTCATCAACATGAAGCTGGACTTTGGCGGGCACTTCTTCAACTTGGCCGCGGAGTCGCCCATGACCATCATCTCGCCCGAGCAGCGCGCCGCCCGCGAGAAGGCTGCCAAACTCAAGGCAGCGCAGGAAGCCAAGGCTGCCAAGGCAGCCGCTGCCGCCCGCGAGGCCGCCGAGACCGCGAGCGCCGAGCGCGCGCTGAACGCGTCCGCGGCCCAGGCGGATGCCGCTGCAGTCGCCACCGTGAACGCCGCCGCGCCTGTCGCGGCGTCTGGCGAGCAGCGCGCTACCGAGCCCGCCGCCGCCCCGGCATCGCCCGAGGACCGTGCCGCGAAGATGGAGGCAAAGCTCGCCGCTATGGATCCAGAGAAAGCCGCGAAGATTCGCGCCGCGCTTGCGGCCAAGGGCGTTAAGACCGCGCCCGCAGATTCCTCGTCCAAAGACGATAAGAAGGAGGGGGAGTAAGCATGGCGACACGTACCATTTTGCCCTTTGGCCCCCAGCACCCCGTGCTGCCCGAGCCCGTGCATCTTGATCTGGTGGTCGAGGACGAGCACGTGGTAGAGGCGATTCCCCAGATTGGTTTTGTTCACCGCGGACTTGAGAAGCTGGTTGAGAAGCGAGACTACAACCAGTTCATCTACGTTGCCGAGCGCGTGTGCGGCATCTGCAGCTTTGGCCACGGCTACGGCTACGCCAGCGCCACGGAGAAGCTGCTGGGCATAGAGATTCCCCGCCGCGCGGAGTACCTGCGTAGCATTTTGCAGGAGCTGTCGCGCATCCACTCCCATCTGCTGTGGCTGGGCCTGCTGGCGGACGGCTTTGGCTTTGAGAGCCTGTTCAACCATTGCTGGCGCTTGCGCGAGACCATCTTGGACATCTTCCAGGAGACGTGCGGCGGCCGCATCATCCTTTCCATCTGCATGGTGGGAGGCATGTCGCACGATATCGATGACGCGCTGCTTCGCCGCGTGTGCGAGAAGCTGGACGAGCTTAAGGTCGAGTACCGCGAGGTGGTCAACACCATGCTGCACGATGATTCGGTGCGCAGCCGTTTGTGCGGCGTTGGCCATATCAGCTTCGAGGACGCGCTGGACCTGTCTATGGTGGGTCCGTTCGCCAAGGGCTCCGGCATCGAGCACGATATGCGCACCACCGGCTTTGGCGCCTACGGAGACCTGGAGCACTTTGAGCCCATCATCGCTACGGAGGGCGATTGCTACGCGCGCTGCAAGGTCCGCTGCGAGGAGGTTTTCCAGTCCATCGAGATCATCAAGGAGCTGGTGGCCAAGATTCCGCATGACGGCATTGGCGAGGCGCCGCTTGCCAAGGTGAAGCCCGGCGAGGGAACCCGCGCGCACGTGTTGATCGAGCAGCCGCGCGGTGAGGCGTTCTACTACGTTGCCGGCAACGGCACCAAGTACCTGGAGCGTTTCCGCTTGCGCACGCCCACGTCGCAGAACCTGGGCGGCATGGTGCGCGCGCTGCAGGGCGTGGACGTGGCCGATGTGCCCATGATCATTCTGACCATCGACCCCTGCATCAGCTGCACGGAAAGGTAGGACGCCGTGGGTGGATTCAAACTGGGAAAGATGACGCTGCGCTCGCTGTTTAGCAAGCCGGCGACCGTTCAGTATCCGTTCGAGAAGCGCGAGCCGTATCCCGCTATGCGCGGACACGTGGTGAACGATATAGACGAGTGCATCCTGTGCGGTTTGTGCACGCGCGCCTGCCCGGTGCAGGCGTTGGCCGTGAACCGCAAGGAGGGTACGTGGACCATCAACCCGTACCGCTGCATCCAATGCGGTTACTGCATTAGGGAGTGCCCGCGCGATTCTCTGTCCATGGGGCTGACCCCGCCCGAGGCGTCCGCGCATGTCGAGGCGATTGTGATGCACAAGGAAATGGACGAGGCGCCCGCTCCCGCCAAGGGTGCCGCGAAGGCGGCTGCTGGCGAGAGGGCCATCAAGGCGGAAAAAGGCACCGGAGCGCCTGCGCGGCCCAAGGTGAAGTTGACGCCCGAGCAGGAGGCCCGCGTGGCTGCTGCCCGCGCGGCCAAGGAAGCCAAGAAGAAAGCCGAGGCGGAGGCTGCCGCCGCTGCCGCGAGCGATGGCGCCGCCGCTGCGGGCGATGCCGCGAAGTAGCCTGTCGGCGCGCTTTGGCTTGGATTTGCGGGCTGCTGCCGTGCGCTTTGCCCGTGCGTAAGATCTTTCGAAGGGGATGGTTTCACGTTGAACCATTCCCTTTTTCTTTGACCTGCGGTTTTTAGATAACTTTATGCACGCGTTTTGGGGCGCGAAAAATCGTGCCCGTTCGGGATGGTCAATGAAGGCCACGAGGCGGGTAAAGGCCCGCTTTCGAAATGGCTGGGCGGCTCCCAAAGCACCTTCTGCGGCGCCCAAGTAGCGTCGTAGTGGGCGATTTTCCCACCCGAGCAGCGATCCAGCGGGCTAAAATTGTTGGTTAGCTAACGAGTGTCCACAAAATGAAGTCGCGAAGGCCGCGTTGAGGGCTCGCAGAAAGCCGTTCGGCCTGCCTTGGCCGATGTATAAGCCGCGGCGTACCCGCCTCGTGGCCTTCATTGACCATCCCGATCGAGCGCGATTGTATTTGAGCGCCAACAAAAGTTTCTTTGAAGGCTCGACCGCGCCGCCAGCATCGCGCGGGGCTCCCAAAACCCCACTACGGCATTTGCGTTTGAGTGGACTTCAAGTCGTACAATTGGAATACACCGTTGAATGCCTGTGTGAAAGGGAGGGCCTCATGGCCAATGCCACCGCAACTGACGCTGCAACCAACGTTGACGCCCCTGCTAAGGTCTACTTCACCAACCTGCGTACGCACGGCCGCGAGAGCCAGCTGGACAAGCTCAAGCGCCTCATCAAGCGCGCCGGCATAGAGCAGATCGACTTCGAGAACAAGTTCGTTGCCATCAAGATCCACTTTGGCGAGCTGGGCAACCTGTCCTTCCTGCGTCCCAATTACGCGCGCGCCGTGGTAGACGTGGTCAAGGAGCTGGGCGGCAAGCCCTTCCTCACGGACTGCAACACGCTCTACGTGGGCAGCCGCAAAAACGCGCTTGAGCATATCGATTGCGCGTACCAAAACGGCTTCACCCCGTATGCCACCGGTTGCCACGTCATCATCGCGGACGGCCTCAAGGGCACGGACGAGACCCTGGTTCCGGTCAAAAACGGCGAGTACGTGCATGAGGCCAAGATCGGCCACGCCCTCATGGATGCCGACATCGTCATCTCGCTCACCCACTTCAAGGGCCATGAGCAGGCGGGCTTTGGCGGCTGCATGAAAAACCTCGGCATGGGCGGCGGCAGCCGCGCCGGCAAGATGGAGCAGCACGCGGCCGGCAAGCCCAATGTGGACGAGGACAAGTGCATCGGTTGCCATGCCTGCGAGCGTATCTGCGCGCACGGCGCCGTGAGCTTCCCTACCACTCGCGAGCGCACGCTTAAGAGCGGCAGGGTTGTCGAGACGCCCGTTGCCTATATCGATCACGACCGCTGCCTGGGCTGCGGTCGTTGCATTGGCGCGTGCAACCAAGACGCCGTCAAGCCGGGTTACGATGCCGCGGTCGACGTGCTCAACTACAAGATCGCCGAGTACACGCAGGCCATCGTTCAGGACCGCCCGCAGTTCCACATTTCGCTGGCTATGGACGTAAGCCCCAACTGCGATTGCCATCCCGAAAACGATACGCCCATCGTGCCGGACATGGGCATGTTCGCAAGTTTCGACCCCGTCGCGATCGACCAGGCCTGCATCGACATGGCGCTGCAGATGCCCACTATGCCCAACACCGAGCTTACGGAGATGCGCGACAAGCTCGAGGCCGCCGGCGGCGTGCCCGAGCGTTGCCAGCACGACCACTTCAACATGACGCATCCGGACACCAACTGGCGCTCCATGATCGAGCATGGTGAGAAGATTGGCCTTGGTACCAGCAAGTATGAGCTGATCGAGGTCAAGTAGCCGCGTGTCCTCCCGTGCAGCGGCGACGTGCTTATAAATCTTTCAAGGGCGGGCGTCTTAACCGGCGTTCGCCTTTTTGCTGCCACGTGAAGGTGGGCTGGTTGCTTGTCCGAAAAGGCCCCCGCCTGCAATTTGGGTGCCGCAACGTACACCTTCTTCCCTTCTTTTGCGCGCGTGGGTACCCGGTTTGATATTGGGTGCCCACGCGTACAGATAAGCTGCCACATGTGTACGTAGCGGCACCCAGATAAACGCTCGGTGCCCCGGCGTGCATACGCACCGTCACAGATGTACGCTCCGGCACCGAGTACGCCTTTGGATGCCGAAATGTACAAAGGAGCGCGTCAATCATTGAAGCTGCGGAAGCCGGCATTTCACTTGGATTCAAGTGCAGTAAAACTTCTCTGTAACAGGCGTTACAGAGAAGTTTGGTGAGAGTGATGGATGACTATCATGTTGTTGAAGATGCTGAGCTAATTCGCGAGCTGCTGGGATTAACTGCCGACCAGTTTGAAAAAGCAGCGGGCGTCACGCGTATGGCTCTTTATCGCTGGGCTTCTGGCGAATCTGTTCCCAATGAAGAAAGCTTGGCTACGTTGTATGATTTCGCATACAGCAAGGGCATACGCCTTAATAAAATCAAAGCTCAACTCTATTGTGAAGAGTATGACGCGCAAGGACACGTCGCGCTTTTTCACGGCTCAAAAAACGGTCTGATTGGCAAGCCGTCTCTTAAGTATGGAAGAGACAATTGCGACTTCGGTCGTGGGTTTTATTGCGGCACCCGTCTCGAGCAATCGGCGATGTTTGTGTCGGAGTTTGAGGGCGCATCACTGTATATGTGCGATTTCAATCCTGCAGGCCTCAATATTGCCGAGTTTAAAGTCGAGCGTGATTGGATGCTGGCAGTTTCTTTGTTCAGGGGAAAGCTCGCTGACTATAGTGGACATGCGATCGTAGAGAGCTTGAGGTCGAGGATCGAACAGGCCGATTGCGTTATAACGCCAATAGCTGACAACCGGATGTTTGAAATCATCGACAGCTTCGCTGAAGGGGAAATGACAGATGCTCAATGCAGACATTGCCTGTCGGCAACAGACCTGGGAAGCCGATACGTCATCAAAACAGACAAGGCGCTTAGGGCGCTAGAGGTCGTCGAGCATTGTTACTTGAGTTCGCAAGAGAAACGCGACTATTTAACGGAGAAGTCGAACGTCTCACGTATCGGCAGGGACAAAGTAAAGGCAGCACGTAGGCAGTATAGAAATGAAGGAATGTATATAGAGGAGCTGCTGGGATGAGGGAATTTGACGCAGACGGCCTTTTGGTTTGCAGGTACCAGGCATCTATATTTGAGCAGTCGCCCATAAAAACGGAATGTGGATCCGCGGTATTTATTCGTAGGTTCATGAATTCGGACGTGGCTGCCCACCTTGATACGTCTACGTTTGCCAATGAGGCGACGGCACCCGATGAGGCATTCGATTTGATCGACAAACAATACGGGCCCTCGACATATGGCAGTGAACGATACTCGGCGGACGAGCTCTATTGGATGGGCTATCTGTATCGCTACTGGGCGTATGTCTACGGAACCAGGAGCTCTAACATCTACAAGAAGATTGGTGCGCGGGACATGCGGACCCTATATCCTGCTTATCACACGTTGGATCCTGCACAGGCGATTGAGCGTATTGCGGAGGCAAGGGGGTTCTCGTTGGCCCCTTTAACGTTGGACGAGCAAGTGGAGTTGCTAAGGCGAATCCGCGCGAAACACGCCAAGCGCAGGACCGCTTAGAACGTCGTCGCCTTATTGGCCGGCTGAAATCGTGCATATCCAGGCGACGGGGCAAGCTCCAATTGCGTTTTAGGAGTTCAAGCTATTTTTAGCTTTTCAAGCTTCATTTAGTTTTTCAAGCAAAGCGCCGCCGAGCTCGTCGCGGGCGCCAGAGTAAACGACAGGTAAAGAACGCGCCCAAATGGACGCAGAAACGGTGCATCATTCTGCCTTTTTAGGCAGTTCTGCTATAGTATGCAAAAACGATTTTTGGAGGAATCACAGCTCACATGCCAGATTCGAGTGACAGTCCCAAGCCGCGGGCAAATACCGCGGCGTCCCCCGTATCATCATCCGGGTCCGCAGCGGCGGGTCCGGCCTGCAGCGATGGCTGTGCAGACCCCTGCATTGATGAACTGAATACCAGCGAAAACGGTGCGTCTTTGGACGAGGACCCCTTGCAGCCCGCCGTCACCGGCGACGCTAACGAGCCCAGCGACACCCGCGGCGCCGCCTGCAACGACACCGCTGCCCCAGACGTCCTCGCGGACGCTCGCGACCTGCTTAACGTCGCCCGCGACCAGGGCGTGTCCCAAGACGTGTGCGACGCCGCCATGGCAGCCGCCGCAAAAGCCGCGTCTAAGGCAGCCAAGACCGCTGCGGCACGCGAGCTCGAGAAAGCGAAGGCGCACGACGGCATTCCGCACTACACCGTGGGCGAGGAGATCTTCAACTCCGTCACGCACGGCGTGGGCGTGCTGTTGGGCATCGCCGCGCTGGTGCTGCTCATAGTCAAGGCGGCCGTGGCGCCCGCGCACCCCGCATCGATGGCGGCGGGCATCGTTTACGGCATCACCATCATCTTGGAGTACCTGTTCTCCACCCTGTACCACGCAATCCCAGCGCGCGGAGCCAAGCTGGTGTTCCGCGTGTTCGACCACAGCGGCATCTACCTGCTCATCGCCGGTAGCTACACGCCGTTTTTGCTGGTGACGCTGGCGGATTACGGCGGCTTCCCCATGTTTGTAGCGATATGGGCCCTCGCCATCGCCGGCATCCTGTTCGAGCTCATAGGGCGCGAGCGCCAGCCCAAATGGGTCACCATCCTCATCTACCTCATCATGGGCTGGCTGGTGGTGTTCCGCCTGCCGCAGCTGCTGCACGCGCTCAACCCCATTGGCATTGGCCTACTGCTCGCCGGCGGCCTGTGCTACACCGCGGGCACCGCGTTCTACGTGGCCAAACGTATCCGCTATATGCACAGCGTATGGCACCTGTGGGTGCTGGCGGGTAGCGTGCTCCAGTTTATGGCGGTGATCCTCTTCGTTATCTAGCGACTTCGCCGTTATGTTTCGCTTTGCCCCCCCGCGCCGCGCAACTGGCGACGGGCCTCGGCGCCCCGTGTCCGCTCTCGATTCTATGCTCGCCCCGCGCGGTCAGCGCCCGGCGCACCCCTTGTTTGCAACCGCTCTTTTGGAGGTTTAACTCGTCCCCATGGACATAACCATCAGTATTCTCACCACCATCGTCCTTACCGTAGTCAACGGCTTCTTCTCCATGTCGGAGATGGCGCTTACCACGGCCAAGCGCGCCGTGCTGGACCATGAGGCGGAAGAGGGTGACCGCCGTGCCAAGCGCGCCAGCGAGCTCGCGGCTGACTCGGGCAACTTCCTGGCGACCATCCAGGTGGCTATCACGCTGGTGGGCTTCGCATCGTCCGCGGTGGCGTCTACCAACCTGTCCGACCCGCTGGCGGACTGGCTGTGCAGCTTTGGCATCGAGCCGCTCAGCATGGTCGCGCGCGGCCTTTCGCCCGTGCTGATCACGCTGGCGGTCTCCTACCTGTCAATCGTGGTGGGCGAGCTGGTGCCCAAGCGCATCGCTTTGGCTGATGCCGAGGGCATGGCGAAGCGCGTGGCCCAGCCGCTGACCGTGTTCCAAAAGATCGCCCGTCCGCTGGTATGGTTCACCCAGGCTTCCGCCAACGGCTTGGCCCGCCTTATGCGCATCAAGAGCGGCGACGACCGCCAGAACGTGTCCGAGGAAGAGATCAAGTACATGATCAACGAGCAGGACACGCTTTTGGACGAGGAGAAGCGCATCATCCACGAGGTTATGGACCTGGGCGACGCCGTGGCCCGCGAGGTCATGGTGCCCCGCGTCGACGTCACCATGGTGGAAGACGACTGCACCGTCGCCGACGTGCTGACCCTTATGCGCCAGACCGGCTTTAGCCGCATGCCCGTCTACAAGGACGACCCGGACGACATCGCCGGCATCGCCCACATCAAGGACCTTATTGGCCTGGCCCTGGACGGCAAGGGCGACGAGCTCGTCCGCGAGCACCTGCGCGACGCGACCTTTGTTCCGGACACCAAGGACATCCTGCCCCTGCTTTCCGAGATGCAGACCGCCCATGACCAGATCGTGGTGGTTGTGGACGAGTACGGCGGCACCGCCGGCATCATCACGGTCGAGGACATCGTCGAGGAGATCGTGGGCGAGATCGAGGACGAGTTCGACCCGGATAACAAGTACCTCACGCGCCTGTCCCGCCGCGAGTGGCTGGTGGACGGCCGCTTCTCTTGCGATGACGCGGAGGAGCTGGGATGGCCCATCGAGGAGAGCGACGACTACGAGACCGTCGCCGGCTGGATTTTGGATCTGTGTGATTCCGTGCCGGATATCGGTGAGGTCTTTGAGGTCGATGGGTACAAGTTCAAGGTGCAGTCCATGCGCGGCCAGCGCATCTCGCTGATTCGCGTTATCGCTCCGGCGCCGGAACCCAAGCCGGAGGAGCTGCAGGACGAGGAGAAGGACAAGAGGGCCGACAAGAAGGGCGCCGCCAAGGGCGATAAACCCGAGAAAGCCTCCGCGCCCATCAAATACGTTCTGCGCTCCAAGCAGGATAAGCACGAGGACGAGTAGAAACGGAAAAAGAGCATGGCAGACCTGTTCAACATCATGAAGATCACGGTGGGCGCGGACAAGCTTACCGCGCGCGTGCTGGTAAACCCGGGCATGCCCGTTCGCACGTCTGAGGACATCGAGGCGACCGCCCGCGTGTACTATCTGGCTCCGGCTATCGCCATGCATACGTGCTTGGGCGATGCGGGCGAGCATTTTCAGGATTGCATGAGCGACACCGAGGTAGCCCACCTGCTGGAGCACCTTACGGTTGAGATTCTGAACGAGACGGGCCTTGCCGGCGACGTGGTGAGCGGCCGTACCAAGCCCAATCCGGATGACCCGCGCCTGTTCGATATCGAGCTTTCTTGCGTGGACGATGCCCTTACCGTGGGCGCCCTGTCTTCTGCGACGTTCATGATGCAGTGGGCGTTCTTGCACCCGGATCAGGTGGCCCCGGACTTCCCCGGCACCGTGGTCGCCCTGCGCAACCTTATGCTGCGCCTGCGCGGCGAGGAGCCGGAGGAGTTTACGCCCCAGGCAGATGAAGGCGCGCAGTACGTGGGCGACGAGCTGCCGTATGAGGCCGAGTCCGCCGTGGTCGACACCGAGGGCGCCCGCGCCGCGGTGAACGAGCTGGGCAGCGAGGTGCTGTTTGGGGGAGCCGCCGAGGACATGTGGCAGGGCGAGCAGCAGCAGTAGCTTCGCTGGCCGAGGTAGTCGTCAGCGGGCTGGTGGCAGTATCTGCGGCAGCGGCGGTCCAATAGCAGAATTAACGCGGCTGGCGGTTGCGTGCGGCGGCGGGCAGATGCCCGTGGCAGCTCGCGATCGCCAGCCGTTTTTTGTTTGCGCATAAAGAAGGGGCCGACGGCAACCGGCCCCTCTAGCAAATAATACCTTGCGCCGCCCGTCCCCTGTTAACTACAACGGGCTTCGCTGGCACCGATTTGATTGTACCCTTCGCAGTCGCATTACTTGTTTCATTTACGGCAAATACGCATGCAGGCGGCACGCGCGGCACGGTATGTGAGCCACCGCCACATGGCGCTCTATTCCCGTTTGTCGTGCGAAATAGAGAAATGGTCCCCTGTGATACATGTATTACAGGGGACCATTAATAACAGCAGAAGTGGTTGCTTCTAATACCTCTGTTGAGATTGGTATTAAAGGATGCATCTTTTTCGAGAAAAAGTGGTTCAAGATAATACAAGTCCCAAGATTGGTATTATCTCGCGCCACTTTGACGGTTCAAAACGGCGCAAAGTAATACCTGACGATAAAGCGCCGCGCGCTCGGCCCCGCGCGCCCGCTGCAACGTGGCCCCGCGCGCCCCACGCCGCGTCCCGCCCCCGCAACCCAATAACGTCCGCATGGGTGAAGACAACGGCAAGCGGGTATAATGGACGATTAACTACGCGAATTGCGTACCAACACATATTTGTGCATACCGCTCGACTCTTGGGAGGGAACCTAACATGGGTAAAGGTCTTGGATTTGTAGCAGGTGCCGTCTTTGGCGCCGCCGCCGGTACGATCATCGGCATCCTGGTCGCCCCGCGCTCCGGTGCGGAGACGCGCGCCATGGCAGCGGATATGGCTAACGACGCGTGGGATTCCGCGCGCGACATGTATGAGCAGGGCGTCGACCAGGCTCGCGCCGCCGCCACGGACTTTGGCCCCATGATGGACGCCAAGACCGACGAGCTGCGCGCCAAGGTCGACCTTGCCCGCGAGCGCATGGATCAGCTCCGCGAGTCCCTCAACGAGGCCATCGCCGGCGGCAACGTCACCCCCGCCGCCGATGTTGTGGTCGAGACCGCCGCGGGCGTGGCTCCGGCAGCCGAGGCTCCTGCAGAGGCGTAAATGCTGGTAGGAACCCTTCAGGGCGTCCGCGTTTGGCTTGCAAAGCCCAAGGGCAAGCAGGACAAGAAGGATGGGCGCCCAACTAGCTCAAAATATCTTGGCAAGGTCCACCTCCCGGTGTTCACGCCCAACGGGCAGCGGATCGTCGGCTTCATGGTCAAGCAGCCGGATATCGCCGGCATGATCAAGCAGCCCGACCGCTTTGTCGCCCTCGATGCGTTCGCGGTGGACGATGACGGCAGCCTGCTGGTCGCGGACGTTCGCGAGTCCTTTGACGCTGCGGCGGCAAAGCGCTTGGGCGTCGACCTAGACGCCTGCATCATCTGGACCGGCATGGACGTGCAGACCAAGTCCGGCACCAAGCTGGGCTACTGCGCGGACGCCTCGTTCAACTACCGCACCGGCGCGGTCGACATGTTCAAGCTCACGCCCAGCGGAGCTTCCAGCGCGCTGATCGGCTACCTTGAGATGCCCGCCAGCTACCTGGTGGGTTACGCCAAGGGCGCTATGGTGGTTAGGGACGAGGCCTCGCAGCTGGAGTTTTCCGGCGGCGCGGCGGCCAAGGCCGCAGAGGCTTCGGTCAAGGCAAGCGAGGGCGTCAAAAAGGGCGCTAAGGTTTTGGACGAGAAAGGCTCGGAGGCGGTCGAGAAGGGTAGCCATGCCCTGGGCCGCCAGATCGGCAAGACCGCGGGCGCATTCAAGGAGTTCTCGTCCGAATACAAGAAGGCTGCCGGAACCCCGGCCAAGAAGGCGTCTGCGAGCTCCGCGGCGAGCGCCAAGACCGGTGCCAAGGCTGGCGCTGCGTCCGGCAAGCCGGCAAAGAAGGCATCGTCCGGATCAGGAGCGCGCGCCGTGGGCAGGCAGCTGGGTCGCGCGGGCGGCATGTTCTCCGCGTTTGCCAGCGAGTTCAAAAAAGCAGCCGGTACGGACGCGGGTTCAAAATCCAGCTCTAAAACGGGCGCCAAGAAAAAGCCGAGCACCGGCAAGTAGGCGCCGGCACGTAATAACCACGGGGCCGTGTGCGGCCGCGGGACGGAATAGGGAACACCATTGCTTAACTACACCATCTCCTACTCCACCAAAAAGAAGCCGCATTATCGGCGCAACAACACAGACTTTTTGCCGGGCGGCCGCCGTCGCCAGCAGCGCAAGCCGGGGGTGCAGTATCTCAACCATTCGCAAGGGTTTGGCAGGCGCGGTGGCCGAGGCGGGCGCGGTATGGGCACCAACAACTCGCGCAAGCCGTACGCGTTCATCGCGGTGGGCTGCGCGTTTTTGTTCTTTGTGGCCAGCATCATCTGGTACGCCAACCGCGAGGTCGACATCACGCTCAACGGTGCGGACGCCAAAGCGCGCATCAACTCGTCCATAGAGCAGCTTATAGAAGACCAGCAGCTTGAGTCCACGCCGGGCAATTTGCTGGCGGTGGACGATTCCGTGCTTAAAAAAGAGGGCGGCGAGCGCGTGTCGGTCAAGCTCAACGGCAAGCGTGTCAGCGCAAATGACCTGGAGCAGACCAAGCTGCAGCCGGGTGACAAGGTAGAGGTCGATAACGGCCGCGACCTCTATGAGGAGCACGATGTGCAGGCCACGGAGATCGCGCCCACGCTGACCGTAGAGGGCCGCGGTGCCATCAAGTACGTCAAGACTTGGGGTGTGCCCGGCCGCAGCGAGGTCTGGGTGGGCAAGCAATCCGGCATCACGGCGGACAAGGGCGTGGTGCAAGAAGTGGTGAACTGCGAGGTGGTGTGCCGCTCCGTATCCCCGGATGCCAAGGGCAAGAAGTACGTCGCGCTCACATTTGACGAGGGACCTAGCGAGAACACCCAGCAGATCGTTAAGATCCTGCAGGAAAAGGGCGCGGGCGCCACGTTCTTCCTTTCTGGCGACATGGTTAAAAAGTACCCGGACGCGGTTAAGGTGATCGCGCAGGCCGGGTTTGATATTGGATCCAACACCTACAGCGACACGGACCTCTCCACTCTTACGGGCGATGACCTGCGCAGCCAGATCAGCCGCGGCTTCGATGTCATCTCCAAGGTGTCGGATACATCGACCGCGCTGCTGCGCCCGCCCTACGGATCCTTTACCCAGGAGAATTGGGCCCAGGCCATGGACCTGGTGGGCGCGGTGGTGACATGGAACATCGATTCCGGCGACTGGACGCTGCCCGGCGCGCAGGCCGTGGCGGACACGGTGGTGGGCTCCGTCTCCAACGGCAACATCGTGCTGCTGACTGACAACGCGTCCACGTCTGCCCAAACGGTCGAGGCGCTGCCGCTGGTCATCGACCAGCTGCAGGCCGCGGGTTATGAGCTGCTATCGCTGAGCGATCTCATTAAAACGGACGAGGATTTGGCCGAGGAGCTTAAGAGCCTTACCAAGGTGAACATGCCCAAGGACGCTGTGCTGCCGCAGATTGTCGCCGATGGCGGTGACAGCGAGTAGCGACGGGCAGGCTGGCGCTACGGTGCGGGAGGCAATGCGGGCAAGCCGCCGCGGGTCGAGTGCGCGCGCTGAGCCCATACCTTGAGCGCGTGCCCTAGGCGCGCGACCGCCTGCCGGCAGCCGTCTGCCGACCGCATCCGCGCAAAATGACATTGGTTACGCAACAACTTGACTCTTTAGTCATAATCACCCCTGAGGCCCATTGTGTCCGCGCGATGGGTCAAGATGAATGCTAAATGAAACTCAAACGCACGGCTCCATCGAGAGGCGATCATCGTGGAACAGGGACAGCAGAACAAGCCAGGAACAACCGGCCAGCATCCGCATTTTAGGCCGGCTCCCCATCAGCAACATCAACAGCATCAGCCACATCAGGCGCAGCGGACCCCGCGTTCTGCCGCACATCAGCGGGCCGCGCAGCCCCCGCATGTGACGCCGCCGCGCCCCGCGACCACGCGCCGGCGCGCCGCGGCCAACGCTGCGGGCTCGGCGTCGGGGCACACGGCGGGGGAGGGCGCGGCATCCGGCAAGACCGCCATAATCGCCGCGGCCCTTGGCCTCGCGTTGCTGGGCGTGGCTCTTTTTAGCTGCTATTGGACCATGCTTCGCCCGCTCAACGTACAGGTGAACGGTAAGGACGTGCAGGTGCGCGTGGGAACCTCCGCGGCGGAGTTCATTCGCGACAACGATTACTTTGGTGCCAAGGCCGGCCGCAAGTTGTCCATAGGCGGCAACGTGATTTCCGAGGACGGAGGCACGCGCTACTCGGTCGCGCTGGACGGCAACCAAAAAACGCCCCAGGACATGGAGGGCGTCAACGTGGTGGACGGCTCCAGCTTCGTGGTGTCGGACGGCACGGACGTAACGGAGGGCTCCACAGAGAAGACCGTGCCCCTGGCTCCGGCCGTGCAGATGGAGTCCGGCGGCGCGGTCCAGTTTGTCTCGCAATGGGGGCGCGCCGGCAAAAAGGTTGTGACCGTGGGCGATGAGTCTGGCGAGGAAGTGGACAAGGAAGTTGTGGATCCAGCTCAGGACATGGTAATCGCATCGCGCAACGTCAAGCCGGCTGGCGGCAAGTACATCGCCCTTACCTTTGACGACGGCCCCAGCGGCTACACGCCGGATATCTTGAAGATCCTTAAAGACAAGGGCGCCAAGGCGACCTTCTATAACCTGGGCTCGCAAGAGGCCAACTACGGCAAGTACGCAAAACAGCTGACCGAGGATGGGCATGAGCTGGCAAGCCACACCAATGCGCACCAGTACCTGCCCAACCTTGATGCAAACGCGCTGCGGGCAGAGATCTCGTCCGCGGCGGATGCCCTGGAGGGCGCGGCGGGCGTGCGCCCCCAGATGATTCGCGCTCCGTACGGTGCCTTCACGTCGACGGAGTGGGGGCGCGCAGGCGACATCATCAGCTGCAACGTCTTGTGGAACATCGATACGCTGGACTGGAAGCGCCCGGGCGCGGACGCCATCAAGGCCGCGGTGCTCAATAACGCCTTCAACGGCGCCATCGTCCTCATGCATGACGGCGGTGGAAACCGACAACAAGACGTTGAGGCCCTTCCCGGCATCATCGATGGGCTTAAGGCCGCAGGCTATGAGTTGGTTACCGTGAGCGAGTTGCTAAGCCATGATGATCAGTTCCCCAAAGAGGTGGTCGAAGGCACCGTGACTATGCCAAAGGATGCGCAGCTACCGCAGGTGTAGCGCCAAACGCCTTTAACCAAGGAGCGGGAAAGTCGAAAGGTAAGGTTCCCAGAAGAGGGCTTATTAGTGCCGGCCGTTGACAGGTTGCGTCAACGGCCGGCACTTGTTTTTGCCTTTTTGTGCTTCCGTTATCTCATTTTACTTTCATTACAGCAATTAATAAAATGAATACAAAATGACATGAACGAGCTAGAGGGGGAGTGAGCCATGGAGCACATGCCAAGCCATCTGTTTTCTTTGCCGCTGGTGTTTTTGCCCGAGGAGGTCGCGGCGGCTGTTCCAAAGCGCCTTTCAGAATCGTTTAGCCTAAGGGCTGCAAGATTGGGCGATAGCCAGGAGTTTATTGTTGCGATCGCATGCGCCCGCCCCACGTTGCTTACGGTTCGTTCTCTTGTAAGGGCGGTTTCAAAGGTCGATTCTCGCCATGTTGCAATCTATTCGCCGTACCTTGACGGCAACATGATGAAAGCACTTTCTTGTGAAGGAGTCGCCTACATCAGGGATGACGGTAATGTGTTCCTGCCTTTTCTGGGGGTCGCAGCATCTCCTGTTCCGCAGGGTAGGGCGGCAAAGCCTTTGTCCCCTCATGCCCAAAGGATTGTTCTCAATGTAATAACGGGAAGATGGGACGGCATGTCCGCTGGAGAACTTGCCGAAACCATGGGGCTAAGTAGGTCGACCATAACGAATTGCCTGGCAGAAATTGAGGCGATTCTTCCATCTTCCATTTCAACCGAGTGGCGAAAGCGAATTGTGAGAAATCCCGGCATGTCAAAAGACGAGCTTCTGGCGGAGTTCGAGCCATACTTTGTATCTCCGGTAAGAGGAAGGAAGCTCCTAAAAGGGAGAGGGGCTCTGGATCCGCTGAAACGCAACGGCGCGCTGCTCTGCGGGGAGAGTGCACTTCCGTATTACTCCGACCTGGCACATGATACGGGGATTATGCGACTGGCGCTTTATCGAAAGGATATCGCGGCGGTTATGACGGAAACAGGGGAAGACTGGATAGAAGCGAACTGGTTTGAAGCCCCTGACATCATCGTGGAGGAATGGTCATACGGGATTGATGGTGCAAGCGAGGCCTCTGTAGCTTCACGCGAATTCAAAATGCTTGATGCGATTGGGCTGTATGCGGAGATGAGGGGCGAAGGACAAGATGATGTTCGCCTGCTCGATGCCGTTTCACAGCTTAGGGAGGAAGCATGCCGGTAGTTGCGGGGCTTGAGAAGTTCAAAGAAGAGGCAGTATGCAACTGCCTCTTCAATTACCTGCGAAAACGCAGATGGCTATCCACGCAATTTGAGAGGCCAAAAACCGTCCCCGCTTGAGGTGGTCAATGGGGGCCACGAGGCGGGTAAAGCACGGCCTCATAAGGGTCCTTAGGCAACGAACTTGGAGTTTCAAAGTGGAGCAATTGCCCTGAAGGGGCGTGAAAGCCCGTTGGAGAAACGCTCCAAGCAAAAGATTGCGTGTCATCTGTCGCCAAATGGTGATCGATCGGTGCTCCGGCCACCGTCATTTCCGGGTGCATAAAATCAAGGCGCCCGCCTCGTGGCACTCATTGACCATCCCAAACGGGTACGCCTTTGCAAGCGCCGGATGACGTGGCAAAACACCGCCGTCGCGACGCAGGGCGGCACAAGAAGCCTCTCCGCCGTGCATCGAAAGTGTCAGCAAGCTGTCATGACTGTATAAAAAATCAGCCCTCCCGCTAAAGGGGATGCTATAGTAAGGGGCGGTTGCGGACATTTGTGCTGCAGCCGTCTTTTTTGTTACTGATGCGCCGCCCGGGCAACCCGCGCGAGCGCATGTATCTGCACACAGGGTCAAGAGAAAGGCCAATGGTGAAATCCAAACCCCGACCACACAGTAGCTGCTGACCCTGGGTGCGTCCTTTGCCGTCGCTCCGGGGTCGCGTACCCCTATACATATAAGAGCGAGTGAGCGAAGGAGCAGTATGAACTATCTGTCCGAGATGCTCGGCATTCCCGTCATCGATTCGACTGGCGAGAAGATCGGTGTTGTAAACGATATGGGCATCGCCACCGGCGAGGTTTTTCCGCACGTCACGTCCCTGGCGTTCCAGGGCCCGGGCAAAACGCCCTTCATGATCAGCTGGCGCAAGTACGTCGAGAGCGTCGATAACGACGCGGTGCGCCTGGCCGTTCCCGCCACGGACATCCGCTTTTCCTACCTCCAGCCGGACGAGGTCCTGCTGGCGCGCGACATCCTCAACAAGCAGATCGTCGATACACAGGGCCTCAAGGTCGTGCGCGTAAACGACATCAAGCTCTCAAGCTCGGGCGAGAACCAGCTGCGCCTGCTGGGCGCGGACGTGGGCGCCCGTGGTCTGCTTCGCGCCGTGCACCCCATGGTCGAGCGCGCCGTCGCCGCCGTGTGCAAGGCCGTGGGCAAGCCCCTGGCAGAGGATATCATCGCATGGTCCTACATGGACCTGCTCGAGCGTTCCACCCAGCAGATCAAGCTCTCCGTATCGCACAAGACGCTGGACGAGCTGCACCCGGCGGACATCGCGGACATCATCGAGCAGCTGGATCCGCGCCTGCGCAGCCAGGTCTTCGCGCAACTGGATACCGCTCAGGCGGCCGAGGCCATCACCGAGCTGGACGACGACGAGCTCATGACCGAGATGCTCGAGGGCCTGTCCGACCGCGACGCATCCTCCATGCTCGCCATGATGGACCCGGACGACGCCGCCGCCCTTATCGAGGAGCTCGATTACGAGAAGGCCGAGAAGCTCCTGCGCCTCATGGGCGTCAAGGAGGAGAAGGCGATCCGCAAGCTGCTGGGCTTCGAAGAGGACACCGCTGGCCGCATCATGACCTCGGAGTTCGTCGCCCTGCCCTCCACGGCCACCGTGGGCGACGCCATCGATGCGATCCGCAAGTTGGACGAGGACTTCGAGAGCGTCTACTACGTCTACACCACCGACCCCGCGGGTGTGCTCACCGGCGTGTTGTCGCTGCGCACCCTTATTGTCGCCGAGCACGATACCCGCCTGCGCGACCTTGCCTACAAGGACGTGGTCTGGGTTGCCCCGGATCTGGACCAGGAGCAGGTTACCCAGGAGATGACCAAGTACGACCTGGTCGCGATTCCCGTTTGCGATGAGAACCGCCACATTCTGGGCATCGTTACCTTTGACGACGCCATGGACGTTATCGCCGAGGAGCACCAGGAGGACCTGCAGATCGCCGGCCTCAGCTCGGGCGAGAGCGGCTCGGGCGAGTCGGTGCACACCTTCACCTGGTTCGCCCAGCGCCAGTACTGGATCGTGGTGTGGGCCATCGCCGCGTGCGCCATCGGCGCCATCGCGGTCGAGTCGCAGGGCACCGCGCAGGCCATCACCGCCCAGGGTCTGTCGACTCTCATGCCCATCGCCATCATGCCGGTGGTGTTGCTCGCGGCCATGCGCATGACCGCTTTTGTGAAGAACAGCTTCCTTGAGTACGACGAGCGCGAGGACGAGGCCAAGCCGTATCTTGGTTTCTTCATCAAGTCCACCTTCATCGGCGTTGTGCTGGCCGCCGTGGTCTACCTGTGCGGCGAGCTCATGGCCACCACCATCTTCGCCGCGGCCCAGCCCTGGGTGGTGCCCACCTTCTTGGCGTGCTTCCAAGGCGCGGCGGCTGTCATCGCGGCAACCTACGCGTCCGCGGTGATCTACTTCGCCGTGCTGGTGCGGGGCGAGGAGCGCGACAACGTCGCCTCGGGTACCTCGCTCACCTTCGCCGCCGTGCTGCTGGCGGCGCTGGCCTATACGGTGGTTGGCTCCATCCCGCTTCTGTAACGCCTCGTCGGTAGCTCTCAAGCAACGTATACCAAGCTGTAGTACCTAAGTGTAGTACCTAAGGGTTGTAAGGCATGCAACAAGAAACCAAGCAAAAACTTACTGTCGCCGCGGTGCTGGGAGCCATGGGCCCCGGCCTGCTGGCGGCGCTCTCCGGCAACGACGCCGGCGGAATCGCCACCTATTCCAGCGCCGGCGCCAGCTACGGATACGGCACCCTGTGGATGCTGCCCGTCATGGCGCTGCTGCTCATCGTGGTGCAGGAGACCGCCGCGCGCTGCGGCTGCGTTACGGGCAAGGGCTTCGCGTCGCTCATCCGCGAAAAGTACGGCGTTCGCAAGAGCGCCTTCGCCATGATGGCGCTGCTTATCGCCAACACTGCCGTCACCATCTCCGAGTTCGCGGGTATCGCATCCGGCCTTGCGCTCTTCGGCGTGCCCAAGACCGTCTCCGTGCCGCTGGTGGCTCTGCTGGTGTGGATGCTTACCATGTCGGGTAGCTTCCGCCGTATCGAGAAGATCTTGCTGTTGGTCAGCTGCGTCTTTGTTACCTACATCGTTGCGGCGTTCTTGGCGGGCCCCAACTGGGGCGAGGTGGCCGTCGCCACGGTGACCCCGCATATCGCCAGCGACCCGCGCTACGTGTCGCTGCTGGTGGCGACCATTGGTACCACCATCGCTCCGTGGATGATCTTCTTGGCGCAAAACAACGTGGTCGATAAGAATATCAGGGAAGACGGCATTGTCCTGCAGCGCATCGACACCGCCACCGGCTCCATCATCGCCTGCGCCATCGCTTGGTTCATCATCGTCACCACCGGCGCCGTGCTGCATCCCGCCGGTATCGAGGTGGCAGACGCCGCGGACGCCGCCCTGGCGCTCGAGCCCATCGCCGGCGAGTTCTCCACCATCCTATTCGCCTCCGGCCTGGTCGCCGCCAGCTTCCTAGCCGCCTGCGTGCTGCCGGGCGTCACCTCCAGCGCTATCTGCGAGGCGTTTGGCTGGGAGCGCGGCGCGGACCGCAACTGGGAGGAAGCCCCCATCTACCGCGGCCTCATCACGGCGATCATCGTGGCCTCCGCGCTGCTGGTCATCATGCCCGGCGTGGACCTGTTCCAGATCATGATGAGCGCGCAGGTCATCAACGGCGTGTTGCTGCCCATCTTGCTGGTGTTTTTGGTCTTTATCGCCCAGGACAAGCACATCATGGGCAAGTATCGCAATGGACGAGTATGGAACGTCCTTACCTGGGGCACCATCATTCTCATCACCGTGCTCACTGTGGTGATGTTTGGCCTACAGGCCATGGGGTACTAGCCTTCTTTAGATTTACGCTCGATGCAACGAGAATGCATCGAGCGTTTTATCGATTTATCGCAATATGCGACGAAACTTCTTTCGTCGCATGGCAAAGTGCATCGAAATCAATTGCGTTGAATTAATGATGCGGCGCAGGGAGAGTTCGATGCGCAAAACGAACAGCCCGGACTTCAAAGAGCCGGTCGAAAAGACGTTTCTTAATTACGCAAAGTACTCCGGAAACGCTGCCAGCACGCTGTCCTGCTCGGCGCTCATAAGATGCAGGTGCGCCACGGTGAGATAGCTCACTTCGTCCGTATCGCCAGAGGTGATCGCACGGTACAGCGCGGCGTGCTGGTCCATGATCGCGTTCCAATCAAGGTTCTCTACCTGGGTGCGCAGCCAGCGAAACCGTTGCAGGTCGGTATTGCAAGATTCAATCCACTGCCATACCTGCGTGCGGCCGGCGATTTCAAACATGGCTTTGTGAAACTGGTTGTCCAGGATAAAGAAAGATAGCGAATCGCGCTCATGTACTGCCTGCGCCTGCTCTTTGAGAATCCCCTTCAAAAGGTCGCGGCCCGCTTGGTCAATGCGCGCGCAGCACTCCACGGCTACGCTGCGTTCAAGATTCTCGCGCACGTAGCGGGCGTTCTCTGCGCTTTGCAGGTCGATTTTAGAGACGTAGGTGCCAGATTGCGGCACGGTGAAGACCATCCCCTCCTGCCCCAGGCGCACCAGGGCCTCGCGCACCGGGGTGCGGCCCAGGCCAAGCGTCTCCTCCAGGATGCGGGCGGACAGTTTTTGTCCGGGCGCCAGCCTGCAGAATATGATATCCTCGCGGATCTTGTCGTAGGCAACCGCCTGAAAACTGCTCACGTCTTGCTTGGGTTCGGTCACAATCGCTCTTTCATCGGGGGCGTGTAGGTTGAGTGCGTATCGGCTTTGGGGCAAAATCGCACCGTAAGCAACATTCTACCAATGGATCGTCCCCATTACCTGCAGGTCTTGATGGGCGATGTCGTTCTAAACTTATATACCAGATGGACGAGAAAGGGCTATGAATCTCCAAATATCTACCGTCTACAGAACAGAATCGTGCGAAAACAGTTCATTTAATATCAAGGTCATGCAATCTGATATATTAGTCGTGTATACAGCAACGTAACCGTGCTCGCACAAGCTGCCCGCATCCGCCCGCGTGACGCTGCACCAACCAGCGACCCGTGGCGTTTGCGCAAAACAGCCGCGCGGCACGTACGGCGCGTCGATAGGAGAAGGAATGGTTTCACTCAAGCATTGGCAAGATAGCGCGCAGCAGCTGGCGGCCATGGGCGTGCGCCTGCCCCAGGCAAGCGTGGAGGCAACGCGCCTGGCCGGCCTCAAGCAGCCCCGCTGGATCCACTTTGGCGGCGGCAACCTGTATCGAGCCTTCCACGCGCAGGTGGCGCAAGACGTCATCGATGCGGGCGGCATGGACCGCGGCGTGGTGGTGGTCGAGACCTTCCAGCCCTTTACCGTTGACCAGGTCTATCGTCCCTACAACTGCGACATCCTGCAGGTGATTATGGACGAGGACGGCACCCTTGACCAGCGCATCCTCTCTTGCACCGCCGGCGCCCTGTTTGGCAACCCCCAGCGCCCTGAAGAGTATGAGCAGCTCGCGCGCTACTTCGAGAGCCCGGAGCTGCAGATGGCCACCTTTACCATCACGGAGAAGGGATACGCCCTGCGCAACGCCGCGGGCGAGCTCTTCCCCTACGTGGCCAAGGAGATTGCGGACGGTCCCGCGGGCGCCGCGAGCACCATGGGCATCGTCGCGGCGCTGCTGCTGGCGCGCTACAACGCCGGCGCCGCTCCCATCGCGCTGGTCTCTACGGACAACTTCTCCCAAAACGGCCGCCGCTTCCGCGACGCCGTGCTCACGGTCGCCCAAGGTTGGATGGCTGCGGGCAAGGTGCAGCAGGGCTACGTCGACTACCTTATGGACAATGACCGCGTGAGCTTCCCCTGGTCCATGATCGACCGCATCACCCCCAACCCCGCCCCTGCAACGGAAGAGGCCCTCAAGGCCCAGGGTTGGGATGACCTGCAGCTCATTCCTACGGGTAGCGGCGTGAGCTTCGCCGGCTTCGCCAATACGGAGCGCACCTGCTACCTGGTTGTGGAGGACAGCTTCCCCAACGGTCGCCCCGCGCTAGAGGACGGCGGCGTCATCCTCACCGATCGCGAGACCGTGGACCGCGCGGACACCATGAAGGTCACCGCATGCCTCAACCCGCTGCACACCGCCCTGGCGGTCTTTGGCTGCCTGCTGGGCTACACCAAAATCGCGGACGAGATGGCCAACCCCCGCCTGCGCCGCCTGGTGGAGCGCCTGGGCTATGACGAGGGCATGCCCGTAGTCGTTAACCCCGGCGTTATCGAGCCCAAGGACTTCATCGACACGCTCATCGCGCACCGCCTACCCAATCCCGCGCTGCCGGACGCCCCGCAGCGCATCGCGCAGGACACCTCGCAGAAGATGCCCATCCGCTACGGCCACACCATCAACGCGTACGCGGCGGCGGGTCTCGACGCCGGCAAGCTCGAGTGCATCCCGCTGGTAATCGCCGGCTGGCTGCGCTATCTGCTGGCTGTGGACGATGAAGGCGCCGCGTTCACCCCCAGCCCGGATCCCATGCTCGGCGAGCTTCAGGACCGCCTGGCCCAAGGCGGCGTCGTGCTTGGCGTCACGGACCTGGCCGTGGTGCACGCCGCGGTAGAGCCCATCCTCTCCAACATGGAGATCTTCGACTGCGACCTGTATAAGGTGGGCCTGGGCAAAAAGATCGAACAAGACTTCTGCGAGCTCAACGCCGGCCCCGGCGCCGTCGCCCAAGTACTCGCCGCCCGCATGGCATAGAAACCCCAACACAAGGAGCCCCAACATGGAACTCACCTTCCGCTGGTACGGACCAAAAGAAGAAAAGATCACCCTGCAGCAGATTCGCCAGATCCCCGGTTGCCGCGGCATCGTGGGCACGCTGTTCGACATCCCTGCCGGCGAGGTCTGGCCGCGCGAGCGCATCCACCAGCTGCGCCAGATGATCGAGGACGCGGGCCTTACCCTCAAGGTCATCGAGAGCGTCAACGTTTCGGACGATATCAAGATCGGCACCCCGCTTCGCGACCGGCATATCGAGGCGTACAAAGAGACCATTCGTAATCTTGCTGCAGAGGGCGTCAAGGTTATCTGCTACAACTTCATGCCCGTGTTCGACTGGGTCAAGAGCGACTTGGACTACAAGCTGCCGGACGGCTCGTCCACCTTGGCGTTTGTCCGCAAGAACATCCCGGACGACCCGCAGCGGATCATCGATACCGTGGCCGACGGCTCGGCCGGGTTCACCCTGCCCGGCTGGGAGCCCGAGCGCCTGTCCCAGGTGCGCGCCCTGCTGGACGCCTACAAGGATGTGGACGAGGACAGGCTCCGCGAGAACCTGGTCTACTTCCTCAACGCCATCATCCCCACCTGCGAGGAGTGCGGCGTCAAGATGGCCATCCATCCGGACGACCCACCGTACTCCATGTTCGGCCTGCCGCGCATCATCAAGAACCGCGAGGACCTGGACTGGCTCTGCAACGCCGTGGACAGCCCCTGCAACGGCATCACCCTGTGCTGCGGTTCCATCGCGGAGGAGCCCGGCAACGACATCTACTCCATCCTGGCCGAGTTCACCCGCCGCGGCCGCATCCACTTTGTGCACATGCGCAACATCAAGTACATCAGCCCGGAGGAGCCCGGCAACAAGGACTTCTACGAGGCCCCGCATCCCAGCGAGTGCGGCTCTCTGGACATGGTTGAGATGATGCGCGCCCTGCATGACAACGGCTTCACCGGCTATATCCGTCCCGATCACGGCCGCATGATCTGGGGCGAGACGGGCCGCCCCGGCTACGGCCTGTACGACCGCGCGCTGGGCATCGCCTACATCAACGGCGTGTGGGAGGCCCTTGAGAAGGCCGGCTGCAAGGCGGGCGAATAACGTATGCTGCTCAATAATGACTTTCTGCTTGCCAGCGCGTGGGCTCGCAAGCTCTATCACGGCTACGCGGAAAACATGCCCATCATCGACTACCACTGCCACCTGGTGCCGCAGGAGATCTACCAAAACAAGGGGTATGAGAACCTGGCGCAGGTGTGGCTGTATGACGGCGGCTTTGGCGACCATTACAAGTGGCGCCTCATGCGGGCAAACGGCACGCCGGAGGACGTGATTCGCGGGGACGATGACTATGCAAAGTTCCTGGCTTTCGTGGACGCTATCGAGCGCGCAATAGGCAACCCCATCTACGAGTGGAGCCACCTGGAGCTGCGCCGCTTCTTCAACATAGGCCTGCGCATCTGCCGCGCCAACGCGCGCGAGATCTGGGATCAGGCCAACGCGCAGCTGGCCACGCCAAACTTCCGCGCCCGCCGCTTGATCCAGCGCAGCCGCGTGCGCGCCCTGTGCACCACGGATGACCCGGCGAGCGACCTTGCCTACCACAAGCTGTTGGCGGACCAGGAACAGCAGAACGGTTTTGCGGTGCTGCCAACCTTTCGCCCGGACGGCCTCATGAACATAGATGCCCCCGGCTTTGCGGACTACCTGCAAACGCTGGGCCAGGCGGCGGGCGTCTCCATCACGGACTGGGCGAGCCTCAAGGCCGCGGCGGCGCAGCGCGTGGAGTATTTCCATTCGGTAGGCGGCCGCATGGCGGACCACGGCGCCAACACGTTTTTCTTTGCGCCGGCCACAGACCAAGAGGTAGAGGATATTGTGGCCCGCGCCATCGCCGGCGAGACGCCGGACGCCTCGCAGGTCCGTGCCTACCAGACGGCCCTCACCTTGGTGCTTATGGGCGAGTATGCCGCGCATGGCTGGACCATGCAGATCCATGCCAACTGCTTCCGCAATGACTCCACGGTAAACTTCCGCGCCATCGGGCCGGATGCCGGCTTTGACTCCGCAGGCGACCAGCCCGGGATCGCCCGCGAGCTCAAGTGCCTGTTCGACGCCGCACAGCAAACCGTGGGCCTGCCCCGCGTGATCCTGTACAGCCTCAACCCGGGCGACATGCTGCCGCTCGCCAGCCTTGCGGGCTCTTTTCAGGGCGATGGGCAGGTGCAGCGCTTCCAGCTGGGGTGCGCCTGGTGGTTCAATGACACGTACAACGGCATGCGCGACCAGCTCACCGTGTGCGCCAGCCAGGGCCTTTTGGGCAACTTTACCGGCATGCTCACAGATTCACGCAGCTTCTTGTCATATCCCCGCCACGAGTATTTCCGCCGCGTGCTGTGCCAGCTGCTGGGGGAGTGGGTTGACCAGGGTCGCCTTCCTGAGGACGAGGAGTACCTGGGCGCATTGGTTCGGGATATCTGCTACAACAACGCGCGCGACCAGTTTGGCCTTCTGGATCGATAGGGTTTGCGTACGGCAGCGCGGGGTGCGAGCCCCGTCTACGAAGGGGCGCTTCTGCCAACGGGCGGCGGCGCCCCTTTCTTGTCTTGCCTACAAGGGTGCCCCTTAGAAGCGCGACCGCTTAGAATAGGTGGGTATGATGCGCAAGAAAGGCGACTCGCAAAGGGGCTTGATATGAATCTGGAAGTCGATGGCATGGTTGAGGGAGCGAGCTCCAAGGCGGTTGCCGGCGAGGAGAATCCTTTGCAGGCGCCCTTCCTCACCGTCATGATCCCCGCTTACAACGCGGCGGACTATCTGGCGCAGGCGATGGAGTGCATCTTGAAGCAGCCGTGCCGTGATCTGGAGCTTCTGGTTCTCAACGACGGCTCGACGGACAACACACTTGATATCGCGCGCGAGTTCCAGCGGCGCGACCCGCGCGTGGTGATCGACGACCATCCCAACATGGGGCTGGGCGCCAACCGCAACCATGGCTTTCGCTTGGTGCGCGGTACCTGGCTTATGTTCTTGGACCATGATGACCTTATCGCCCCCAACTTCTACTGCGAGCGCACCAAGGAGGCGCTGCAGGCCTTGCTGGCAGCCGGTGTGGAGACGCTGGTTCCCTCGCGCATCTATTCCAACGAGGAAGCTACGCGCGCCTTTAGGCAAAACGTGCCGCTAGAGGGCGTCTTTGACGGCGCGGGCCCCGCCTCGCTGCAGCTCAACTACGAATTCGCCACCATGCTCTACTCCGTAGGCATGTTGCGCCGCAACAACGTGGCGTTCTGCGAGACCCGCCCGGAGATGGAGAGCATCTATCGTCACCAGGCCGTGTTCTGCTCAAACAAGGTTTTGTTCACCAACAACCTGTGGTTTGCCATCCGTCGCGATAATCCTCAGCAGATCACTAAAAACTGGGACTGGCCGGCTGTCGCCCGCGTCCGAGCGGAGCAGTATGCAAAGCTGGTCGACTGGCACCGCGATCGAGGCACCACGGGCGAGGTCCTTGAGCAGATGGAGGAGCGGGCACGCCAGGCTAAGGTAGACGCGCAGGCGGCCAATATGCCCGCGCCGCGCCGCAACGTGTTTCAGCGAATGAAGGATCGCCGCCAGCAGCAGCGCGAGCGCGAACGGCAGCAGCGCGAGCGCGAGCAGTGGCTTGCCGATATGCTCCCCATGGATCAGTTCCTCTATACGGATGATGAATTGTCTGCGGCATGGGATAAAACCCTTGCCCTGTTGCCAAAGGCGTAGCGCCTGCGCCTCATCCACCATAATGTTACGGTGCACCCTCCCTTCTTGGGCATCATGTACCTGTGTAAATGTGCGAATACTGGCGCACATTGGGTACGCGAGCAAGGAGGTCCCATGTTTGACGAAGCAGAGCGCGCGGTGCAGGCGGTTCGCGGAATGGGCGAGGTCGATCGTGCCTGTTTGCTACATCCCCCAAGCGATTCGGATCGCCAGCTGTATGAGGTTCTCACCGATTCCGTAGCGCTGTATCTGGCCCGCTGCAGAGGGGAGAAGAGGCTCGATCAAAAGACGGTCAAGGCCTACTGCTGCGATATAGAGCAGTTCCTTGTGTGGCTTGAAGAGGGAATCAAAGAATTCAGCCGAGCATCCATGCGCGAGTACATGGTCTACCTCAACGCCCGCTACGCCGCCAGCACCGTTCGGAGAAAGCTGGCGTCTTTGCGAGCATGGGCAACATGGATGCGCCGCGAGGATTTTATGGCCGCAAGTCCGTTCGATGACCTGGACGTGAGCATTCGCCAGCCGCTTCTGCTTCCGCGCACCATAGGCCCGCGCGACCTGCGGCACATGCTTGAGCCAAACGGTGCTGCCGGTATAAGCAAGGAGGGGCACGCGCCTACCATGCTGGAGCTGCGCGACCAAGCGGTACTGGAGCTGCTTATCGCCACCGGCATACGCGTGTCAGAGCTATGTGCGCTCAACTTGGATAGCGTGGACTTGTCCGCGAGACAGATACGAATCTTTGGTAAGGGCTCCAAGGAACGCATAGTGATGCTGGGGTCGAACCATACGGTGATAGCGCTGAGCGACTACATAAGGGTGAGAAAGCCCATTGGGCAGCCGGGTGGTCGCGAGGGCATGGGTCTGAGACCTCTATTTTTAAGCAGGTCGAAAGAGCGGATAACCGATCAAGCGGTGAGAAAGATCATATTGAAGCGCGCAAAAGAGGTGGAAGTAGAGGCCCACGTGACCCCGCATATGTTTAGGCACACGTTTGCAACCACCTTATTGGAGCAAGACATAGACATTAGATATATACAGCAGCTTCTGGGCCATAGCTCGGTAAAGACAACGGAGCGCTACACGCATGTATCCTCAGCGAAGCTGCGAACAATCATGGAACAACACAACCCCCGGGACGTGCTGAGTTCCAGCGATACGCCCTTGCAGCCACCAAGCGAAATGCTCAATTAATAGCAATCAAAAGGCTAATGCAAAGCGGTTGCAGAAGAACCTGCTATGCATAGATACAAAAAGAAGGCCGTACGCAAAAACCGCGTGCGGCCTTATTTATATGAGCCGAAAGGAAATGCAAATTCGCCGGTCACCGTGCTAACGAATATGGCTATCTAAAGGGGTTGCAAAAAATAAGAAACATACCTACTTCACAGAAGGGGACTAATAGCGTTATAGTAAGAAACCAGTGGACACATCACAACATTAATACAGCAGTACATAGTTCCAGTTCATACCGCAAGCAGCGATGTACTCGACCCTATTGGGCCAATGTTGAGTGCTAGATGTGAACAATAGTTACCACGCAACAAGAAAATAGTAGACAAACAAATTTTAGGTGTTAAGATTAATCATACCGGTACGGCATCGTGCCTATTCTGTGTGGCGATACTTGGGAGTCGGCCTAAGATCGGAACCAGTGATCGCATGATGCTCGATAACTGGCGATTATCTGTTCCTTTGGAAGGAGAAGACGTATGACAGCTTGCGTCAACAAGAAGAGCAAGAGGGTCGCTGCGGTCGTCACCGCCTCCCTCGTGGGTGCCCTCTCCATCGGCGCCCCCGCGGTCGCTCTGGCCGCGAACGACACCTCCATCGACCTGCTCGCGACGGACTCCAGCGCTTTCGCTAAGGGCACCGTCTCCTACAAGTACGGCATGAAGCCCGGCGCGGACTTCACCTACACCGGCTACGATCAGGGCCTGGTTCCCTCCAAGGTCGAGGTCTACAACGGCGACACCGTGTTCCCGCAGCCCCGTCCCGCTTCCGGTAGCGAGGAAGTAGGCAAGTCCTACTTCTACTACGTCCAGGTCGACGATAGCGGCAAAAAGGTTGATGGCGTCAAGATCAAGAACGCCAAGGGCAAGCTCGTGGACCTCAAGGGCACCAGCGTGAAGGACGCCAAGGGCAACTACGTGCGCCCCTCCGCGAAGGGCAAGTACGCCGTCGTCCTGGCTAACTGCACTGCCAAGAACCAGTTCGACCTCGTCTCCGTCGCCGACACCTTCACCATCACCGGCCAGTCCCTCGACGGCGCCGTCCTCTACGAGGGCGACGACATGGCCGACACCGATTTCGGCTTCTCGGGCGCCGCTCAGAGCGACTACGCCGATACCTATCTGAAAACCCTCAACATCGCGCTCGACGGCGTCCAGCTCGACGAGACGGACGAGGTCAGCCTCTCCATCTACGCCAAGGGCGGCAGCAATGCGCTCGGCCACGACGTCCTCGAGATCGGCAAGACCTACGTGGTGAAGGTCGACGGCGTCAAGGGCTCCCGCTTCGAGGGCCAGTCCGTCCAGCGCGAGTTCGTCTACGGCAAGCTCGACCTCGCCAAGGCGTCCATCGTCACCGACGTGTTCACCGCCAACGCTCCTGATAAGGACAGCACCTTCGACCAGCTCGTCGATAGCTTGAACGGCTTCCCCTGCGACGGGCAGGGCAGCGAGACCGATCACGTCTCCGACAAGGTGTTCAACCAGGTTGACGTCTCCTTCGTCTCCGGTCCTTCCGGCTCCATCTCCGGCGGCAACGGCGTCTACACCTACAAGCTGGCGGCGAAGCCCACGGCGAAGCACGTCTCCGGCGAGGCCACCATCGAGGTCCACAAGGCGGACATCGAGGCCACGGTCGACTTCAACAACATCGACTCCGTGACCGCCAGCGACGAGACCGCGAACAGCTTCATCGTCGACCTGTCCCAGGCCGACCCCGACCACGTCGACCTGTCCGATATCAAGGTGACCGCCAACAACGACCAGCTCAAGGCCGCCGACTACACCGTAACCGTCAAGGACGCCTCCGGCAAGGAGGTCGCCGCCGACGCGCTGAAGACCCCCGGCACCTACACCGTGACCGTGGTATGCGACACCGAGCTCGACAACGGCAAGACCGTTTACGGGACAGCCTCCGCAACCGTTAAGGTCCTGCATAAGGTAGTCAAGGCAAGCGACGTCTTCTTCTCCTACAACAAGCAGAACGTCGTCGACTCCAAGGCCGTCGAGTACACCGGCGAAGACTTCTCCAAGTCCTTCTCCTTTAAGGTGACCTCCGGCTCCGCCGAGCTCGTCCAGGGCACCGACTACGACGTCGTCATCTCCAAGCTGCAGGCCGACGGCAAGAAGGTCGTCGTCGACAAGGTCGTCGACGCCGGCGTGTACGCGATCAGCGTGGTCGGCAAGACCGTCGCTTTCGACAACGGCGCCAAGACCGTGACGTTCGGCTTCACCGTCGACCCTGTCGAGCTCACCGGAACCATCGACCTGTCCGATGTCTCCGCGTACAAGAAGTCCGCGGAGCCCAAGATCTCCGAGCTCCTCGAGGCGACCGACGCAGCTGGCAAGCCCTTCCTGTACCTGCCCGCCACCGGTAGCGCGATCGCGCCGACCTACACCTACGTCGACGCCAACGACCAGGTCGCCGTCCTCCCCGCGGACGCCGTCGAGGTCGAGTACCGCGACGCTAACAACAAGGTCGTGGACCTGAAGGACGCCGGACTCTACACCGCCCGCATCGTCTCCAAGTCCGAGGCGAGCAACTACCTGGTTAACTACAAGTTCGCCAACCTCAAGGTCTCCGAGTCCAAGGTCTTCTCCGACGTCCAGACCTCCGACTGGTTCTACAACGCGGTCTTCAACGCTAAGAAGCTCGGCTACATCGCCGGCATCGGCGACGGCAGCCTGTTCGCCCCGAACGCCGACATCAAGCGCGGCGACGTCGCAGTCGTGCTCTTCCGCATGGCCAACGGCGAGGCCTACAAAGACGAGGACTTCTCCTTCGACGTCAACCACGGCTTCCTGACCGGCTTCTCCGACGTGGACGGCCACGCCTACTACGCCAAGGCCATCGCCTGGGCAGCCAAGGCCGGCGTCGTCAACGGCTACGCCGACGGCACCTTCCGCGCCGAGAAGAACATCACCAGCGAGGAGTTCGCGGCGATGCTCTCCAACTTCGCCAAGCTCAAGGGCGAGGACATCTCCGTCGAGGATGTCGACGCCGTCCTGGCCGCCTACCCGGACGGCTCCGCCGTGTCCGCGTGGGCAAAGCCCGCGGTCGCCTGGGCCGTCGAGAACGACGTGATGGGCAACGGCGCCAAGCTGGACGCCACCTCCAACATCTCCCGCGCCCGCGTCGCGGCCATGGCCGTCAACTACCAGCCCGATGGCGTCGAGGACCTGATCAAGCCCTCCAAGTAGGCTTGAGCCCATTCCGGTCCCGATGACCTGATTAAATTAGCCTGCTCCCCTCAAGGGGAGCAGGCTTGCCCGGCGGCTCCGCTTCTGGAGCATCCGGACAAGCCTTAAGGCAAGATGCAAGCTGTCGCACAAGGCTCGATGCGCAACGGGCCCCCTGGCATCTCAGGGGGCCCGTTGCGTTTGACGCGATGTCGAATAATCGAATACGGCCTCTTGTATTATCTCAGCACATTCCAGCTCTGAGTTTTCAATTTAAAGCGCAGAGGGCCCCCGGATCTCTCCGGGGGCCCTCTGCGCATCGAGCCTTGTGCGACAGCTTGCTTTTGCCTTAAGGCCTGCGGGGAGGCTCACCTGGGATGAGCCCTCCCGCAAGCCCGCTCCCCGAAGGGAGCGGGCGGATCGCTCTACCCAGCGCCGTTATTTACTAAGCGACGGGCTTGGTGATCTTCTCGGGCTGGAAGTTGACGGCCATAGCGGCGACCTCGGCGCGGGTGATGTCGCTGCCGGGGTTCAGCTTGCCTCCGTTGCCCATGATGTCGGCGTCGGCGGCCCAGGCCACCGCGTTAGCGGCCCAGTCGGAGACGGAGGAGCCGTCGGGGAACTCCGCGAGGACCTTGTCGGCGTCGACGGAGACGTCCTTGCCGTTCAGCATCGCGTAGTTGGACAGCAGGGCGGCGAACTCCTCGCGGGTGATGGTGTCGTTCGGGCGGAAGGCGCCGTTGGAGCCGTGCGCGATGTCGACCTTGGTGGCCCAGGCAAGGTCGCGGGCGTAGTAGGAGCTCTCGTCCACGTCGTTGTAGTCGAGGTAGGTGCTGTACTCCTTGTTGAAGGTGTCCTCGGTCATGCCGTTCAAAGCGTTGTCAACGCCGGCCATGCGGGCGAGGATGACGATGACGTCGCAGCGCTTGATCGCGGCGGTCGGCTGGTAGTACTTGCTACCGGAGACGCCGGCGACGTACCCGAGGCCCTTAGCGTCGGAGACGGCGTTCAGGTACCAGTCGCCGGGCTTGACGTCGCGGAAGACGAGGCGCTTGCCCTCGTCGACGACCTGGAACTCGACGGAGGTGGTGTTGTCGTCGTTGGCGAAGGTGTAGTTCTTGGCGAGCTCCTTGTTGCCCTTCAGGGTCACGCGGTACTTGCCCTCGACCTTGGATACCTCGGCGACGTTGACCTTGGTCCACTCCTCCTTCTTGACGTCCCACAGCTCGGCGGTCAGATACTGGTCGCTCTCGAAGTTGGTCGGGAGGGTCGCCACTGCGTCCCAGCCCTCTTTGTCATCCTTGGCATCGGTGGAGTCGTCGTCCGCGACGTTGGTGTTGTAGCGGACTCCCAGGCTGCCCCAGGTGATGCCCTTGGAGCTCGCCGGGAAGTAGGACGAGCCGAACCAATCCTTGAGGTACTGGATCTTGAGGGCGGAGAGGTCGACCTTGTTCACGGTGATGGTGATCTCGGTGGTGCCGGTCAGCTCGAGCTTGTCGCTGGTGATCTTTAGAGTGTAGGTGCCAGCGTCAACAATGCCCTTGCCGTCAACCTTCTTTCCATTGGAATCAAAGAGGTCAAATTCGACGTCATCGGAAACATTAGTGTTGTCATCCTTGAACGCCTTGACGGTGAAGTTGCTCTTCTTGATGGGGTCGCCGTCATAGGTCTTCTCAACCGAGGTAACGGCTTTATCGTTGTAATACACAAAGACGTTTGCATCCGCGTCGACGGTTGCGAGTACAACTTTGACGGTAAAGGTTTTGGAGCCGCCAAACTTGTAGTCATTCTGGGATGGGTCAACCTTGACGGTAACCGTCCAGGTGCCGAGGCCAAGCTGTCCGCCGTGCAGAACATTGCCCTTGGCATTCACCGCGGTGACCTGCAAGCCGGCTACGGCGTTCTTGCCGTCAGAGGCGGAAAGCTTGTCGAGATCGAAGACCTCGTTGTCCGCCTCGCTTACGAGATAGCTGTCCTTGAGGGAGGCGCCATCGTACAGGAAGGAAGCATAGGAGGCAACCTTATCGACCTTGATGGTTTTGACACCTTTGGAAATAATGTTGGAGTTGGCGCTGTCAACGGAAGCGTCGAACCAGTATCTGCCAATCTTGTCGAAAAGTTGAGAATTGCTATTCTCAGCATTACCGAATTTTAGGTCAACCAAAGAGGGGTCAAGCTCGGCGTAATCGGCGGAACCCTTGCTGCCGGTATAAACGATGGTGGGATGCTTCGGTGCAGTCTCAGAGGCGATAACGTCATCGACTTCAACCGTAGAATCGACGAAGTTGAATTTATCAACACTGAAGTGGACCTCGGCGGTTTCACCGGCGTACTGACCCATGCCGGTCATATAGCCGACGTAGTTGCCGTGCTCGAGAACGTCGACGGAAGGGGCGCTGGCGACGTTGTCCGTACCTTCCTTCAGGATCTTGATGGTGTAGTCCTCGCCCTCGTCGAGCTTGGTGCCGCCATTGTCGGCAAATGCAACGCTGAGCTTCTTGCCCGTGTAGGTGAAGGAGTCGTCCGCGGTGTCCGACAGATCCGCGGAGTTGACCTCGTAAGCGGTAACGCCCTTAAGGTCGGCAGCCTTGACGGCCAGCTTCGCGGTTGCCTTGCCGCCGGCGTACTGGCCCTTCAGGCACTCGACGGTCACGACGTACTGGCCGGGCTCGACGATGGAGTCGACTGCGGTGCCGTCAGCCTTGGCGAAGGAGACCTTGTAGTCGTCGCCTTTGATGTTGACCACGCTTCCGCCAAGGGGCGTGACCTGAGTAGCCTTGATATTGAGAGCGGAGCCGTCGGCCGTGGCCGTCGCCTCCCATGCCTTGATGGTCTTGTTGTACTTGGCACCGTCAAGGGTGATCTCGCCGCGGGAGAACGCGTTCTCCTCGGGTGCGACGAGCATGTCTACGTTGGTATCCGCGAGCGCGACCGCGGGGGCGCCGATGGAGAGGGCACCCACGAGGGAGGCGGTGACGACCGCAGCGACCCTCTTGCTCTTCTTGTTGACGCAAGCTGTCATACGTCTTCTCCTTCCAAAGGAACAGATAATCGCCAGTTAGGCGGGAAGGGGAAGGCAGGAGGCGGTGCTAGGTTCGTTACAGAGTAACCGGACGACCCATGCGTGGGTATACTTGTCGAAAAGGATTGGGGGCTGGCATGCCGGAAGTAAGCCGATTCCTCGGCATAATCATCAAGATGATGTACTCTGACGACGATAGACATCACAAGCCGCACGTGCACGTCTATTACGGCGAGTACCGCGCATCCATCGCGCTCGACGGCGAACTGCTCGCAGGGTCGCTTCCCGCAAGGCAGCTTAGAATCGCATCGGGGTGGATCGCGTTGCACGAGAGCGAGCTCTACTCCGCTTGGAACCTCGCTGTCGCCGGCAAGCCCTTCCCCAAGATTAACCCGCTACGTTAAGGCAGGAGGCTACCCATGTACATCAAGGACGGAATCGCGTACGCCGAGGAAGCGTCTCCCGAGCTGGAGATCGCGACGGCGCGCTACGTTGGGAACCTCCAGATGGTGGTGACCTTCACGAGCGGAGAGGAGCGTCTCTTCGACGCCACGGAGTTCTCCGACATGCCCGCCCTCGCGCCGCTGATGGACGAGCGCGTGCTGGAGGACTTCTCGATCGACCACGGCGTCCTCACCTGGCGCAACGGAGAGATAGACATCGCCCCCGAGGCAGTCTACGACAGGAGCTTCGAGTATCGGAGCATAGCCTAGCGCCCGCTTCCACCCAGACGGACCGTCGTCGTTCGCAACCCGATTTCCTATTTACACTGAAGACGCGACCATGACGCCGGCGCGATAAGTTTTGCGGATCCATATAGCCAGCACCGTCGAAAGTGACACGGGCATCCTCGACGGCGCTGCGGCAGCTTGCTACAGAATCAATCTCGACGCCGTGTCGGCGGTCGTTGAGCGGTGTCTGTTGGCCAGCGGACACCGATGGGTGCGGCATCGGCAACGGGGGCAGGTACGGGCACCGCCCTTGGCAGGCTCCCTGTTACTCGCCCGCTTCTCCCGTCTCCGCCAAGACGTGCAGTGCCTGGACCAGCCTCTGCCTCACCCTAGATTCAAAGCCAGTGACTATATCGTTGACGTTTAAAGGGTGGATAGCTCAATCTTGGGTTATCCATCCTTTGTGTATCTTGGCTTGTATTAAGTTGCAGGTAGCAAACCGATAGGCAAATAGAGCTCGGGTTTCTACCTCATCCTTCTAGTATTGGAGCCCATGTCCGTTTAATTCATATTATGATTTAGTGCGATGGAAAACTAACGGAAAATTGCCGAAATGGAGGCGCTTGCCAATTATCGAGACGGAAAGCGCGATAACTGTGCCTGGCACCTACATAAAAGGCGGAGGCGCCAGAGGTCAGGACACGTTTCGAAATCAAAAGGTTTCTGGCAAATATAATCGTCACTCATGCTGATGGCACACTCCAACAATGCAATCTGAACCGGAGGTTCCAAGAATTGACAATATCAATAAGCCATGCGCAGGCTGTTTAACATCGATGGAAATGAAGTCGACAGGAAAAGCCGGCAATGAATGGTCTTGAATCCAACTAGCCCTCGTAGAATCCCTCTGAGCTGTACTCTCTCCACTTGAGGTACATCTCTCGGTAGTTCTTCTTGATGAACTTTTTTATCACTAATGTCTCGCGGTCGTTAAGGCTTCCTTGGAACTGAACTACGCTGTCCCCGTTCTCTTTTACGAAGAACTTGGCGGATCCGGATTCGGTGAGCCTCCTGTCACTGGCGTGAACATGCATGCATTCGACGATACAAAACGAGGTGAAGTACAGGTAATACCCCGCAACCATAAACTGGAAGTACTTAGGCACGGCTCACCTCCATGAACTCCTTATTGTCTCTGAAGTATCCAAGGACGATTCCCGCCTCGATGTCGTCCATAGTGGTTTCGAGAACACAGCCGTCCCTATCGAGCACCGCCGCCGCAAGGGGAGCATTAAGGTTGAGCACTCTCACCCTTCCGTTCGGAGCGGACGTGAATGCATAGCCGTTAACAATCATATTTGCGCCGTTTGCAACAGCTTCTACGTCAGGCATGGGCGACCTCCACCTCTCGTATGCCCTCCAGGTAGCCCGCGGGGTCCATATAGAGGTCCTCAAGGATAGGGACCAGGTCTATGTACTCCTCTACGGGAGTGGGGCTGTGCGCATATTCGGCGTCGACAACCAGGTACCCCTCGTCCCACTCCTTGACGCGGATATAGCGTTTTAACGAGTAGGGTGCACGGAAGCGAATCGTGGCGCCTCCGCCCGAGAAAACGGTGTAGCCAGCATTGTAGCCGAGCGTTGCCGTCCCGTCCTTATCTGCCATTGAGACCCCTCCGATTTGATGTGCACTGTCGATGCCCCGGAAGCCCAGGGCATCCTTCTCGTCCATTGTACCCACGGGACGCCGGAAGCGCCCGCTATCACCATCTCCCCGTTTGGCAGCGACAAAAGACGCGGCGTTGTCCCGCACGCGGCACCAGCGCACTCGAAGGGCTCGAATATTTCGAGACCTCGTGCGCGGAGAAACGCTTAGCGCTCGTGGGCAGGGCCCCTATGCGGGAGGGCGACAACCATCTCGGAGTGCATGAACAGGCGGACGGCTCGGCATCAATGAGTACAGCGCTCTGCTCCTGGAAGCGCACGAGCGCATCGGTCGCCTGCGCGACGGTGCTGGCAATCCTGCCTGAGGACTCGCACTCCCCGCTCGCCGGCTCGTCGGGCAGTCAGGGAGAATGCTGCCCACACTATGCGGAGTCCTAGGGCCTTTTCTCACAGCCTATGGCGCTTCAGGAAAACCTTGCCATCATATCCCATATCTGCAAGGTTAATACAACAACATTGCGGATTCGCGTCGATACGGCAAGGTTTGCCATAGCATATTACGGCTGAATTAACGTTTGTCTTGCCCGACGGCGCAGGGCGAAATACCGCCAGTCATAGTCTCTAGACGCCATATCGATATAGATAGACGAGTTAATCTAGCGGCCACGCGCTGAACGTCGAAATGGGACAATCAAGCAAGTTTGCTATTTCTAGGCAATGTCCGCTCCGTGGTTTCCATGCGAAATGGAATAGCAACGCCGGGCTGCCCTAAATGGGCACTATTCGCCTCGAAACCAACCGACTGAACGCGATTCTTGAAGACGATCGATGCTGCGCGGCGAGAACCAACCATTCTATCGGTCGTTTTGTCGCCCATTTCTTCCGACCATCAACGACCCTTTTGCATGGAGCACATTTTCAAAAATCTATTTTTACAGCACATTTCATTTCCCGATACAAAAAAAACACTGTAACGAAAAGCTCGCCAAACGAAACGGCTTCCAACGCCCCTGACAGCGCGCCGCACTCTGGGCAATGAGAAAGGAAGTAGCCCGCCGCCCCAAGAAGCAAAGCGATAAAAGCGCGACAGCACTTTGTCTTTGCTAGGTCTTCAATACTGTATTTTGCATCGTAGCGAGCATCAAGGTAGTGCGAAAGATAGGCAATGCCACCAGAAAGCAATAACGATAGCAAATGAACCGTAGGAGCGCTTGTCTCTTCAACAAGCAGGGCCACGAAGGGGATGGGGTAGAGGCACTGCCAAGTCGCCATGAAGTAGGGGCAACGCATCCTCCATGATGCCTTCATACGTAACGGGTTCCTCATTCCTGTCTGGATGAAAAAGGGTAGGAAGTATCCAAAGGATCCGGAGATAACGACCATTGCGTAATTTGCTGGTGCAGACGCGAGAAGTGACGCTGGCAGTAGGATAGCGGCGAAGAGCAGCATCGCAACGCGAGCCGCCCTATCGATGAACTTTTCTTCAATAATGATTTCCATATATACCTCCGAAAAACAGCCCGTATGTTATGCAGGGGCTCCGCGCGCCACGCTGGTCATTTGAGCGAGCGGGCAGAATGGGGCTTTTCCAAGCGATGGATCTGAGCGACAAAAGGTAGGCAGACTTCTTCGATGTTCCTAGCGCCAATCCCCGTCTTTTCAGCAAAGTATAGCCGTATGCTAGCTCGGTCCCTGCGCCGCAGTTCTATCGTCGCCTCTTTTCCACCTTCACGCCTAACTGGCGATTATCTGTTCCTTTGGAAGGAGAAGACGTATGACAGCTTGCGTCAACAAGAAGAGCAAGAGGGTCGCTGCGGTCGTCACCGCCTCCCTCGTGGGTGCCCTCTCCATCGGCGCCCCCGCGGTCGCGCTCGCGGATACCAACGTAGACATGCTCGTCGCACCCGAGGAGAACGCGTTCTCCCGCGGCGAGATCACCCTTGACGGTGCCAAGTACAACAAGACCATCAAGGCATGGGAGGCGACGGCCACGGCCGACGGCTCCGCTCTCAATATCAAGGCTACTCAGGTCACGCCCCTTGGCGGAAGCGTGGTCAACATCAAAGGCGACGACTACAAGGTCTCCTTCGCCAAGGCTGACGGCACCGCAGTCGACTCCATCGTCGAGCCCGGCCAGTACGTCGTGACCGTCGAGTGCCTCAAGGGCCAGTACGCCGGCGGCAAGGCCACCGCGAAGCTTAACGTCAAGGCGGCAAGCCTCCAGGACCTTACTTGGTACGACGCAGATTCCGCTCTGGAAGACCAGACCATCGACCAGAAGTTCGTCTACACAGGCTCCGAGCTCCACATCGGCTTTGCCGACAAAGTGTCTTTTGTCGAGGGCGAGGACTATTCTGTCAAGATCCTGAAGAAGGGCACTGACAACGTGAGCAGCGCGCCGTCCGTTGCCATCAAGGACGCTGGGGACTACGTTGCCTACGTCACCGGCCTTGGTCAGTATAAGGGTGAGTCCAAGGAAGTCCCCTTTAGCGTAGACAAGTTTGTGATTGCCAACGGTACCCAGGTTGTCGTTGACGACGTCATCGCTTCCGACGCTGCCCCCGTAAACCCCTCCAAGGTTTATGTTGGCGCCCCTGGCACAGCTTCCTACGCTGAACTCGACACCTCCCTCATCAATCTCAAGTTCATGTTTGGCACTTCGGTCGAAGGCGAACAGCTTAACCTGTTCGACGTACCCGGCCTGTATGTGTTCTCTTTCAGCAAGAACTCCGATAACGACAATATCGTGCTTCCTTCTGCGGAAACTGACTGCACCACCTTCGTCAACAAGGTTAAAGAGCTTGCAAGCTTCAAATATGGCAACGAGCCTCTCGCTGACTCCTACAGCATCAACCTTGCGAACGACCAGGTCTTCGATCTTAGCAAGCTCGCCGCATACAACGGCGATAACAAGGTAGTCAACGGCGTTAGCGTAAAAGCTGTTAAGGCGGATGGAGAGACCCTCACCACTGGTGTACTAACTCCTGGCTCCTGGACTGTTACGGTGGATGTCGACCCCGCCGCTAATGATTTCTCCGTTGGCGGGTCTAAAACTGTTAACGTAAAGGTCGTTAAGGACATCGTCGACGCCGACGCGAACGTCTTCGTGTACTACACGGACGAGTCCGGTAAGAAGCAGGCCATCACCTCCCTCGAGAAGGTTTACGACGGCAAGACCATCACGAAGGGTCAGTTTACCGTCCAGGCCTTCAAGGACGACAACACCGACGTCTCCGACCAGGTCTCCTTCAACATCTACGACGAGGACGGCAAGAAGGTCGACAAGATCGTCGATGCCGGTACCTACACCCTCAAGGTGGAGACCGACGAGCTCGAGCTGACCGGCACCACCGAGATCACCATCACCGTGAACAAGGTCGACCTCTCCAAGCTCTACGTGATGCAGGAGAAGAAGTGGTTCGACGAGGAGAGTGGCGCCCCCTACGTCCCGCTGGCCAGCGACGGCAAATCCCTCGGCTTCGATATCGTGCTCGGCTACGACACCCAGGCAGAGCTGACGACCGACAAGGACTCCGCGTCCGACCACGAGGGCATCGACCAGATCGGCCGCAGCATCGCCGGCAAGGACTTCACCTCCCAGGTTAAGGCCGAGCGCTACGACGTCAAGAAGGGCAAGTGGGTCAAGGTATCCCATCCCTACATCTTCACCGTCGCCGGCGAGTACCGCTTCACCCTGACCGGCACCGCCGATGACGCGAAGAACTATAAGTTCGCGAATGCCGACAACACCACCGTCGTCACCACCCTCTGCGTCGACGAGAAGGACCTCGTCTTCCGCGACGTCCTGCCCGGCGAGTGGTACTTCGACGCGGTCGCCGACGCTAAGGGCCTCGGGTACGTCGCCGGCGTCTCCGGCAGCAAGTACTACCAGCCGACCGCCGCGATCAAGCGCTGCGACGTCATCGTCATCCTCGCCCGCATGGCCGGCGTTGACAACGCTTTGAACGGCATGACCGAGGACACCTTCAACAAGGAGTACAGCACCTACCTCGACTACAACGACGTGGACGAGAGCTCCTACTACGCCCGCGACCTTGCCTGGGCCACCAAGGTCGACATCGCGCACGGCTCCAACGGCGCCTTCCGCCCGAACGACACCATCACCCGCGAGGAGTTCGCCGCCCTGCTGTCCAACTACGCGATGCTGAACGGCAAGGACGTCTCCGTCGACGCCGACAAGGTCCTCGCGGAGTTCCCCGACGGCTCCTCCGTCTCCGACTGGGCCGCTAACGCGGTGGCCTGGGCCGCCGACGCCGACATCATGGGCAACGGAGGCAAGCTGAACCCCGGCAGCGACATCACCCGCGCCGAGGTCGCCGCTATGGCCGTCAACTTCCAGCCCGAGAAGATCACCAAGCCCGTCGCTTAGTAAATAACGGCGCTGGGTAGAGCGATCCGCCCGCTCCCTTCGGGGAGCGGGCTTGCGGGAGGGCTCATCCCAGGTGAGCCTCCCCGCAGGCCTTAAGGCAAAAGCAAGCTGTCGCACAAGGCTCGATGCGCAGAGGGCCCCGGAGTAATCCGGGGGCCCTCTGCGCTTTAAATTGAAAACTCAGAGCTGAAATGTGCTGTGATAATACAAGAGGCCGTATTCGATTATTCGATATCGCGTCAAACGCAACGGGCCCCCTGAGATGCCAGGGGGCCCGTTGCGCATCAAGCCTTGTGCGACAGCTTGCATTTGTTCGGCCAAAGACTTGCGGGAGGGCTCTCGGAGGAGAGCCGCCCGGCAAGCCCGCCCCCCTAGAGGGGCGGGCCGCTATCACGCTAAGGGGAGATATTTCCCGCAGCGGAGGTTCAACTACTTGCGGTTGGGCTGGTAGTTGACGGACATGGCCGCGGCCTCGGCGCGGGTCAGGGTGCCGGCCGGGTTGATGGAGCCGCCGTTGCCCATGACGTCCTTGGAGACGGCCCAGGCGACCGCGTCCTCGGCCCAGTCGGAGACGGAGGAGGCGTCCTTGAAGCCCTTCAGGGCCTCGTCGACGTCGACCGTGCCCACGGTCTCGTCGCGGTTGACGAGCTTGGCGTAGTTGGCCAGCATGCCGGCGAACTGCTCGCGGGTGATGGTCTGGTCGGGGCGGAAGCTGCCGTCGGCGTAGCCGTTGACGACGCCGGTCTTCTTGGCCCAGTAGATGGCCTGGCCGTAGTACTGCTTGCCGTCCACATCGGAGAAGCCGGTGTTCCAGCCGCTCTGGGTGTTGTAGTGGGCGTTAGTCTCGTCCTGCGGGATGGACGCACCGGACATGTTGAACAGGACGACGGCGACCTGGCCGCGGGTGAGCGCGTCGTTGGGGCCGAAGGCGGTGGTGCCGCCGTAGCCGTTCATGTAATCGTTCTTGTCGGCCTTGATAACCGCGTCGTAGAACCAGTCGGAGGGCTGGACGTCGGAGAAGTAGGACTTTTCGGCAACGGTGAACTCCAGAGTCACGCCATCCTTGCCCTCGGGCAGGACGTAGTTGGAGGCGACGTCGTCGCCCACCGTGACGGAGACGCGGTAGGAGCCGATCTTCTCGACCTTTGCGACCGGCTTCCAGGTGCCGTTGTCGTTGTACTCGACGACGACGTCGACGTTGTCGGGAAGAAGGTCGAGGCCCTTGTAGTCCTTGTCAGCATCGGGGGATGCAGCGGCGTTGCCGGTGTCGTACTTGAGGCCGAGGCTCTTTATCGCGAGGGCGTTGCTGCTGACAACATACTTGTCAAGCGGCAGGTACTCCTGGCCGGCGACGTCGTTCCACTTGACGAGCTTTGAGATCTGGGCGGAGGTCAGGTCGACCTTACCGATGGTGATCTTCATCTCGGTGGTGCCAGAGAGCTTGTAGGCGTCGCTCGTGACCTTGAGCTTGTACTCGCCGGCGTTAAGAATCTGGTCGACCTCCTTGCCCTCGGCATCGTAGAGCTTGACGGTGAGGTTGGGCTTGTAGCCGTTCTCGGTCATGCCGATGTTGCTGACCGTGCGATCCTTGTTGGTTACAAAGAAGTAGCCGGCGTTGATGGAAGAGCCGTCATACGCCTTGGCATAGGAGGTAATGGCAGTCTTGTTGCTGTCGGCGGTATAGACGAACAGGTCCTTGTCAGCGTCAACCGCGCCGGCCCAGACGTGGACGGTCACGGTCTTGGAAGCGGCGACCCACTTGCCATCGAGAGCATTGTCGGAAGAGGACAGCGGCTTGTCGGGGTTGTAGGTGAAGGTGAGCTTGTACTCGCCGGGGGTGCTGCCGACGGTGCCGTTGCAAACGACCTGACCGTTCGCGCCAGAAGCGTTGGTAGCGAGCTGGACGCCGTTGAGGGAGGCGATGACCGCATCCTTGTTGAAGGTCTGGCCGGGGAAGATGTCGTAGGAATCGGCGAGCGCGGCACCGTTGTACATCAGGTCGGCGAACTCGTCGACCTTGGTAAGTGTCACACTCGTTCCGCTGTAGCTTCCGTTGTACTTAACATTACCGGACTTAAGGGCCGCATCGCTAATCTTTACGGTGGCGGTGTACCGACCGGAGCCGCTTAGAGTCTGTCCCTGGTTAAGCTCGACGGTGAACAAGGAAGGGTCGATGTCAACGTAGTCGTTGGCGCCAACGGTGCCATAGGTGACACGCGTAGGATGGGTGGGCATTTCGCCCTTGAAGGGGGAGACCAGAACGGCAGAGTTGGCATCGAAGCCGTAATAGTTGACGTGGAAGGTCGTGCTGGCGCTGGAACCAGCGTACTTACCGGCGCCGGTCAGGGTCGCCGTGTAGTCGCCGGCATCGACGACGGAGTCAACGGCCTTGCCACTCTTGGTGTACTTGACGGTATAGTCCTTGCCCTCGGTAAGAGCGTTGCCGCTGCCGTCCTTGAAGCCGACCTTGAGTGCAGAGCCGGAATAGATCAGGGTGGTGTCAGCGACCTTACCGTTCTCGAACGCGGTGAGGCTGGTGGGCAGGTCGGCGCCGACGACCTTGAAGAACTGCTTGAAGGTCTGACCGATGTACTGGGAGCCGGTAAGCGGGGTCACGGTGAGGACGTAGTCGCCAGCGGCGGTCACACGGTTGCCGGAGAGCGGGGTGCCGGTGGGTTCGCCCTTCTCATCGGCCTTGTAGAGGGCGACCTTGTAGTCGTTGCCCGGGGTAACCTTGATTTCGTCCTTGCCAGGCTGGAGGCCGGCGGGCAGGATGCTCTCGGCGTTGGCGCTGAAGGGCAGCGCGGTGGCCTCGACGGTGGTGTTGCCCTTGGTGTCGGTGCCGACGAGGCTGCTGTTGAGCGCGTTGCCCGTGGCATCCGAGAACTTGAAATTGATGGTTCCGTTGACGAACTCCATGCCGTCAGTGCCGCCCTCGGCGAACTGCAGGTCGATGGAGGTGTCGTTCGCGGCCAGAGCGACCGCGGGGGCGCCGATGGAGAGGGCACCCACGAGGGAGGCGGTGACGACCGCAGCGACCCTCTTGCTCTTCTTGTTGACGCAAGCTGTCATACGTCTTCTCCTTCCAAAGGAACAGATAATCGCCAGTTATCGTTAGAACCGCAGGTAAGGCCTTGTTATCAGGTCTTTTGTGCTGGCGAAATCTGTCTTGGAATGAGCAAGAAGGGGGCAAGAACTGGCAGAAGGCCCCTTATAGCTGAGTTCAATGCGTGCTGGAAGGGCCTTGGGATTGGTTTTTATTGTGTGCAGGGCGCTGCAAAGCAGGAAGGGCGACCGTTGCGATCGCCCTTCTTCGTCCAGAAAACTGGTTATTGATGTGTGCTGCGAGCATAATGCCGCGCGGCGGAAGCTAAACGCTGCGGATCGCGTTGGAGCTTGAGGGGTTGGAGCGCTTTGGGTGCCGTGAGCGGATTGCCGGGCAGGCGCCCATCCACACGCCGGCGACGATGATGCCCGCGGTGGAGACCATGGCGCCGGTTTTGAGGCCGGGCGTGCGGTAGACAAGGTTCACGGTGTGCTGTCCGGCGCCCGCGTCGATGCAGATAAGGCCGTTGACGCTTTGGATTTGGGCGGGTTTGCCGTCCACCGTGGCGGCCCATCCGTCCTCTGCGGGGATGGTGAGCATGAGCTTTTGGCCCGCCTTGAGGTCGATGGTGCCCTGGATGCGGCCGTCGCTCATGGTCTGAACGTCAAAGGGGCTGGCCTGCAGCGAGGTGAGCGCAGAGGTGGCGACGTCCATGTTGAGGGTCTGCGCGTCGATGCCGCATTGCTGCGGGTCAAGGCCGGCGTCGCAGCGCAAGGTGACGGATACCTGGTCGCCGGCAGTAAGATCGCCCAGGTAGATGACGTTGGTATCGAATTCGTAGTTGCGGGAAGATTGCACCAGCTGGCCATCAACGTAGATGGCGATGGGCGCCGGCGCGTTGGTGACCCACAGGTAGAGGGGGCCGTCCGTGGCGGCGGTGACGGTATAGGCAACGCAGGTGCCGTCTGCTGCGCTGTCCACGGTTGCGGTCGCGCCCTGGCTTACGTTGGCGGGGGAGTAGAGGTTCGCCGCCGAGCTGCCCGTAAGGCTTTGCAGCCAAAGGCGCTGGTTGGTGAAGGGGTCATCCGTCCACTCTATATTGTCTGCATCCGCCTCCACGCCGTAGCCAACCGGCAGGGCGTAGGCGTTTTGGTACGCGTGCGCCGTGCTGTACGGAGCGGGCAGGTTGATGCTAAAGAGCGCCTGCGAAGCTCCGGCGGGTTGCTGGGTGTCTAGAACGTAGCGCACGCCCAACAGGGAGTCCGTCACAAAGAGGGGGTCTTGGTAGGCGGTGACGCCCCTGGCGCCGGGCAGGGTGCAGTAGCCCAGGTGGCCCAGCAGCTGCTTGACGGGGCCGCTTGCGGTGGAGCTGTAGTGCGCGGGGCTTGAGATTCCCAGAGACATGTCCTGCCCGGTGGTCATCATCTTTGGCATGGGTCCGCTGGCGGTGCCCTGGTAGGGGATGGGGATCATGGCGCCGGCGACCGAGCCCATGGCGGTGCCAATGCGGTAGGGGGATCCATCCTGGCTTTGGTTGAGCTTTTCAAGTTGGTTGGCGGCGTCTTCTAGCGCGGCCATGTAATCCTGGTAGCCGGAGAGAGAGTTCGAGTTGAAGCCGTGCACGCCGCCCAGGCCCAGGCCCTGCACGCAGATGAGCAGGCTGCCGGCCAGGGTCGCTGCCGAGAATGCGGCCAGCGCGATGCGGGGTACACGCGGGCGGGGCGCAGGGGCTGCTGCTGTGGGGACGGGGCCGGCTGCGGGGACGGGACCGGTCGCGCCGGTGTTCTCGTTTACCACCCCATCCTCGTCCGCGCGCGTTGACCGCACGCGGCGGATTAGCCAGTCAATGGCGAACGAGGCGCACAGAGTGAGCGAGAAATGCAGCAGAAAGGCGTAACGGGGGTTGAAGGCGTCTGCTCTAACAAAGCCGGTCCACACCATGTCGAGCGGCTTGTAGAGAAAGGACGCCACCAGCGCGGCGATGATGGCGCCCATGCCCACTTTGAGCGAGCGCGGCGCCGGCACGGCGAGAGCGGCTATAGCGGCGAGGAGCACGGCGAGGGGAATCTTGACGGGGTTGCCCTGCCCGGCGAAGTCGCGCGTGCCCACGAGCATGGACTTGGCCAGGTCGACGATGCTTAGGGGCGTGGCGTTGGCGAAGAAGCTGGACGAGAGGACCGTCTCATCGCTGACGGTGCCTCCGGCGAGCTGGGCCAGCACCACGGGCAGCAAGATCACCATGCCCGCCATGATGGCGAGCACCATGGCGGCGCCGTAGGCGAGGACGGCTTTTACGCGTGCGCGTCGCAGGAGCTTGCGCTGCGGGGCGGCGTTGCCGGTGGTCGCCAGCGCTTCGCGCGAGGCGCCGGGAAGCTCTGCAAAGAAGTAGAAGATCGAGAACAGGCAGACCATGTAGGCGGCGTACCAGTTAAACAGCATGACGCCGGCGGCGCTTGCAAACAGCAGCGCGGGGCTTTTGCCGCTGGCGACGCGCCAGACGCCCAGGGCGACCAAAGGCAGCATGATAAGGCCGTCGATCCACATGATGTTCTGCCCGTTGGCAAAGCTCCAGCTGGTAAGGGCGTACGCGGTGCCCAGCAGGAGTATGGGAGCGGCGGCTGGATCGAGCACCCCGCGCGCGCCGTCGGCCGTGCGCTTGGTGCGAACCAGGTTCACGTTGAGGCGCCGGGTGAGAAAGACCGCGCAGGTAAAGCTGGCGAGGCAGAGCTTGATGATCATGAATGCGGAGAACGCGGCTGCCATGTCTTTGGGTTGGACGAACGCGGCAAGCAGCGATACCGGGCTGGAGAGGTAGTACGCAAAGAGCGGGAACGTTCCGCCGCCCAGCCCCTTTGCGAACGAGTAAAACAGGTTGTCCTGTCCCGTGAGCACCTGGTGGTACCAGCCATGCAGGCCCACGTACTGGAACACGCCGTCGCGCGCCACAAACGGGTGGTCGCCAAAGGGGAACGTGCCGGTGAGCGCCATGGCGATAAGTAGGACGATGAGCGTGATTGCGGGTGCGATCAGGCAGGGGGCCAGTGGTGGTCTGCCGGCGCGGCCGGCCTTGCGTGCGGAGCGATTACTCAAGGGGGTCCTCCCAAGGAAAAGAACGGCGTGGGGTGCGGCAGCGTCCGTGCCGGCACCGCGCCCGCATGGTCGCGACGCCTACGCTGATGTGGTGCTTGCGCATGTGCGATACCGGTGCGGGCACGGCGTCTGCGCAGATGAGGCGGTCCTGCCGTTAGGGTGCAAATGCGTGCATGCCCGGCGAGTATGAAAAGGCGCCCGGCACAAGACGGTAGTGTACCACCTGCTTTTTGACGTTTTGTGAGGTGGTGGGTGGTGAAGGCCTGGATGATGCCCATTTCTGTTGATTTGCCTCTAAAACATATGCTAGAGCCGATTACAGCGGGCGGTATGCCCGTTCACCTTGCCGTTTGTTGACATTATAAAAAGGCGCATGGTTCGCTTAAGGTTAGGGGCGGTGGCACCATCACTTCTGGCGCCTCTCTTTATAAGGGCTATGGAGCGATTGACAATTATGGAATGCTTCATATTGTAAATGGCTCTTTTGCTGGAAGCTACGCGGGCAATGCCGGCGCGATCAGGAATAGAACCGGGGCGGAGCTCATTATTGATGACGGCGACTTCTTTGGCGGTACGGCGGTCTACAGCGATGGAAAGGTGACGATCAACGGCGGCTATTTCCACTCGATTGCCTGCCTTGGTATACCAGATGAGAATGATAAGACCGGAAACCTATCTGCTTGATTTACCGCGGGACCCGGTGGAGACGCGGGGCCCCGCGTTTTTCTCGTCCAAATACTCGTCCAAACCCACCCTATGCAAACCGCCCGTGCATTACTGGTGCACCCCGCAGACATGTGCCGCCAAACCCGCTCAGTCTGGATACAATAGGGGGAGCTGTACGCGCACGAAAGGGTACTCATGGCAAACGATTCGAAAACATGGCGTTGCGGTAAGTTCGAGCTCAAGTTCGACCGACCCCGCATCATGGGTGTTCTCAACGTCACGCCCGATAGTTTTAGCGACGGCGGCGAGCACTTTGACGCCGACGCCGCCATTGCATACGGCCTGCAGATGCTGGACGAGGGTGCCGACATCATCGATGTTGGCGGGGAGTCCACGCGTCCGGGCTTTACTCCGGTGGGTGCGGACGAGGAGGCTCGTCGCGTGCTGCCGGTGGTGCGCGCGCTGGCGCAGAAGGGTGCCATCGTATCGATCGACACGCGTCACGTTGACGTGGCCAAGGCCGCGGTGCGCGTGGGCGCTTCTATTGTGAACGACGTCACCGGCTTCACCGATCCCAAGATGGTGGAGTTTGTTAAGGACAGCAGCTGCGGCGTGATCATCATGCACGCGGGCGAGCCCACCGAGGAGACTCCCAAGAGGCATACCGCGGTGCAGCTGGACACCAGCGCCGCCGCGTTTGTGGCCGAGAAGGCCCGTGCCGCCGCTGCCGCTGCGGAGGCGGAGGCCGCGGCCAAGGCCGCCAAGGCCGCGAAGGGCCGTCGTCCCGGTTTGAAGCTGGGCGGCCTGGTGCAGCCGCAGCTTCCGTTTGGAGATTTGCCCAACGGCAGCGAAGCCGCCGAGCAGGAGGCTGCCGCCAAGGCCGCCGCGCTGGCAGCCGCCGAGGCAGAGAAGAAGGCCGCCGAGGCAGAGGCCGCCGCCAAGGCTGCGGAGGAAGAGGCCCGCGCCGTGCCCGCCAACGACGAGCTTGCCGCCATCATGGCCCGCAGCGCGCGCCGCGATGCCGCCACGGGATCGACCTCGCAGCTGCGCCGCTTCACCCTGCCGGATTCCGCACCCATCATGCGCCGCGTCATGGGATTCCTCTCCGACCAGGCCCGCGCGCTGATCCATGCCGGCGTCGCCCGCGAGCGCATCTGCATCGACCCCGGCGCGGGTTTTGGCAAGGACGCGAACGAGGACATCGTTATCCAGCGCGAGACCGCCAAGCTGGCTTCGCTGGGCTATCCGCTGCTGTGCGCCGTGAGCCGCAAGCGCTTTGTTGGCGCAGTCTCCGGCGTGGGAGACGTGCACGAGCGCGACGCCGCCACCTACGGCGTGTGCCTGGGCGCCATCCAGCTTGGCGCCAACATTGTCCGCGTGCATGACGTGCGCGGCTTTTCGCAGTTCTTGAACGGATTTTGGGCCATCGCCCGCCCGCAGCCCCGTCGCGCCTTTGTGGCCCTGGGCTCTAACCTGGGCAAGCGCGCGGAGAATATCCGTGCCGCCAAGGCTCTGATCGCGGAGATTCCCATGACCTGCGTTAGCAGCTGCTCGCGCATTTACGAGAGCGAGCCTGCCTACGAGAGCCGCCAGGATCCGTTTGCCAACGCGGTGATCGAGATCAAGACCGAGCTGGCCCCGCTGATCTTGCTGGACGAGCTGATGAAGATCGAGAACAGCATGGGACGCAACCGCACCAAGAGCGCCCGCCCCAACGGTCCGCGCATCATCGATTTGGACCTGTTGTGGATGGACGGCGAGGTGCACGGCGGCGACAAGCTGCGCCTGCCCCACCCGTACCTTGGCGAGCGCGACTTTGTGCTGGTGCCGCTCGAGGACCTTATGCATGACCCTGCGCGCTTCTTCCGCTACGAGGGCGTGGACGTGAAGGAGCCCGAGGACCGCTTGGGACACGTGGTGGGCGAGCTGGGCTCGCTGTAGGCGTCGCGGGCGCTGCCGCGGGCGTCGTGGCGGCGCGGGTGCCGTGGCGGGCGCCGGCTTGATGTGCTGATGCGGGGCGGCTCGACGGGTTCGGGTCGCCCTGATTTATTGGACGGGGATAGCCCTCCGGAAAGGTTGGTGTGCTGTGGCCGAGGTCGACCAGCTGTGCTGCGAGCTTGAGCTTACGCCCAAGGTGAAGATGATGGAGTTTATCGCCCTGCCGCAGGTGTGCGCCATGGGCGTGATCGAGTGCCTGCGCCAGCTGGGCCTGGGCGAGCAGGTGGGCATTGGTTGGCCTGCGGACCTGGTGGCGCGCCGCGAGCATCCCGCGGTGCCGGGTGGCGCCAAGCCGCGCGAGGCCATGAGCGCGGATACCTCGTCCTTTGACTTCGACCTGTTTATGGGCAAGGTGGGCGTGCATGCCCATGCGGGCGAGAACGGGCCGGCTGCGAGCGTGACCGTGACGGTCGATATGCCCGTGCTGGCCGGTGCCGCCGCGCGTTGCGGCGTTGCGTTGCCCGCGCGCGAGGAGCTGCGCCGCGCCCTTGCCGCCGCCGTTGAGGCCAAGGTGGACCAGTGGGCGCAGATGCTGGCGACCCGCCCCAGCCCCGGCCCCATGGCGCCCGTGCTTTCCGACTACTTCGACATGGTGCCGCTGCTGGGCCACCAGGTTGCCGCGCTGTCCCCCAACGGGTTGCCCATGGCGATTGGCGCGTTCTCTGGCCTGGATATTTGGGGTCGCGCGTGCGTGACGGCGGCCGACGGCTCCGAGAAGGAGTTGCCCTGCGAGGCCGTGATCATTCGAGCCGTGTAGGGTTGGGCTATGCGCCTAGTGCGCGGATGGGGATGACGTAGACGCCGTCACTGCGACGATAAGCCACCTCGCCCATGCCCGTAATCACTGCGAGGAACGATGGCTTGCGTGCCTGCGACTTATCATTGCCACAAACTTTGTTGGACAGCCTTATGAGGTTGGCGGCTGCTTGATCCGCCTTTTCAAGACACACCTCGATTTCGAACGCGGCCCATCGTCCATCCGCGCGCTCTACAATCGCATCGGCTTCCAGGCCGGAATCATCATGGTAATAGCGCAAGGGGTTTGAGACCGCGTAGTCAAGCGCGCGTGCGTAGACGTTCAGGTCGCGCATGACAAGATTCTCGAAGACCAGGCCAAACGTTTGCCAGTCTTGCAGCAGCGCGTCCGGAGAGAGACCCAGCAGTGCCGCGGCGAGCGAGGGGTCGGCAAAGTAGCGCTTGGGTTTGACGCGCATGCGCTTGGGGGAGCGCGACGCCGGCACCCAGCCGGGGACCTCATCGATAAGGTACATGCTGCGGAGGATGTCGACGCATTGGGACACCGCCTTACGATCGCCTTCCGTTGCCATGTCCTCGGATTCATATGCATAGACGTCGCGGACAAGCGTGCCTACCTTGGTTGATTGTCCTACATTGCGCGCGATGGAGGCGGCGGTGCGGCGCGTGAGCTCCTCATTGCCGCCAAGCTGGGGAACGCTTTGCGTGAATACGGATTCCATGTATTCGCGAACAACTATCTGCGCATTGGCCGCGGTCTGCAGACGTTCTTCCGGCCAACCTCCGCGAACGGCCACGCGAGCAAGGTCCTCAATGCCGGAGTCGCACGCGCACGACGTGAACTCGTTCTCAAATAAGCCAGCCAAACTGACCTTTGAGTTGGATTCGCCAGTTTCCGCAAGCGTCATGGGATGCATGCGAACACGACCGATGCGTCCCGCACCGCTGTGCGCTTTTGACATAGTGCGCGGGGTTGATGAGCCCGTGAGAATCCAAGCACCCTTTTCTCCGCCAAGGTCATCGACCGCATGGCGCACGGTGTCCCAGATTACGGGCACACGCTGCCATTCATCGATGACGTGGGGGCGGTCGCCGGCGAGCACATAGGACGGGTCGGCAGAGGCGATCTGCAGGTTTGACCCGCGATCCACGTAGAGCACTGACGAGCCATGGGCTAGGGACGACCATGTTTTGCCGCACCATTTGGTGCCCGACACCTCAACGGCTCCAAACAGGTTGAGATAGGCCTCTATTTGGGCGTCGACAATTCGGGGTTGATATGCTGCGGGGCATGTTGTTCGATGCGTTTGAGAAGTGGCCATGCGCTGCTTTTCGCGTCCGTGCTTTGCCGAACATTATACAAGGTAGATATATCCACATTCCAGAATCCGAATGTTTGGCCTACCAAAATCCGAATGATTGCCATACCAGAATCCGAATGATATGGGTACCAAAATCCGAATGTGAGCCGCCGCTTCAAGCTGTGGGCTGGCGGCTGTACGGGTTGGAGACCCGGTGGGTGCAGCGTGAAAGCGCTCCTGCGGTTTTTAGCCGGCGATCTTGTACTTTCTGTTTCTGCTGCTCGCCGATGCCGTGGGCAACACCTCGCCCATATCGATGAGGTTTCGAATGCGGTTGCGCACTTGGTTGACGTTCATGCCGGTGAGATCCTGCAGTTGCTGCGTGCTTAGCTCCCCATATTTGATGAGGCAGTCCTTGATGTACTGCTCGCCCAGCTTGGCGCTTATTCGCCGTGTACCGGGGATTGGCTTCTGGCCCACGTTATCGATGCCTTCGATTTTGGGTTCATGCTTGCACCGGGCCTGTGCAGAATAACCTTGAACTGGTCGAGTCCCGGGCAAAAAGTGGGTTCCTTGAGACCACGCTCACGGCACGCTTGAATCATCATGGGGATTCCCGAACCATTGCCTTCGGCGGGCGAGCCGGCCTCGGGCGGAAGCGGAACAAGGGACATAAGGCGCATGAGCGCGGCGTTACGGCAGCTGGAGACGCTGCTTGCGAGCGTTTGCCTTCTTGCGCTTCCGTAAAGACCGCCGGGGTTGATGATTTCAATGCGGTCGTCGAAGATGTCGACGTTGACTGCCTGGCCGTCAAAGCGCGGGTTGTAATCGCGATGGATGAGCGCGTTGGCAACTGCCTCGCGCAAGACCTCTTCTGGAATCTCAAGCTGGTCTACTCGTCCAATGCCAACGATAACGGATTGTCGTTTGAGGTTTTTCGCAATTGCCCTTACCGCATCGCCAATCATGTCTCCAATCGTGCCCTCGCAAAGGGTCCGGTCGATGAAGCGCAACGTGCCCGATCCGCCCTTGGACGTTCCCGGGTGCGCCGCTACGTCTACCATAAGGCGCGGGAAGAATTGTTGGGGGTATCGCCCGGCGGCAAGAAGCCCCGCGCGCGTTAACGCTCCTTCGGCGTTGATGAAGTTGAGGCGTTCCAGCAGATGTGAGGTATTGATAGTGGGGAAAGGGGCCTCTGCAGCGCTTTGAGGCGTCGTACGGGGTCTTTTCATGCCGATATGCCACGCTGGATGCGTGGCGGATGGGGAGGGCGTGTGCAGTTCTTGAGGATAATTGCAGCGATTTTGGATTTAGGCGAGTAGCCAAGGTTTCTGGATGCCGTTTTCCGCAAGCAATTGATAACCCACCATTTTGGTATACAAAGGAAAACTCAGAATTGATGCAATTATCCTCAAGAACTGCGCAAGGGGGGGGGGCTATGCCTGCAGCCTGCGGCAGATCTCGCAGATGCCCTTGAGCGTGAGCTGCTGGTCGATCACGTCGAACACGTTGGTGCAGGCCGCGACCAGCCCGGCGAGGCCCCCGGTGGCGATAACGTGGGCGCCCGGCTCGCCCAGCTCATCTTTGATACGCGCGACCAGGCCTTCTGCCATGGCGGCGGTTCCCACCACGGTGCCGCTGCGAACCGCCTCGACGGTGTTGCGGCCAATGGTGCGCTGCGGGGCCTCGAGCGAGATGCTGGAGAGCTTGGCGGCGCGCGCGGTGAGGGCGTCCATGGAGATGCGGATGCCGGGGGCGATGGCGCCGCCGATGTAGTAGCCGCGCGGGTCAACCACGTCCACGTTGGTGGCGGTGCCAAAGTCCACCACAATAGCGGGCGCGCCGTAGAGGGCCTCCGCCGCCACGGCGTTGGCGATGCGGTCGGCGCCCACCTCTGCGGGGTTGGGGGCGTCTACCTTGGTGACCATCTGCGTGTCCGGGCCAACCTGGATCATGCGCGCGCCCAGCTGGGTGGCCACGGCGCGCCACTCGCGCGTGAGCTGCGGAACCACGCCGGCAAAGCAGATGGTGCCCACGCAAGAAAGCGCGAGGCCGCTCATCTGGAAGTAGCCCAGCAGGCGGACGAGGATCTCGTCCTTGGTAAAGGTGCGGTCCGTGGGCATGCGCCAAGATTGGAGCAGCTGGTCTTGGTCAAAAAGGCCCAGGGCGGTCTGCGTGTTTCCCATGTCGATTGCGAGCAGCATATGTGTCTCCAGCCTGTGGCTAAGCTATGCCCGTGACCGTGAATCACGAGCGTGTGATAACGTGACTTGCAGCGCTCATTGTATACTGAGACATTGCATATACTGCCAGATAACTGCATGTGGAGAGACAATATGAACAAGTCTGCAAAGCGTCGCCTTGTGGTGGTTGGCGGCATTGTGGTCATTGCCATGCTGGTGATCGTTGCGATCGCCGGGTCGGGTGGCTCTGCCAGCTCGCTTTCTATCGCCGATGTGCTGGGCGGCAACTATGACGGCAAGAAGGTCCAGGTCTCCGGCGCCGTGGTGGCCGACTCGCTGACCAGCGAGGGTTCCACCGCGGTGTTCAAGATCGCGCCCGAGGGCGTTGACGCGGCCGATTCCGAGCAGGCGCTTACCGTTCAATACGACGGCGCCCTGCCCGCGACCTTTGGCACCGGCGTGGTGGCCATCTGCACCGGCACCGTGGACGGCAATACCCTCGAGGCCTCCGAGATGGTGACCAAGTGCCCGTCCAAGTATGAGAGCGCCGAGGGCTCGTTGACCGTCAAGGGACTGCTTGACCAGCAGGATTCCATGATGTTCAAGGACACCAAGGTGTGCGGCTACGTCAAGGGCAAGATCAACGATGCTCAGGCGGACTTCCGTTTCACCATCGAGTCTCAGGGCGAGACCCTAAAGGTTGCGTACGACGGCGGCCTGGACGAGGCCATCACCGACGGTACCGCCCTGGTGATCTCCGGCCACCTGGATTCCGACGGCGTCTTTGTTGCGACCGAGCAGCCGTCCATCGACTCGTCCATCAAGGCGTAACGCCGCCCCATACCGTTTTGGCGCCCCGTGTCGCGTGTGCGAGCGGGGCGCATCTACGTGCACGCTTGCGTGCACGCCAACGTATTGGCAATCCCAAAGGAGATATGCGTATGATTCCAACCCTTGGCAACGGGCTGCAAGTCTTTGCGATGGTGCTGGCTCTGCTAAGCGCTGCGGTGCTGATTGGCGCCACCAAGGCCCGCGGGCTTGAGAGCGGCCGCCGCGAGTCGCTGATCAACGCCGGCTACCTTATGGTGTTTGGCACCACCATCGCCCTCACGCTGTGCATTCTCATCATCTTGGTGTGCTTTGTGACCAGCAATTTTAGCCTGGCGTACGTGGTGAGCAACTATCCCAATACGGATAGCGCGCTCAAGCCCCTGTACGAGGTGTCCGCCGTGTGGGCGGGTCGCCAGGGATCGCTTTTGCTGTGGACCTGGCTCATCTCCGTCTTTACCAGCGTGGTGGCATGGCGCCGCATGCGCGTGACGGACGACCTCTCCAACGTCGCCCTGGGCGTGGCGCAGATCATCGTGGCGCTGTTCGCGGCGACCCTGGTGTTCTCCGAGTCCAACAATCCCTTTATGGCGACCGCGCCGGAGTTCCTCAACGCCGACGGCACCCTTGCCGGCACCATCGGCGGCATGAACCCGCTGCTGATGCATTGGGCCATGATCTTGCATCCGCCCGCGACCTTTATTGGTTACGCCGGCATGACCCTGCCGTTCGCCTACGCCATGGCAGCCCTTATTTGCGGCGACATGTCCGCGCGCTGGGTCGAGCTGTGCGACCGCATCGCCGTGTTCAGCTTCATCTTCCTCACCATCGGCATGGCGCTGGGCGCCGTTTGGGCTTACGTGGTGCTGGGCTGGGGTGGCTTCTGGGCGTGGGACGCCGTGGAGAACGCGAGCCTTATGAGCTGGCTTACCGGCGTGGCTATGATCCACAGCTTCACCCTGTACCGCAAGCGCGGCTGCTTCAAGCGCTGGAGCATGTTCAGCGCCACTATCACGTTCATCTTTGTTGTCCTGGGCACCTTCATCACCCGTTCTGGTCTGGTGCAGTCCGTCCACGCCTTTGCGGAGGACCCCGTCTCCACGTATTTCTTCCTCGCCATCATGGTCGCGGCGGGCATGGCCTTTCTTATCGGCATCCTGTATCGCCACGGCCAGATCGTAGAGGACGATGAGATTGAGTCGCTGCTCTCCAAGAACGGCTCGTACTACATCACCAACCTGGTGATGTGCGTATCCGCCGTGCTTGTGGCCTACCTCACGGTCTCCAGCGCGCTACCCACGTGGATGCCCCTGGGCGGCAGCGTGATCGCGGCGGGCGCCTTCAACGCGGTCGCTCGTCCTGTGGGAACGCTGTTCTGCCTGCTTATGGCCGTGTGCCCCATGCTTGGCTGGCGCAAGACCGATGGCGCCGCCTTTGCTCGCAACATGCGCGTGCCTGCAATCGCGGGCGCGGTGGTGTTCGCGGGGCTGATGTTCTTGTTCGTCACCAAGTTTGTCCCCGAGTACGACGCCATCGTCGCCGCGGGCGGTGCTGCCGCCACCGCGCTGACCGAGCAGGGCCCCAAGGTGTACTACTTCGCCCTCACCGTGCTCGCGTTTGCCACGGCGTCGCTGCTGTTTACCAGTAGTGCTTACCTGCTGGCGCGCGGCGTCTCCGCCCGCATGCGCAACAAGGGCGAGAACCCCGTTGTGGCGCTGGCCCAGCTGTTCCGCCACTCGCCCGCGCAGGCCGGCGGGTACCTGACCCATCTGGGCGTCGCGGTTGTGCTGGTTGGCCTGGTGGGATCTTCCATGTACGTGCGGGAGCAGACGCTTAACCTGTCCGCGGACCAGGGCCAGGGCGGCCAGGTGGGCTCTTACGTGCTCACCGTGACGGGCACGCGCGAGTACACGGATTCCGCGTCCGACATGTTTAAGGAAGTACAGCTCTCTGTGACCGACGCCGCGACCGGCCGCGAGCTGGGAACCCTTGCGCCCTCCATGGAGGTGAGCGCTACCAACTCCGGCCAACAGACCCTGCACGCCGGCGTGCTGAGCTTTCCGCTGGAAGACCTGTTTGTGGCGTTCCAGGGCCTTAACGCGGACGGCACGCTTTCCATCAACGTGAAGATCAACCCGTTGATCATGCTCAACTGGATTGGCGCGGGCATCTCTATCGTGGGCATCATCCTGGCGTTCGCTCCGCGCCGCGCCACGCCGCTGCTGGCTGCGGATGAGCGCGCCGCCGCGGAGGCCGCCGCGGGCCGCGCGGGCAAGGGGAGCCGTGCGGGCAAGGCGGGCCGCAGCGGGTCCTCGTCCAAAAAAGCGAAGGGGGCGAAGCGCTGTGGCTAGTGCCGTGGTTGGTGCTGCGTCTGGCGCCGTGGCTGGTGCTGTGCCTGGTACCGGGGCTTTGGGGGCTTTCGGTGGCAGCGAGTTGGCGATCGACGCGCGCGGGCTGGTGAAGCAGTTTGGGTCGCGCCGCGGTCTGGACGGCGTTGATTTGCGGCTGCCGGCGGGGGCGTTCTTGTCTATCTTTGGTCCCAACGGCGCGGGCAAGACCACGCTGCTGCGCATGCTGGCGCTGCTCTCCCGGCCCACGCGCGGGTCGCTCGCCATGCTGGGAGTCGACGCTTTGGAGGAGCCGGATGCGCTGCGCTCGCGCGTTGGGCTGATCTCGCACAAGTCCATGCTGTACGGGGATTTGACCGCGCGGGAGAACCTGGAGTTCTTTAGCTCGCTGTACCCGGGCGGGCCGGATTGCGCGCGCATCGACGAGCTGTTGCGCCTGGTTGAGCTGGACCATCGCCGCAACGACCCCGTGCGCACCTTTTCGCGCGGCATGCAGCAGAGGCTGTCCATCGCCCGCGCGCTGGTGAACGATCCCGACCTGGTGCTTTTGGACGAGCCGTATTCCGGCTTGGATCCTCACGCGGCGGAGCTGTTCGACCAGCTTATCGACCGTGTTCGCGACGGGCGCACCTTTGTGATGGTGAGCCATGACCTGCAGAAGGGCTACCAGATGTGCACCCATGCGCTCATTTTGGCCCGCGGTCAGGTGGTGGTGTGCGCCGAGCGCGCGCAGATCGACGCCGCGGCGTTTCGCGACCTGTATCTGGCGACTGTTGGCGTGGGGGTGGCGTGATGGCGCTCGTGCAGAAAAAACTCGTCCAGAAAAAGCGGGCGCAGAGCAAGTTTGTCCAATACAAGGCCCTGCTTATGAAGGACGTGCGGCAGGAACTGCGCACGCGCGAGATGCTTACGTCCATGGTGGTCTACGCACTGCTGGTGCTGACCATCTACGGCGCGGCGCTGGCGCAGGTGGGCGATACGCTGCAGGTGGTCTCCTTTGCCGGGGGCCTGCTGTGGGCGCTCATCATCTTTACCAGCCTGCTGGGGCTTAACCGCAGCTTTAGCCATGAGACGGAATCGGGCTGCCTGGAGGGCATACTGCTGGCGCCCATCGACCGCGCTGTGGTGTTTCTGGCCAAGGCGACCAGCAACCTGCTGTTTTTGATCGCGGTCGAGATTGTGGTAATCCCGCTGTTCTTCTTGTTCTTCTTGTCCGGTGCGCAGCTGGCGGCCACTACGCCCATGATCGTGCTGCCGCTGCTGGTGGGCACGGTGGGCGTGGCCGGCGTGGGCACGCTGCTCTCGACCATGACCATCGATACGCGCGGGCGCGACGTGCTGCTGGCGATTCTGTTCATCCCCGTGGCGTTTCCGCTGCTCTATGCGTGCGTCTCTGCGACTACCGTGGCGTTTATGGGGGTTGAGGGCACGTTTGGAACGTTTTGGAGCTCGTGCGGCATGGCCGCGGCGTACGACGTGATCATGATCGCGGCGGCTTGGGGCCTGTACGAGTTCGCGTTGGACGCGTAAGGGCGTCGCGGCGGGCGAGCCCTGCTGTGCTGGGGTGCGCCGGGTCGCGGCGGGCGAACCCTGCTGTGCTGGGGTGCGCCGGGTCGCGGCGCGCATGGCATGGCGTTTGAATCGATACGGCGTTGTCTTTTGCAGACGGCGCCGTTTTTTGTGGCGGTTTGCCTGTCCTAGGCGCTGAATGGGGGAAAGAGCTGCGACCAAAGCTTGTCGCGACGGTCTGCGAAGTCGGCGATGCGTATGCGCAGCGGTCGATTTTGGATACGGGCGAGGTGCTTCATCGCTATGTGGAATAGGTGCGGGTCGCGAAGCTCTTTGCGGGTAATGTTAACCACGCTGATACCCAGCGCCGCAAGTTCGTTGGCGCGCCGAGAATCCTCCTGCATGGTCTGCGCGGTGCCGTGGTGCTGCGTGCTGCCGTATTCGACATCGACTTTTCCCTCAAGAAGGAAGCAATCGCAGCGGCGCATGCCGTCGACGCCCTCTACAAGGTAGTCCATGAGCAAGGGGCCCCGGTTATAGCCTCCCATGCGATAGGGAAGGGTCATTGCGATAGCGAGTTTTGCCTCCTGCGGCGATCGCGCATTGTCCGCAACAAAGCGAAGCGCCTTGAGGGCGAGACCGGCGCCGCGTATATGGGGGTTGGATTTTGCGAAAGCGATGAGCTTGCTAACGGTGGTGAGGGGAGCGCGCTCGATCGAAACGGTTTTGAAGGCCGTGGGGCTGCTGTTTTGCGCGCTGTTTTCGCCGTGCTGGTTTATTTGCGCATCGGATACCGGATTGTTGATAATGCCGGCTTTGCTATCTGCGAGGCGATGGCTGTCGCTGGCGGGTGGAACGGTGCGTTGCTCTGTCTCATTCTCATATTCTGGATTGGGGATGATGGTGTACCATCCGCACAGCTCAAAGCCTAGTTGCAGGCGCTGTACAAATGTCAGGCGCGGGCAGATGGACGCATAGAAGTGCTCGATGGACAGGCCGGCGACGCCAGAGCCAAAGTCAACAAACTGCTCTCCTTCTCGAGGCGCTATATATTTGTGGCACGCGATATCATCATGACGCACCCGGCGTGAATCCGGCGGCACTGCAACGTGAAGGCGGCGAGATGTAGCACCGCATGTTCGGACGCGTGCGGCAAGTGCGGAGGCGTAGCGCGCGCCAGGGGGAATGGACAGCTGCGTCTCTTTCCTGAAGAGGGTGCCGGCAGCGTTTGGCGCGAACATGGCGCGAAGGCATTCAAGTTCTGTGATGTCGCAAATACAAATATCCATGCATTGAGGGTAATCCCGCATGGGCTCCATGCCAGTTTGATTTGCGAAATAGTGAAAGGCGGTCTTTCAAAAGTATCCCCCGTATCTTCCAGGGTGCATCAAAATGACTGGTAGACGTCTTGCCCCGCGTCTTAGTTTGCTGGAGGGGCTACAGGATTTCCACAGCTTGCCGGAGGGAAGGGGCGGGAAGGGACGTCCGTCTTGTTGGCTGGGGGCATATCCGCGAAGACGCCCTTATTTTCAGGGAACTCATTCCCATTAGGCAAAATCGACCTTTGATGGCGCGTGTGCGGTGGCCACTGCCCTGCCAAAATCGGCCTCCAGTGGCATCGAAAAGCCAAAATCGACCTCCGATGGCAAAAACTCGCGCCAAAATCGACCTCCGATGGCATTTCTTTTGTTGCCTCTGGAGGCCGATTTTGGCTTTTCGCAGGTAGAGCGTGCGTTGGCTTTTCGTCCAGATAGGTTGGCAGTGAGCAAAAGTGCCACTGGAGGTCAAAAATGACATTTGACTGCCACTGGAGGCCGATTTTGGCAGAGCGCGGGTTGCCACTGGAGGTCGATTTTGCCTAATGAGACAGAATCCTGGCCGCTGCCACGTGTTGCCGCCGCCGCCACCACCGCTGCCGCTGCCGCCGCGCACAAAGAAGGGAGCCCTTGGTAGGGGCTCCCCTGATGACGCGGACGATGTTATATGCGCGCTAGATCAGCCCCTGGCCAATCGAGTTCATCATGATACCCGCCATCTCTGCGCGAGAGCACGATGCCTTGGGTTGCAGCTGGCGTGTGCCGTCTGCTTGGCCCTTGCCGTTGATAACGCCGTTGGTGACGCACCAGGCGAGCGCGGGCACGGCCCAGTCTGAGCTGTCGCGGTAATCCGTCATGCCTTGCAGCACGCTGGCGTCGATGTTCTGCAGGTCTTCTTTGCTGGCAACGATGTTGGCAAAAATGCCCGCAAGCTCCTGACGGGTCAGCGGCTGGCCCACGCCAAAGACGTTGGTGTCGCCGTAGCCCTTCATGTAGCCCTTGGCAACGGCCCAGTTGACCGCGGGGGTGTAATAGTCGTCCAGAACGTCGGTGTGCGGCGCGCGGGGCGAGCTTGTATCGCCTTCGCCCAGATAGTTATAGAGAACGACGGCCGCCTGCTCGCGCGTAAGGGCTTTGTTGGGACGGAAATCGCCGGTGGGGTAGCCGTTCATGATCTTGCGGTTTGCGGCTCCCATCACGGCGTCGTAGAACCAGTCGCCCTTGGCGACGTCGGTGAAGCTCAGGGGCTTTTCCACCGCGGCGTCAAGCTCCACTAGGGCGGCGGCGATGTTAAGGGCACCGTGGCTGCCACTGGTCTGGGTGCGATCGTTTTCCGCGTCAACAACGGGCTCGGCAGTGGTGTACAGCGCGTCGCATACCTGGTCAACGGTGGCGTTGGGGCGCTCGGCAAACAGCAGGGCGCATGCGGCGGAGACCATGGGGGAGGCCATGGAGGTGCCGGTGAGGCGCGTGTACTTGCCGTAGTTGACGTCGCCCAGCGTGGTCTCGCGCGTGTATGTGGACCAAATGGAGGCGCCCGGTGCGCTGATGTCCTTGGCCTTGTTGTAGTCAGAGAACACCACGTTGGAACCGGTGGCGGTCAGCGCGGTAACGGCGATGCACTCCTCAAAGTCTGCCGGATAGATGTTCTCGGTGTAGGCGGTGTCCACCTTGTTGCCGTTACCTGCGGCGCATACGGTGGCGATGCGGTAGTTGTCGCGCGCGTCGCGAATGGTCCGCTGCAGCAGCCGGTCATTGCTGTCGCTGCCGTAGTAGCCCAAGCTTAGGTTGATCACGTGCAGGTCTTCAACGGCGGTGGAGTTGACCAGGGTAAGGATGTACTTGTAGGCAGAGATGAGCGCGGTGGTGTTGGACTGAGGCCTGGTGGCGCTGTCGCTAAAGACTTTTACCGGCAGAATCTTGGCATTGTATGATCCGCCGGCAATTCCGCTGCGATTGTTCGCCACGCCGGCGATGATGCCGGCAACGTGCGTGCCGTGGCCAACGTAGTCGCCGGTGCCAGTAAGGGCCTGGTCGTAATAAGAGTCCCAAGCAAGGGGGGTCAGCAAGTTGTCCTTAAGGTCGCTGTGGTCTAGCTCTACGCCGGAGTCCAGCACGGCAACGGTGACGGTCTTATTGGTTTTGACCATGTTCCATGCTTCGGTGAAGTGGGACGAGTACAGGTAGTACTGGTTGGGGGCTTCATCCGGGTTTGAGATGCTCGCCCAGGGGTCGTTGGGCAGCCCGTCCGTGGCAGCTTCCGCCGTTTCCGCCGCCCCGGCGTCGCCGTCCGTTGCCAAAGTGACCATGGCGGGGCTCGCTGCGGTGGCAAGGGGCTCGTCTGCAACGGGTTCAATGAGGTTGTACACGTAGTTGGGCTGGGCGGACTTGACGCTATCAAGCTCCAAGGCCGCTTCCAGCGCTTCCTGGTCAGAGACTCCGTCGGCGGGTTGAACCTCAAGGGCGATATCTCCGCCGGTGGTAGCGACCTGCTGCGTCACCTCCATGCCAGCGTCTTCGAGCTCGCGATATGCGGACGAGGAATCCAGCAGCTCAATGGCGGCGGCGTCGCTGGAATCGCTGTTGTCTCCACCGTTGCCGCCGTCGTTGACGGCACGGTCGCCTTTGGCATCGTCTATGCTCAGGGTGTCGATGGCGTTGACGTCCGTTTCGCCAAGCAGGGAGAGGATTTCGCGCTCGGCCTTATCCGTAAGGGTGACGATGATGCCGTCAGAGGGCTGGTCTCTTTCGTTGCTCGTCTGAGAAGCGTCCGGTGCGCTCGCCGCGGACTGGGGCAAGGCGAGTGCGGAGGACAGTGGGATCAACCCGATGCTCATGGCCAGTGCGGCCGTCGCCATGATGCGAATATGGGTGTATTGCTTCATGCGGTGTCTCCTAGGTGTGGGCAAATAAGCAAGCAGTATTCATATTGTAGCAAGGTAGCCTTTGGTGGCGCCTTTGACATCGGCTAGCGCCATGGGGCCAAGCGCTTGGCCGTGCGTCTGCTTGCGCGTCTGCGCGCCTTCTCTAACTGCCGCCTTGTTTCACTTGGGCGAGCGTTTGAATGCATGCGTGCCATATAAATCGGCTACCATAGGGAACGTTCTTATATATATGAGAGGGGAGAGAACGTTGCAATCAAAGGCAGATAGGCTCGTCCCAATACTGCTGATACTTGGTGCGCTGCTTACCGCAGTCGACGTAGCATGGACCTTTACCCTGGCGCCGCTGGTGCAAGGCGCGGTTCTGTCCGAGCCCACCGTGATCGCGGGGCAGGTTGTTACCACCAAGCTGCTGCTGAGCCAAAAGATCTTCTACCTGCACGTGCCGGTGGCGATCGCGTCGTTCGCGATCATGTTCTTTGTGGCGTACTACGGCGTGAGGTTCTTGATGACCAAGGATCGCAAGTACGACCTTCGCTCGCAGACCGCGGCGCAGGTTACGTTGGTGTTCATCATCGCCACCATGGTTTCCGGCGATCTGTGGACCCGCTTTGAGTGGGGCGTGTGGTGGGTGTGGGAGCCGCGCCTTACCACGTACTTCATCTTGATGCTGCTGGTCATTGGCTACTTTATCCTGCGCAACGCCATCGAGGACCCGGAGCGCCGCGCCCGCTTCTGCGCGGTCTTTGGCATTGTGGCGTTCATCGATGCGCCCATCTCGTTCCTCATCACGCGCATGGTGCCCTCGTCGATTCACCCCGTGGTGTTCCGCACGGACAGCGGCCTGCCGCCCATGATGCTCATTCCGTTTTTGCTGGGCCTGTTTGGCATGCTCATGATCGGGTTCGCCCTGTACCGCTACGCGCTGCGCGTCCATACGGATGCGCTTGTGGTGGACGAGCTTAAAGAGCAGCTGGAAGAAATGGACGCCCGCTCTACCCGCGTTGCCGCGGACGATGCCCTGGCGCGCCTGCGTGCCGCCGCCAGCTCTGTCGCCCCCGCTGCAGCCGACGCCGCCGCTCCCGCTGTGACCGATGCTGTAGCCGACGCCTCGCCCGCAGTTCCCGCCGCGTCTTCCGACTCGATGGCCGCAGCCCTTGACTCGGCGTCCGCGACCACCAACTCCGCCCATTCCGCATCTTTGGAGGAATAGCCATGGATCCCATCTTGTCCGAGGTCTACTCGACCGTACTGCCCGCCGCTCCCTACGTGCTGGCCGCCTACATTGGCATTTGGCTGGTTTTGTTCATCTTTGTCCTGGCGCTGTGGCGCAAATCCAAGCGCACCAGCGAAGACATCGAAGCCCTCAAGCAAGCGCTCGAGGATCGCAAAAACAGCCAGCGCTAGCATCCAAGGTGCCAGCACTTAAAGCGTCATTACCTAAAGCGCCGGCCGCGCTCCCCCCCCCCACGGGGATTTGCGCGGCCGGCGCTTTTTTATCAAGTATGTGGACGATGAGCGTGTGTGGACGATGAACCGCTGAGCAGAGGATTTCCGGACGCGAGAGCGTTTGACTAAAGCGTTCCGCCCCTCAGCGCGGCGGCCGCTCGTTGCAGCCGCTACTTGGCGTTGCCGGCGGCGTCGTTAGCCGCCTTGAGCTCCTCGCCCTTCCGGTTAAGGTCCTCGATGGCGCGATCGACAAAATCGGCGAACTGCTGGATCTCCTCGTCCGAAAAATCATCAAAGTAGTTAACGTTGCCATGCTTGTCGACGCGCTCTCGGCCCGCGTCTGTTATGGAGACGGAAAGCGTGTGGGCGCCGGCGCCCGTGGCTTCGCGCGTAATGTATCCGGCGCGCTCGAGCTTGAACAGCATCTCACCAAGCGATTGCGGCGTGATGCCCAAGCGCGAGCTCATGGCGCGCTGTGGCATGTCGCCGCTCTCCGCCAAAACGGACAGCACGCGCCCTTGGCCCGTGATGGGATTGGCCGCGATATCGCCGGTTTGGCGCCGCAGCGCGTTATGCCACTTTTGAATGGCGCGCTGAAGTTCGGCAAGCTTAAGAAGCAGCTCCTGACGGCTTGTTTGCTGGTTGCTCTGTGACGTCTGTTGAGACAAGGTCGGCCTCCAGATGGATGGTTACTAATGTTGCTTTTCTTGAGCAACATTATCGATAATAGCGTGGCGCGGCACGATATAGCTTGTAAACAGGATAGAACCTGACACATTTAAGCAATTTAAGGCATATATGAAGGAAATGTAAAGACCACTCACAGGTTTTAACTCTTGCAAGATTTCTCTTGCTTTGGACGAGAAGCCTGCGTAATATACTTTTTTGCGCACACGGTGCGTCCAGACATTGCGGGGTGGAGCAGTCTGGTAGCTCGCCGGGCTCATAACCCGGAGGTCGTAGGTTCAAATCCTGCCCCCGCGACCAAGAACTTGCAGGTCAGTCGCTTATGCGGCTGGCCTTTTTTCTTGTTGTGGCAGCTCGTTTTGGGGCTTGTGGCAGATTTGTGGCAGTAACCCATGGCAAACGTTGAGAATCAGGCAGCGGGAAGAAGGCCGAAGATGTCCTTCGGCAGAGCGGCTAAGTCACCCCATTTCTCCGAGGAGCCTCCGTCGTCTCCCGGCAGGAAGTGCGCATAGATCTTGTACGTAATCTCATTGCTTTCATGTCCGAGCCTGCTGGATACGTACTGAATCGGAACGCCTTTTTTCAGAAGCAGAGAGGCGTGAGTGTGGCGAGTTCCATGCAGCGTGAGGTCGAATGACTTGTGCTGGGCGAACCGGCTGAAATCGCTCGTGAATTTCGACGGGCGGCAGAGCTCGCCGAGGTCGCTGCAGAACACGGGTGTGTCCTCGCCCTGCTCGATGTCGTTGTACATCAGGCGATAAAGCTGCATCTGCTTGTGATGGCGCAGGAATTCGACCGTCCCCTCGGGAATGGTGACGTCCCTATTCGAGCGGTTGCTCTTGGGCAGCTTCTCCTTCAGCGTTTCGCCGCAGTAGGTGTCCGTCGCGCGTGCCTCGGCGAGTGTGCGACGGACGCGGATGACGCCCTCATCGAGGCTGACGTCGCGCCATCTGAGGGCGCACAACTCACCGCGCCTCATACCTGTGTCGAGCGCGAGGTTCGTCGCGCAGGCTCTGCCAAAGCTGTACATGCACCGATGGGACGCGCGCGGCAAAACGGGTACAAGCGTTACAGGACGACAGGGAGGACGGCAGGACATGGACACGACGCACCGCGACCTCGAGC